>JAESFH010000150.1_pt1 | contig 51069 bp, 49 predicted proteins | sample 9269381 | NCBI WGS metagenome assembly JAESFH01 (sample SAMN14504062, study PRJNA617094) | algae metagenome | isolation source: Aphanothece sp. CMT-3BRIN-NPC111 and co-occurring heterotrophs from well... | place: USA: Clark Mountains Wilderness, California | collected 2010-04-18
CGCCCACTCCTCATCAGAGACATCAGAGGGGTAAGGTTTGCGGGATGTTGCCATCCCGCTCATCTGGGAACGACCTCACACCCAGTCCATAACAGCCTCTTGGGGTGAGATTCACGAGACACGGGGCGCCTATCCGGCGGCGCAGGCCCGCGAACGGGCGCGGTGCTCTGATCGAGGCCGCCAGGAGCCGGCCGAAGCCGGCGGACATCGTTCCAATCAGGAAAAATGACTTGATCGTGAGGCATCCATGGGCCTCTTTTTGGCGTAGTCTCCGAGGAGACCAACCCCGAGGCGACCCGATGCTGATCCGCCAAGCTCCGGACGTGCTGCCGTCCGAAATCACCCCCAAGGAGATCTATCTGAACCGGCGCGCCCTGATCACGGGAGCGGCGGCCGGGCTCATGGGTGCGGCAGCCGGCGGTGCAATGGCGGCTCCCTTGACGGCCGCTCCGAGCCCCTTCTCGACCGACGAGAAGAAGACGAGCCTCAGGGATGTGACCTCCTACAACAATTTCTACGAGTTCGGCGTCGACAAGGACGATCCGGCCAACAACGCCGGCAAGCTCACCACGAAGCCCTGGACCGTCAAGATCGACGGTCTCGTCAACAAGCCCGGCGATTACGCGCTCGAGGATCTCGTGAAGCCGGTCGCGCTGGAGGAGCGGGTCTACCGCATGCGCTGCGTCGAGGCCTGGTCGATGGTGATCCCCTGGGTCGGGTTCCCGCTCTCGGAGGTCATCAAGCGCGCCGATCCGCAGGGCAGCGCGAAATACGTAGCCTTCGAGACCCTGGTGCGGCCGTCCGAGATGCCGGGTCAGGCGAGCGTCTTCAAGATCCTGGACTGGCCCTATGTCGAGGGCCTGCGCCTGGACGAGGCGATGCATCCGCTCACGATCCTGGCGGTCGGGCTCTACGGCGAGACCCTGCCGAACCAGAATGGTGCTCCGCTGCGCCTCGTGGTGCCGTGGAAATACGGCTTCAAGGGAATCAAGTCGATCGTGCGGATCAGCCTGGTCGAGAAGGAGCCGCCCACATCCTGGAACCGGCAGGCGCCGCAGGAATACGGCTTCTATGCCAATGTGAACCCGGCCGTGGACCACCCCCGCTGGAGCCAGGCCACGGAGCGGCGCATCGGCGAGGGCGGCGGCCTGTTCGTCAAGCGGCGGCCGACCCTGCCGTTCAACGGCTATGCCGAGCAGGTGGCAAGCCTCTACGCCGGCATGGACCTCGCGAAGTTCTATTGATGCGGCGAGCGGCCGGACCGGGGATCTTGGCCCTCATGCATTCGCCGGCAGCGGGAGTGCGGGATTGATGGCGGATGCCGCGAAGCGCCTGTCGAGCGCGCTGCAGCGCGTGCCCATCTGGCTCGTCTATGTGATCGGCTTCATCCCGGCGGTCATGAACTTCACGCTCGGGGTTCTGGATCAGCTCGGCGCCGACCCGATGCGCACCCTCGAACGCGCGCTCGGCGAATGGTCCCTGCGCTTCCTCATCATCGGCCTGTGCGTCACGCCCCTGCGCCAGCTCGCGGGAGTGAGCCTGCTGCGCTACCGGCGCGCCTTTGGGCTCCTGGCCTTCTGGTACGTCACCCTGCACCTCCTGACCTACATGGTGCTCGACCAGGGTCTCGACTGGGGGGCGATCTGGGCCGACATCGTGAAGCGGCCCTACATCACGATCGGCATGGCGAGCTTCGTGCTGCTCGTGCCCCTGGCGCTGACCTCCAACAACCTCTCGATCCGCCGGCTCGGCGCGCTTGCCTGGAACCGGCTCCACAAGCTCGTCTATCTCGCGGCTGCCGGCGGCGCGCTGCATTATGTGATGCTCGTGAAGGCCTGGCCGCTCGAGCCCCTCGTCTATGCCGCCATCGTCGCGACGCTCCTGGCCTACCGCCTCGTTCGGGCCGTCGCGAAACCAGCCCGGGTGCGCCGGCCGGCGCCTGACGGGACCGTCATGCCCTCCCCTCGGTCGAGGCTTGCGCGTTGATCCGGATGGAGGGCGTGGGATAACGCTCTTCCGCAACGACGAATCCAACGCTGAAGGGAGACCGCCCCGTGACCAAAGGCTTGCGCAAAGGACTGACGAGCTACGGCGACCCCGGCTTCTCGCTGTTTCTCCGCAAGGCCTTCATCAAGGCCGCGGGCTTCTCGGACGATGCGCTCGACCGGCCGATCGTCGGCATCACCAACACCTTCAGCGATTTCAACCCCTGCCACGGCAACGTGCCCCAGCTCATCGAGGCGGTGAAGCGGGGTGTCATGCTCTCCGGCGGCCTGCCGATGGAGTTCCCGACGATCTCCATCCACGAGTCGTTCGCCAGCCCCACGAGCATGTTCCTGCGGAACCTGATGGCCATCGACACCGAGGAGATGATTCGCGCCCAGCCCATGGACGCGGTCGTGCTGATCGGCGGCTGCGACAAGACCGTGCCGGCGCAGCTCATGGGGGCCGTAAGCGCCGACGTGCCGGCGGTTCAGCTCATCACCGGGCCCATGCTGGTGGGCTACCACCGGGGCGAGATGCTCGGCGCCTGCACGGATTGCCGGCGCCTCTGGGGCCAGCACCGGGCCGGCGCCATGGACCAGGACGAGGTCGAGGTGGTGAGCGGGCGCCTCGCCCCGACGCTCGGCACCTGCATGGTGATGGGAACCGCCAGCACCATGGCGTGCATCGCGGAAGCGCTCGGCATCGCACTGCCGGGCACCGGCTCGATTCCGGCCACCCACGCCGACCGCATCCGCGCCGCCGAGGCGAGCGGCCGCCAGGCCGTGGCCCTGGCGAGCGGCGGCCCGAAGCCGAGCGAGATTCTTACTGAGGCGGCCTTCCACAACGCCATGGTGGTCCTGCAGGCGATCGGCGGCTCGACGAACGGGCTCGTGCATCTCGCCGCCATCGCGCGCCGGCGCGGGATCACCATCGACCTGGAAGAGTTTGACCGCATCGGGCGCGAAGTCCCGGTGCTGATCGATCTCAAGCCCTCGGGTTCGAACTACATGGAGCATTTCCACTGGGCCGGCGGGGTGCCGCGGCTGCTCCGGGAACTGCGCGAGAATCTCGTGCTCGACGCCGTCACGATCACGGGCGAGACCATCGGGGCCATCGCGGATTCCGCCGAGGACATCCCAGGACAGAGCATCATCCGCACCCGTGCGAACCCGCTCAAGGCGAGCGGCGGCATGGCGGTCCTGCGCGGCAACCTCGCGCCGCGCGGCGCGGTCATCAAGCACTCGGCGGCCTCGCCTGAGCTGCTGCAGCATACCGGCCGAGCGGTGGTGTTCGACTCCGTCGAGGACCTCACGAACCGCATCGACGATCCCGACCTCGAGGTCACCGCGGAGGACGTGCTCGTCCTGCGCAATGCGGGGCCGAAGGGCGCGCCAGGCATGCCGGAGGCGGGATATCTGCCGATCCCCAAGAAGCTTGCGCAGGCGGGCGTCAAGGACATGGTGCGGATCTCCGATGCGCGCATGAGCGGCACGGCGTTCGGGACCATCGTGCTCCACATCGCGCCCGAGGCCGCAACAGGCGGCCCCCTCGGCCTCGTCCGGACCGGCGACCGCATCCGTCTCGACGTGGAGGGGCGCCGGATCGACCTTCTCGTCGACGAGGCGGAGCTGCAGCGCCGCGCCGCCGAGTGGCAGCCGCCGGCGCATCTGACGGAAGCCTCGCGCGGTTACCGGGGCCTGTATCTCCGCAGCGTGCTCGAAGCCGACGAGGGCTGCGACTTCGACTTCTGCTGAGCGGCCGCAGAAAGACCGCCGAAGGATTGGCTTGGCCCGGATCATGCCTTGCAAATCCACGACCGGGCGTTGCGCCCGGCCTGGTCAGGGCCTATGCACGATCCACCCCGTCCGATCTTCTGCCTCATCGTCGAGGACGACCCGCTCGTCGGCCTCGACCTGGCGGAGGTCCTGGAAGCCGACGGGTATTATGTCGCGGGGCCTTTCAGGTCGGGGCGCGAAGCGTCGCGCTGGCTCGATCGCTTCACGCCTGACGTCGCAGTGGTCGATTTTGCGTTGGCGGACGGCCTATGCCGCGAGCTCGTAGCAACATTGCAGGCCCGCCAAATCGGATTCGTCATCCATTCCGGCTCCCTGCGCAGCCAATATCCGGCTGGTTCAAGTGGAAACGAGGTCTGGATCGAGAAACCCACTTCCATCGCTGCAATAGCTACTGCATTGCAACAGCTTGTTGCCCTGCAGAAAGCAGATCGCGATGCTACACCCCCTTGCTGCGCTGCAACAAGGGTGTCAATCTCATGACGGTATCGGCGTGGAGGTTGCTCATGACGATGGCGGTCGAGGCTGACTCGGGATCGCACCCCTCCCAGGGCGCGAGCAACTTGATCGACGGCGTGCCGAAGTTCGAGGTGGTCTTCGCCATCCCGGCCACGCACCGGCTCCTGGCCGTGCGCTCCCGCAGCCGCGGCGGCCTGACGGCCGGGAACTACTGGGAGCACGAGGAATACGATGCCGCCGGCATCCGCGTGGCACGCTACGAGAGCTTCGAGGAAATGACGGCTGCGGGTGCGCGGCGCTGCGGATGGCGCAAGTTCGATTCCAGCGGACGGCTCGTCGCGACCGGCGGCGACCTCGCCTGACTTCAAGGCTGGCGATTCAGGTCTTGCATCGGGGACAGCGGTCCGGCGGCCGGCAGATCGATCGATGGCGCCGTGTCAGCGCCCCAGCCGCCCGAACAGCTGCAGCAGCGCAGCCGTCGCGCCGTCCGCGAGGAGATCGCGCTCCATCCGCGCCGGATCGCCGTAAAAGGCCTCGCCCACCGAACGGTCGATGATCAGCGTCCGCAGCAGCCCCAGGGCCAATTGCTGGTCGACGATGCTTTCGGCGTAGATCAGGCGCTTGCCCGCCGCCCCCGGACCCAGGGCGTTGACGAAATACTCGTAAGCCAGATTCCCATCCCTCGGCGTCTTCGGCGCTAGGATCAGGACATACGCGCGCTCCCAATCGCCCGAGGCCAGTTCCGCCCGCAGATCCGCGACGGCGCGGTGCAGTTCCTCGACACCGGCCTTTGCGGCATCGGCCGCATTGGCCAGCGTCGCCGGGCCCACGGCCGCTGCGTAGTCCCTCAAGGCCGCCGGTTCCGGCTTCTGCTCCCCCAGCCCGTCCACATACGCGATCGAGCGCTGCAGCATGTCGCGCAGACGCGCTTTCTGGGCGTCCGAGAATGCGGTTCGGTCAAGCGTGGCAAGGGCCGCCGCGGCGTGGCCCCGGAGGGCGAGGAGGCGCTTTGTCCATTGCAGGTCGTCGGGCGCCTGCTCCCGGGCGGAGGCCGCCGCGAAGATGCCGAGCGGGATGTGGGAGAGCGATTTCAGGTCGCGGTAGAGGTCGGGTGCAATGGACCGGGTCCATTTCTGCCCGTTCTTCAGGAGCGTGATATCGCGCCCGACGAGAAAAACCGGCTGGTCGGCTCGCAGGACCTGCGCCTTCGCAGCGGAATAGGCCTCGCGGGCGGTTCTGTTGAGCTCGGCATAGGGATCGGGGCCTGGATCGAACGCCAGGGCGGGCCAGGCGACGACAAGCGCGGCCAGAGTAGCCAGACAGCATTTCGAGCGATGAGTCATGTGCAGTTCCCCCCGAGGACGCAACCTTGGCCCCCCGGTGCCCGGCCATCAAGTGGCAGTGTGCGGACGAAGCGCCGCCTGCATTCGCCCCGCCAAGAGGCGGCGCAGTCAGGCCACACGAAGACGCGGCGCGGGAATGCGGGTCCAGGCCGCCAGGGCCCTGAGGATCTCGGGATGGAGGCGCAGGGCCGCCAACAGGATGCCGCGCCCAAGGGTGCCCTGCGTAAGCCCGTAGAGCAGCGAGGCGAGCCGGATCTGGCGGCCGATATCGGCGCGCATCCGCCGGTGGAAGACCGAAGCGCTCCCGCCCTCGAGGAACGTTGCCGCGGCCATTCCGGCGGAGTGCATCGCGATCGCGATGCCGTCGCCCGAGAAGGAGGGGATCACCCCCATCTGATCGCCGAGCCGGAACAGTCCCTCCGGCGCGTCGCCCGCATCACGGTGCACGAAGCCGTATGGCACATGAGCGATCGACAGGGGCTTCGCCAGCAGGGGCTCGGCCCCGTCGAGCCGGGCGCCGAGATGCGGACTCGCCTGAGCGAGGTGGCGGAGGAGGCCGTCCCAGCGCCGCCGCGCGCCGTCGAACACGGCGCTGTGCACGAGAAAGCAGAGGTTCGCCATCCCGCCCTCGACCGGCTGCAGCCCCGCATAGCCGCCCTCGAACAGGACGATTTCGACTGCATCTCCGAGAGCGGCGTGCTGAGCCGCGCTCAAGGCAAAGTACATCTTGAAGCCGATGAGATCGTCGCCATGCCGCCCGGGCCGGCGCCGCGGCGCGTGCAGGTCGTGCTTGCCGGTCGCAAGGAAGACCGCGCCGGCACGGATGTCGCGGCCACCCCTCAGGGCGATGCGAAGGCCGCCGCCGGGCCGGACCTCGCGTGCGACCGGGCCCCTCAGGATCCTCGCGCCGCTCTGCTCTGCCTGAGACAGAAGAGCCTCGTCGAGGGTGCAGCGGGTGAGGCCGATTCCCTCGAAGGGCAGCGGCGCTTCCACGGCCCTGCTCCCGTGGACGAGGCGCACCGTGCGGATCGGCGTGCCGCCGAGGGCCTTCGGATCGAGCCCGAGGGCCGCGAGATAGGTCTGGGCTTCGATGCTGAGGAACTCGCCGCAGATCTTGTGCCGCGGCGCCTGATCGCGCTCGATCAGTAGCGGCGCGCACCCGGCCCGGGCGAGGTGGCATGCCGCGGAAGCCCCGGCCGGACCGCCGCCGAGGATCACGAGGTCTTCCGATTGCGGTGCGCTCACCGGATGCGCCCAACGCGGGCCGGCCGTTGATTCTCCCGGGCCAAGGGCGCCGGGCTCGCTTCGAGAGGGCACGCTCACCGCATCCGCCCGACGCAGATCCGGAACGGCACGTGCCAGCGGATCTCGACCCCGGCCGGGTCGATCCCCGCCTCCGCGGTGAGACGCTGCCAGTCGGCGCGGCGGAAGGAGCGTGCGATCGAGACCGGGCCATCGTGCTGGACGAACCGGTGCCACCGCGCAAGCCGGGCCATGGCCCAGAAGGCGTAATATGGAATCGGGTGGCGGTGGAGATCGTTCACGAACCACCCGCGGGTCGCGGTGCCCTCCATCCAGGCCAGAAACGCCGCGACGTCCGCATTGGCGAGGTGGTGCGTGAACAGCGAGCTGACGACGAACTGCACCGGCTGCTCGGGCGTGTAATCGAAGATGTCGCCGGCGCGATAGTCGATGGTCGTCCCAGGCGGCGTCGCGGCCCGTGCGGACGCCGCGCTCCAGGGGTTGAGGTCGACGCCTGTGAGATCCGGGACAAAGCCTCGGATCTCGCACCAGCGGTGGATCGCACGCAGCATGTCGCCATAGCCGAACCCGACGTCCACGAGCGTGAGCCGATCACCGGGCCGCATGTCCCGAGTCGCGCGAGCGAGCCATGACAGGGTGGGACGCCGCGCCAGGGTCAGGGTGTTCACGGTCGCGAGGTCAGCAAGGCAGGCCCGGAATTCCTCGTAACCGACCGGCTCCGTGTCCATGAGTTCCGACGCGGTGCTGCGTTCCGCGAACCCGGTCATGGCCGTGGCCTGGCTGCCCCGAACAAGGCGCGCTCCTCGCACCCGGCGCTCATAAGCCGACGGCCTTGAACCGGAAGGTCTCGGCGACGAGTCCCGGGCCGAATGCCATTCCGAACCCGGCCGCCCCCTGATGGGCGGCGCGCATGATGCGCTCGAGCACGAACATCAGGGTCGCGGAGGACATGTTGCCGAACTCCCGGAGGATCGTGCGCGACCAGTGCAGGTCCCCCTCGTCGAGATCGAGGCCCTGCTCGACGGCATCCAGGATCGTGCGTCCGCCCGCATGCACGGCCCAGAACTCCACGTCCTCGGGGCGTGTGCCGCGGAAGATGCCGCCGTCGTTGCGGGAGGACTCCTGCCGGAGTGCGCGGGCGATCTGGCTCGGCACCTCGCCGGAGAGGTGCATCTGGAAGCCCGTATCGCCAACCACCCAGGTGATGAGGTCGCGAGTGTCCGGGATGGTCACGGACTTGAAGTCGAGAAGGGCAACGCCCGTGGGATCGCCCGACACGAGGGCTGCGGTGCAACCGTCGCCGAACAGCAGCGCGGTCAGGTTGCGGTCCACATCGCCCGTTTCCTGCATGTGCAGCGTGCAGAGTTCCACGTTGATCACGAGCACCTTCGCGGCCGGCTCGGAGCGCACGATGTGATGGGCAACCTTGAGCGCGTTCACAGCCGCGGCACAGCCCATGAAGCCGATGACGGTTCTCTCGATGGACGGGTCCAGCGAAAGGGCAGCGATGAGCTGCTGGTCGAGCCCCGGAGCCGAGAAGCCCGTGCAGGACGCGGCCACGAGGTGGGTGATGGAAGCACCTCCATCGGGAAGGTTCAGGGCCGCGAACGCGCGCCGGGCGAGATCCGCGGCATCGGTCTCGTAGCGCGCCATGCGGGCTGCGGTTCCGGGGAAGTGGCCCCGTTCATAGAAACCGCCCTGGTCGGCAGCGAATTCGGGTCGATCGCCCGGCGCGAAGTAGGAATAGCGATGCTCGATGCCGGACCGTTTCGCCATGCGGCCGAAAAGACGCCGCGAGCGCTCGTCCGGCAGCATCCCGTCTACGAAGGCGATGAAGGTCTGGTGCACATCATGGTCCGGGACGGCCGTTCCAATGCGGTTGACATAGGCGAGGGTCATGGGCTCCCGGGTCTCCTGGCCGAGGCGGCCAGCGCCCAGGACAAACGGCGAAGGGAGCGGAAGGTGCCACGCTGCGGGCGAGTGTCTCAGGCCCGATCCGACGGGCAGAGAGCCGCCCGGACCCCGTCCGGCCGTTGGGAGCGTCGGGATTCGTTCCCGCTAGAGACGCCCCTGACCGCCGATCCTCGCCCGCCGGGAGGAGCCCAGCCGCCTTTATCGGACACGATGCCCTAGAGGTCCGCCCAATCCAGCACCTTCCTCAAAGTCTCGGCGAGTTCCCTGCGCTTGTAGGGTTTGCGCAGCAGCAGGGTTCCCTGCTCGGGACTGCCATGATGCTCGAACACCTCCTCGGGATATCCCGACGTGAGCAGCACCTTGATTCCCGGCCGGATTCGGCGCGCATGGCTGGCGAGTTCGACCCCGCTCATGCCCCGGGGCAGCACCACGTCGGTGAAGAGGAGATCGAACGGCCGCTCCCCGCGCAGGAGATCGAGAGCGTCCGGGCCCGTGGACACCGCCGTGACCTCGTATCCCAGGCTCACCAGCTGGGCGGAGACGAACTGCAGCACCTGGGGCTCGTCCTCCACGAGCAGCACACGGCCGCGCCCCGGGACGGCGAGCCGTTCCTCCTGGGGCGCTGCCCGCCCCGGCACCGTGACCACGGCGGGCAGCAGGATCGTGACGGCGGTGCCCTTATCGGGCGCGCTCTCGATCTGGACATGCCCGCCCGATTGCTGGGCGAAGCCATAGACCATCGAGAGCCCCAGCCCCGATCCCCGCCCGACCTCCTTGGTGGTGAAGAAGGGCTCGAAGGCCCGCGAGAGGACCTCCGGGCTCATGCCGCACCCGGTGTCCGATACGGTGATGAACACCACATCCTGCCCGATCGGAAGCGCCCCCTGGTCGAGACCCGCCGTGGTCTCGCCCGTGGTGATCGTCAGCGTGCCGCCTTGCGGCATCGCATCCTTGGCGTTCACCGCAAGGTTCAGGATCGCGCTCTCCAAAAGCGTGCGGTCCGTGAGAGCCGAATACAGGCTATGGGCGAGTTCGGCCCTCAGCTCGATATGCTCGCCGAGCGTCCGCTGGAGCAGGGGCGTCATCCCGCGCACGACGTGGTCGAGACTGACCCGAACCGGCTTGAGGGACTGGCGCCGGCCGAAGGCGAGGAGGTGCTGGGTGAGTTCCGCTCCCTTCTCGGCGGCCTCGACGATCATCTGCGAGAGCGTGCGGGTCAGAGCCGGGTTCGCGGGGTCGTCGACCAGGATCTCGGCGTTGCCGAGGATGACGGTAAGGAGGTTGTTGAAGTCGTGGGCGATGCCGCCCGTGAGCTGGCCCACCGCCTCCATCTTCTGCGACTGGCGCAGGCGCTCCTCGGTGCGGCGCTGTTCCGTGATGTCGCTGACGAAACCCTCCAGCGCCTCGATTTCGCCGTTCGGGCGCCGCACGCCCTGACCACGCTCCCGGACCCAGCGCTCCTCGCCCAGCCTTGTCCGCACGCGGTAAGTGAATTCGAACGGGAGGTTGCGCCGGACGGCTTCCTGGACCTTGTCCCAAACCGCTTCGCGATCTTCCGGGTGGATGAGATCGCCCCAGGCAACCGTGCCCGCCTCCAGGAGATCCGCCGGTGCATAACCGGTGATCGTCCGGATCCCCTCGCTGAGATATTCCATCGGCCAGGCAGCGCTGTTGGCGCAGCGGTAGGCGAAGCCCGGGAGGTTGTCGAGCAGCGTCGAGAGCCGCCGTTCGCTCTCCTGCAGAGACTCCTCCGCCTGCCTGCGCTCGGAGATATCGAAGACGAGGCCGCGGGCGCGGGCGGGCTTGCCGTCGGGCGAAAAATCGATCTGACCGGTTTCCCGCATCCAGACCGTCCGTCCGTCCGGTTTGTGGAAGCGGAACTCGACCTCATAGGCGCCGGTGCCCCGGGACGCGGCTTCGAAAGCCGCCTGGTAGGAGGCGCGGTCGTCGTCGTGGACCCGGTCGAGAAACGCGGTGATATCCCCTGAGGGGAGGCCCAGGACCTCGAGCGACGTGTCGGACCGTGTCACCTCGCTGGTCTCGAGATTCCAGTCCCATGCCATCATCCGCCCGGCGCGCAGTGCCGAGGCCAGGCGCTCGTTGGTTTCCCACAGATTGGCCTGAGCCATCCTGTGTTCGTGGATGTCGGTGAGGCTGCCGACCCATTCCCGCACGGTCCCGTCCGGATGCTTGAGCGGCGCCGCCCGGGATACGAACCAACGGTACTGCCCGTCCGACCGCCGGAGGCGGAAACGGTTCTCGCCCGGCCGAGCGGAAACCAGGATCTTCCGCCAACCCTCGATGGCGCTGGAACGGTCCTCGGGGTGAACCTCGTCGATCCAGCCATGCCCCTTATAGGCGTCGCGGAATTCGCCGGAATGGGCGTCGCGGCCGAAGCCTTCGATGATGAAGCCGTGCGGATCCGCCCGCCAGATCATCGAGGAACTGGCGATCACCAGCGCCCGGTAACGTTCCTCACTATCCTTCAACTCCGCCTCCATGTGGCGGCGCGCCGTAATGTCGGTAAATATCCGAACGGCGCCGCCATCCGGCAGAGGAACGGTGCGGATCTCCAGAACGGTTCCATTCGGGCGGACTCACTCATATGCGTCCCGATGGGGATCGACACTGCGGCTCTCGACCCACTGGCGAACCGCTTCGTCGCGATGGCGGAATTCGCCCTGGTTGAGTTGCTGCTCTCGAATAGCACTGAAATTGGGTTGCTCCCTCAGGAGGTCAGGGGGAAGCTCCAGCGGTTCCAGGACGCGGTGGTTGTAGACTCGAACGGTCTCTGTGGCATCAACCATGATGAGACCTTGGTCCATGTGCTCCCGGGTTGCCTCGAGGAGACCGATTTTCTCCGGCGCTTCGGTCTCCGCGCGCTTGTGGGCCGTGATGTCGATGGTGACGCCTCGGTACCCCTTGGAGGTACCATCCTCGGCGAATATCGGTCGGCCGCTGGCCGACACCCAGACGGCCTCGCCGTCGGACGTGGCGGTCTGGTACTCGAATTGCCGGAAGGGCTGCCAGGCCTGGAGCGTCTCGATGTGCTCCTTCCACGGCCACACGGACGGGTCTCCCCCGTGAAGCTCCGACCGGGTCTGGTCGAGCCAGGTCTCCCGAGGATGCAGGGCTTCCTGGCCTTCCAGGCGCACGAGCCGCAGGAACTCGTCCGTCTCCCGGAACCAGGCTACGGCGATATCCATAAAATCCCGGAACCGGCTCTCGCACGCCTGCAGCGCCTGCTCGGCCGTCACCCCTGTCTGATCCTTGTCAGGCTTCATGATGCCTCCGCCCGGGACGATTGCTTGTAGGAGCAACTGCTTGCAATTTTATTTCGAGCGGGGCGAGCCGAAAACCGGATCAGCCTTTTCTTTTCTCCGGTCCGCCGGCCACGGCCGCGCTGAAACTCAGGGTCATCCTTCATCGTTCGTGCTTCAGGCCCCGCCAAATGGAGTGAGCGGCATGGATGCGACGATCACGGTACAGAGTTCCAACGTCGACCTCGGCGAGGTGCTGCCTCAGCACGCACGAGAGGGTGTCGAGCGCGTGGCGGGCAAGTATTTCGGCCAGCTCACGACGGGGGCGGTCCATTTCACGCGGGAGGGGTTGAGCTACCGGTGCACCGTCAACATGCAGATGAGCGGCACCCGGATGGTGACCGGCGAGGCCCTGAGCGAGGATGCGTTCCAGGCGTTCAACACCGCCCTCAACAAGGCAGCCAAGCAGCTGCGGCGCAAGAAGCGGGAGGTCCGCGAGGACAAGGGCACCCGGGTCGACAAGGACATGCTCCTCCGGGACGGTCTCGGCGCCGGCTAGGCCTGGGCCCGAGGCCGCCGGTCGGCCGGATCCGTTCGACGGGCGGGAGCAGACGCCGGTCGCCGTAGCTGTTGACGGCGTCCAGGCAGAGCCGCGCCCCCATCACCACGCTCTGTCGCCGGGCCGGGCCTTTCGCTAATATCCAGGCCGACGGCGCCGCTGCGCGGCAACGGGGGGCTTGTACGTGGCGGACTGGAGTCCTGGTCAGTACCTGAGGTTCGAGGATGAGCGCACGCGCCCCTCGGTGGATCTGCTGGGGCGCGTCCCGATTCAGGCCGCGCGGCGCTGCATCGACATCGGCTGCGGGCCGGGCAACAGCACCGAGCTGCTCGCCGCGCGCTTCCCCGAGGCGGCGGTGAGCGGCCTCGACTCGTCGCCCGCCATGATCGCCAAGGCGAAGGAGCGTCTGCCCACCCTCGCCTTCGAGACGGCCGACATCCTGACCTGGGAGCCGCGCGAGCGCTTCGACCTGATCTTCGCCAACGCCGTGTTCCAGTGGGTGCCGGACCACGCCACCCTGCTGCCGCGCCTCGCGGGCTATCTGGAGCCGGGGGGATGCCTCGCGGTCCAGATGCCCAACAACATGGACGAGCCTTCGCACCGGCTCATGCGCGACGCGGCCGCGGCCGGGCCGTGGGCCGGCAAGCTCGCCGCCGCCGCAGGGGCCCGGGAGGAGATCGGCTCGTTCGAGGCCTATTACCGATGGCTCCGCGGGGCGGGCTGCACCGTCGACCTCTGGCAGACCACCTATGTCCACGCCCTCGACGGCGCGTCCGCAATCGTCGAGTGGTTCAAGAGCACGGGCCTGAGACCTTATCTCGACCCGCTCCCCCCGGACGAGCGGGAGGCTTACCTCGCGCACTACCGCGCCGCCATCGCGGAGGCCTACCCGGAACAGGCGGACGGCAAGGTGCTGCTGCGCTTTCCGCGCCTCTTTTTCGTCGCGCGGCGGACCTGAAGCCCCGGCTCAGATCGCGATCCCGTGCTCCCGCAGGGCGGCAGCGACGTCCATGGGCTCGACGTAGTGGATCGTGCGCATGCCCAACGACCGCGCCGTCTCGATGTTGGCGCGGGAATCGTCGATGAAGACGCACTCCGCCGGATCGACGCCGTAGCGCGTAAAGAACAGGTCGAAGATTGCCCGGTCGGGCTTGATCAGCCTCTCGTCGCCCGAGACCACGACACCCCGGAAGCTTGTCAGGAAGGGATAGATTTCCCGCGCCTCGCGGAACTTGTCGCCGGAGAAATTGGTGATCGCATAGGTCGGGACGCCGGCCTCGACGAGCCGCTTCAGCACCGCGACGTTGTCGTCGAAGACGCCCACCACGGTCTCGGGCCAGCGCTCGTGGTAGGCGCGGATCTCCGTGGCCCAGTCCGGGTGGCGCTCGACGAGCAGGGCCACCGCCTCGTCCCAGGAGCGGCCGCGGTCCTGTTCGACGTTCCATTCCGTGGTACAGACCTCGCGCAGGAACCACTCCATCTGCGCCTCGTCCGCAAAGACCTTGCGGTAGAGGTGGCGCGGGTCCCAGCGAAGCAGGACATTGCCGATGTCGAACACGACGGTGGTGGGAGCGGGCACGGGATCGCCTGATTTGCCGGTCGGGCGCTCCGATTAACCCGTCCCGCCCTGCAAGGCCACACCCTCCCGGCCGCCACCCCGGAGTCCGCGCTTGAGCGACGTCAGCCTCCTGCAATACGCCCTCGTGGCGCTCACCGCCTTTGCGGCCGCCACGATCGGCGGGATCACGGGCTACGGCGGCGGGCTCCTCCTGCCCCTCGTGCTCGTACCGATCGTCGGGGCGCAAGCGATCGTGCCCATCATCGGGATCTCGGCCCTGTTCACGAACTCGAGCCGCGTTCTGGCCTTCCGGTCCGATGTGGATCGGCGGCTCGCGCTACCGATCATCCTCTGTGCTCTGCCGACCTGCATCCTCGGCGCCTACGGCTTCACCCTGCTCACGGGACCGGGTGCCGCTCTCCTCATCGGCACGATGCTGGTGCTGCTCGTCCCGGCTCGCCGGATCCTGACGCATCTGAAGATCCGGCTCCGCCGCCCGGGTGTCGCTCTCGCGAGCGGGGGCTACGGCGTCCTGGTCGGCGGCACCACCGGAGCCGGGATCGTGCTGCTCTCGATCCTCATGATGGCGGGGCTGAGCGGGCGCGCCGTGATCGCCACCGACGCGCTCGTCTCGATCGCGCTCGGGCTCGTCAAGACCGCCTCCTTTCATGCGTTCGGGGCGCTCTCGCTCGAATCCTGGATCATGGCCCTGGTGATCGGCGTGGCCGGCACGCCTGGCGCCTTCCTAGCCAAGCGCCTCACCGAGAACCTTTCGGTCCGGGTCCACAACGCGATCCTGGAGGCCGCCATCATGGTCGGCGGCCTCATCCTCATCATGCAGGGTCTGCGCGGGTAGCGGCCCCGGCAGGCGCCCAGATCAGCCCCCGATGTTGAAGCCGGCGAGCGCCGCCATGTTGACGATGTCGGTATCCGTGGCGCCGAGGGACACGATCTGGACCGGCCGGTCCAGCCCGACGATCATCGGCCCTAGGACCATGGCGCCGCCGAGTTCCTGCAGCAGCTTGGTCGAGATCGAGGCCGAGTGGAAGGCCGGCATCACGAGCACGTTGGCGGGGGCGGTGAGCCGGCTGAACGGATACTGGGCCAGGAGATCGCGGTTCAACGCGACGTCCGCCGCCATCTCTCCATCGTACTCGAAATCGACCCGCATCCCGTCGAGGATGCGCACCGCCTCCTGGATCTTTTCGGCGCGCTCCGCCTTCGGCTGCCCGAAGGTCGAGAACGAGAGCAGCGCCACCCGCGGCTCGTAGCCGAGACGGCGGGCGACGCCCGCGGCCTCGACCGCGATCTCGGCGAGCTCCTGGGCGTTGGGCATCTCGTGGATCGCGGTATCGGCGACCAGGACCGTGCGCCCGCGCGCAAGGCACACCGACACGCCGATGACCCGGTGCCCCGGCTTGGCATCGATCACGTGCTGCACGTCGGCGAGCGCGGTGGAATAGTTCCGGGTTGCGCCCGTCACCATGGCGTCCGCATCGCCCAAGGCCACCATGGAGGCCGCGAAGTGATTGCGGTCCTGGTTGATCATGCGCTGGCAGTCCCGGAACAGGTAGCCGTGGCGCTGGAGGCGCTGGTACAGGAACTGGGCATAGACGCTGTTGCGCTGCGACAGCCGGGCGTTGTGAATCTCGACGCCTTCGCGGCCATCGAGATCGATCCCGGCATTGGTCGCGGTCTCGCGGACCCGGTCCTCCCGGCCGACGAGGATTGCGGTCCCGAGGCCCTGGCTCACGAAGGAGATCGCGGCGCGGATCACCGGCTCCTCCTCGCCTTCCGCGAACACGACGCGCTTCGGGTACTTGCGCACCCGTTCGAAGATCCGGTTCAGGGTCCCCGCGACCGGGTCGCGACGGGCGGACAGCTGGCCCTTATAGGCCTGCATGTCGGAGATGGACCGGCGGGCAACGCCCGTATCCATCGCGGCCTTGGCGACCGCGAAGGGAACCGTGTGGATCAAGCGCGGATCGAAGGGCACCGGGATGATGTACTCGCGTCCGAAGCGCGGGCGCGATCCCTGGTAGGCGGCCGCGACCTCGTCGGGCACGTCCTCGCGGGCGAGCGCGGCCAGCGCCTCCGCGGCCGCGATCTTCATGCTCATGTTGATCGTGGTGGCCTGCACGTCGAGGGCGCCGCGGAAGATGTAGGGAAAGCCCAGCACGTTGTTGACCTGGTTCGGGTAGTCCGAACGGCCCGTCGCGATGATGACGTCGTCGCGGATCAGGGCCACCTCCTCGGGCGTGATTTCCGGATCCGGATTGGCCATCGCGAAGATGATCGGCTGGGGCGCCATGGAGCGGATCATCTCCGGCGTGAAGGCGCCTTTCACGGACAGCCCGAACACGGCGTCCGCCCCTTCCAGGGCGTCCTCGAGGGTGCGCGCCGACGTTTCGACCGCGTGGGCCGATTTCCACTGGTTCATGCCCTCCTTGCGGCCCTGATAGACCACGCCCTTGGTGTCGCACAGGATCACGTTGTTGGGCGCGAAACCCATGGCCTTGAGGAGCTCGGTGCAGGCGATGCCGGCCGCGCCGGCGCCGTTCACCACCAGCTTGGTCTGGGCCATGTCCCGGTCGGTGAGATGGAGCGCGTTGATGAGGCCTGCGGCGGCGATGATGGCGGTGCCGTGCTGGTCGTCGTGGAAGACCGGGATGTCCATCAGCTCCTTGAGCCGGTCCTCGATGATGAAGCACTCCGGCGCCTTGATGTCCTCGAGGTTCACGCCCCCGAAGGTCGGAGCGAGGTAGCGCACACAGTTGATGAAGGCATCGGCGTCTTCGGTCCCGACCTCCAGGTCGAAGGCGTCGATGTCGGCGAAGCGCTTGAACAGGACCGCCTTGCCTTCCATCACGGGCTTCGAGGCCACGGCGCCGCGGTTGCCGAGGCCGAGGATCGCCGTTCCGTTCGAGATGACCGCAACGAGGTTGCCCTTGGCCGTGTAGTCGTACGCCAAGGCCGGGTTGTCTGCGATCGCGAGCACCGGGACAGCGACTCCAGGCGAATAGGCGAGCGACAGGTCCCGCTGCGTCGCCATGGGCTTCGTGGCCATGACTTCGAGCTTGCCGGGCCTCCCCTGGGCGTGAAACTGGAGTGCTTCCTGGTCGGTAAAGGTGGGACGGGAGCGGCGGACGGGGCGTTGCTCGGTCATGGCTCTGCTATGGCTGGCGTTTCCTGGGGGCGCGACCTTAAGGCACAGCGACGGCTCTTCCAAGCGGCGTCTCCCATTGGCCTGCATGGCACCGCCCGCAACCCCGACCGACCGCGGACACCCTTATCCACATGTCCCCACCCAATTCGAGGCGGACCCCGTGACGCGGATGAACCGCAAGGCCCGATTTGGTAGTGTCGGCCTCATGTCGATCCAAGCAGCCCAGCGCCTCGTCGCCCGCGACCAATCCCCGGGATCCCAGGACCAGCTCTCAGATTTCGCCTCGTCCGCGGGAACCCAGACCGCGCCCGCGCGGAACGCCTGGACCGGCGAGACGGCCGATCCGGGCCGGGTCACGCCCGCTTCCGGGGCACGCGCGGCCGCGAGCCAGGACGCCGATCCGGGGCGGGTCACGCCCATGATGGCCCAGTACATCGAGATCAAGGCCGCCAACCCGGACTGCCTCCTTTTCTACCGGATGGGCGACTTCTACGAGCTGTTCTTCGACGACGCCGAGATCGCGAGCCGCGCGCTGGGCATCGTGCTGACCAAGCGCGGCAAGCACCAGGGCACCGACATCCCCATGTGCGGCGTCCCGATCGAGCGTGCGGACGACTACCTCCAGCGCCTCATCGCGCTCGGCCACCGGGTCGCGGTCTGCGAGCAGACCGAGGACCCGGCGGAAGCCAAGAAGCGCGGCGCGAAATCCGTGGTGCGCCGCGACGTGGTGCGCCTCGTGACGCCGGGGACCATCACGGAGGATCGCCTCCTCGATCCCGCCCGCGCCAATCTCTTCCTCGCGGTCGCCCGGCGCAGGATCTCCGACACGGAATGGCGCTACGGGCTTGCCGCCGTCGATATCTCGACGGGGCGCTTCACGCTCTCTGACACCGATGCGGCCGGTCTTTCCGCCGAAATCGCGCGGCTGGATCCGCGCGAGATCGTGGTCCCGGACGCGATCCACGACGACCCGCCCTTGCGCCAGCTTTTTGCCGAGACGCGTGCCGCCGTCACCCCCCTGGCCCGCGAGGGCCTCGACCCGGCCTCCGCGGAGCGGCGGTTGAAGGAGTATTTTGGGGTCGCGACGCTCGATGCCTTCGGGGCCTTCGACCGGGCGGAACTCGCGGCGGCCGGCAGCGCGCTGTTCTATGTGGAGAAGACGCAGCTCGACAGCCGTCCGATCCTCCAGCCGCCGACCCGCGAGACCACGACCGGGACGCTCGCCATCGACGCCGCCACTCGCGCCAATCTCGAGCTCACGCGGACCCTGTCGGGCGAACGTTCAGGGAGCCTCCTGGCCACGATCGACTGCACGGTGACGCCTGGCGGCGCCCGTCTTCTGGCCGAGCGCCTCGCCGGGCCGCTGACAGATGTCGCCGCGATCCGGCGGCGTCAGGATGCGGTCGCCTATCTGGTCGAGGCCTCGGACCTGCGCGAGCGGGTGCGCTCCACCTTGCGCCAGACGCCCGATCTGGCCCGGGCGCTCTCGCGGCTCGGCCTCGGGCGCGGCGGTCCGCGCGACCTCGCGGCGCTCCGGGACGGCCTCTTCGCCGCCCGCGACTGCGCGCTGGCGCTCACCCTCTCGCCGGACCTGCCCCCGGACCTCGGCCTCGCCGCGGAGGCGCTGCGTGCGGTCGATACCGGAGTCGCGGCCTCGCTCGCCGAGGCGCTGGCCGACGAGCTGCCGCTCCTCAAACGCGACGGCGGCTTCATTCGCGCCGGCTTCAATGCGGAGCTCGACGAGGCCCGTGAGCTGCAGCAGGACTCGCGCCGTTTCATCGCGGCGCTCCAGGGCCGCTACGCCGCCGAGACCGGTTGCCGGACCCTGAGGGTCAAGCACAACCACATGATCGGCTATTACGTGGAGGTGCCCCAGGCCACGGGCGAGGACCTCCTCAAGCCTCCCTTCAAGGACATCTTCGTGCACCGCCAGACCATGGCGGGCGCCATGCGGTTCTCGACCGTCGAGCTCGGCGAGCTCGAGGCCAAGATCGCCTCCGCGGCCGACCGCGCTCTGCGGATCGAGCTCGGCCTCTTCGACGACATGACCGAACGCCTGCTGCGGGCCTCGCCCGAGATTGCCGCCTGCGCCGAGGCGCTTGCCGCGATCGACGTGACGGCGGCCCTCGCGGAGCTCGCCGCCCGCCTCGACTGGATGCGCCCGCGGGTGGACGAGAGCCTTGCCTTCAGGATCGAGGGTGGGCGCCATCCGGTGGTCGAGGCGGCGCTGAAGGGGAGCGGCACGCCGTTCATCGCCAACGACAGCGACCTGTCAGGACAGGATGCCGGCCGGATCCTTCTCGTCACCGGCCCCAACATGGGCGGCAAGTCCACCTATCTCCGCCAGAACGCCCTCATCGTGGTCCTGGCCCAGATGGGAGCCTATGTCCCGGCACGCTCCGCTCATATCGGCGTGGTGGACCGCCTGTTCTCCCGTGTCGGCGCCGCGGACGATCTCGCACGCGGCCGCTCCACTTTCATGGTCGAGATGGTCGAGACGGCCGCGATCCTGAATCAGGCCACCGCCCGGTCCCTGGTGATCCTCGACGAAATCGGACGGGGAACGGCGACCTTCGACGGACTTTCCATCGCCTGGGCAGCCATCGAGCACCTTCACGACGTGAACCGGGCGCGGGCGCTCTTCGCGACCCATTTCCACGAACTGACCGTCCTCGCCGACCGGCTGCCGCGGCTCGCCAACGCCACCCTGAAGGTGACGGAATGGAACGGCGAGGTGGTGTTCCTGCACGAGGTCGTGCCGGGCGCCGCCGACCGCTCCTATGGGCTGCAGGTCGCGCGCCTCGCCGGGCTGCCCACAGCCGTGATCGAGCGGGCGCGGACGATCCTGAGCGAGCTCGAGCGCACCGATCGCGAGAAGCCGAAGCGGGCGATGGTCGAGGATCTGCCGCTCTTCGCGGTTCCCGCACGGGTCGAGCCGCCGAAGCCGGCGCCGCCAGCCCGTGACCGCCTCCGCGAGGCTCTCGATGCTCTCGACCCGGACGAACTCACCCCCCGCGAGGCGCTCGAGGCGCTCTATCGGCTCAAGGCCGTGCCATCTGTATAGACTCGCCTGGGCATCTCAGGGTTGCCTGGCAGGCCTGAGAACCTGGACAATTCGCCGGGTGTCAGGGTCGACCACGACGATACCGTCCGCTGTCTTGACGTAGCGCAGTCCACGCGTGGCGGGGACCATCGCCATGACCTCCCCGGGGAACCGCTGAAGATCGACCGGGAGCGGCACCACGGCTCCGATCTCGGGATCCCTCAGCACCTCGGCCCGCGTGGGTTCGGGGGCTACCAGGTCGTGAAACAGCGCCTCCTCGGCGGGCAAAAAGCTGATTGCGGGCGTGGGACCACCGGATTGAGCGAAAGCAGGGACCGACATCAGCATGCCTGCCACGATGAGAACCCTGATCATCTGAGCTGATCCCCTGTCACCGCACGGTCGAGATCTTCCGCACCCTTGCTACGCCGAACGGGATTGGCTGCGCGTTCCCCGCTGCAGGAACGGCACGAAGCTGAGCGTGTCCACCGACGGCAGTCCGGCCCCGTCCCGGCTCGCGATCACGTAGTCGAGCGCCTGAAGAACGCCGCGCTCCGTGTAGGGCTTCGCGATCACGCCATGGGCCTCGACGAAGTCGTCCGGGATCCGTTTTGCGTTGGCGGTCATGAATAGGACCGTAATGCCGCTCTCGCGCGAAAGGCGCCGCGCCGCCTCGACGCCGGTCGGACCGTCAGCCAGGTGGATGTCCACGAAGGCGAGGTCGGGCCCGAGATCCGCACCCAGGGCGAGGGCCTCGTCGGAGGAAGCCGCAATCCCGACGACCTCGTGGCCGGCATCCTGCAACAGGCTTTCGAGCTCCAGAGCGATAAGGATCTCATCTTCGACGATCAGAATTCTGAGGGACGGGTCTGAACTCAAAACTGCGCTTCCTCTGCGTTGTAGAGATAGATGTCGCGGAGCCCGGTGCCCCGGATGGCGGCCGGTCTCAAAGCTGCGCTTCCTCTGCATTCAAGGGGATCGTGACGACCGCACGCGTGCCAGGCTCCGCGTCCTCCCAGTCGATGCGGGCGCGCAGCTGGCGGACGAGCATCTCGATCAATGTCTTTCCGAATCCTGAGACGGAGCCCCCCTGCGCCGATGGTCCGATTCCATCGTCCTCGATCACAATGCGGAGGTCCCCCCCGGGTTTCGTCACCCGGACCGCGACCTGCCCTCGGCGATTGTCGGGATAGGCATGCTTCAGGGCATTGCCGACGATCTCGTTGACGAGGAGGGCTAACGGCGTCGCCTTGGCGGCCGATATGGTGACGGGCTCGATGTCGAGATTGAGCGTGATCTGGTCCTTGGGCAGCGCTGTCAGGAGGTCGGCCGCGAGGTCGCCGATGAACTCCTTGAGGTCGAAGCGGCTCACGTCCCCAACTGGGTAGAGGAGGCGATGCACCGTGGAGAGAGCGCTGATCCGCTCCGCCATATTGTGCAGGACCCGGCGCGTGGTCTCGTCCTCGCTCTGGCGCGCCTTGAGGAGCACGAGGGACGAGACGACCTGGAGATTGTTCTTCACCCTGTGGTCAACCTCGTGGAGCAGGGCCGACTTCTGGTCCAGGGCGGCCTGCAGGTCGCGCGTGCGCTGGGTGACGAGGTCCTCGAGCGCCGATTTGGTGCGGTGCAGCTCGATTTCGGCGGTCTTCTTGTCACTGATGTCCGCCTGCGACGCGAAGAAATAGAGCAGGTCGCCCGCTTCGTTCCGGACCGGACTGATCACCAGGGAATTCCAGAACGACGTCGCGTCCTTGCGGTAGTTCAGAATCTCGACCTCGATGTCCTCGCCGGCCGCAATGGCGGCCCGGATGGCCTCGATTGTGGCCGGATCCGTGTCGGGACCCTGCAGGAAGCGACAGTTGCGGCCCACGACCTCCTGGCGGGCATAGCCGGTGAGGTTCAGGAAAGCGTCGTTCACGAAAATGATCGGATTGTCGTCACGGCGCGGATCCGTGATGACCATCGCCATCCGCGTCGCCCGGAAGGCGGCGGTGAAGGGATCCCCCAGCCCCTCTTCGATCTCACGCGCCGATCCAAGATCGGGCGCGCGGGACTTCTCCGACATACCGGTCCCTATAAACTCATACGCAACATCCGCGGACCGGGACCGTCCTCGGCGGCGCCGATCCGTCCCGCGTGTGGGACGGCGCAACGCCTCAAAGGGGACGCTCCGGGGGAGCGCCCCAACCGAGTCGGGCCTAAGGTCCACCTTGTCATCTCGTCGGCCGAAAGCCCTGATGGGATCCATCCCTGCGCTCGATCGCAGGCCGGGGATTTTGGTTTTAAGCTGAACCAACTCCTAAGCCCGGCGCATGGTTCCGGGCCTTTTATGATTTCCCGGCCGTTACGGCTGGCGGTGCGGGCTGTGTCCCGCCGAATGGTCGCGGCCGTGGACCGGGTCCTGTCCCTTGGTGAGGCTGTAGCCCCGCAGGTCGGCATAGCGGGCGACCTGCTCCGGGGCGAGAATATCCAGCGTCTCGAGGTGGTACTTGAGGTGGGCACCCCGCAGGGCTGCCTGCGTCGCTCCGATGGCGCCTGTGGCGTCGGTGAGGCGCGCCGGCGTGACCGTCTTCGTGGCGAAGAGGCGATCCAGCTCCGCCTCCTGCGCGATCAGTCTCTCCCCGAGAGGGACGGTCTCGGCCTTCATGGCTGCGTGCAGCTCCTCCACCTGTCGGCGCTGCATTGGCGTGAGCCCCATCGGCCCGGCGAGTTCCAGCACATGCACCGGCCCCGGATAGCCGTTGAGTTCGGCCGCCAACGCGAGACCCATGCCGCGTCCGGCCTTGAGATCGGCGATCTGCTGCTCGGAGAGAGCCTTGATGCCGCGCCTCTCGAAGCCTGCATAGGGGGTCGCTGGGCCGGGGGTCGCCATCGGAGCCGGGGCCGTCCCGTGGCCGCCCGGCCCATGGCCTTGATGCTGCGCCTCGGCGCCTGACGTGAGGAAGAGCGCGAGAACCGTCGTGCTCAAGCGAAGAGAGATCATGGAAGGCTCCTGACAACGAGCGGTTGAGGCTAGGCGCACCCCCACAACGCCGCTAAGCTTGCGGCCCAGCTCGCGGGATAGGTGGCTATGGTCGCACGGGTTTCAACGGTCGCCTTCGAGGGCATCGAGGCCAGGGCCGTGGATGTGCAGGTACAGATCTCGCCCGGCAACGTCGCCTTCAACGTGGTAGGGCTGCCCGACAAGGCCGTGGCGGAATCGCGCGAGCGGGTGCGCTCCGCCCTCATCGCCTCCGGCCTCGCGCTTCCGGCGAAACGGATCATCGTCAACCTCGCACCCGCCGATCTCCCGAAGGAAGGAAGCCACTACGACCTCCCCATCGCGCTCGGCATCATGGCGGCGATCGGCGCTCTCCCAGGCGATTCCCTCGACGGCTTCACGGTGTTGGGCGAGCTGGCCCTCGACGGCTCGATCACGTCCGTGGCCGGGGTGCTGCCCGCCGCGATCGCCGCGAACGAGCGCGGGCACGGGCTGATCTGCCCGGCCGCCTGCGGGGCTGAAGCGGCCTGGGCCGGCGGCGACATCGAGATCCTAGCGCCGCGATCCCTGATCCAGCTCGCCAACCACTTCAAGGGCACGCAGGTGATGGCGCGGCCGGAGCCCGCGATCGCTCCTCAGCCCGGCGCGCTCCCGGACCTACGTGATATCAAGGGTCAGGAGAGCGCGAAAAGGGCCCTCGAGATCGCGGCGGCGGGGGGCCACGCTCTCCTGTTCAGCGGCCCGCCCGGAGCCGGCAAGTCGATGCTGGCGCAGCGCCTGCCCTCGATCCTGCCGCCGCTGAACCCGCGCGAGCTCCTCGAAGTCTCCATGATCCAATCCGTCGCCGGCTCCTTGAGCAACGGCGCCCTTTCGGATCGCCGCCCTTTCCGCGCGCCGCATCATTCCGCCTCCATGGCAGCGCTCGTGGGCGGCGGGATCAATGCCAGGCCCGGCGAGGTATCGCTGGCCCATCGGGGCGTGCTCTTCCTCGATGAGCTGCCGGAGTTCCAGCCTCAGGTCCTCGATTCCCTGCGTCAGCCCCTAGAGACCGGTGAAGTGCTGATCGCGCGGGCAAATCACCGCGTCACCTACCCGGCGCGCTTCCAGCTCGTGGCCGCCATGAATCCGTGCCGCTGCGGCCAGGCCACGGAACCCGGCTACGTGTGCCGTCGACAGCCGAACGAGCGCTGCATGGCGCAATACCAGGCCCGCCTCTCGGGCCCGCTTCTCGACCGTATCGACCTCATGATCGAAGTGCCCGCCGTCACCGCGGCCGACCTCATCCTGCCGCCGCCGGCCGAGGACTCGGGGCAGGTTGCCGCCCGGGTCGCGGCCGCACGGGCGCTGCAGGAGGCGCGCTACGCCGGACTGGGCCTGGAGGGAATCACCACCAATGTGGCCTGCCCCGCGCAGCTCCTCGAGGAGGTCGCCCGCCCCGACTCCGAGGGCCTGAGCCTGATCCGCGATGCCGCCGATGCCATGCGGCTGTCCGCACGCGGCTTTCACCGGGTCCTGAAGGTTGCCCGAACGCTTGCCGACCTCGACGGCGAGGAGCGCGTCCGTCGCCTGCATCTTGCGGAGGCCCTGTCCTACCGCTCCCATTCCGACCGGCGCCCCGTCGCGGCCTGAAGCACTCGCTGCTCGCACCCGGATCCGAGTAGGGCTCCGCGCGGGCAGCCCGCGTTTGTCACAAGATTTTCAGCGGATTATGCTTTCTCACTTGGCCGAAAGCGACCGGCTCAACACCTTTATGGGTCGGGACCGCCGAGCGAGGCTTCCATGAGACAACCCTTCGAGAGCGGCGCCAAGCCGGTCGAGCTCAAGCTTGTGCGACGGGCCGCCCCTCGCGTGCTTCGCGCGTCGCGCCACCACGGACCCGGCGCATCGGCCATCACGGACCCGGGATGCGGCATCGACCGGGAGCCGATGCTCGACCCGTTGCTTGGGCGCCTCGGCTCGCTCGAGGTCAGGCTGGCCACGACGGCGCGAGAGATCCGCCAGGCTCAGCGGCTGCGCTACAACGTGTTCTACGAGGAAATGGCGGCGACATCGGATAGGGCCTCGCGGTCGACCCGCCGAGACATCGATGCCTTTGATGCCGTCTGCGACCACATCCTGGTCCTCGATCGCAAAGGTCGCTCACGGGCGCGCCCCCGCGTCGTCGGGACCTATCGGTTGCTGCGGCAGGAGGTGGCGGAGCGCCATTTCGGCTTCTACAGCACCGGCGAATACGACGTGGCCCCGCTGCTCGCGGCCAACCCGCACCTGCGCTTTCTGGAGCTCGGGCGCTCCTGCGTGCTCCGGCCCTACCGGAACAAGCGGACGGTGGAACTCCTCTGGCACGGCATCTGGTCCTATGTGCTTCATCACCGCATCGACGCGATGCTCGGCTGCGCCAGCCTTGAAGGCACGGATCCGGACGCCCTGGCGCTTCCGTTGAGCTTCCTTCACCATCATGCCCGCGCCCCCGAGGGGTGGCGGGTGCGGGCGAGGGACGACCGCTACACCGCCATGGACCGGCTCCCGCGGGACGCCGTGAACCCGAAGGCGGCGCTGCAGCAGCTGCCGCCCCTGATCAAGGGTTACCTGCGGCTCGGGGCGACCTTCGGGGACGGCGCGGTGATCGACCGGAGTTTCGGGACCACCGACGTGCTGGTGATCCTGCCGGTAGCTGCCATCAGCCGGCGCTATATCGACTATTTCGGCCCTGGCGCCGACCGGCACGCGGCCTGAAGCGCTACAGCCCCTCCCCTGCCGCGTGCAGGGACCGCAAGCCCTCGCGGTAGGTGGGATGGGCGAGCTTTACGCCAAGCTCCTCCGTGATCAGGCGGTTCGAGACCCGCTTGTTGTCGGCGTAGAAGCTTCGCGCCATCGGGGTCATATCGGCCTGCTCGAACGGAATCTCGGGCGGAGTAGGAACGCCCAAAAGCGCGGCTGCATAGGCCACCACGTCCTGCGGGGCTGCCGGCTCGTCGTCTGCGACGTTGTAGACCGCCCCTGCCCGTGGCCGCTCCATGGAGGCCAAAAGCACCGTAACGATATCGGCAGCATGGATCCGGTTGAACACCTGGCCGGGCTTCGCGATACGCTTCGCTTTGCCCTCCCTCAGGTTCACTAGGGCATTGCGTCCCTGGCCATAGATGCCGGCAAGCCGGAAGACCTGGACGGGCACGCCCGTGCGCCGGCCGAAATCCAGCCACTTGCTCTCGGCACGCACACGCTGGCGCGAGCGCGCGCTCGTCGGATTCGTGGGGGCGCGCTCGTCGACCCAGGCGCCGCCCTGGTCCCCATAGACCCCGATCGTGGAGAGATAGCCGATCCATGCGAGGCGGCGGGCTGCTGCGAGGTCGGGTTCGAAGCGCCGCAGCACCGGGTCCCCATCCTGGTCCGGGGGGATCGAGACGAGGATGTGGGTCGCTTCCGCGATATCGCGACCGAGGTCCGGGTCGGTGGCATCCGGTCCGAAGAGGCGGGCACGCACCCCTGCCGGCGTGAGGCGCTTCGCCTTTTCGGGTGAACGGACGGTTCCGACGACCGTCCCAAAGCGGGACCGGAAACGCTCCAGGCCATGGTGGGCCGTGAAGCCGAACCCGAAGATGAGGAGGCTCACGAGGCAGTCTCCAGCGTGACCTGCATGGCGTCCTCCCATTCCCGGCGCACGTCGGCGTCCGGCTCGGCCTCGAACCGCCCGCGGGCGAGATCCGCAAGAGCGTGCGGCGGCAGGATACGCGCGGCCGCCCAGACCGCCATGGCGCGAACGAGCGGCGCCGGATCGTCGAGGAGACGCACCGCTTCGGGAGCCAGGCTCGAGTCGCCTGAATTGCCGATGGCGATTAGCACGTTGCGGACGAAGCGGTCGCGACCGGTCCGCTTGATCGGCGTACCGGCAAAAAGCGTACGGAACGCGGCGTCGTCAAGGCGGGCAAGGTCCGCAAGCCGAGGGGCTGCCAGATCCTCGCGCTGGGCCAGCTTCGCCTCCCGGCCCGCCTGGGCGAACTTGTTCCAGGGGCAGACCGCCAGGCAATCGTCGCAACCGAAGATCCGGTTGCCGATGCCCGGGCGCAACTCCGCCGCGATCGGGCCCTTGTGCTCGATGGTGAGGTACGAGATGCAGCGCCGCGCATCGAGCTGATACGGCGCGGGAAAGGCAGCGGTCGGGCAGATGTCGAGGCAGCGGCGGCAGGAGCCGCAGCGGCTGTGCTCCGGCGCGTCGGCAGGCAGGTCGGCCGTGGTGAAGATGACGCCGAGCAAGAGCCAGTTGCCGAAATCGCGCGAGACCACCACCGTGTGCTTGCCCTGCCATCCGAGGCCCGCGGCTTCCGCGAGGGTCTTCTCCATCACGGGCGCGGTGTCGACGAAGACCTTCACATCCGCGCCGCCTCTGGCTGCCAGGAATCCCGCGGCCTCCTTGAGCTTGCCCTTGATGACGTCGTGGTAGTCGCGGGTCCGCGCATAGACCGCGATCGTGCCGCGGTCCTTCCGCTCGAGCGAGGCCAAGGGGTCGGCTTCCGGTCCGTAATTGAGCCCGAGCACGATGACGCTGCGCACCTCGGGCCATAGGGTGCCTGGCTCGGCGCGGCGCTCCGCCGTCTCGGCCATCCATGCCATGGAACCATGGTGGCCGTTTGCCAGCCACGCCTCCAGGCGCTCGCGGGCCTGAGGCGCTGCATCGGGCCGCGCCACCCGAACGAGGTCGAAGCCCAGCGCCCGGGCTCGATCCGCAAAAGCGCCCTTGAGGGCTTCTCCTTCTAGAAGTCGAGATCCGCGTAATGGGCCGGCGGCGCCATGCCCGGCGCCCGATCGGCGAGGAGCGCGCGAAAGGCCGGCCGGGATTTCACCCGGGCGTACCAATGCTTCGCCGTTTCGTCCTCGTCCCATGGCACGTCGCCGAGATAATCCACACAGGAGAGATGGGCGGCCGCGGCCAGATCCGCATAGGTCAGTTGGTCGCCGGCGAGCCAGTTCCGCTGCCCGATGAGATAGCCGATGTATTTCAGGTGGTAGCGGACATTGGTCCGCCCCGCCCGAATGGCGCTCATGTCCGGCGGTCCTCCGCCGGCGTCCGCGCCCATGAAGCGCTTATAGATCTTTTCCGTGACGAGATAGCCCGTCACCTCCTCGTGGAACTTGACCAGGAACCAGTCGAGGAGCCGGCGCACCTCCACCCGCTCGGCCGTGCTCTCCGGCAGCAGCCGCCGGTTGCCGAGGCTGAGCCCCCGCGTCTCATCGAGATATTCCGCGATGACGGCTGCTCCCGGAACCGCGAAGCCGTTCTCCTCGAGGAGCAACGGTGTGGTCCCGGCAGGGTTCAGGACAAGGTATTCGGCCCGCCGCTCCCAGGGGCGCTCCTCGTATACGTCCGGCTGCATGCCCATCTCGGCCAGCACGAGGCGGATGAAGCGCGAGTGCGGGCAGAAGGGATAATGGTGCAGGATGGCCATCGGGTCTCGGATGGAGCGAAACGGGGGTTCGCCGTTCGGGTCAGGCACGAAGCAGGCTGGCGAGAGTAAGGCGAGTTGTAGTTAACGCATCGTAACGGCGAACGGCTCCATCCCCAGACTCTCGCGCATGGGTGGGCCGAGCCGCCTGCATTCATCGGATAGCGCAGCGCTCTGATCCCCACTAGAAGCCGTGGGCCGGCCGATTCGGTACCCGGCGCGTGGGGAGCTTCATGGAACAGCTGGTCGAAGCGATCATCCTCGGCTTCGTGGAGGGCCTGACCGAGTTCCTGCCTGTCTCCTCCACAGGCCATCTGCTGCTGCTCGGCCATTTCCTTGGCTTCGAGTCGACGGGGAAGACTTTCGAGGTTCTGGTGCAGCTCGGCGCGATCCTGGCGATCCTGCTGGTCTATTTCCGTCGTCTCCTCGCCATCGCGGTCGCTCTCCCCTATGACCCCGACGCGCGCCGCTTCGTCCTCGGGGTGCTGCTGGCCTTTCTGCCCGCTGCCCTCATCGGATCGCAACTCCACGGCTACATCAAGGGCACGCTGTTCAATCCCTGGATTGTCTGCGCGACGCTGATCGTCGGCGGCTTCGTGCTCCTGGCGCTGGACGGGGTGCGCTTCGAGAACCGTTACCGCGACGCCACGCGCTTTCCCCTGCTGATGTATGCCAAGATCGGGCTGATCCAGTGCCTCGCGATGGTGCCGGGCGTGTCGCGCTCGGGCGCAACGATCGTGGGCGCCATGCTGCTCGGAGCCGACAAGCGCGCCGCGGCGGAGTTCTCGTTCTTCCTCGCCATGCCGACCATGGCGGGAGCCTTCACCTACGACCTCCTGAAGAACTACAAGATCCTCTCCTTCGACGACGTGGCCCTGATCGGCGCCGGGTTCATCGCGGCCTTCGTGTCTGCCCTCATCGTCGTGAACACCTTCCTGGCCTACGTGTCGCGCCACGGCTTCACACCCTTCGCCTGGTGGCGGATCGTCGTCGGCGCCGCGGGGCTCGCCGGGCTCCTGGTGTTCGGCTGATCGTCCGCTATGCAGCCGTGCCGGGGCCTCGCGGGATCCCGGGTGTTCGGATAGGCTTGCGCTCCTTCCCCTTTTCGGATCAATGGCGCCATGACGAACTCTGACGAGACGAAAAGCGGCGAGATCATCGCAGTCGTGACCGCACTGGCCGCGGCCGCTGGAGCGGTGCTCCTGGCCCTGATCGTGGCGGCGGTCCTCGCGAAGGCGCCGGCACGGCCGCTCGCTGGTGATCCGGGCCCAGGCTGCGCCGAATGGACCGACGGCTGCGTGGTCTGCCAGCGCACGGCCGATGGCCGCGCCTGCTCCATGCCCGGCATCGCCTGCACCCAAGGGCCTGTGCAGTGCCTGAGGCGCAGCTGAGCTGAGCGATCGGATTCAGGCGGCGGCCGGATCGGGCGTTTTCGGCTCGTAACGGCACAGATCCCGGATCGGGCAGCGCCAGCATTCCGGCAGGCGCGCCTTGCAGATGTAGCGCCCGTGCAGGATCAGCCAGTGATGCGCATGGAGCCGGAATTCGTCCGGCACGAGGCCCTCGAGGGCCGTCTGCGTTTCCAGGGGCTCCTTTGTGACCACCAAGGGAATACGGTTCGAGACCCGGAAAATGTGCGTGTCGACGGCGATCCGTGGGATCCCGAAGGCCATGTTGACGACCACCGAGGCGGTCTTCCGTCCGACGCCCGGCAGGGTCTCGAGAATCTCCACAGAAGCCGGGACCTCGCCGCCGAACTCCTCGACGAGCCGCCGCGATAGCGCGATGACGTTCTTGGCCTTGGTCCGGAAGAAATTGATCGACTTCACGTAGTCGAGGAGCGCCTCCTCGCCGAGGTCGAGCATCTTCTGGGGCGTGTCGGCGACCGCGAACAGCGCCCGCGTCGCCTTGTTGACGCCCGCATCGGTGGCCTGGGCCGAGAGCACGACGGCGACGAGGAGCGTGTAGGGATTGACATGTTCAAGCTCGCCCTTGGGCTCGGCCTCGATCTCCCGAAAGCGCCGGAACGTCTCGGAGAGGATCTCAGGCCCGACGGGCATCGGGACAACCGCTTTCGGCGCCTTGGCAGCCGGAGCGGCTTTCTTCGATGCACTCTTGCGAGGGGCGGACTTCGGCTCGGGCATAGTTTCGCGACCGGTTTTCAGGGTGGGATGCCGCAGGGGTGTCCGGCGGCTTCCGAATGGGAGGACGCGCGTTATATCCTGGCGGCAGGGGGTTTTCACTAGGCGGCGAGCGTGCTCGGCGCAGCCCGGAAAGCGACCACGATGGAGAGCGCCTCCGATCCGTCCCAGCGCTTCGAGCGCCCCGTCTTTACGGCGGTGATCCGGCCGCATAGGTCACTTGGGCCGGAGGCGTTCCGGATCGTCATGACCCTGTGCTGCCTCGCCATGGTGGTGGCAAGCCTGCCGTTCGTCGTGCTGGGTTTCTGGCCGATTGCCGGCTTCTTCGGCCTCGACCTTCTGGCGCTCTACATTGCCTTCCGGGTGAACTTCCGGCACGGGCAGTCCTTCGAGGAGCTCGTGCTGACGCCGATCCAGCTCCTCGTCCGCCGGGTATCGCACCGCGGCGAGCGACGGGAATGGTCCTTCAATCCCCTCTGGACCCGGCTCGACCGGGAGCACGACGACGAGTTCGGCCTACAGAAGCTCGCGCTGATCTCCCGCGGCGAACACCTGGTCATCGCCCGCGAATTGTCGCCGCCAGAGCGGGAGGATTTCGCCGAGGCGCTGGGGCGGGCCCTCTCGGATGTGAAGCGCGGGCATTAGGGACCAAGGCCGCAGGAATCGGGTGTCGCGGCGCTGCGCTCCCGCTAATGTGCGGGCAAACGAGGTTCCGCCATGCTCGACACCCTCAACCGCATCGCCATCGATCCCGACGCTTTCGAGACCGCCGACAGCCCGGCGTCCGATTACGAGCGGGTGCGCCGCATCATCGCCTACATTTCCGAGCGCTGGCGCGAGCAGCCGTCGCTGGAGGACGTGGCCGACGCGGTCGGCCTCTCCACGACCCATGTGCATCATCTCTTCCGGCGCTGGGCGGGCCTGAGCCCAAAGGCTTTCCTCCAGGCCATCACGCTGGACAACGCCAAGGCGCTCCTCGCCCAATCCGCGAGCGTCCTGGACGCCACCTACGAACTCGGCCTTTCGGGACCGGCGCGCCTGCACGATCTCTTCGTCACCCACGAGGCCATGACCCCGGGCGACTACAAGGCCGGCGGCGCGGGCCTGACGATGCGCTTCGGCTTCCACCCGTCGCCCTTCAGCGAGGCGGTCCTCGTCGCGACCGAACGGGGCCTCGCCGGCCTCGGCTTCGTGGACGATGGCGACCGGGAGGCGGCGCTCGCCGACATGCGCCGGCGCTGGCCGAAAGCCGAGTACGTGGAAGACCACGCCGCGACCTTGCCGCTCGCCCGACGCATCTTCGATCCCAGCCGGTGGGAGGCCGAGCAGCCTCTGAGGGTCGTGCTCATCGGGACGGATTTCGAGGTCCGGGTCTGGCAGACGCTCCTGCGCATCCCGCTCGGCCGCGCCACCACCTACTCGGACATCGCGAGCCGCATTGGCAAACCGTCCGCCTGCAGAGCCGTCGGGGCGGCGGTCGGCAAGAATCCGATCTCCTTTGTGGTTCCCTGCCACAGGGTGCTTGGGCGCTCAGGAGCGCTGACCGGCTACCACTGGGGCCTTACCCGCAAGCAGGCGATCCTCGGGTGGGAGGCGGGGACGCTCGCCCGGGCCTGAGCGCGGGCGTTGCCCGCATCCGAGGTGAAACGGCGCGCCCGTTACTGCTGGGCCTGAGACCCGAGCGGAAGCGGGGCGCCGGCCGGCGCAGCGGGACGGCGCTGGACGGGCTGGGTCTGCCCCGCCGCAGGCGGAGGTGGCGCGGCGGCCGATGGAGCGGAAGCCGGCGCGATCCCAAGACGCGCCGCGAGTTGAGCGGCCCTTCCCTCTGTGAAGCGCGCATTGCAGAAGCCATGGGCGGCTTCGCCGCGATAATTCCGGCACACGGTCTCGCGATCTGCCGAGAAAGAGGCCTGTTCACTGACGATCGCCCGCATCTCGCCAGGTCCGGCGCGCTGCGCGAGAATCTTGTAGTTCTCCCGCACGGCCCGATCGGCCGCGCCGCGGTCGGTCTCAATGGTGCGTGCGAGCGGCACCAGGGCGGCGGGCTCCGGGCCCCAGACGCCGCGCGGGTTCAGGCGGCAGTCGCTGGCCTCGATCACGCAGAGCCCGGCGGGCTCCCGCACCCAGAGCGCTCCGTCGAGCAGGCTGGCCGCGATCGGGCAGGACGGCACGTCGATCTCGTAGCGCAGCAACCCGTCGGGCCGGCCCCGGAGGGTGACCGGCAGCGTCTCGGAGGGCTCGATCGTGCAGGCCTCGCCCGGCCTCGAGATCCGCGTCCCCACGAGGCTGATGCGGGCCCGCCATTCGTCGCGCCCCGATCGCTCCAGGCGAAGCGATCCATCCTGACCGTTGAGCTTCAACTGCCGTCCCAGGACCGAAGCGTCCGAGATCGCCTTTGCGGGGACCGGCTTCGGCGGCGCCGGCGCCGCCGGGGCCATGGGACCGTCAGCGCCTTCCGACCCCTCCCGACCGGGAGCCGCCTGACCGGGGGTTGGGCCGGGAATCGTTCCGGGCGGTGTCGGCGGGTTCGGTTGGCTCGGGGGCCTCAGCCACGACGGCCATTGGAACCCCTGCGCGGTGGCAGCTCCGCCCGTTCCGGCTAGGAGGCCGGCAGCAAGAGCAGCCATGGCGAGCGAACGGATCATGGTTCCAGGATCGATCAAAGGATGGGCCAGCCTTGTGCGGTGGTGGCTTGCAGGATGTGGCGTCGCAACTGTTCTATGGACCGCTGCGCCGAAGGCAAAGGGACTTTCCGTCACGTGACAGGCTCCTCCACGGCCCGACGGCTGCGCGTGGCGAGAAAGCCACAGGTGCGTCCCTTCACGCGAGATGGGGTCCCGGTTCGCCCGGGGCCGGCGCCCGCGGCCCGCCTCCGTTCCCCGACGCATCGCTAAAATTCTGATCCCAAACAGCCCTAAACCTCGTCTTGCGACGGTTGAACCCCCTCCTTATATCAGCGCCAGCACAGGGGACGGCCGCTCGGGCGCCCTCTGTTTTCGACAACAATTCGTCAGCCATGGGCCGAGCTGCTTTTAGGGCTCGGCGGTCTGCTTGAAACTGTGAGGGATCCCGCCATGGGTAAAGTCATTGGTATCGACCTCGGCACCACAAACTCCTGCGTGGCCGTGATGGAAGGCACGCAGCCGAAGGTGATCGAGAACGCGGAAGGCGCGCGGACGACCCCGTCCATCGTGGCCTTCACGGACGACGGCGAGCGGCTCGTCGGCCAGCCGGCCAAGCGCCAGGCGGTCACGAACCCGTCGCGCACCTTCTTCGCCATCAAGCGCCTCATCGGGCGCACCTTCGAAGATCCCATGACCAAGAAGGACATGGGTCTCGTTCCCTATCAGATCATCAGGGGCGGCAACGGCGACGCCTGGGTCGAGGCGGACGGCAAGCAGTATTCGCCGTCGCAGATCTCGGCCTTCACTCTTCAGAAGATGAAGGAGACCGCCGAGGCCTATCTGGGCCAGCCGGTCACGCAGGCCGTCATCACCGTTCCGGCCTATTTCAACGACGCCCAGCGCCAGGCCACCAAGGACGCCGGCAAGATCGCGGGCCTCGAGGTTCTGCGCATCATCAACGAGCCGACCGCGGCTGCCCTCGCCTACGGCCTCGACAAGAAGCAATCCGGCACGATTGCGGTCTATGACCTCGGCGGCGGCACCTTCGACGTGTCCGTGCTCGAGATCGGCGACGGCGTCTTCGAGGTGAAGTCCACGAACGGCGACACGTTCCTGGGCGGCGAAGACTTCGACATGCGCCTCGTCGAGTACCTCGCGGCCGAGTTCAAGAAGGAGCAGGGCATCGACCTCACGAAGGACAAGCTCGCCCTTCAGCGCCTCAAGGAGGCGGCCGAGAAGGCCAAGATCGAGCTCTCCTCCGCGAGCCAGACCGAGATCAACCTGCCCTACATCACGGCCGATGCCTCGGGTCCGAAGCACCTGACCCTCAAGCTCTCGCGGGCGAAGTTCGAATCGCTGGTCGACGACCTCGTCCAGAAGACCATCGAGCCCTGCCGCAAGGCCCTCAAGGACGCCGGTCTCTCGGCCGGTCAGATCGACGAGGTCGTCCTCGTCGGCGGCATGACCCGCATGCCGAAGATCCAGGAGGTCGTGAAGCAGTTCTTCGGGAAGGAGCCCCACAAGGGCGTCAACCCGGACGAGGTGGTGGCGATCGGCGCAGCGATCCAGGCGGGCGTGCTCCAGGGCGACGTCAAGGACGTGCTGCTCCTCGATGTGACCCCGCTCTCGCTCGGGATCGAGACGCTCGGCGGCGTGTTCACCCGCCTCATCGACCGCAACACCACGATCCCGACCAAAAAGTCCCAGGTCTTTTCCACGGCGGAAGACAACCAGAACGCCGTGACGATCCGCGTCTTCCAGGGCGAGCGCGAGATGGCGGCGGACAACAAGCTGCTCGGCCAGTTCGACCTGATGGGCATCCCGCCGGCTCCCCGCGGTGTGCCGCAGATCGAGGTCACCTTCGACATCGACGCGAACGGCATCGTGAACGTCACCGCGAAGGACAAGGCCACCGGCAAGGAGCAGCAGATCCGCATCCAGGCCTCGGGCGGCCTCTCGGACGCCGACATCGAGAAGATGGTGAAGGATGCCGAGGCGCATGCCGCCGAGGATAAGAAGCGCCGCGAGTTGGTCGAGGCCAGGAACCAGGGCGAGAGCCTGATCCACGCCACCGAGAAGTCGGTGAACGAGCACGGCGACAAGGTTTCGGCGGCCGACAAGCAGGCGGTCGAGACGGCGATCGATGCGCTGCGCCAGGCCCTCTCGGGCGAGGATGCCGAGGTCATCAAGACCCGCACCACGGACCTGATGCAGGCGTCCATGAAGCTCGGCGAGGCCATGTACGCAGCCCAGCAGGGCGCTGGCGAAGGCGGCGGTGACGCCGGCGGCGACCAGCCCAAGGACGACGTCATCGACGCCGACTTCCAGGAAGTCGACGAAGGCGACAAGAAGAAGCGGGCGTAATCCGGCGCGTGGCAGCGGCGAACGGCGAAGGGACAGGAGCCTTGATGTGAGGCCTCTTCTCCCGCTCGCCACTCGCCGTTCCTCATTCGCCCCTTCAGGGATCTGACGCGCCCATGTCCAAGCGCGACTATTACGAGGTTCTCGGCGTCGAGAAGACTGCGAGCGAGGCGGAGCTGAAATCCGCCTTCCGCAAGCTGGCGATGAAGTATCACCCGGACAAGAACCCGGGTGACAAGGACGCCGAGGTCCATTTCAAGGAAATCAACGAAGCCTACCAGACCCTGTCGGACGCGCAGAAGCGCGCGGCCTATGACCGGTTCGGGCACGCGGCCTTCGCTAACGGCGGCGGGGCCGGGCCGGGCTTCGACGCCAATTTCTCCGACTTCATGTCGGATATCTTCGAGAACTTCTTTGGCGGCGAAGCTGGGGCCGGGCGCGGGCGCACCCGGGGCGCGGGCGGCCGCGAGCGCGGCGCCGACATGCGCTTCAACCTGGAGATCGGCCTCGACGACGCCTTCTCGGGCAAGAACGCCACGCTCAAGATTCCGACGTCCGTCACCTGCGAGGTCTGCTCCGGAACCGGCGCCAAGGCGGGCTCCAAGCCCAAGAGCTGCCCGACCTGCGGCGGCTACGGCCGGGTGCGGGCGACGCAGGGGTTCTTCTCGATAGAGCGCACGTGCCCGAACTGCCACGGCCGCGGCGAGATCATCGACGATCCCTGCTCCGGATGCGGCGGTGCCGGCCGCGTGACGCGCGAACGCACGCTGTCTGTCAACGTGCCGGCCGGCGTCGAGGACGGCACGCGCATCCGGCTCGCGGGCGAAGGCGAAGCGGGCCTGCGCGGCGGGCCTGCAGGCGACCTCTACATCTTTCTGTCGGTCCAGCCTCACCCCTTCTTCCAGCGCGACGGGGCGGATCTGTTCTGCCGCGTCCCGATCTCGATGGTGACGGCCGCGCTCGGCGGCGAGGTCACGGTGCCGACCATCGACGGCTCGGACGCGAAGGTGAAGGTTCCGGAGGGCACGCAATCCGGCAAGCAGTTCCGCCTGAAGGGCAAGGGCATGCCGGTGCTGCGCTCGCGGGACGTGGGCGACCTTTACATCCAGGTCGTGGTCGAGACTCCGCAGAAGCTCACCAAGCGCCAGCGCGAACTCCTGATGGAATTCGACGCGGAATGCTCAAAGGAAAATCATCCCGAAAGCACCGGCTTCTTCTCGCGGGTGAAGGAGTTCTTCGACGGGCTCGGAGGCGCAGGCTGAGGCAGCAGCGCGTGCTCGCAGCGTGAGCGGACCGCGCAGACATAATCTTGTGCCGTGCCGACGGATCAAGTGAGCTTGACCACCGTTATCGATGGACCTTAGAGAATCCATCCCGACCGCTTGAGGGTGTCACTCGTGCTTCAGTCGTTTCAGCGGCCTGCGCCCCGGAAGCTGCCCCTCGGCAAGGATCGGTTCGAAGACGAGACCCGGTTCCTCCGTTCCTGGCTCGAGCGGCCGCTGGTCATGGGGGCCGTGACTCCCTCGAGCAAGATGCTCGCTCGGACCATGGCGTCCTATGTCGACCCGCGCGTCCCTGGACCGGTGATCGAGCTTGGCCCTGGGACAGGACCTGTGACCGACGCTCTCATCCGCAGAGGAATTGCGCAGGACCGGCTTGTCCTCGTGGAATACAGCCCTGATTTCTGCCAGCTCCTGCGGCGCAAATTCCCCAAGGCCACGATCATCCAGGGCGACGCCTACGACCTGGAAGACACGCTTGGCGGCATTCTGACCGAACCTGCAGCCGCCACCGTCTCGAGCCTGCCGCTCTTCACAAAGCCCATGGAGACGCGGCTCGATCTGCTTCATGCCGCGCAAGCCCTGATGCAGCCGAATGCGCCGTTCGTGCAGTTCACCTATGCGGTCGTTCCGCCGATTCCGGCCCGGTCGCGCAAGTACACCGCCCGAGCCTCGAACCGCATCTGGCTCAACCTGCCCCCGGCCCGGGTGTGGGTCTATCGTCGTCCCGCATGAATGGCCCTGCGGCTATGGCGGACCCTCGCGACCGGCTCATCATCGCCCTCGACCTCCCCTCCGTGGAGGAGGCTCGCGCCATGGTCGGGCGCATCGGCGATGCAGGCGCCTTCTACAAAATCGGCTATCAGCTCGCCTATGCGGGCGGGCTTCCCTTTGCCGAGGAACTGATCCGGGACGGCAAGAAGGTCTTTCTGGATCTCAAGCTCCACGATATCGGCAACACGGTGGAGGAGGGAGTTCGCTCCGTAGCCCGGCTCGGCGCCAGCCTGCTCACGGTCCATGCCTATCCCCAGACCATGCGCGCGGCCCTGAAGGGCAAGGCCGGCTCATCGTTGGCGATCCTCGCGGTCACGGTTCTGACCTCCTACGACGATGTCGACCTCGCCGACGCCGGTTACGACCTGACCCCTGCGGAACTCGTCGCCCGTCGCGCGGCCCAAGCCCGGGACATCGGCATCGACGGCATCGTCTGCGCTCCGACGGAAGCGGCGGCCGTGCGGGCGCTTGTCGGCACGGACCGTCTCATCGTAACCCCCGGCGTCCGTCCGGCCGGGACCGATGCGGGCGACCAGAAACGGGTCATGACACCGACCGATGCCATCCGCTGCGGCGCCACCCACCTGGTGGTCGGACGCCCGATCACCGCCGCCGGCGACCCGCGTCAAGCCACGCTTGCTATCGCGGAGGAAATGGCCGCCGCTCTTTCGGTCTGACGTGCCAGGGCGGCGGTTGCCCCCTCCTCCTCTTGACCCCAAAGCCAAGCTGGTCTTCGGTGCGCGCCACATTGAAGGATAGGGTGGATGCCCAAGGCTTACGTGATCGCCCGCGTGACCATCACCGATCCCGAGGCTTACGCCGAATATGCGAAGGCCGCCTCGGAAGCGATCCGCCAATATGGCGGCCGGCCCCTTGCGCGCGGCGGCGCCTATGAGGCACTCGAAGGTGAGGCCCGCGCTCGCAACGTCATCCTGGAATTCGAATCGCTCGAACAGGGCAAGCGCTACTTTCATTCGCCGGAGTATCAGGCCGCGAAAGCCAAGCGGGAGGGTGCCGGCTTTGCCGAGATCGTCGCGGTTGAAGGCGTCGAGTAACCGGCTTTCTTTGGAAGAGGGAGAGAAACATGCCGAAGGGATATTGGGTTGCGCGCGTCGACGTGCACAACACGGATGCCTACAAGGACTACGTGGCGTCGAACGGCGTCGCCTTCGCGAAATTCGGAGGGCGCTTTCTGGTGCGCGGCGGCCAATTCCAGAATCCTGTCGGCACGAGCCGCAGCCGCAATGTCGTCATCGAGTTCCCGTCCTATCAGGCGGCGCTCGATTGCTGGGAGTCGCCCGAGTATCAGGCCGCCAAGGCCAAACAACAGGGTGGCGCCGAGACGGATCTCCTCATCATCGAGGGCTATGACGGACCGCAGCCGGGCTGACGGACGAAACCCCACGGCCAGGCGGAGGCGCGGCCCGTAACGGGATTGCGCTCCACTGCCAATGGGACATGAAGACAACAGGAACATGCCAATGAGCGAGATGCGGCTCGTCGTCGTGGGTGCTGCCGGGCGCATGGGGCGCACGCTCGTCCGCATGATTGCGGAAACGCCGGGCTGCCGCCTCGTCGGCGCTATCGAGCGCGCCGGTTCGCCCGCTCTGGGCGAGGACGCCGGAATCCTCGCAGGAGTTGGCGAGACAGGGGTCGCCGTGGTGGCGGATCCGCTTCCCGTCTTCGCGGCGGCCGACGGAGTACTCGACTTCACGGCGCCAGCCGCAACGGTGGAGTTCGCGGCGCTCGCCGCTCAGGCCCGGATCGTGCACGTGGTCGGCACCACCGGTCTCGCCGAATCCGATTTCGCCAAGCTCGAGGCGGCGGCGCGTCATGCCCGCATCGTGCAGTCCGGAAACATGTCGCTCGGCGTCAATCTCCTAGCCACCCTCGTCCGACAGGCTGCGGCGGCCCTGGGTGAGGATTTCGACATCGAGATCCTCGAAATGCATCATCGTATGAAGGTGGATGCTCCTTCGGGCACCGCTCTGCTGCTGGGCGAGGCGGCCGCACAGGGACGTCAGGTGGCTCTGAAAGAGCGCTCCGTTCGCGCCCGCGACGGCCATACGGGCGCACGGCGGCCGGGTGACATCGGCTTCGCGACCCTGCGCGGCGGTTCCGTGATCGGCGAGCACAGCGTCATCTTTGCAGGCGCCGGCGAACGCATCGAGCTCGTCCACCGCGCGGACGACCGGGCCCTGTTCGCCCGCGGTGCCGTCAAGGCTGCCCTGTGGGCGTTCGAGAAGAAGCCGGGCTATTACACGATGGCGGACGTGCTGGGGCTGACCAGCTCCTGAAATCCGCAGGCCGCCTCGCGCGGTCGCAGAGGACCTCGCCATGCTCACCCTGAGGCCTGGCCTGACCTACACGCCCGATTACCTCGACCGTGCCGGCCAGGAAAAGCTTCTTGCCGCCGTGCTCGCGGTTCTTAAGGGAGCACCGGCTTTTACCCCGCGCATGCCGCGCACAGGCAAGCCGTTTTCGGTCCGGATGACGAATTGCGGCTGCCTCGGTTGGGTGTCGGACGAGCGCGGCTACCGCTATCAGAGCCACCATCCCGAGACCGGCGCCGCTTGGCCGCCAATCCCGGAGATCGTGCTCGCTGCCTGGGCGCAGTTGAGCGGCTACCCTGATCCGCCCGATGCGTGCCTGATCAATCTCTACGGCGCAGGGGCCCGGATGGGGCTGCATCAGGACCGCGACGAGGAGGAGTTCGAAGCACCGGTCGTGTCGCTCTCGCTCGGCGACACGGCGGTTTTCCGCATCGGTGGTTTGGTCCGCACCGACCCGACGCGATCGATCAAGCTTCGATCAGGCGACGCAGTCGTGTTCGGCGGTCCGTCCCGCCTCGTTTTCCACGGCATCGACCGCCTGCTCCCGGGGAGCTCCGACCTCTTTGCTCAGTCCGGCCTCCTGCCGACGGGCGCAAGGATCAATCTGACGCTGCGGAAGGTGACGCGAAGCCGCTGAGCTGTGGGAATGGAGCCTTGACCACGCCGCAATGTGTGTGTCGATGCTGGACGATCTGCTCCAGGGTTGCCCCGATGCTCCGTCGCTGTCTCCTGCTTCTGCTTCTCGTCGCCGCTCCTGCCGTGCAGGCAGCCGAGCCTGTCTTTGTCCCGGGCTCCCGGATCGGCCTCGTTCCGCCGCAGGCCATGCAGGCCTCGCGCTCGTTCCTGGGCTTCGAAAACCCAGCCAAGCAGGCTTCCATCGCCTTCGTCGAGATGCCGGCTCGCACCTATGACTCCGTGGCGGCCGATCTCACGAAAGAGGCCTTGAAGGCGCAGGGCCTCGCCGTCACGAGCCGCGAAACCGTGAAGCTCGGCGAGCGGGACGCTCTGCTCATCAGCGGCGACCAGGCTATCGGGCCGACGAAGATCCGCAAATGGCTCCTGGTGACCTCCGACTCCGCCGGGACGGCCCTCGTCGTCGGCGAGGCTGGGACCCGGCAGGGCTACAGCGATCAGGACATGCGCGGTGCGCTGATGAGCGTGGCCATGCGGCCCCCGCTCTCCGTCGAAGACCAGATGAAAGCCCTGCCGTTCGTCCTTCGCGAGCGCTCCGGCTTTCGCCCGGTCCGTGTGATCGACGGCCAGGCTCTGACCCTCACGGAGGGGCCCGAGGACAGCCCGAAGAATGTGGATCAGCCCTTTCTCATGCTCACCGCCTCGCCGGGCCGGACGCCGGCAGCCGGCGAGGCCCGGGAGCGTTTCGCTCGGGCGGCGCTCGCGATCAACCAGAGCCTCAAGGATGTGTCGCTGGAACGCTCGCAGAGCTTCCGCTTGAAGGGCGTCGAATGGCACGAGATCGTGGCCCGTGCCACGCATGGACCGAGCGGGGAACCTGTCGTCGTGATGCAGACGATCCGCTTCGACCGCGGCCAATATGTCCGGATGGTCGGAATGGCGCGGGCTCAGGCGCGCGACGTGATGTTGCCCCGTTTCCGCGCCGTGATCGACAATCTGGAGGCCGAAGGCGGATCCGAAGGGTAAGTGATCGGCCCTGGCTTGTGCAGGACCGAACGGCCTCGTGCCGCGTGGCCGGGGCTGACCGCGCGTGGCCCGGCGCCCTACGAGGCGTCGGACGCGCCGGCTTCAGCGCCCATTTCGCCCGCTGCAGCCTTCGGACCGCCCTTGGCGACGCCGACCAGCGCGGGACGCAACACGCGATCGGCAATCACGTACCCCGACTGCACCACCTGCACGACGGTGCCGTTCGGGACATCCGGGTTCGGGACCTCGAACATGGCCTGGTGCAGGTTGGGGTCGAACTTCTGGCCTTGCGGCTCAAGCTTCTTCACACCGTGGCGCTGGAGCGTCTTGAGGAGGTCGCGCTCGGTGAGCTCGATGCCCTCCACCAACGCCTTGAGGGGCCCCTCGGCGGCTGAGCGGGCTTCCGCGGGAACGTTTTCGAGGGCACGGCGCACGTTGTCGGCGACGTTCAGCATGTCGCGCGCGAAGTTCGTGACCGCGTAGGCCCTGGCATCCGCGACCTCGCGCTCGGTGCGACGGCGCAGGTTCTCCATGTCGGCCAAGGTCCGCAGAAGCTTGTCCCGCAGATCCTGCTTCTCGGCCTCCAGGACCGAGATGGGATCGAGGTCGGGCGAGGATGCGGTGTCGTTGGCGGGCTCCCGCGACGGCATCTCGCCGTTCGGCTGGTCGCCAGATGGCATCGCGTGGGGATCCGTTTCGTTCGGCTTCATGGTTTTCGCTGAGATGGGTTGGGAGTCGACCCTCATATCAGGTCGCAGCCCCCGCAAATCAAGCGTTGCGATGTCGGTCGCCCCAACAGACCATGTGATCGCCGCATTCCTGCCCGTCAGGCAGTGCGCCGCTGCACCGGCTCCGCTTCGTCAGCCTCGAAGACCTCCAGCAGCGCCCGCCGGATCGCCGCTTGGCGGCTTGGGTGGTTGACCTTGGTTCCTGTGAGATCGGTCACGTAGAAGACGTCCACAGCCTTTTCGCCGAAGGTCGCCACATGGGCGGAGGCGATATTGAGGTTGAGCTTTCCGAGCGTTGTCGTGAGGTCGTACAGCAGGCCCGGGCGGTCGAGGCCGGACACCTCGATGACGGTCTGGCGATTCGAGAGCGTGTTGTCGATCGAGACCTCGGGCGCGACGTGGAAGGTCCGGGCTCGCTCCTTGGCCGGCCGCTTGCCGTCGACTAGGTCGGCAATCCTGACCTCTCCCTTCAGTGCCCGCTCGATCGCGGAGGCGACCCGCTCCGCCCGGCGCAGCTCATCCTCGTCCTGATCGAATGCACGCGATACGACGATCGTGTCGAGGGCCATCCCGTCGGCCGTGGTGAAGATTTGGGCATCGACGATATTGCCGCCGGATGCCGCACAGGCGCCGGTCACGATTGCGAGCAGGCGGGGGTGGTCGGGGGAGAGGACGGTGAGTTCCGTCACTCCCCGGAACTGGTCCGTTTCGACGGCCGTCGAAACGCTGTGCCCGGCGGCCTCAGCCTGGCGCAGGAAGCGTGCATGCTTGACTTGGCGCGCCCGCTCCACTTTGAGCCAATAGGCTGGGTAATGCCGCGCCGCGTAGGCGTCGAAGTCCTCTGCGGACCAATCCTCCAGATCCTGCCTAAGGCGCTCCTGGACGAGCCGCACCCGGTCCGACCTGGCGATCTCGACCGCACCACCCCCGAGCACGAACTCGGTTTCGTAGTAGAGCGTGCGGAGCAGTTCACCCTTCCATCCCGTCCAGACGCCGGGGCCGACCGCCTTGATGTCCGCGATGGTGAGCACAAGGAGGAGCCTCAGCCGTTCCATGGTCTGCACCACAGCGGCGAAGCTGCGGATGGTGGCTGGGTCGGAGAGGTCGCGGCTCTGCGCGATGGTCGACATCAGAAGGTGATGCTCAACGAGCCATGCCACTGTATCGGTCTCGGCCGAGTCCAGGCCGAGTCGTGGCCCGATCTTGCGGGCGATGGCAGCGCCGGCCACCGAGTGGTCCTCCGGACGTCCTTTGGCGATATCGTGAAGGAATACAGCCACGTACAGGGCGCGCCGGTTGCGGATCGAGCCAAAGATGCGGTTCGCGAGAGGATGCTCGCTGCCGAGGCGTCCGGCCTCGATCTCGGCCAGAACGCCAATGGACCGGATGAGGTGCTCGTCCACCGTGTAGTGGTGGTACATATTGAACTGCATCATCGCGACGATGCGGCCGAAATCCGGGATGAAACGGCCGAGCACGCCGGCCTCGTTCATGCGCCGCAGGACCACTTCGGGGGCGTTCTTCGAGGTGAGAACGCCGAGGAAGAGACGGTTCGCCTCAGGATCGTTGCGCAGTGACGGTCCGATGAGCTTGAGCGATCGCGTGGCCAGCCGCGAGGCGTCCGGATGGATCGCCAGGTTATGGCGGTCGGCGAGCCAGTACATCCGGATGAGGTTCACGGGATCGCGCTCGAACGCGTCCTCGTCGTTCACGTTGATGCGGTTGTTTTCGACCGTGAAATCGTCTCCTTCGAGCCGCCCGCCTCGCCTGCGTCGGAAGGGGCCAAGCATCCGGTCCAGAACCGGTCGGCGCTTGGCCTGACGGGCTTCGAGTTCGGCGCAGACGATCGCGGTCAGATCCCCCACATCCTTGGTGACGAGGAAGTAGGCCTTCATGAAACGCTCGACGCCCGAGAGCCCCCCGCGCGCCGCATAACCGAAACGCCCCGCTATAATCCGCTGGAGGTCGAAGGTGAGACGCTCCTCGGCGCGGCCCGTCGCGAAGTGCATGTGGCAGCGTACGCGCCAGAGGAACTCCTCGCATCGCGCGAACAGCTTGAATTCCTCCGGCGTGAACAGGCCGGCCCTTACGAGCTCGTTCGGCTCTCGGACCCGGTAAACATACTTGGAGATCCAGAACAGGGTGTTGAGGTCACGCAGCCCCCCCTTCCCGTCTTTCACATTCGGTTCGACGAGGTAACGGGAGGCGCCGGCCTTGGCGACGCGTGCATCGCGCTCCCTCAGCTTGGCGTCGACGAACTCGGCCGCGGAGGATTGCACCACCTCCCGGTCGAAGCGGGCGACCAGTTGCTCATAGAGCGCGGCCTCGCCGAACAGGAACCGAGCCTCCAGCAGGGAGGTCCGGATCGTCATGTCGGCCCGGGCCTCGCGCAGGCACTCCTCGACGGAGCGGGTCGCATGGCCGACCTTCAGCTTGAGGTCCCAGAGCACGTAGAGGATCGCCTCGACGATGCTCTCGCTCCAGGCAGTCTGCTTGTAGGGCAGGATGAACAGGAGATCGACGTCGGAGCCCGGCGCCATCGTGCCTCGCCCGTAGCCGCCGGTCGCCACGACGGCGAGCCGCTCAGAGGTCGAGGGATTGTCGGCGGGATAGAGGTGGAAGAGCACGGCGTCGTAGATGAGACGAACCACCCGATCCATCAGCCGCGACAGCCGCCGGGCGCAGGCGATGCCATTTCTCTCAATCCGCAGTCTAGCCTGCGCCTCCCCATATCCCTGTTCGAGCAGACGCTTGAGTTCGGGCACGAGCCGGCTGCGCAGAGCCGCTCCGTCACCGATCGGCTGTGGGCCGAGGCGTTGCAGAACGGCGTTGAAATCAGGATCTGGCATAGCCAAGCCCGGCAAGGACACGGATCGGCTTAGCACCAACGTCATCGTGCACTCAATGAATCAGGCATGGACATTCGTCGCACCCACCCCATCTTTATGTTCTTCCGTTCGCCAGTCGTTTGACATATCAAACGAGTCGTCCTAAATAGCGGACACGCGCCGATTTGAGCCAGCAGCTTGCGGGCGCGGAACAAGTGCCGCTAAAGCGCCGGGACGGTGGGATTCTCCTCGCCGCGCCTGGAGCGCCGACCTGGAGACACCCCGATGACCTTCTCCCGCCGTTCCCTCCTGGGCCTCGCCGCTGTCGCGGGCCTCGGAACCCTCCTGACCACGGGCGCTTCGGCGCAGGTCAAGGAGGTGCGCCTCGATTATGCCACCTACAACCCCGTCAGCCTGCTCCTGAAGGACAAGGGCATCCTGGAGCGCGAGCTCGCCAAGGACGGGATCACCGTGCGCTGGGTCCAGACGCTCGGCTCGAACAAGGCGCTCGAGTTCCTGAATGCCGGCTCGATCGATTTCGGGTCCACCGCCGGCGCCGCCGCGCTCGTGGGCAAGATCAACGGCAACCCGATCAAGTCGATCTACGTCTATTCCCGGCCGGAATGGACCGCCCTCGTGACCAGCAAGGACTCCGGCATCACGAAGGTCGAGGACCTGAAGGGCAAGCGCGTCGCGGTCACCCGCGGCACCGACCCGCACATCTTCCTCGTGCGCGCCCTGCAGGAGGCCAAGCTCACCGAGAAGGACGTGAAGCTCGTCCTGCTCCAGCATCCCGACGGCCGCACCGCCCTCGAGCGCGGCGACGTCGAGGCCTGGGCCGGCCTCGATCCGCTGATGGCCGCGGCCGAGGTCGAGAGCGGCGCCAAGCTGTTCTACCGCAACGCCGCCGCCAACACCTGGGGCGTGCTCAACGTGCGCGAGGCCTTCGCGAAGGAGAACCCCGCCCTCGTCACCAAGGTCCTCAAGGCCTACGAGGAGGCCCGCGCCTATGCGCTCGCCAATCCGGCCGAGCTCACGAAGTCGCTCATCGCCTACACGAAGCTGCCCGAGCCCGTGATCCAGCGCCAGCTCGAGCGCACGGAAATCACCCATTCGACGATCGGCCAGCCCCAGATCGATACGATCCTGGCCGCCGGCCTCGCGCTCCGGGAGGCGGGCGTGCTCCCCGCCGGCACGGACGTGCGGGCCGCCGTCGACGCCCTCGTGGATCGCCAGTATACGACCGCCGCGAAGTAGCGAGAGCCGATCTCACCGGGATCGTTGTGACACCGCCCATCCGGCCTTCGCCACAGCGGCCCCGCACCGAGCGTGCGCCGTGACGCGGGCCGGCCGGCCCCGCCACGGCTCCCGCCTTTCCGGGAGTGTGGTGTGACATCCCAAGCATGGTCTCCTCCCGAGCGGGCCGCCCCTGCGGCTCCTCCCCTCGCCGAGAAGCGCTCCTGGGCCCGCCCCAGGGTTCTTCTCGGCCTTTTGCTTCCCGTGATCCTCGCGATCCTCTGGGAGGGCGCCGTGCGCGCCGGCCTCGCGGAGGGCCGGCTGATGCCGCCGCCGAGCCGGATCCTCGCCACGCTCGGCGCCATGGCGGCCTCCGGCGAGCTCTGGACGCATGTCGCCGTCACCCTCTGGCGCGTGCTCGTGGGCTTCGCGATCGGCGCTGCGGCCGGCATCCTGTTCGGGGCTCTCTCTGGCGCGGTCGAGCCGGTGCGCCGCTTCATCGACCCCACCCTGCAGGCCCTGCGCGCCATTCCTTCCATCGCCTGGGTCCCGCTCTTCATCCTCTGGCTCGGGATCTTCGAGGCCTCGAAGGTGGCGCTCATCGCGGTCGGGGTGTTCTTTCCCGTCTATCTCGGCGTCGCGGGCGCTATCCTCTCGGTCGACCGCAAGCTCGTCGAGGTCGGCCGCGTCTTCCGCCTCTCCCGGGTAAAGCTCGCCCGGCGCATCCTGCTGCCGGCCGTCCTGCCCGAAACCCTGATCGCGCTCCGCTCAGGTCTCGGCCTCGGCTTCATGTTCGTGGTCGCGGCCGAGTTCATGGGCGCCTCGGAGGGCCTGGGCTACCTGCTGGTCGACGGCCAGCAGATGGGCAAGCCCGACCAGATCCTCGCCGCCATCATCGCGTTCGCGCTGCTCGGCAAGGCCGCCGACAGCGTCCTCGTGCTCGCGACCGCTCCCCTCGTGCGCTGGCAGGACACGGCGCGGGACCGGCTGTAACGGGGCCCCTTCCCCGGTCCGACAAGGACGGGGGCGGGGCATCGCCTTTCTCGGACATTCTCTCATGCTGACCCTGGACCACCTCTCGAAGACCTATGCCGACGGGACCCGCGCCCTCTCCGACATCGAACTCACGGTGCGGGAGGGCGAGATCGTGGCGCTCATCGGCGGGTCGGGCTGCGGCAAGACCACGTTGCTGCGCCTCATCGCCGGCCTCGACCGCGCCAGCGCCGGGGCGATCCGCCTCGACCGCGAAGTCATCGCGGAGCCGCATCCGGCGGTCGGCCTCGTGTTCCAGGAGCCCCGCCTCCTGCCCTGGCTCTCGGTGGCCGACAACGTGGGCTTCGGGCTCGACGGGGTCCCGAAGGCGGAGCGGAACGCCCGCATCGCCCATGCCCTCGAAAAGGTCGGGCTCCGCGATTACGCCGCCCGCTGGCCGCGCGACCTCTCGGGCGGCCAGCAGCAGCGCGTCGCCATCGCCCGCGCCTTCGTGGCGAACCCCAAGGTGCTGCTCCTCGACGAGCCGTTCTCGGCGCTCGATGCCTTCACCCGGGCGAGCCTGCACGAGCACCTCCTCGGGCTCTGGGAGGAGACGCGGCCCACCGTCGTTCTCGTCACTCACGATGTCGGGGAGGCGGTGACGCTGGCCGACCGCGTGGTGGTGATGCGTCCGAAACCCGGCCGCATCGACGACGAGCTGCCCCTGAACCTGGCCCGGCCCCGGGACAAGACAAGCCTGCCCTTCGAGACGGCCGCGCGCCGGGTGCTGCTCGCCCTCGACCAATCCCTGCGCGATCCCGCGAACCCGCAGACCCGCCAGCGCGACCAGCAGGGCGCGGCCCTGTGGTGGTAAGGTCGGCTCGAAAACGATATCTCGCTCCCGCCGCGCTCCCGCGCTTTCAGACCAAGGACCATCCCATGGACGCCACCGCCCTCCGCAACCTCCAAGCCCCCATCAAGGACAAGTACCGCACTGAACCGGACGCCGCGGTGATCACCCTCAAGGCTCAAGGAACCCTCGACGACCAGCATATCGCCTGCAAGGTCGAGACCGGCCGGGCGCTCGCCGTGGCCGGGCTGCATCCCGCCACCGGCGGCTCGGGCGCGGAGCTCTGCTCCGGCGACATGCTGCTCGAAGCGCTGGTGGCCTGTGCGGGTGTGACCCTCAAGGCCGTCGCGACGGCTCTCGAGATCGAGCTCCGCAAGGGCGTCGTGAAGGCTGAAGGCGACCTCGATTTCCGCGGCACGCTGGGCGTCGACAAGACTGCCCCCGTCGGCTTCCGGGCGATCCGCCTCGCCTTCGAGGTCGACACGGACGCGCCCCAGGAGAAGATCGACCAGCTCCTCAAGCTCACGGAGCGCTATTGCGTGGTGTTCCAGACCCTGAACCATAAGCCGGAACTCGGCGTCGAGGTGCGCCGCGCCGCGTAAATCCGCGGGGCGGACGTGAGCGCGCTGGACCGGGGGCGCGTTCGGTACGACGAACAGGTGGAACGGCTGTCGCGGGTGTTCCACCCAGTTTCGCGAGGGTCCGTTCCGGGCGGCCCCATGCGGCTCGGATCCGGCCCGGGTCGCCACCGAGCGACCTGGGTTTTCATTATCATAGGTTAAGCGTATACCTGATCGGGCTCGCCGCCTCTCCGGCAGGCCGTCAGTCCCGAGCGCACCCGCTCCCGACTGACGACGTGTCTCGCAGATCGAGAGCCGGAAGGCGCCGTTCATGTCCGTGACACCCGAGGGCCGTTCCGCCCTCGTCCTGGTCGAGGTCAGCGCTCTCGTCCGAATGACGGCGGTCGACCTGCTGTCGGATCAAGGCTATCAGGTCATAGAGGCCCGCCGGGGCGACGAGGCCCTGGGGCTTCTCGACCGGGATCATGACGTTCGGGCGATCTTTACGGATGTAGACCTGCCGGGCCCTTTCGACGGCTTCGCGCTCGCCCGCATCGTCGACATGCGCTGGCCCGGAATCGGCATCGTCGCAACCTCGGATCAGGTGCTGCCCGGATCGGGCGACCTGCCCACGAAGGCGCGCTTCATCAGGAAACCCTATGCCGGCTTCACGCTGCTGCGCGCGATCGAGGCGGTGCTCGGCCCGAGCGGTTCCGAAGGGCGCAAGGCGGACGGGCGGCTCCAATCATGGGGGCCGATCCCCTAGAGCGTTTTCGCGTGAGGTGGATCCGGCTCACGTGAAGAAAACGCGTCAACACCACGAGGAGAGCTGATTCGACGCAAGTCGAAACAGCTCTAGGACGGGACCGCCGAACCGCATCTGTAGGGGTGGTCCCCCAGGCCGGGATAGCTGAATCGTATCTGTAGGGGCGATCCCCTAGGCCGGGATGGCTGGACCGCGTTTCTTCCATGTCGTGAGCGGGCACGGCCGGAGGTCTCGCCGAGCCGATGCGGTGCCGCTCAGGCCGGCGATCATCGCGTCGTCAGGATCCGAGACCGAGGGGCGCCCTGCCCTGTCGTCCTCAGGCGAGGACGATCTCGCCCTCGCGCACCGCCCGCTCGACGGTGCCGGACTTGATGCGGTAGGCGGGCTCGCCGGTCTGGTCCGGCGGCATCAGCCGGACGACCTCGTAGGTGTTCCCGCTGTCCGTCCGGCCGTCGGAAAAGCCTGGCCGGCGGAGCTTCACCATCTGGCGGATCTTGTACTTGTGGGACATCAGTCCCTCCCCTGTGTTCGGCGGGCCCGTGAAGCCGTTCCGACCCTCGCGGGATCAGCTCAACACGTGCGCCGGATCCACCTTACGCCAGAACGCTCTAGCGCACACGCTTGATTGTCGCGATCGTACCCTCGGGCAGCGCCCCTTGGGACTGCCGCTCCCGGGCGATCGAGGCGATCCGGTAGTCCTGATCACTGGTCCCGTGGTTCTCGACGACGAGATACGCCGTGCGACCGTCGTCGAAGCCCACCGCGAACATCACCGATCGCGTGAACGACGTCTTCCTGAAGCCGTGCATGGTCACCTCCTGTTGAGACCGGCCCGCCGCTCTGCGCCGCAGGCCCTACCGAGAAACGAAAAGGCCGCCCCGGATGAGGCGGCCTCCAGGCATCGTTGCCGATGCGGAACCATCGTGCTTACGCGGCGCGGATGGTGTTGACGGCGATCTTGCCGGAGCGGCGGTCTTCCGCTGTGTCGAAGGCGACCTTCTGGCCTTCGACGAGGCCGCGCATGCCGGCGCGCTCGAGGGCGGTGGCGTGGACGAACACGTCCTTGCTGCCGTCGTCCGGCTGGATGAAGCCGAAGCCTTTTTGATCGTTGTAGAACTTCACAGTGCCCGTGGTCATCGGGGTATCCTTGTCGTTTGCAGAGTGCACGTGAGCGGGAGCACGCCCGAAGGCGCGC
>JAESFH010000151.1_pt1 | contig 50749 bp, 37 predicted proteins | sample 9269381 | NCBI WGS metagenome assembly JAESFH01 (sample SAMN14504062, study PRJNA617094) | algae metagenome | isolation source: Aphanothece sp. CMT-3BRIN-NPC111 and co-occurring heterotrophs from well... | place: USA: Clark Mountains Wilderness, California | collected 2010-04-18
AAAGTTGGAGACTATCTTTCTTGATCAAGCGATAGTCAACCCAGATTTCGTATTACTGCTTTTCTCAACAGCCATGCGCTCTTGCCAGTCTACTATGTTTGACCGCAACTTGGTATGAAGCTACAACCCCCACGACAACATAGCCTAAACTTCTTAAGCTATCCGCTATGTCCTCAGCCACAATCGCTTCATCTTCAACTATCAAAATTTTTTCCTGTGGCATTTTATTAAATTCCATTTAAATATTTTTTTGTTTGAATGCTATTAGGCAATATTACGATCTTTGGATCGAGCGATCGCGGCGGCGGCTGAACTTAATCAACCGACTTCCAACAACTCCCCTGTCCGGGCACAGATGCAGTTGTCGAAACCAATAAAGCAACAAAACCCGCCATTGACTATTAGAGACAAAATTAGGATAAAAGGATGTTTTGTAACTCTAAAATGCTTTCCTGTGATTCTATAAATTCTGCCACTATTATTTGTACTCTCTCACCGAAGGATAAGTATCAGCCTAGAGGGGGAAAGTTGTGGTATGAGAGGTTTGGCAATATCGGGTTATCAATTTGGCGCGAAATGCCCTCTGCAAGAGCATTTAGGCAACTCGATTATTAATAGGCGTTCTATGTTCTTGGATACAGAAATACAGCCGGCATCAGAGACAGATCCGATAATTTCCCATGTTTGGATGTACACATGGCGCTGCATTTCTACCAGTGCTATCAAGTAGCTATCGCGCCATATGCCACTTTTCAAAATCTATGCTTGTATTTCAACTCTTGAAATTGCAGCTTAAACAAAGTTCCATGGCTTATATCTATTTCCAACGTGGCTTGCAACTGAGTCGCTAAAGAGTTCACTAGTCGCAATCCTAAACTCGGCGTGCTATCCAAACTTAAATGAGCGGGTAAGCCAATCCCGTCATCTTGCACGATAAGTAAAAACTGCTGATCTTCTATTTGGGAGAAGTTTATTTTAATTTTCCCTTTGCGGTTCTCAGGAAAAGCGTGTTTAAGAGCGTTGGAAATTAGTTCGTTAATTAACAATCCACAGGGAATTGCTGTGTCCAAGTTAAGATCTACCGATTGCACTTGGATCTCCAGTTGGACAGCATTTAAATTAATGCTGTAAGAATAAAGCAAATTCTTAGTTAGGGTGCGTATATAGTCGGCAAAGTCAATCCGCGCTAAATCTTGGGATTGATATAACTTTTCGTGTACCAAAGCCATAGATTTGACGCGGCACTGGCTTTCCTTGAGCATTTCTAAAGTGCGTGGCTCTTTGGTATAGCGAGACTGTAATTTCAGCAGGCTAGAAATCACTTGCAAGTTGTTTTTCACACGATGGTGAATTTCTTTGAGCAATATCTCTTTTTCCGTTAGTGAGGCTTTGATCTGCTCTTCTGCCATTTTGCGCTCTGTGATGTCTGTGGCTACACCAAGAACATAACGGGTTTGACCATCTACAGACAGCAGCGGCTTCTTAATTGTCTGGAACCAGCGGACAATACCAGTCGAGCAACTGACAGTTTCTTCAGGAATGAGCGATGGCTGCAACGCGCTCATGACTTGTCGATCCATCTGGAGATAATGCTCGACTTCTGCTTGATGGGAATTAAAGTCTGCATCTGTCTTGCCAACTAAGTTTTCCACAGTGGTTCCATAGATATCTGCTACGGCTTGATTAACCAATGTAAACTTCCCGTCCCAGTCCTTGACAAAAATCAAGTTCGGGTTGATATCTATGACATTCCTGAGAAACTCCTGACTTTGCTGTAGGGCTGCTTCTGAAGTTTTGCGATCGCTAATGTCCTTCATGAAGCAGTAATGCCCAATCAATTCCTCTTGTAAGTCGTAAGAGGAGATCATCACGACTTGCTTATAAAAGATAGAGCCATCTTTACGTCTGCCCCTAACTTCAGCTTCCACCTTGCCAAACTCAAGCATTTCTTGGTAAGCGGCGATCATCTTTTCGACATCTTCAGGATGTACCGTTTGGTGCCAGTGTATACCCAGCATTTCTTCAGGCAGGTAACCGAGTGTACGGGCATAGGCTTTGTTGACAGCACAGTAGCGCCCTTGGCTGTCTAGCCGTGAGATCCCCTCTACAGCATTTTGAAGAGCAGTGGTCATTAAACGGAGTTCTGACTCTGCACGAGAGCGATCGCTGATTTCCTGTTGAAGTTGTTTATTAGCCTTAAGGAGTGCGGCAGTACGCTTTTCCACTAGCTCTTCTAGGCGTTCCTTGTAATTTTCTAACTCCAACTCTCCAAGCTTGCGATCGCTAATATCCATCAGCAAACCATCCCAGAGAATGTCTCCATTGGCTTGCCTTTCCGGACGAGAAGCACCAGATAGCCACTTCCGCTTCCCCGACGGCATAACAAATAGCCCCTCCCATTTCCAAGGCTGTAGAGTCTTTGCTGAGACAGCAAGGGATTGCTCGAAGCTTTCGCGGTGAGCAGGATGAATTTCAGCGATGGCGAGAGCAGCATTCTGCTGGAGATCCTCTGGTTCTAGTTCACATATTTCACGACAATTGGAACTGACGTAAGGGAAACACATAGAGCCATCTGTGCGGAGAAGAAATTGGTAAATCATTCCCGGTACATGGGCAACCAACTTTTGGAATCTTGTCTCACTTTGACGCAACGCCTCTTCTGCTTGCTTGCGCTCGGTAATATCGTGCATAACCACAACCGCACCCAGTTTTTTTCCTTGGATATCCACAAATGCCTGCCCGTTGGCCAATAATGTACGCAGCTTCCCTTGCTTGGAGGCGATCGCCATTTCCACGTTCCGTACAATCTCTCCCCGCAACGCTCGAAACAAAGGGATCTCTTCCGTGGGCATTAGTGTCTTCCCGTCCGGCAAATACAAGCCAAAATGTTCTGCCCACTGGTCAGCAGGAAGTGGTTGTTCGGACAGCCCATGAAACTCTCGTGTAGCTCGATTAAATAAAGTTAAAATACCATTCGCATCACAAGCAACAATTCCGTCTTGCAAGTTTTCTAGCAATGCTTTTAAGAATTCTCTTTCTTTCTGTAAGGCTGACTCTGCCTGCTTGCGAGCGGTGATATCGGTAGTGATGCCATCAACGCGGATGGCAGTACCGCTATCATCGTAGGCAACGCGATTGCGGTCTTGAACCCAACGCACTTCGCCATCAGGTCGCACAATCCGGTATTCTGCTTCTATGCTTCCAATTGCCAAAATCTCGTTCAGAATACTCCGCATCCGTTCGCGGTCTTCTGGGTAAATGACCTCCATCCAGAGGTGCGGGTTGTCGAAAAACGCTTGGGCAGAGCGACCATAAACTTTTTCGACTGCTGAGTTTAGGTAAAGCACTTCCAAGGTAGTAGCTGAAACCGACCAGACCACATTATCGAGAGAATTGAGAATGCCATTGAGCCGTGCTTCACTATTGTGTAAGGCTTGTTCTGTTAGCCTTCGCACAGCGATCTCCCTCTGCAACTGCTCTACTCTATCGTTGAGTTCAACTGTACGCTGCTTAACTAATGGTTCAATCTGAGTTAAGGTTTGAAACGTATCAATTGAGGCGATTGATTCATCAAGTAAATTGTTGGCTTCACAGTATTCAAAAATATCTGCATCTGATAAATGCGAATCAATAACAAGATAGGTGGCTTTAGCTTGATCTCCAAATCTGATTAGATCTTTATGTTGAAGAGGCTTTGACAGATATTTTTTTTCATTAATTATTAATTTATTTGCACTATCGTTCTCTTGAATAGCGCCATTTTGAAGTTGAAAATAATATGTTTTTTTTTCAAAATCATACATTCGCAATAAAATAGCATGATGTAGAGAAACTACTGGCGAGTATAAAACGATAGTGTTTTGGTTACTACGACCTAAGGAGTAAATATTTTTATCAAGATTAACTAGCCGTTTACCTTGGTTATCTTGAATCACTAAAACACTGCGTACTTTTCGTTGATAAAAATTTTCCATAGCTTTATTTTTTTGACTAATTAAACTAGCGACTGTTGTGCTATTTACTTTCGTGTCATTTGCTTATATCCTATGTTTGTATTTGAGTTCAGAAAACTTTAAATTAAATACAGTTTCCGGACGGCTCTCCATCTCCAGCGTCCCTTGTAATTGAGATGCTAAAGAGCTAATCAGCCGCAACCCTAAAGTCTTCGTATTTTGCCAATCTAAATCCAAGGGGAAACCTACCCCGTTGTCTTTCACTATCAGCAAAAACTGCTCATTATCTATTGGATTAAAATTGATAAAAATCTTTCCTTTACGATTATCGGGAAACGCGTGTTTTAGGGCATTAGAAACTAGCTCATTAATTAATAATCCACAGGGAATAGCTGTGTCTAAGTTGAGGTTAACTGGCTCTACTTGTATCTCCAGTTGGACAGCATTGATATCGCCGCTGTAAGAATAAACTAGATTCTTGGTTAGGGTGTGGATATAGTCGGCAAAGTCAATCCGACCTAAATCTTGAGATTGATATAATTTTTCGTGGATTAAAGCCATAGATTTAACTCGGTTTTGGCTTTCTTTGAGAACTTCTAGGGTATGTGGCTCTTGAGTATAGCGGGATTGTAATTTTAAAAGGCTGGAAATTACTTGCAAGTTGTTTTTTACCCGATGGTGAATTTCTTTGAGTAGGACCTCCTTTTCTGCTAATGAAGCTTTGAGTTTATCTTCTGCTATCTGGCGGTCTGTGATGTCTGTCGCCACACCAATCAAACCAATAACTGTACCATTGGGATCGCGCAGAGGGGTAGCGCGATTGTGATAGACTACACCTCCTAATGTTTCAATCCAATTAGCTTCTTTTCCCGCCAATACCTGACGAATGTTTTCCAGGATTATGGGGTACTCAGCGCACACCTCAAACACTGATCGCCCGACTATTCCACGTGGTTTGAGCCTTGCGGGTTCTAAACCTTTGCCTTCTAAAAGTGTAAATTTACCTTCTATATCGAGCGCATATAAGGCAATGGGAGTGTTGCTAACAACAGCCCTAAGTCGGTCTTCGCTTTCTGCCAGCGCCCACTCTGCTCGCTTGCGAGCGGTAATATCTTCAATGCTAGCCAGGATACCCATAACGTTTCCTTCTGCGTCATGGAGTGGGATCTTACTAGTATCCACCCAGGCCGGCGTACCATCAGCTTTGCTTCTGAATTCGATGATATGAAATTCAGGTGTATCTGTCTCCATGACTCGGCGATCGCTATTGCGAAAGAAGTCAGCCTCTTCTTTATTCCACGGGAAGTCGTAGTCTGTCTTCCCGATAATATCCTCTGGACTACTAAAACCGACTAACTCAGCCTTGTTGCGATTACAGCCCAAGTAAATTAAATTTCTGTCTTTCCAGCAGATATATTGCGGAACGTTGTCTATGACTAATTGCAGCATTTCTCGCGATAAACGCAGGGTTTCCTCTGCCTCTATACGATAGGCAATCTCATTTCTTAATTGCTGGTTTGCATTCTTTAATTGGGTTGTACGCTCCTCTACCCTAATTTCTAGTTGCTCATTAGCAATTCGCAGCGCCTCCTCTGCCCGCTTAGCCTTTTGGAAGAGCTGCTCACTTTGTTCCTGTGCCTCGGCAATAGCAGCTACTTGGGGTAAACTTGTCCAGCAGGCGATCGCCACTCCCACAAAACCAACAGTTATCACCAGAATAATCAAGAGATCATTACTAGCATCGCGAGGAAGTCCGTCTAAATTGGCTCTAAGCAACCAGGCGATCGCGGCAGTGTTACAGATCAAAAAAATCAGGACGCCCACCTGAACTGCCACAAAATCTTTGATTATCCTGTAGGGTTTCGCTTGGTAATACTTAATCCACCACGCGGGATGGAAGGGGGGAAATGTAATGCGACGCATCGCTGCATCCGCTGCCAAAATAGCGATGGGCAAGAACAGCCCGATCAGCAAATCTTGCCAGTCCCAAGCCAATCCCCCAACAATTAGGACAACTGCTTCCACTAGGAAAAAGGCTCCCGACCACCAAGGCCATAGCACCTCTGGTTTATCCCGACGCAGCCATAGGGCCAAATGGACTGTCATAAAGGCGGTCACGAAGGCAGTAGAGGAGACCATTACTAAACGCGCTATATCTCCCCAAGCTAGACAAATGAGACTGAGCAACAACGTCAGCACCAAGGCTGGGGCGAGGACGCCCCGAGGGGACACAACCGCGAAGACTAGCGATAAATGTCCGTCCAAGGCAAGTTGGTACAAAACACGGGGAGAGTTGGAAACCGCTGTGGCGGAACTTAAGAGACAGCCAGCGACGATTAGAAGCGTCACCAGAATTGAGGCTGACGGCCCCCAGAAGTGTTGAGCAGCGGTTAATAAATTCAAGAATGTGTCGTCTTTTAACCCCGGCGCTGTTGCTAAACGCATTAGTACCCAGGAACAACCCAGATAGGCAACAGGAATCAGCCCAGCGGCGAAACTGAGAAACCGCAACGTCTCCCCAGGTTGTTTGCTATCAGCAACAAACGAGGCAGTACTTTCACAAGCGTAAGCAGCGTAGACGGCGAAGAAGTACCATTTAGCCCATTCCACAAAGGAAAAGCTAGGCCAACTGCTGGGGAAAAAGCCAGGGCTATCTGGGGATAGTGCTAACCAGCCAATGCCTTGAATGCAAAAAAACAAGAGAACTCCCGCCGCTGGGATAACGAAACATAAATGCAGGATACTCAAGGCGCGGGTGCCACTAAAGGCGACAATAAAGGCGATCGCCGTAAAGCCAATTTTCAGGGCTATCTCAGGACATGAAATACCCAAGGGTTCCAGGTTGGCTTTGATCACATCTGTGATAATCAGCGCGTTGATTGTAGTCACAGCTAACCAACTAAAAAAGTATCCCAACGCCGCATACCTAGCTAACCAGGGATAGTTTTTCAGCAACCGCGCTGTGTAGTTGGGTGTTCCCCCGGACATTTCTGGCCAATGTCTGCCCAAGCTTTGCATCTGAAAGTTCACCAGCATTGCCACAATTGTTGCTGGCAACCAGACGAAGATAGCTTGAGGCCCAAGAGCGGCGTGTATGGCGGGTGCAGAGCTAATCCAGAGCAGATGACCCGTCACGCCAAATCCCCAGGTTTCCGGGGTTGTTAGGGTTTGCTGGAGGCGTATTGTGGAGCGCCCAAACAGTTGCCCCTGATTGTGATTAGACATATTGGGGGTAACTACAATTTTTTATCGATACCAACCGTTATCTATTGTCTGTTGCCCACTGTTGACTCGCTACTGATAAAGGTATTATCACCAGGGGTCTTTAATACAAGCCGATGTGGTGGGGTGGTACCCGGTTGCATCTCTTCCACTCGTATTGCGGCATAAATTTATGAAATCGAGTGGGGCTGGATTAAATTTAATGTTCCCGGTTCGGCGCGGTTAATGAACAAGGCGAGAAAGCTAAGAACTTATCCGAAAGGTCGATTTAATATGTTTTTACCGCTTTCACCAAGCAGATAGACGCAGCCCATAACAGATATTGGGTCTGCAAAAATTATCCTAGAAGGATAGGCTTGAAGCGCGATCGCTAACTAATATACAAGCCAGCCCCAACTCTCCCGGAAGCGAGAAAAAGTTTAGCCCCACCCTCTAGCGCATCGCCCCTAAAATAAAAAAGCCGGATCGACCGCAGTATCATTTATGGTTTCTCTATCTCCTAGCCTACAAGCCAGACTCTCAACTCCCCTCAAGATTGGCTCCTTTGAAGTTAAAAGTCGGGTTTTACAGTCCCCTCTCTCTGGTGTCACTGATTTAGTGTTTCGCCGTCTAGTGCGTCGCTATGCCCCGGAGTCGATGATGTATACCGAGATGGTGAACGCGACGGGGCTGCACTATGTTAAAGAATTACCCAAGATTATGGAGATAGACCCCGGCGAAAGACCGATTAGCATCCAGTTATTTGACTGTCGCCCAGACTTTCTAGCAGAAGCGGCTCAAATGGCGGTAGATGAGGGGGCTGATACGGTTGATATTAATATGGGTTGCCCTGTTAATAAGATTACGAAAAATGGCGGGGGTTCTTCTTTGCTGCGGCAACCGGAAGTAGCTGAGGCAATTGTCCGGGAAGTGGTTAAGGCTGTTAATGTGCCAGTAACTGTTAAAACTCGTATCGGCTGGACAGACAAAGAAATCACGATTATAGAATTTGCCCAGCGTATGCAGGATGCAGGGGCACAGATGATTACGGTACACGGTCGCACCCGCGCCCAAGGTTATAATGGCAACGCTCGCTGGGAGTGGATTGGGCGTGTAAAAGAAATTCTTTCTATTCCAGTTATTGGCAACGGAGATATCTTTTCTGTTGAGGCGGCAGTGCGTTGCTTAGAGCAAACGGGTGCCGATGGGGTGATGTGTTCGCGGGGGACGTTGGGCTATCCGTTTTTAGTAGGAGAAATTGACTACTTCTTAAAAACGGGGGAGGAAAAGACGCCGCCGACGCCAGTGCAACGGCTGGAATGCGCTAAAGAACACCTGCAAGCATTGTGGGAATATAAGGGCGATCGCGGTATTCGCCAAGCCCGTAAGCACATGACTTGGTATGCTAAGGGGTTTCCTGGTGCTGCGGAGTTGCGAGGGCAGCTAGCTGTAGTAGAAACGCTCCAGCAAGGCTTGGAGATAATTGATAGGGCGATCGCACGGCTTAATAGTGGTGAGTACGAGACCAACTGGCAAGAAGATGAAACTGTTGAGCGGCAGATGGTGGAAGCGTGAACCGCTAATTATGTTCGCACTGACCAAAAACAAAAACGGTCTCTATACCAACAATATTTCAGGGAATCTTTCCCTGGATACGTAATGGTATCTGTGTTCATCTGTGTTTATCTGTGGTTAAAAATATCTTAAAACCACTTTTTGTATCAATTCTTAGTGCGATCGCATTTACAGCAAGTAGGAAAAATTCATGGGATTAGAAATATTTCAGGTAGATGCGTTCACAGATAAACCCTTTGCGGGAAATCCAGCCGCAGTCTGTGTCTTACCAGAACCCGGCGATGAGCCTTGGATGCAGAATGTTGCTCGTGAGATGAATTTATCTGAGACAGCATTCTTACACAAACAAGCAGATGGGTTTAATTTACGCTGGTTTACACCAGAAACTGAAGTTGACCTATGCGGTCATGCTACTTTAGCTAGCGCTCATGTTTTGTGGGCAATGGGTTATTTGCAGCCAGAAGAACAAGCGCGATTTTATACCCGCAGTGGACTTCTAAGTGCTGAGTGCCAGGGCGAGTGGATTGAACTCAACTTCCCAGCTAAAGAAGAAACAGCCTCAGTTCCTCCACAAGGGTTAGACACAGCACTGGGCATAACGCCGAAGTATGTGGGCAAAGAGCAATCAGATTACCTGGTAGAGGTTAACTCTGAGGAAACGGTACGCAACTTACAGCCAAATTTCGCGTTGCTGAGGACTTTACCTCTGCGGGCTGTCATAGTTACAAGCAAAGCTACCTCACCCAACTATGATTTTGTTTCTCGTTTTTTTGCACCAGGCGTAGGCATTGATGAAGATCCGGTGACGGGATCTGCTCACTGCTGTCTGGGGCCTTTCTGGCGCGATCGCTTAGGCAAAGATGAATTTGTTGCTTATCAAGCTTCTGCACGGGGTGGCACGCTCAAGGTTCGCTGCTCTGAAGACCGAATCTATATTAAGGGACAAGCTGTGATGATTTTACGTGGAGAGCTTTTATGAAAGTTTTGAGTTTTGAGTTTTGAGTTTTGAGTTGAATCGCCGTACTTAAAATAAGGCAATTTAATAGCAAAGAAGGTTTGAAGCGCTCCCCGCAATTTTGTCTTGACGTTCCGCCGGAACGCCAAGACGAATAGAAATCAAAAGGGGGTTATATGAGCGCATTTGGTATAATTACCCTGCGTAAGTCCTGATGACGTATTAGCTAACTACAGCCCTAATAAGATAATCGCCATAGTTAGCATTGCCTTGATGTTCTGCTTATTTCTAGTAAGGGGTTGGTGCGGTTCACATATAGCCGATAGTAGGGACTATTATGTAAACTTTTTGAGTTGTTCGCGTACCTCTCGCGGGAGATAGTTTAAAGCTCTCCCTTGCCATCCACTAGCTTCTTGGTATTGCAGCAAACCACAGTAGGTATCTCCTTTGTGAATATGCCAACCCCAGTTGGCTGGAATCACATCATACCCTGATAGAGCCTGAGTCATGTAGCTCGTAATTTGCTCAATATTTCCTTTGATTTTCATGGCTGTTTATAAATTAAAGTGCTATTTAATCAAGCTTGAGGCTTGTTGTTTATAAATTAATAATATTTCCTTAAACTGCTACTTATCCCCCTTCCTGAGAACTATTTAGCTGCATCCTGGAGAGGTATATTGAAAACAGCAATAATCTGGGTCGATCTGAATATTCGTTGCTTATATCTTTGCCTTAGGGCTAAACTGTGATAACCAATACTAAGCAAAGCATCTTTCTATAGATAGTAATTTTCAATGAATCATTAGAATAATATAATGGCGCAGGTTTATCTCTTTAATTCCCCATATAACGTATCAAGTAGAAGTTTAACTAGCTACTGGGGAGCTATTCCCTTAGGCATAGTTAGCGCGGTCTGAGGAGTAGCTTGATTGTGTGGAGTTGTTTTCTTAATATCAGATAAATAGGTCAACATAATAGACATCTCCAGAAATTAAAGGTGGGTTACATAGAACCCCTGCCTTGACGTTGCATGCAACGTCTCTACTTTTTTGGAGATGTCTAAGTGAAGGTCAAACTCCTAACAGTCCCTCTTAGTAAGGGGGCTGTAGTGCCTCAAGTCGGTATGGCTGCTTGCAGCTGCCTGCATACGGTAGAAGAGCGACTTACCCCCTGGCTGCTCTCACTCCTAAGCTGTCTGCAATCATGGGAATGTTACGCAGTAATCAAAGCCAACTCATTTCTTATTGCGAAGAACGCTGGTTGCTCAACAGGTTTTGAGTCATATCAGCTAACTTTTGAAGCATTTCTTCGTGTTGAGTAGCCTGCTGTCGATACTTGACTTTCCTTTGCAAGGCTGCCCGTGCTAAGTCTTCCCGGTTTTGTTTGAGAGCTTCCATCGCGACTTGCTCCCAGATATCCATTTCATGAAGTGCCTGGGTATACTGGGGCTGAATATTCTCCCAAGTAACTTTAATCTGAGCAAGCGCTTGGTTAACTAACTGGGAAGTTTCGTCTTGGTTGACTCCAGAAAGCGATCGCTTCAGAGGACCAGATAAACTATCCACATTAACGTGACGCAGCACGGGAATAAAATCTACCACCTGCTGGCTGTAGCTAACTCCAGTTTTACACCAAGTAGCAAAGTGTTCGCAGTTGTTGAACAGTAAGTTGTACTGTCTTTCACCCAAGCGGCTTTCAGCACGATGTACAGCGACATCAGGAATAAAACAGGTTTGGTAGTGCTGAACATAAATTATTGAGCCTTGAGCCAGCATCTCTAAAGAAGTGCGTTCAATCGTTTCACTTGGCTTGCGGTAGTGAATGACAGTCCCGTCGCCGCAATCAATACCGTGATGCTCGTAGACGCCTTGGATGTTGAGAAACTCTCGAATGGCAAAGATTTGATCGCCTCGTGCCATATGCTACAGCGTAAATGTCCCAGTCTTCATTTTCCCCCTTATAGTCCCACCTTTTCGGTTAAGAAGAAGGAGTAGTGCGATCGCACTTTTTGCTCTCTATCTGATACCCGCCATCTGTTTCACAGGCACACCTCGCTGCCACCGTCCTCAGTCTGTTTTTTGCTTCCCTACCTTTTGCCTTGATAGTTTCCTTTGAATTTCCAACTTGTAGTTCGTCCGGTTAACAAGCCAAAAGCTCAATAGGGTAATTATCCCGCCAACACCAAAAACAATAAGCAAAGCTAGCTCAGAGGTGGTCATTAGGAGCGCATATCCCAGGATGAGATGTTTATCTTGACTCTTGCAGTCTACATGACAATCTGTGCTAGTGCAAACTAGTTTTCATTCCTAATCGTACAGGTAGTTTTGGGTTGACTCTGTACTACGGCTGATACTGTTGGTAAATTTCCCAAGTAAATGCACTTAATTAAATATAAAAAAAAATGACCGCAAAACATAAGTATATGAGTGTAATTTAACGTATTTTGTGGGTGTTAGTAAAAGCGTAGAAAAGTCTTTCCCCACATGCCAAAATGCTGACCAAAGTAGCAGCAGATGTAGGTAGTTAACAAATAGGGGGGTGCTTGGGGGCGACCCCCCGAATCCGCGTTTTGACGCAAGTAAATGTGGCTAAGACAAGCTTTACTCAATCCCAAAGAACACCACCCAACATCCTCCACGTTAAAGAACCGACGACACCATCTGCTGACAAGTTATACTGTTTTTGGAATTTTATTACAGCCTGCTGTGTTTTTTCGTCAAAATTCGAGGTGCGGCTTTCCGGGGTAATATAGCGTAAAGAAATTAAAATATTTTGTAATAATCGTACAGCACCACCACTATCCCCCTTTCGCAAAACGGGCAATTCTTTACTAAGTTCTGGCCCAACAGAAGGCTGTTGAGATGGTACAGCCATTTGTCCCTGCGGTGGGACGGGTTGCGAATAGGATGGAGTTTGAAAGGTAAGCAGCAAGGCTGCTAAAGCCATGAAAACGGGAGTCTTCTTCATAAGTTCTTACCAGTAAATCTGCTAGGTTGGGGTTGAAATTGTAGAGTCGGACAAAACTTGGTTATATATTAGCAAGACGGCTAGGCAGCAAAATTGTTTCAGAGTGGCTTATTTGTATTTCATGCCTTATACAGATCGAAAGTGGCTCAGGGTTTGTCAAGAGGGCAAGGGGAAATAAAAACTATCCTTATTCTTTGAAACAGATGACTATTGAATTAGTTGCCTAAGTCCTGTTTTCGTTGAGTATGAAGACCTGATAGCCTGAAAGCCTCCTTAGCTATACAACATCTAAAGACGATAGGAGCGATCGCACTTTTAATTTTTCTTTCCTAGCGCAATAGCCATACAACCAGCAACAACCAAAACTGCCCCCACAATGCCTAAAGCTGTGATGTGTTCCGGTGCAATCAAGGTAGGCGCGAGAAACGGCACAGCCCACATAGATATTAAGGTGACAATGGGAGCCAAAGCCAATACTGCACTAACCCGCGATGCTTCCCAATGATCCAATGCCTCCGCAAAGGCACCGTATGCGATTAAGGTATTCAAGGCGCAGAAAATCAGCATTCCTAGCTGTAAGGGGCTAAGTGCAAGAATTGGTTGGGGTTTGGCAAGGGGGCTGAACAGTAACGTACAACCACCGTAAATGAGCAGCATGGTGTTTGAAGAGGGTAATCTTTGCAATAGCTGCTTTTGAGCCAAACCATAGACTGCCCATGCCACTGCTGCCACGACGAGTATGCCACTGCCTACTAGATATTGTGTGGGTGCAACGATTAAAGCCTTTAATTGCTCGTGGAAGAAGAGAGCAAAGCCTAAAGTTAATACGCTTAAGCCTATCCATTGACGCAGTGTGTAACGTTCTTTAAATACAACCAAAGCTCCCAAACCCATTAAAACAGGAGCAAGCTGGATGAGGACTTCTGCATTAGAGGGTGAAGTATCTGCTAAACCTTGGAGGAAAAGCAGGTAGTTAATCGCTAAAAATACAATTGCGATCGCCAGCAATCTCAAAGGTAGCGATCGCAGTTTTTCAACTGATGGTAATTGCTGCCGTGCAGCTAAATAAACTGCTAACAGCCCAAAGGAAACCAGAAAGCGAAACCAAGTGACGGTGTAGACATCAAGCTTCTGAAGCGCCACTACTAGGGCAATGGGCAGGATACCCCACAGTAATACAGTCAAAAGTGATAATGCTAATCCTAAGCGCCAGCGGCCTGAACTTTGATGAAGTGGCATTTTTAGATTTTGGATTTTGGATTTTAGATTTTGGATTTATTGCCAAGCTTAAATTTCAAGGCAAGGTACTTTTCTGGTATTGCATGGGTGACTAGTTAATTTATTTATATAGCAGTTGTCATAACGGTGATGACAATATTTATTACCCCATGCACCCAGAACTGCTGCTCTCACTGGTAGCAGCTAAAAGCTAATTGCTATATTAGTAATCATCAGCGATCGCCCACCTCATCTTTTTTTCCTACCGCGATCGCCATAGATCCAGCGACGACCAAACCCGCCCCCAAAAATCCTAAAGCTGTAGTGCGTTCCGGCGCAATTAAAGTTGGCGCTAGCAATTGTAAAGCCTGCATTGATATTAAGGTAACAAGGGGAGATAAAGGCAGCACCGCACTAATTTTTGATGCTTCCCAGTGATCTAAGGCTTCAGCAAAGGCACCGTAAGCAATTAAGCTATCAAAAGCACAGAAAATTAGTATCCCCAACTGAACAGGGCTGAGTTTCAAGATTACTTGGGGGTCGGCGAAAAAGCTAAATATTATAGCGCATACTCCATAGACTATTAACATAATGTTAGTAGACGGTAGTTTTTGTAATAGCTGCTTTTGAGCCAGGGCATAGACAGCCCAAGCTGCTGCTGACACTACGATTAAACTACTGCCAATTAGATATTGAGTAGGTGCTTGAATTAAGGTTTGTAATTTGTCGTGAAAGAAGAAGGTAAACCCTAGAGTTAATACACCTAGCCCCGCTACTTGACGCCGAGTGTAACGTTCTTTGAAAATAGCCAAGGCTCCCAATCCCATCAAAACAGGAGCTAGTTGGATGAGAACTTCTCCGCTAGATGGGGAAGTTTGCGCTAATCCTTTCAGGAACAGCACATAGTTAATCGCTAAAAATATAATTGCGATCGCAAACAATCCTAAAGATGTTGAGCGCAGCTTTTCAGGTGTAGGTAGTTGTCGCCGTACTGCTAAATAAACTCCTAGCAGCCCAAAGCAAACTAGAAAGCGAAACCAAGTGAGAGTATAGACATCAAGCGCTTGCAGCGCGACCGTTAGGGCAATGGGTTCAACTCCCCACATAAAAACTGTTACCAGCGATAAGGCTAGCCCTATACGCCATCTACCTGAAGTTTGATGAAGTGGCATTATTGGATTTTAGATTTTGGACTTTTGCTCAATAGATATTTATCTTTCTGCCTTTCTAAGCATAAGCACCCTAAATATTTTCAACGTCAAACGCAAATAAAAAACTTCCTTTGCGTTCCCAATTCAATCTTCTACCATTTCCAACAGCTGCGCTTCACTCAATTGGGTGATTCCCAAATCTTGAGCTTTCTCTAGCTTGGAACCTGCATCTTCCCCGACAACTAAATAATCAGTTTTAGCACTAACAGAATTCGTCACCTTCCCACCCGCTTTCTGAATCAATTCCTTAGCTTCCTCTCGCTTCAAGGTTGGCAGTGTGCCAGTAATTACAAAGGTTTTGCCTGCTAGGGGCAACGCCTTCTCTTTTCCTATTGCTGACGGGGAGGGTGTAGAGGCGGCAAGTTGTAAACCAGCATTCCGCAGGCGTTCAATTAAAGTCTGATTCGCTGGTACTTTAAACCACTGATAAACTGCCTGGGCAATTTCTGGGCCGATGCCGTAAACGGCTTCAATCTGCGCTGATGATGCCGCAGCTAGCTGCTCAACTGTAGGAAACTTATCGGTTAACAGTTGGGCGTTGACACTGCCAACGTGACGAATACCTAAACCATATAGCACCCGTGACCAGGGTTGGGTTTTGGAAAGCGCGATCGCATCTACCAATTTCTGGGCTAACTTCTTGCCCATTCGCTCTAAACAGCTGAGCCTTTCAGGGGTTAGATCGTATAAGTCCGCAACCGAATGCACTACGCCTTTATCAACCAGCTGTTGCACCAATTTCTCGCCCATACCGTTAATATCTAATGCATCTCGCGTTGTCCAGTGAACTAGTGCCCCTTTGAGGATGGCTGGGCAAGATGCATTTACACACCGCATCACCGCTTCACCCATAGGCTTGACGACGGGTTGGCTGCATACAGGGCAATGGCTGGGCATCTGGAAGGGCTGACTTTTATCGGGGCGCAGTTCTGGCAAAACGCGCACCACTTCTGGAATAATTTCCCCGGCTTTTCGCACAATAACGGTATCACCAACGCGGATATCTAGCTGAGCGATGCGATCACTATTATGCAATGTCGCTCTTTGTACTGTTGTCCCAGCCAGCTGCACAGGTTGCAAATGCGCTAGTGGCGTCAGTGCCCCCGTCCGCCCAACATTGACAATGATGGCTTCAACGCGGGTGGGGGCTTCTTCAGCAGGGTATTTGAGAGCAACTGCCCAACGGGGAAACTTTTGGGTAAAACCCAGCTGTTCCTGAAGCGACAGCGAATTTAACTTAACAACCACCCCATCTGTCATGTAGGGCAAATTCAGCCGTCCAGTATCCCAGAACTTGTAATAATCTTGAACATCTGGCAACGAACGGCAGAGTGTCCGATTAGGGTTCACCCGGAAACCCATCTTTTGCAACAATTCCAGCGATTCCCACTGCGTCCGCGCCACCTCAGCATCATCCCGGCCAGGAATATGCAAGGTGTAGGCAAAGAAATCCAGCCGCCGCTGTGCCACAATTCGAGAGTTCAATTGCCGCAGTGTACCAGCTGCCGCGTTACGAGGATTAGCAAATAGCGTCTCCCCAGCTTGCTGCCGCTCTTGATTAATTTGTTGGAACACCTCTAGAGGTAAAAACGCCTCTCCGCGTACTTCCACCAGATGTGGCGGTGTTTCTAGGCTCAGTCGTAAGGGAATTGAGCGAATAGTTCGCACATTTTGGGTAATCTCTTCGCCTGTGATGCCATCACCTCGCGTTGCCCCCCGCACCAAAACGCCATTTTCATAGGTAAGGGCGATCGCAGAACCGTCAATTTTTAGCTCGCACACATATTCAAAAGAGTCTATTTTAGGTGCGTACCGCTGCCAACGTTCCTGCCAGTTAGCAAACTCCTGAATGTTGAAAGCATTTTCCAGGCTGTAGAGGGGGATATTGTGCCGCACGGGTGAAAAATGGGACGCTGGTTTTTCTCCCACCCGTTGAGTAGGACTTTCCGGCGTTACTAGCTCTGGATACTGCGTTTCCAGCTCTTGCAGTTCCCGATACAGCCGATCGTAGACTGCATCTTCCATGATTGGGGCATCTAGGACATAGTAGGCATAGCTAGCCCTCTCAATCAACCGCCGCAGTTCCTCAACCCGCTGTCGTGCTTGAGGCGTCACTATTTCCACTTCAGTTTCTCATCCTCAACGTGCATCAGCACTAGTCTAACCGGAGCGCTATGCTATAACAGCTATCCTTTGACTGCATCAGCAGGGATCTGGTGTTGGAGAAATTGAATTTCTGCCTTGAGATTAGAGCGGGCGGATGCTTCAGCCAGATTGAACATTAAAACTGTGAAGTAGATGCGATTTCGCTGCAAAAATCGCTCTAAAACTTGCTTGCGCCCTTCAATATACTGCGTTTCTGGTACCCAAGCGTATTCCTGACGAATTTTATCAGCATATTCCCAGTATTGGATTGGCTTGCTGCTTAGGATCGCTAGATCTGCATCTAGTAAGACTTGGCTATCAGAATCCTCTACAGCAGCTTGGTGCTGTTTGGTATTCACGATCAAGCGGGTAACATTGGCGATCACGCTAGAGGGAATACCCAACGCCTGAAGCAACTCACGAGCATAATTGGCACTTTTTTCTTCATTATCGTTAGCTTGAGAGTCATAAATCGCGTCGTGAAACCAAGCCGCAAGTTGGACAGTAGCTAAGTCTTTAGTGTGATTTTGTAAAGTCTGAATCGTACTTAGAACATGATCAATGTGTTCCAGGGTATGGTAGTAACGACCTGAACTAGAGTAAGCCTCAACCAGACGCGCAAATGCCTCTTGAACAGCTACTGATTCAACTCTAAATAATTGCAGCGATCGCTGCCAGTGTAAAAATAATACATTGGTGAGTTTGTCTGGGGACATTCCTAAGCCAATCCAAGTAGCTTATAGTGGGGACTTTATTGTGCAGTTACTTTGAGCTTTGCCAACACTCAGTCCAGGGTAGTGAAGCGTAGCGCAACCCAACAATAACCTAGATCGATGTTGGGCTTGACTCGGTATCTGCTACGCGCAGGCTATGCTAACAACCCAACCGATAGATCTCAAGCTGGCGATAATGAAATTAGCCCCCGATGTCGCTGTCGTGGGGAGAATCCAAAATCCAAAATCCAAAATCCAAAATCGAATGACACTGTTAGTTGTAGCCACTGGTAATCCGGGTAAGTTGCGAGAAATGCAGGCGCATTTAGCTGACATGGGATGGGAATTGACACTAAAGCCAGCTGAACTGGAAATTGAGGAAACCGGGGATACCTTTTTAGCTAATGCCCGCCTGAAGGCTTCCCAAGTGGCAGAAGCTACAGGAGAATGGGCGATCGCAGATGACTCTGGCTTGCAAGTAGATGCCCTTGGTGGTGCCCCTGGTGTCTATTCAGCCCGCTATGGCAAAACAGACACCGAACGAATTGAGCGACTACTTTCTGAGTTGGGTGATGCCCAAAATCGACAAGCTCAGTTTGTCTGTGTAGTGGCGATCGCGCGTCCGGATGGAACGATAGCCCTGGAAACTAAGGGAGTCTGTCCTGGCGAGATTCTGGATGCCCCTCGTGGCGCTGGCGGCTTTGGCTACGACCCAGTTTTTTATGTTCCTGACCAACAATTAACTTTTGCCGAGATGACACCGCAGTTGAAGCGATCGCTTAGTCATCGTGGCAAAGCCTTTCAAGCTTTATTGCCCCAGCTACAGAGAGTAAAGGAGTTTTGAGTTCTAAGTTTTGCATTAACTCAAAACTCAAAACTTAAAACTCAGAACTTCTTCAAACCGCTTCGAGATTCTTTTCTCCTGTACGAATCCGGATCACTTGCTCGACTGGGGTCACGAAAATCTTACCGTCGCCGATTTCACCTGTGCGGGCGGCGGCGATAACTTTGTCCACCACCATATCGACTTGGTTATCCTCAACGACGATTTCCACCTTGAGTTTTTGCAGGAACTCAACCGTGTACTCGGAACCGCGATAGCGTTCAGTCTGGCCTTTTTGACGTCCAAAGCCTCGGACTTCAGATACTGTCATCCCGACAATGCCAGCATTGACTAAGGCGATTTTGACTTCGTCTAGCTTAAAGGGGCGGATAATCGCTTCTACCTTTTTCAAGGCTGTTTACTCCTCACGTTGTTCTTCTATGCTTTTATTTCTACATCTAGCTTGACACCTTGTATCACTCCGAGAGCAAGTATTTCGTAACTTTTAATACATTTTGCCTGCGGAAGCTTGCTCTTGATGGTAGCTGCCTTCACCGTTTTATATGGTTATGGCTCTAAAGATGTATTTCCTTGATTTTGGAGGTATAGATTATACCATTTCGCTTTTCATTCGCTACTCCTTAACGAAGACTATCGCAAAAAGATAGGACTTACCGAAGGGGGCGGACGGACGTGCCCCTCCCACGAACGGGATGGGGATTCTTCGCCGCCGCCCGTTAGTAGTTAGTCGTTAGTAGAAAATACAACTAACGACTATCGCGTTATCCCCCGCATCCATCCGTGGGGATGAGCTTAAGTACAACAAAGTTAAAAAGGGGGCTTTTCCGGTTCCCCCCTTAAAAAGGGGGGCTAGGGGGGATCGAGGTTTCACGCTTCAACTGCGTAAGTCCTGTGAAAGTATGTCTAGCCCTATATGCATATAATTTGCATATTTAGGCCGCAGGGTAGCAGGGGGAGACTCTTGGAGATTCCTCCTTATCCTGCAAAATCTAGACGGCTTAATGGTAGCAGCAGGGAGAAAAGCTTGTATGTCGTGGACGCCCTTGAGCGATCGCATTAATTTATTGCCGCTTATCCTAGCAGGGCCAATCTTGCGACGTACAGAAGTTGATGCTGTAACCGTTTGGGTTGCCCTAAAACAGCCTTGTCAGGTCACGCTTAGGGTTTACTCTACAGATGCGGAGAATAATTCAATTATCGATCAGCTGGTGCTTGAAGGCTCACGCAAGACAGTAGCGCTGGGTGAATACCTGCATGTGGTCGCAGTTACAGCAAAATTAGTTGAGCGCGATCAGCTACAACCTGCACAAATCTATGCATACAACCTGTATTTTGGCAACCAAGATTATGATCTCGCCCAAGCCCTGAACTCAGAAAGCTTTTTCAGCAGCAGTCCGATTAGCTATTTCGATCATCAATTGCCCACCTTTGCCATGCCGCCGGATGACTTGAACAACCTGCGGATTGTGCATGGTTCTTGCCGTAAACCACACGGAGGCGGACGTGATGCACTCCCCATATTGGATCGCCTGATTGAGCAGAATGCAACGCTGCCCCATTCCAGACCACAGCAACTTTTCTTAACAGGCGACCAAATCTATGGTGATGACGTTGCCGATCCAATGCTGTGGGCAGTGACAGACGCTGGTAGCACACTGCTGGGTTGGGAAGAAAATCTGCCGTTCCAGAAACACTCAACAGCTGATTATGAGTACAAACAGCCCAGCCAACTAAAGCCAGGACAACGAAGTGATATCGCTAGAGATTACGGCGGACTCACAGCGATGCTTCACAATCAACCAGAGAAAGCTAAAAGTCACCTTTTTAGCCTGGGTGAATACTACGTCATGTATCTGTTTGCCTGGTCACCAGTACTTTGGCCGGATCAATTTCCCAAAGGCAAGACAGCCCCAATACATCCTAAAAATGCCCAGCAGTGGGATAAGGAAGTTCGGGCGATTGAGAAATTCGCTCGCGATTTATCCAAAGTCCGGCGATTACTGGCTAATGTGCCCACCTACACCATTTGTGACGACCATGATATTAGCGATGACTGGTATTTGAATCAAGAATGGTGTATCCGCGTGTTAAGCAAGCCGCTAGGCAGGCGTGTGGTGCAGAATGGTTTGCTAGCCTATGCTGTATTTCAGGCTTGGGGAAATACACCGGATCAGTTTAAGGACGGGCAAGCTGGAGAAAAGCTATTAGAAGCGGCTAAGAAGTGGTCAGCGTCCGCAGGTACAGATCAGCTTGCTTGTGAGAATATTGCCCAGTATTTAGGACTTCCCCCCCTGGAAGCAGAAACAAATTTACCTAAGCTCAAACTAGACGAAGATGTGTTGGTCTTGGAGCGAGATGATTCTGATGCGACTGTCGCTTTAGAGTGGCACTATACAGTGAGAAGCTTTAAGCACGAAGTAATTGTGCTGGATACGCGCACCCGGCGGGGCTACCTCAAAAGTCATGAGACGGGGCCCGATTTACCTATGCTTCTGAGTCCCACAGCTTTTAAGAAGCAAATTCAGCAGCCCCTCCAGCAAACCAGTGAATCCAGTATTGAGATAACGCTGGTTGTTGTGCCAACCAACTTAGTGAGTCTGTGGCTAATTGACCTCATCCAAGAGTTGAATTTGAAGCAAGGTAAAGTTTTCCACAACGATGTGGGTGACTCGTGGACGCTTAACAAGGTTGCTTTTGCCAAGTTGTTGGCTGAACTGTTTAGGCGACGCGATCGCGTGGTAGTACTTTCAGGTGATATTCACTATGCGGGTGCTGTTCGTCTCAGCTATTGGTTGCATCGTCATTTGGGCGATTTAAAATCATATCGGGAAGCTTCTGAGCAAACAAAGGTACTGGCACAGCTGACTTCCAGCGCCTTTAAAAATGCAGAGTGGAAGACACAATTAGTTCACACAAAGATTAAATCTGTTATACCAGAGCGATCGCAGGATTGGGCTGGATGGAACAAGCCCCCAGAACTAATGGAAATCCAAGTCATACATAAAATGGTGCGGATGAAAGATGTTGAGGTTACAGATAAAGGGCCAGTTGTGCGGCGAATCTACAGCACCCGAAAGAATTGGAAAATTGGTTGGCAAATTGCTGTCAAAAATAGAGAATCCCTACCTGACTGGCGGTATCACACTGAGTGGATCAAACGAGAGCAAGCCCAAGAGGTTGTTGACAGCAGAGGTAGGACACTTAGAGAATTATCTAATAAGAGCGGCGCTTCATGGCTCAAAGCACTGATAAACCTCGTGTCCTGGCTGTGGCGAAATCGGTGGCTTCAAGAGGGCAAGGAAATTGTGGGGCACAACAACCTGGGTTTAGTTTCCTTTAAATGGTCAGCAGATAATAAGGATGCCAAAGCAGTGATTCAGGACGTATATTGGCAACCTCCTTGGAAACCTAACAGCATCGTTTTTAGCAGATACTCTGTGCCGCTGCGACTGGAAGATCCTCCACCACTGCCTAAGATAATGTCGTAATAGCGATCGCATTCTGGTTGAATTCTAAACAGACCAGAAGCGCATAAGTTAAAACTGAGCCAAATCCATCCTTAACCTATAGCACATGGAACCCATATCACTGACGGCAAGTGTGATCGCATCTTTGGCTTTGACGCAAGTCTTTGAAATCTGAATAAAAAAATTTACTCGCTAAATTCTTGTGTTATGTTGATGCAGTAAGGGTGCCAACCCCTTAATCGCTTTCTACTCCGTCTTTTTGTGCCAGTTCCCATCCTCTCCTTTTTCATAGTCGCGCTTCACTGCACTCCAAGCCACCTTAAAGGCAGTCTCTTCCTCGCCATACTCTTCAGTAGCATTATTAAATGCAGCCATGAAAATCTCTTGGGCATGCTTTGGTAGATGATCTTTTACCGAATCTGGTAACTCATCAAGTTGTTTATAAGGCATAAATCTGCTTCCATAACTCACCTAACACCAACTTGCAATCCTGTAGTATAAAATTCATACCTCTAAAGAATTATTTGCCTGAGTTGGCAGCTATAAAATAGATAATCTAATGAATCTTTACCTGGGGATTGATTTTGGCACCTCTGGCGCACGCGCCGTAGTTATTGATACTGACCGTATTATTCAAGCTGAGGCGCAATATCCTTTTGAGTCAACAGCAGATTTGGCAGCGAGTTGGGAGGTGGCTTTATTTTCCTTAATATTACAAATTCCTCAGAAATTAAGAAAGGAAATAATAGCGATCGCCATCAATGGCACTTCCTCCACTGTCTTACTATGCGATGCCGCAGGTCAATTAGTTGACACCCCCATCCTCTACAACGATGCGCGGGGAGTGGAAGTGATGGAAAAGCTGAGAGAAATTGCCCCCCCCAACCACACCGTAATCAGCGCCACCTCCAGTCTGGCAAAACTTTTATGGATGACTCAGCAGCCTTCATTTACCTGTAGAGACGTTCCGGTGGAACGTCTCTACTTTCTACACCAAGCAGACTGGCTGGCTTTTCTACTGCACGGTCAACTAGGTATTAGTGACTATCACAATGCCTTAAAGCTGGGCTACGATGTCGAACATCTCTGCTATCCAACTTGGTTAAAAAATCTGCCTGTAAGTCATTTATTCCCTAAAGTCCTCCCCCCAGGAACCCCAGTAAGTGAAGTAACAGCAGACATTGCCAATCGCTTTAGTTTGCCGCCAGAGTGCTTAGTTATTGCTGGAACTACTGATAGTATTGCCGCCTTTCTGGCTAGTGGTGCCAAGTCTCCCGGTGAAGCCGTTACCTCTCTTGGTTCCACGCTGGTGCTAAAGCTGTTGAGCCAAACCCGTGTTGATGACCCCCGCTACGGAATTTATAGCCATCGGCTACCCCTTCTTAACAATAAAGGGAAAGGGGGGCGTTGGTTAGTTGGCGGTGCTTCTAATACTGGCGGTGCAGTGCTGCGGCATTTTTTTTGTGCTGCTGAGTTGGAAAGTCTCAGCCGCCACATAGACACCGATAAAGAAAGCCCGCTGGATTATTATCCTTTGTTGAGAGAAGGCGATCGCTTCCCGATTAATGACCCTCATCTGCTACCCCGATTGGAACCACGCCCAGGCAATCCAGCAAAGTTTCTGCATGGCTTGCTCGAAAGCATAGCTCGAATTGAGGCACGGGGTTATCAGTTGTTGCAACAGTTGGGCGCAACCCAGCTAAGTTGCGTTTATACTGCTGGGGGTGGTGCCAAAAATCCAGCCTGGACGGCTATTCGCGCCCGTCATCTTCAAGTACCTATTGTGCAACCGATGCACGCAGCCGCTGCCTATGGCACAGCGTTATTAGCCTTACGCCATAAGAGATCAAACGTAAAGTAGATGGTTGCCTATTGTGATATAGCAGTTGCCATAAGGGCGCTTGAAAATCGACACGGACCCCCTGCACCCAGAACTACTGCTATAACTGTATGTTTGCTAAAAGCTAACTGAAGGATTGCTATATCTAATCTACCCGTTGCAACTTGCCAATCTTGGGGTCAATGATTTTTTGACCGAGGCCAGGAAACTTGACGGCAACAGAGAGTTTACTATCTGAGCCAAAAATGTGGGTGATATTACCAACCCCAAAACTTGGGTGGAGAACGCGATCGCCTACCTGCCAATTTGTGATTTTAGATTTAGATCCTGCGCTTCCCGGATTCCGCTTTCCGTTTTGGCTCGGATAATTATTACCCGTTTGCCTGGGAACCGCTCTTGGAGGAGCAGTTGCCACATTACTACTCAATAATTCACTGGGTAATTCCTTGAGAAACTGAGAAGCGATCGCTGGTTCCCGCGAACCCCAAAGGCGACGCTCACGCGCATGGGTGAGATACAACAGTTCCTGAGCGCGAGTGATACCTACATAACAAAGACGCCTCTCCTCCTCCAACCCAACTGGATCGTTTAAACTGCGACTATGGGGCAATAATCCCTGCTCTAACCCCACTAAAAATACAACAGGAAACTCTAATCCTTTGGCCGAGTGCAGAGTCAGCAGAGACAGGCGTGATTCTTCTTCTTTAAGTTCATCCAAATCAGAAGATAGGGAAGCATTTTGTAGAAAACTCTCCAAACTTGAGTCTTCATTCTCTTCTTCAAATTGCCGCACCGCATTATAAAGTTCCTGGACGTTTTCTAGTCGGTTCTCCGCTTCATCAGTGCCTTGGCTTTTTAAATCCTGGATATAACCAGAGTCTTTCATCACTCCCTGGAGAATGTCCGAAGCTGGCAGGGTATTAACTTGCTTCTGCCAGTGGCAAATAATCTCCACAAATTTATTTATAGACTTGGCAGCACGCCCAGCCAAGGTATTGACAGAGGTTTCTTCTGAGAGGATCTCCCATAAAGACACGCCTAATTCTTGGGCAGCGCCAGCTAAAGCGTCCATGCTGGCTTTACCAATACCACGACGAGGGGTATTGATTATTCGCAACAAACTGACTGTATCCGCAGGGTTGACAATTATTCTTAGATAGGCTAATGCATCTTTAATTTCTTTGCGATCGTAAAATTTTAAACCGCCAACCATTGTGTAGGGAATATCGCTACCTAGCAGGCAGGTTTCCAAAGCGCGAGATTGGGCGTTTGTGCGGTAGAGGATGGCAAAACTACCCCAATTTAACTCTGGATACCGACGTTCTAGGTTACGCATCTGATTCACGACGAACTCAGCTTCAGTTACCTCGTTGTCAGCTTTATAACAATAAATTGTCTCTCCCGCCCCGCGTGTAGCGCGTAGCACTTTCTCGATGCGTTGGGTGTTGTTATTAATCAGCTGGTTGGCAACTTCCAGAATGTTTTCTCTAGAGCGGTAATTTTCCTCTAGCTTGACCATTGTGCGAGTGTCTTCATCCGGTAAACCGTCGCCAAAGTCATCCTGAAATTCCAGCAAAACCGTATAGTCTGCTCCCCGAAAACTATAAATTGATTGGTCTACGTCTCCGACTACGAAAATAGAGCGGTTTCGCCAATCCCATTCGCTTTTTCTTGTCTCTCCATTTGTAGTCAACAAACGGATCAGTTCATATTGAATACGGTTAGTATCCTGATATTCATCAGCTAAAATGTGATGAAATCGCTTATGCCAGTAACCTAATACGTGCTCGTTTTGCTGAAATAGCTTTACAGGCACTAAAATGAGATCGTCAAAGTCGAGGGCGTTATTTTCTGCTAGCTTATCCTGATAGGCGCTGTAAATTTCAGCAATCACCCGCCCCTTATAATTTGGTTCCTGGCTCTCAAATTCCTTGGGTGACAAGCCCTGGTTTTTGGCGTTGCTGATGGCATACCGAACAGTACGCGGTTCAAATTTTTTGTCATCCAGATTTAGCTGTTTGGTGACAATTTCTTTAACCAAGCTCTGAGCATCTGATTCGTCAAAAATGGAAAAGTTACGGTTCCACTTGCGCCCTTTTTCGTCTTGGTATTTCTCGACATCAAAGCGGAGAATGCGAGAAAAGAGGCTGTGAAAGGTGCCAATCCACAGGTCTTTAATGTAGGTTTTGTAGACGTGCGATCGCAGTCTTGTCTGCTCTTGGGGTGTCAGCGCTTCCCAGAGCTTGCCGTATTCTTTAAGGCTCTGCTGCTCGGCAAACAACCGCTGAATGCGCTCTTTCATCTCCCGCGCCGCCTTATTGGTAAAAGTTACCGCCAGGATATTTTCCGGATCTACCCGGTGCTTCAAAATTAAATTGGCGATCCTATAAGTTAGCGCCCGTGTCTTGCCGGAACCAGCACCAGCAACTACAAGCAGCGGCCCGCAGTAATGTTCTACAGCACGACGTTGAGAGAAATTGAGATGGCCAAGGAAGTCGGTTGTTTGAGTCATAGTGGCTCGAGGAAAGTGCGATTCGGTGAGAGCGATAGCTACGCTGGAAGCGCAGCGTCTGTGCAGGAGAAAGGAGAATCGCTATTAGAAAAGCTATCCTATACTACCCAAACGTGATCAAGTGTTGCTAGGTCAAAAGCGTCTTCAACGCCATCGCCCCAAAGGCTGACGTTTCTCTAGCTTAACGTTGCGATCGCGTAGCGCGTGCGTAGCACGTATCACAATTATGCGGGTCTACGACCATCGCCAAGCATAGCGCCTATCGCCTTAGTACTGGCACAAAATTTCCCACCAGAGACGGACAGGGGTTACTTCCCAAGGGTGACAACGCTGAACTCGACAATTGTTAATGTAGTCAATAACAAGTCAGAGAGGTATGAGGTGGCTAGTCTGCTGCTGTATAAATTAGCTGCACATCAGGCTGATTGGGACGCTCATATGTGCAGACAGTGCCAATAGCAACCCAATAACTTTATATCATATAGAGTTTTTGTCACTGAATATCTACAACATTGCTATAGAGGGCAGGTAGCACTATCCCTCCCAGATTTGTTCTTTTAGGAGGCACCTATACGTAGCCTATAGCCCTAATCTTTACCTGAGAGCTAAAGGCAAAACTCCTATAACCAAGCGTCAAGATTCAAACAACATTCAAAAGGAGCAAAGGAGACAAAGATTATGAGTAATGAAAACCATAACGTAGATGAACATGATGCTAACCGCGACCCGATTACGGGTGAACCAGGCGCTCATCCAGTTGGCACGGGTATCGGTGCTGCTGGTGCCGGTGCTATCGGTGCAGCAATTGGCGGTGTAGTTGGTGGTCCGATTGGAGCCGTAGTTGGCTCTGTAATTGGCTCCGTTGCTGGTGGTTTGGCTGGTAAAGGTGCGGCTGAAGCTATTAACCCCACCGAAGAAGAGGATTACTGGCGTCAGAACCACGCTACTCGCCCCTATGTCGAGCCAGATAGGACTTATGATGACTATCACCCGGCCTACCGTACCGGATATGAGGGCTTTACCCGTCACGCCGAGACTGGTAAGAGCTTTGAAGAGGTAGAGCCTGAGCTACAAAGTGAATATGAAAGGAACTACGCTGGTTCCGCCTTGCCTTGGGAAAAGGCTAAACAGGCATCAAAAGATGCGTGGGTCAAACTGTATGAGGAACGGCTAGTTGCGAACAAGCAACGTGTGAAGACAGGTGAGGTTTCTATTGGCAAGCACGTTGAAACTCAAACAGCACATGTTTCAGTTCCCGTTGAGAAAGAAAGAATAGTGGTTGAGCGCATCACCCCAACCGATGCGGGCACTGCTGTTGCTCCTGGCACGGTTAACTTTGGCGGCGGAGAAGTCGCACGCATGGAAGTATACGAAGAGAAGGCTGATATTAGCAAGCAAGCCGTTGTGCGTGAGGAAGTTAACGTTCGCAAAGAAGTACAACATGAGACTGTTCAAGCTGAAGAACAGGTACGTCGGGAAGAGTTAGACGTTGATACTCAGGGTCGCTCAGTTGTTGATCGCTCTAATCCCAACAGACCTCTTTAAGCTGCCTGACAAAAGCGGTTTCTAGGGCTTAATAGTTAGTAGTTAGTAGTGAGTGGTTAGCGGATATTTTTCCGCTAACCACTCGCTGTTAATGGGCTTAATAGTACTTTAGACTACGCGAATGCACTAACGCACTGTGGATATATTAGACTTAGAGACAAAGAATTACACTCTTTATTCTATGTCTACTTATAACGAGGTACTGAATCAAGTTCAAAGCCTCCCCCTCAGTGACCAAATTCGATTATTAGAACAATTAAAAAACATAGTTTATCCGCCAGTAGAAGTTGAGGGTGACGATGAGGTTATTCCGGCAAAAGAAATAGAAGAAAGCGAAGCAGCTTGAAGTTCTGGTATGTTGGTTCAAAAATTAGTATTTAGCCATTTTGCAAATTAAATTTGTTCTTGAATAGTAATTTTATATTTTGCAAAACTAGATTGGCTTGACCATATCTCCAACTTCAGGATTATCAAAAGGCAATAAATTTTTTTGAGGCTCTACTATCTCTTCTTCTCCGAATCCATATATACCTCTTTTTTTAATTATCCTACTCTGTGATTGTCTTCGATCGGATTCTATAGTAGACATTTTTTCCTGAATATGTATCACTTCTCCTGTACCTTTGACTATTTCTAGATATCCTAAAGATTCCTCAGTATTAGGATCTTTAATTTCTTCTCCAATACTATAAACTAGCAATCTTTTGCCATTTTTTATACCATGTATTGCTCCTCTATTAATAACAATCTTATTGTCATCAATTACTTTTACGACCTTTGCAGGAAATATTTCACTTGAATTTTCTTTTTCTTTGAAGCTCTCCATACATATCCTCTCTAAGTAATTGGGTATATTTGCATAATAATATCTCTATTGACATTTGGTTTTACTAAAGTTCTCTTCAATAGCTCAGGATTATTTATCAAGTTATCCCATCTATCTTCATAACCAGTTATCGGCATCTCCATCACTGCTTGAATTATACCGTTAACCTGCACATTTAAGACTACTCCTATGCCTATTAAAATTTCAAATTCATCATTATCAATAAAGTAGAAAGATATCCATACGCCCTGTGAAAATAGATCTGATTGTTCTAGTCAACAGACGATTCGCGAATTTTGTCCTTTCCCCTCTTTTTTTGTAGAGATAATCTTAGGAATTAAATTTTTATTGTAATTTAATTCAAGGGATTCGTATTGTTGCTGTACAGTTGTATATTTATCTTCAATTATATTGAATTTTTGAAATTGTTTAGATGCAGCATTAAAAAAAGTTAATATTAGCAATAAAGATAAAATTATGCTTACTATAAGAAATGCTATAGATATTTGTGTATTACCTGGAACTAACCATAATAATATTGTTAATGCAACGCCTATAAAACCGAACCAAATTAGTTGGATTTCCACGAAGCTTGACCATATAAAAAGCCAAAAGCTACTTTTCATTTTTTTTGCTTCCAAAAGTTAAGGGTTATATCAACCCTATTAAGCTTTGATATCTAGAATTAGGGTGGGCATCTTGCCTACCCTAATCCAATTAAAACTATTCTATTCCTTCAATCCGATCTTCAACCTCTTGGTACAACTCGCGCAACAACTCTAAGTTACTTTCGCTGGTTTCCCAATAACCACGACCATTCACTTCTAACAAAGTGGATACAACCTTGCGGAAAGAATGGGGATTGAGATTCATCAACCGCTGACGCATCTCTTCATCCTGGATAAACGTAGTATTTGTATCTTCGTAAATCCAGTTATCCACCGCGCCAGCAGTAGCACTCCAACCCATCGTATTTACCAGCCGCTTCGAGAGTTCCCGCACGCCTTCGTAGCCGTGATTTAACATCCCTTCGTACCATTTGGGATTCAGTAGCTTAGTCCGGGCATCCAGACGCACAGTTTCTGATAAGGTGCGGACTTGGGCATTCGCTGTTGTGGTGTCAGCGATGTAGGAGGCTGGGCTTTTGCCATCGTCACGCAGACGGGCGACAACCTTCGTGGGGTCAGAGTCGAAGTAGTGGCTGACATCCGTGAGGCTAATCTCGGAAGAGTCGAGATTTTGGAAGGTAGCATCAGCGGTTTTTAGTGCCGATTCAAATATCTTCCGGTCTTGTTCCATCGTGCCTGGGTTATCGGCAGAGAAGGCGAAGGATTTACGAGTCAGGTACATATCCTGTAACTCAGATTCGCTTTCCCAGGTGCTGTTTTCTACCGCTAAGTTGACGTTGGAGGAATAGGAACCGGAAGCATTGGAGAAGACGCGAGTTGCTGCTTGCCGCAGGTTGATGCCCATTTCCTCGGCCTGCTTGAGGGCGTGTTTGCGGACAAAGTTCATCTCTAGGGGTTCATCCGCCTCAGCTGCCATCTTCACCGCTTGGTCAAGTAAGTTCATTTGGTTGATGAACAAGTCGCGGAATACACCGGAACAGTTGATCACCACGTCAATGCGGGGGCGTCCCAACTCTGATAAGGGAATCAGTTCCAACTTATTCACCCTTCCCAAAGCATCAGGTACAGGTTTGGCACCTACCATCCACATGACTTGGGCGAGGGATTCACCATAAGTCTTGATGTTGTCTGTTCCCCAAAGGACGCAGGCGATAGTTTCAGGCCATAATCCGTTATTTTCAGCCCGTTGACGTGCCAAAAGCCGATCTACAACGACTTTAGCGGATTTCACCGCTGCTTCTGTGGGAATCGATTGAGGGTCGAGGGCGTGGATATTCTTACCTGTGGGCAACACATCTGGGTTGCGGATGGGGTCGCCACCGGGTCCGGGTATGACATACTCACCTTCTAACCCTTTGAGTAAGGCACCGAGTTCGTTATCGGCAACGATTTGCTTGAGGCAAAATTCCAAATACTCAAATAGAGGCTTAATTGTTTCCGGGTCAACTTTGGGATAACCTGCTTGGTGCAATGCCTCAATCCAAGGTTCCTTCTTGCCCATGTTGAAGAAGTTAAGCTTGGATACTTTGGAGACACGACCATCGGCGTCGGTTTGGGCTTTTACTAAAGCCGCAACGGCTTCACGGGTTGCCAGGGTGATTTGTTGCAACAGTTCAACATCTTCTAAGTTGCCGCGATCGCTTCCTTGATACACTTCATCAATATTCCGCCCGATGCTATTGGCAATAATCCGGGGAAAACTGATAATGTCTTCTTCGGCACGGTCAAGATTAGCTATATTGACGAGAGTTGCGATCGCTTCTTCTGCTGTCGGTGGTTTACCGATAACGTGCAACCCACAAGGCAACAGCCGCGATTCAATCTCCATCAGCCTACGATAGACTGACCCGACAAGGTTATCCCGTTCCTCAGCCGCCATATCTTTAGCGTCGATTTCTGGCAAGGTAATATCTTTATCCAGATTCACCAACCGACACTTATCCATGATGGTGTTAACAATGGGAACACCCCGTCCAGTTTCCTTCAGGGTTTGGTAGGAACCAATTAATTCACTTAGTTCTTTCAACCCTTTGTACAACCCGGCGTTTTCTGCTGCGGGTGTTAGGTAGCTAATCGTTGCAGCATAACTGCGACGTTTAGCGATAGTCGCTTCACTGGGATTATTCGCCGCGTAATAGTAGAGATTAGGAATTGAGCCAATTAAGTTATCTGGGTAACACTCCCCAGACATCCCCATCTGCTTCCCGGGCATGAATTCCAAAGATCCGTGCGTACCGAAGTGCAACACAGCGTCAGCTTGCCAAATGCGTTCTAGATAGGTGTAATAAGCGGCAAAGCCGTGATGAGGACTGGCAGAACGGGAGAACAGCAACCGCATGGGGTCGCCTTCGTAACCGAAAGTCGGCTGAACACCGATAAATACGTTCCCGAACTGTTTGCCGTAAATCAGCAGATTTTGCCCATCGCTGTTGAGATGTCCCGGCGGTGGCCCCCAGTTTTCTTCTAAGCGGTTTGAGTAAGGTGTCAGTTCCTCATACTCTGGCACTGACATCCGGTAGGCAACGTTAAGTTCAGGACTGCTGTACTGTGCTTGAGCATCGTGGATGACATCAAGCATTAGTTGCTCGGCTGTTGCTGGCAATCCCTGCACGTCATAGCCGTTGTTCTGAAGCGCTTTCATCACTTCATAGATCGAACCAAATACATCCAGGTAAGCCGCTGTACCAACGTTGCCTTTATCTGGGGGAAAGCTGAAGACGGTGATAGCAACTTTTTTGTCTAATTTGGGCTTACGACGCAGAGACGCCCACTTTAAGGCGCGTTGAGACACGGCTTCGATGCGATCTTGGAGGGCGATCGCCTTCCCAGTTGTCCCATCTCTTCCCGATAAAATAATAGGCTCAATTGCCCCATCCAGTTCTGGTATTGCTATCTGTAAAGCAACTTGAATCGGATGCAGCCCTAAATCGCTATCCTGCCACTCTTCCGTTGTTTGGAACACCAAGGGCAAGGCAACCATGTAAGGACGATTCAACCGTTTCAGGGATTCGATCGCCTTGGGATGATCTTGTCGGGCGGGGCCTCCCACCAGGGCAAATCCGGTCAGAGATACTACAGTATCGACGATCGCAGTTTGTCCTTTAGACAGTGGATCGTAGAAATAGGCATCTATTGGCTTGGAGAAGTCTAAACCACCTGCAAAGACGGGAATCACCCTTCCTCCCATCGCTTCCATTTCCTGCACCATCGCCACATAGTGGGCATCATCGCCAGTGACGAGGTGAGTGCGTTGTAGCACTAAGCCAATGCAAGGTGCTAAGGGATCTTTTAAATCCGCTGGAATATCTTTGCGGCTGTTGTACCAGTTCCAGTATTCCTTCACATCCTCAAACATCTGCGGTGCTAAGGGATGCCAGATACCCATATCTGGGTAAGTTACGGGATCTTTGTATTGTAGAGACGCGCCATGGTGCGCCTCTACACCTTTGAAGACATACTTATCCGCCAACATCAGCAGGAAGTTCTCCAGGTTTTCTGAAGAACCGCCTAGCCAATATTGAAAACTGAGCATGAAGTTTCTAGCATCCTGCGCTTTGTCCATCGGTAGGTACTTTAGGACTTTAGGCAAGGTTTGCAGCAGCTTCAGCATTCCGTCTTGGAAGCCAGCGCCGGATTTCTCCTTGCGCTTACGCATAAATTGTGCTATAGCACTCTTTGATTGACCCAACTGAGCCATCGAGAAGCTGCCCATCTTGTTCAGGCGCATTACCTGCGGCATGGATGGGAAGACGACGGCGACATCAAGGCGATCGCGGTGCGGTTCTACCGCTGCTACAACCTTGTCAGCTAAGTCTTCAATAAAAATTAGGGAAGCAATGAAAATATTGGCCTCTTCCACATCCCGCTTTAAATCCTCGTAATTTCCAGGATCGCGGAGTTCTTCAAGCAGATAGCCACTAATTTCAATTGCCATCTGGGGGTGGTTCTGGTTAATCGAGCGAACAGCGGCTGAGAGGGCACTCTGGTACTGAGGCTCTAGCACGACATAGACCACCTTAAGTAAAGACCTCCCCTGGAGGCTGTCTGGGGCAATGTGTCGAATGGTGGACTTGACGTGAGTGAACATGCGGTTTTGCTCCAAGGATAGCGTGTTCAAGGTAAGCGTTCAGCCGTCAGCCGTCAGCGGTTAGGAGGACTCAGGTGTCATCAGCCAGGAGGTTTACAGAATCTGGCTCACCGACGACTTGCTGAATGCTGAATGCTGATAGCTACAAGTGACGCTTGAGTTGTTTTAGCAGAAATCGCGCTCCAGATGGGGGTTTTGGGGGTTATCTGACACAATTTGATAAACAAATTGAGATATTTATTTGCATTTATTGACAAACTGGAAAGTATAAGGTTCAAGTTTTGTTCACTAAACTTCATCAAGCGATGCAAGCGGTTGATATTTTGATTCTCTCGAATGGGCCTGGGGAGTTGGCGACTTGGGTGCGGCCAGTGGTGCGATCGCTGCGGGAACAGCTAGGAGATGACCGTTCGCAGGTACGTATCTCAGTGGTGCTATCGCCCTGTCCCAACGCTACTGGCAACGAGGTGGCGATCGCACTGGGTTACCCAGAAGTAGACCGTGTTCAGGGTTCAGAGCATTTCTTTAAGTTTTTGCTCTGGGGTAAAACAGCAGAAAACTGGGACTGGCGCGATCGCGGTGTGGTTCTCTTCCTGGGCGGGGATCAATTCTTTGCTGTTGTCATTGGCAAACGTCTGGGCTATCGCAAGATCGTCTATGCCGAGTGGGAAGCGCGTTGGCCGCAATGGATCGACCGCTTTGGCGTCATGAAACCTGAGATTGTCACTAGTGGTCAACAAAAATATGCCCACAAATTTACAGTCGTTGGAGATTTAATGGCAGATGCCAGTGATTGGGAGCAAAGTAAAAAAAATAATTCTCAATCCAAAATCCAAAATCCAAAATCCAAAATCGAATTGATAGGATTACTGCCAGGATCTAAACCAGCAAAACTGACCCAAGGAGTGCCACTGGGGTTAGCGATCGCAGAATACATCCACGCTGCCAGACCCCAAACTCGCTTTGTTATTTTTGTTGCTCCTACTTTGGATTTACAAGCTTTAGCACGGTTTGCCGATCCTCAACAAAATCCAGTGATTGAGTTAGTAAATGGTGCAACAGCAGAATTAATTATTCCTGATGATAGTAGTGCTAAATCGTATTTAAAAACCTCTACAGGGTTGCAAGTGGAACTTTCGACAGAGTTTCCTGCTTATGACTTGTTATCCCAGTGTCGCCTTTGTCTGACTACGATAGGAGCGAATACAGCGGAACTGGGGGCGTTAGCTGTGCCAATGATTATCTTGCTGCCTACCCAGCAACTAGATGCGATGCGATCGTGGGATGGGTTGCCAGGTTTATTGGCGAATTTGCCAGGAGTGGGTACGCCTTTGGCAAAAGCGATTAACTGGCTGGCGTGGCGACAGCTAGCAGATAAAAAATTTGCCTGGCCGAATATTTGGGCGAAAGCGCCTATTGTGCCGGAACTGGTGGGCAACCTCCAGCCGCAAGCTGTGGCTGAACTGGCTTTGGACTTTCTCAACCATCCGCAAAAACTTGAAGAGATGCGATCGCGCCTCCGTAGCGTCAGAGGTCAAGCCGGGGCATCACAAAAGTTAGCCCAGCTTGTCTGCGAAGAAGTTATGAATTATGAAGGTTGAGTGTTAAGTTGAGATTCAAACTCAAAACTCATAACTCTAGGAAGTTATGAATGTTGAATGTTGAGTTTAAGTTAAACATTCTTAATTCAAAACTCAAAACTCAAAACTCAAAACTTTCTCAATACTGACCATCCCGACGCCCCAGTTCATAAATGCCACAGCTAACACAAGCTAACAAGCCCATGCTTATCGCCCAGCTGCGACCTAATCCTAATTCAACACCATAATTGCACAAGGCTCCCACTAAGAAAAATGGCACGATGCTAAATAGAGAAGCGAAAAAGGCGTTTTGTGCTTCTCTACCTTTGCGAGTTCGTTCAAACTCCTCAGCAGATGTATAAAGCGATCGCAAAGCAAAGTTAAACCATCGGTTCAATTGCTCCATCACCCAATCGCTGAGCGGTGAGAAGCCTAAATACAGAGCCAGAGACCATAAACTTGCTCCGGCGATCGCCGTGGCATCCAGTGCCAGTTTAAAGGACAAAATTTCATTCAGCATGGAGTTTGTAGTAGTACAAAATTAGTATGTCTAACTAGAAACTGCCAGCTGTTCCCCCAGCCGTCGGGTGTGTTCAGCCACAATCTTACGGAAGTCGTCACCCTCCAGGGTTTCCTGGTCAATCAATATGTCCACCATCCGGTCAATAGCGGTGCGGTTTTCCTGGATAATCCTTAGTGCTTCCTCGTAGCAGTGGGCAATAATTGAGCGCACCTGGGCATCAATGCTAGCGGCTATTTCCTCAGAGTACTCAGAACGACTTCCTCCCCAATCACGGCCCAAGAACACCTCTCCATTCTGGCTTTCCAGCGCCAAAGGTCCCAACTCGGACATTCCAAACCGGGTCACCATCTGTCGCGCTTTCGCTGTCACCTTTTCTAGGTCATTTCCCGCGCCAGTGGTCACTTCGGCCTTGCCAAAAATTACTTCCTCTGCTGCCCGACCGCCTAGGGTTGTGGCAATTTGGGCTAGGATTTGAGTCTTGGTGTCTAGACCCATCTCTTCCTTGGGCGTAAACCACGTTAGACCCTGCGCCTGACCTCTAGGAATCAAGGTCACTTTCTGTACGGGGTCGGCATCTGGGAGCATGGTGCCGACAATAGCATGACCAATTTCGTGGTAGGCGATCAAGCGCTTGCTTTTGCTGTCCACTAGGGGGGTGCCTTCCATGCCAGCAACAACTCGGTCTACAGCGTCATTGATTTCTAAGATAGTGATCGCGTCTTTGCGCCGACGAGCAGTAAGAATTGCGGCTTCGTTGAGCAGGTTGGCGAGGTCAGCGCCAGTGAATCCAGGGGTGCGACGGGCGATCGCTTCTAGGGATACTTCCGGAGCTAGCTTTTTGTTACGAGCATGAACTTCGAGGATCTCCTGGCGACCCTTCATATCTGGGTAATCCACCATCACCTGACGGTCGAAGCGTCCAGGACGCAAAAGTGCTGAGTCTAAAACGTCGGGACGGTTGGTAGCGGCAATGATGATGATGCCGTTGTTGCCTTCAAAGCCGTCCATTTCCGTGAGCAGCTGATTGAGGGTTTGTTCTCGTTCGTCGTTGCCGCCGCCGATGCCAGTGCCACGTTGTCGTCCAACAGCGTCGATTTCGTCGATGAAGATCAGGCAGGGGGCGTTTTCTTTCGCTTTTTTGAACAAATCGCGCACTCTGGAGGCTCCCACGCCGACGAACATTTCCACGAATTCGGAGCCAGAGATACTGAAGAATGGTACGCCTGCTTCTCCGGCGATCGCTTTGGCAAGTAGGGTTTTGCCTGTGCCCGGAGGACCAACTAATAAGACGCCTTTAGGGATTTTAGCTCCTATAGCTGTGAAGCGTTCCGGTTGTTTGAGAAAAGTGACAACTTCGTGCAGTTCTTCTTTCGCTTCTTCAATGCCTGCGACATCGTTGAACATGATGCCGGTTTTAGCTTCCATCTGAAATCTGGCTCGCGATTTGCCAAAGTTCATCGCTTGACCAGAGGCATTACTAGAGCGACGCAGAATCATCGTTAGCCCTGCCACTACTATGAAGATAAAGAATAAGTTGACGGCAAGGTTCAAAGCGGCAGTGCGATCGGCAGTGCGTTTTACTTCCATTTCTACGCGCTTTTCGCGGATTTTCTCAATCAGTTCCGGGTTTTGGTCAAACAGCATCACCTCTTGGGTATCATCTGGCTTTTGCTTTAATTTCACCCTGGCAATCTTGGCTGCTGGATCGAGTTCCACTTTGGCGACTTCACCCTTCTCGATTTTCTGCAACAGGTCACCGTAGGTGAGGGAGTTCTGGCCGTCTTTAGCAAAAGCTGGGTTTCCTAACAGAACCCCCTGAAAAACCATCAAACCGGCGGCTAGATGCCACAGGCTTCCCGGCACGCCTTTAGCGCCAGCAACACGCTGCTTTGTTGCCCGCTTTTCGGTAGAACCTATTGCTGGTTGCTGCCCTATCCATGCTCTGATCCAGGAACTGTTTTTCATCGCCAATGCCCTTTGTCTGCTGCCTTAACTCAACCCCGACCCGCTAGAGTTCTATGCCTGCTGCGTTGACAAGGGTTGAGCAAACGTTTTCTAACTTCTAGTGTAACTTTCTCGATCCTAGACGCATCTGCCTACAGTTTTGGTGTACCTGCCAAAAAAGCGATTAGCGATTCAGTAGGACAACTTAATAAAAAAGAAACTACCGGCGATCGCCAGTAGTTTTTGTTGGTTAAAGCACTCAGTAATTTTAGATTTTTGATTGAGGACAAAAAGCTAAAATTCTACAACCCTTAATGATGGTGGTGATGGTCGTGAGAGTGGTCATGGTGGTGATGGTCGTGAGCTTGCACCGCAGCCAGCTGTGGATTAACCGCGATCGCTTGTTCTGACAACAAAGCCTCTATTTGGGGATTTGCCCACTCCGCTGTCATCTTTAAGAAATCGGGGTTGTCGTTGACGCAGGCCATCTGCACGTAGGTCACATCAGGACGACGGCGCCGCAAAGCATGGATAATGTGGTCAACGTCTAACAAAGTTTCGTGATTTTCAGTAGCGAAGCCAATCGGCATGAAGACAACCGCTGTCGCACCGAGCAGAATTAAGTTTTCCGCTGCTTGCTTAGCATTGGGCTGAGTCCATTCAATCAACGGCGTGTCATGGTTGAGCCAACCTACAGAAATTAGCGGATACCGATAAATTAACTTTTCTCGAACCAAGTCATATAGAATCTGACTTTCGGTAATACCAGAAGTAAATCCTTTGGCTTTGTGAGGGCAGCCGTGGTTCATTAGCACGATGCCCGTTTGGGAGGGGAGGTGGGCTACTGCCAGGTCTTTAGCAATTTTCTCCTCAACCAGCTGAGCTAGCAAATCAATGTACGCTGGCTCGTTGTAGAAGGAAGGGATATAGCGCTGTCCTTTGACCCAGTGTTCGGCACCGTCAGCCAGGTGAACTAGGGCATTATTCACTTGCTCAACAGCAATGCCGCTGGTGAATATGGAATCTACCACTAACAGGGGGTAGATCAGCAGTTTATCGAATCCCTGTGCTTTGATTTCAGTAAGAACTTGTTCGGGAAGAAAGGGGGCGCAGAAGTTGAAGGCTTTGAAGACTTGGACGCGCGAACCCCACTTTTCTTGTAAGTGCTTTTCAATACCAGCCCGTTGCTGCTCAAAAATGGCATTGTGCGGAGAAATAAAGTTACCGTGCTGGTGGTCCCACTCGTGCAAGTCAAACATTGCCAGAATCTTGGCGAGTGGCGGATAAATCCAAGTGGGAACCGGCGCAAATTTAGCGGTGAGAAGATTTAAAGCCTGTTCGTTGTAGTTGGCAAAATCTTCGTAGCTTTCAACCTCGCCGTAACCCATGAGCAATACGGCAACCCGGTCATTACCGGCGCTTGAGTCTGGTGTTTTTTGTTCGATTTTTTCAGGGGTGGCAACCACGTTGCATTCCTCAACAGTCGTGATGTCTAGACAAAAGAAGTGTGATTCCGGGTTATTGCCTTGTCGTTTGGCTTAATTCCCCTCAAAGCGCCACTCCTTTCGTATAGGTTAACATCCCCCTGGAGGGGATAAAGTTAAAATATTCAGTGTTTGAATAATATTGCAGCGGTTTTGAGGGGCTATGCATCGTTCAAATGATGGATGATTTACCATGCCGTAGCGACGCGATCGCGCCCCGCCGTTTCTAGAACTTACTATCCGGCTTGGTGAGGCATTAGCGCCCGAACGAGTAATTTTTGCCTTGCTTAGGGTTCACTGACTTTTAGGAGGCGATCGCGAATCTCAACTAGGCGACATTGACTGTCAACAGGCGATCGCGGTGCTGGGACATCCGTGTTAGGCCAGCTGGGTAAATCGTTACAGGGACACGCTAAAGGCGGCATTCCTACCTGGAGACCGGGTACGGGCATTGAACAACGAGAACAATTAGTCACTGCCCACGCGGGTGTCAGCAGTTCAGCAATCGTTTCGTCAGTGCCTTCCAGATAACACTCTCCCGACTGCGGTGAGAGAATTAGCTGCCAGCATTGTTCAAATTCTTGACTGTGGCGGTTGCCACGAATTACTGTTTGAGGGAGCAAAGCTTCCTGACCATTGCGAATCCACACTTTTTTGCCTAGCTGAAACCAGTAGGCAAGATATCGTTTAACTTGCTCTTCAGAGGCCATAACTTCATGCTGACATTGCAGCAAATATCGAGTAATTGTTAAAAGAATTCCCTCTAAGTTTAGCGCTTCAGTTGAATTGCTGATTTACGGCAATTGGGTAAAGTTTCGATATCAAGCCTTTTACTTTGGTAACGGTGAACCCAGGCTGCTGAGGTTAAGAACATGACCCCCAGTAACTAGGTAAACAGGATTGGCGATCGCACCGACTCGACGCACCAGCATCCCTAGGCGATCGCGGAACTTTCGACCGCTAGGATAGGCAGGGACAACGCCCCAACCCGTTTCCTCTGCAACTAAGATGACGTCACTAGCCGTTTGTTGCAAACTTTCTAGCAGATCTTGTGAGATACTCTCCCAGGCATCATTGTCACGATCGAGAAAATTCGCCACCCAGGTTCCCAAAGAATCAACCAGAAGGCACTGAGATGCGATCGCCCTCCGAATTGTTGTCCCCAAATCTACGGGCACAGAAACGGTTTCCCAACTAGCTGGGCGTCGGCGCTGGTGTTGTTCAATCCGCGCTTGCCATTCTGGGTCATTTGCATCAACCTGAGCGGTTGCCACGTAGATAATTGGCTTAGCCAGACGCATCGCTAGGGTTTCCGCCCACTCACTTTTTCCAGACCGCGCTGGTCCGGTAACCAAGATTAAGCACCTCTCAAAATTTTCCAAATCTTTCGGAAATATCGTTGACTAATATTATTCTTCACTATTTCTCAGGCTTGTAAGTCCAGGTTGAGGCATTCTCTTATGATGTTAGAAGCCTAAACTATAGTCGGTAGTCCAACTTAGTGTAGGTAGTTGGCTATATTTAGCCTAATTAAAGGGGTGCGGATGTTCAGGTATAGCCTGAGGCGACTATGAAAGCAGATTTAAAACGGATTGAGACGACCCTGCACCAGTTGGCAGAGCAAAGCCATGCCCATGGGTCGCTTGAGGGACGCTCACAGAAGCTAGGGAGTGAACACTCCCCCTTCTTCTCGATGAGGGTATCCGCAATGCCTGCCCCAAGGCCCCAGGGCAAGACGCCGATGTTACCCAAATTTAAAGCTCCCAGCTTCAGTAACCATCGCCACGCTGCTAATCCCGCCCTGGCAATGAATTTGTTGCAAGAAATAGAAGCAATTGTCGCTGGCTGGCAGCAGGAACTACAGCAACTATTGCGGCAAATTCAAGACCTTTATCTGGAAGGACCAATTGTTGATGGCTGGTTAGAGTCTCATTCCCGTGAACCAGAGGTGGGCGCAGCGGCAGTGCGCCACGCTAAAGCCGATCGGCTGATGAACTACGTTGAAGAAACTTATAATCAATCAGATGCTAAGGTGACGTGTGAATCTCCCCGTGCTGGTTATCGCCTCTGTGGTTTAAATGCAGATGGTCAGTTATGGTCGCGTTCCTGTCCACCAGAGCAGGTTCCCAGTGTGAGTATGGCGATCGCTCGTTATCAAAAGTTGCGGCAGCTGTTAAATCGCAAGGAATACCTGGAAACTCGCCTCAGCCAACTAGCAGAAACTCTCGTCGTTTTGCATAGCCATCTCCAAGCGGAAGGATAAAAAAAATAGAATTGTGAGTTAAAAAATAGTTGTTTAATTCACAACTCAATGACTCAATTTTTTTTAGTCTTTCTACTCGTTCATATTTCTATAGGTAGCAACCGCTGAAGGTGATATCCGGTTCAAGTATCGGAAAATCCAATACTTAAATATTGTGTCCAAAATTACAGGAAAAGTAGCAATAAATAAGAAGTTAAATTCTTCATTTTCTGGTAAACCTAAATGCCGCGATAAGCCTTTAAGTATTACTTCCCAACCATGAGGAGAATGGTATCCTACAAATATATCGGTGAATAATATAATAATGAAAGCCTTAGCACTGTCACTAAGACCGTATACAACTTCATCAATAAAAGACTTCAAAACTCTAATATCTTCTTTGCTAGTGAATATTACTCCAGCAAAGGCTACTACGGATAAAGTATCTGCCAAAACATTTTTAATCGCATTAATACTTTTGTCAGCATATTCTTCTTTCATTTTAATAGCTTTATTTTTGACTTGCTCTTCTATTTCCTCCTCAGAAATTTTTGGACCCAAACCGATTAAGTTTTTAAATTTTAATTCTTTTTCAAATCGCTCCAAGTCCATAAACGCCTCTTCTTCTAAATCAACGTTTAAGAAAATTTCTGCGTCTTTGCCAATAGAAAGGCGATCGACAATAGGTCCAACCAAAAAGTTTTTTGTGACTTGCTGAGTCAAGAGTGGAACAAGAATCAAAAGCAAAATAAATTTAATAGAAATTACTGTTTTTATTTTGGAAGTACGAAAATTTTTAATAACTTCATCTTCCGCTTGCGGGTCTAGTTCGCGCTTGATTCGCGTAAACGTTCTCAATAGTGACCGAGGCAATATTCCTGTTTTATCTGTGGCTGTCTCAACATCAGCTACTGTCTCTTGGGTAGATGAAATCGGCTGATATATAACACGTTTTTTTTCAATATTCTCCTCTTCAACTTTGACAACATTAGATTTTGGTATAGTCACCAAAGAGTAGGAGTCTTTTTTGCCTTTTTTAGATGTATATCTAGCTAATACTTCATCAATAAAGTTTAGCTTCTCGATGATTATAGAGGATTCCTCCCTACCTGACATTGAATAACGTTGAGTTTGATCGCCTAGGGAATTAAAGTTTCGTCTTGCCGGGTTTTGCTCAGACAAATTTACGACTGAACGACTAGCTTTAAATTCTGTCAGCCGGAGGTTGACAATATTTAAGTATTTTTTTAAATCCGCAACGAAATAGGATGTAACACTTTTACCGTATTCGTTTGAGTTAAGCGATATTTTTTTCCCGCCGAAATGTTCATCTTCAATTGCTTTAATTTTTAAAGCAGCTTGGTAGGCTTGATCGAGAGATCTCTCCGGTGTTCCATATAACCACTGGTTAGCTTGGAGAAAGTATGATTTTAGCTGGGTAAAAACTGTAAGTAGCATAGTTAAAAAAGACGCAATATCGTTAGGGTTGGCAAGAAGTGAACTTCGGAGATTGTGCTAGCTGTTATATACTGAATTGGGTGCATTTATCTCAAAAATATGCGAAAATTAGATAGTTAATCATTAACCAAATAGTTTTGCTTCATGCCTGGTATTTCGTAAGCTCAAAAATCCAAAGCTAATTGCAAGTCCATGCTTTATACCAAGGGTGGGTGGAGCCAATCTAAAATCTAAAATCGATTGACATAGGGGTGTATTTTACTATGGTGACCTTTAGTCATCTAGGATTGAAAGTCTCACCCCCACTTTACGATAGATATATACTAATATGCCTCTAGAAGTAAGGGTACGTGGTATATTAACAGATAACCCAGAGGAGAGTTAGTGCTTTCTGATTCGATTTGGATTACTGGGCCGACTCGCAGCGGCAAGACAACTCGCCTTGTGGCTCAGTTTTGCCAGTGGGTTCAAGGGAAACGACGCATAAAGGCGAGGGCAAGCGCGTCTTTACAAGGAAGCCAGAGTCGTTCCATACCAGAGATTTTAGTCTTTGCTGCTAATGATGATAACCGGCGCGACTTAGCTGATAGGCTGGCGGCGGCAAGTGCCGGACGTTATCCCGTTGTTTCAAAGACACCCTTGGGGTTTTTTCAAGATGAGGTGATGCTATTTTGGCCGCTGTTAATACAGCAGCTGAATCTGAGGGCACAGTTTCCTTTGCGGTTACGCCCGGAAAGCGAGCAGGAGTTAGCCACCCAGCTGTGGCGTCCAGAGTTGGACAAACGGAACCTACAGATGACAGGGGTGAGCGAGTACCGTTTTGTACGCCGCATCCTGGATTTGTTGCAACTGGCAGCTACTAGCGGCACGCCCGCAGAGGAAATTCCCGGTATTCTGAAGCAGGGTATACACGAGCAGGAAAATTTTGCTCAGGGAAACCAAGAGGGTAGCCCTGACTGGAATTGGATTGGGGAATTGTTGCTGGGCTGGCGCAGTTGGTGTCTGGAGCGAGGCTTGCTGAGTTACGGCATTATTTGCGAACTTTATTGGCGTCACTTATTACCAAATCCAACTTATCAGCAGCACTTAAGGCATCGCTATCAGGCAGTGCTGGCAGATGATGTTGATGATTATCCTGCGATCGCGCGGAATTTATTTGACTTGCTTCTGGATAAAGGAGCAGTGGGAGCTTTTACCTATAATCTTGACGGTGCGGTGCGATTGGGGTTGAACGCTGACCCCCAATACTTGCAAGGAATAAGCGCCCGCTGTAGGGTAGAAACTTTAAGCCAGCCATCAGTTACCTGCCTAAGATACGCCTTAGGCCAGTCTGTGGTGCAATTGGCGAGCGACCCCAATTTTTTTACTAATTTACCAGCGTCCGTGCAGTCACTTCAAACAACATCGCGATCGCAGCTGCTGCGGCAAACAGCTGAGGCGATTATAGCTGCGGTGCGGCGTGGAGAGGTGCAGCCCCAAGAAATAGCCGTGATTGCACCAGGTTTAGATGCGATCGCTCGTTATACTCTCACAGAAATCTTCCGCAGCCAAGAAATACCAGTTGAGTCCCTCAACGACCAGCACCCCCTGATCGCTTCACCCGTAATCCGGGCACTGTTGACCCTTTTAGCCCTGGTTTATCCCGGCTTAGGGCGGCTGGTAGACCGAGATGCTGTGGCGGAAATGCTCGTGGTACTTAGTACCAGGCAAGAGGGCAATGGGGCAGAAGAGCAGAAAAGCCTCAGGAGTGATATTGACCCTGTAAGGGCTGGTTTATTGGCGGATTATTGCTATGCTCCCGATCCAGAGCAACCCCGCTTGTTGCCGGTGGCGGCGTTCCCACGTTGGGACAGACTGGGGCATAGTGCCACATCTGCCTATGAGGGGATTTTGCGGTGGTTAGAGGCGCAGCGATCGCAACAAGAGGTGCGTTTAATTCCCAGTGCGATCGCCCTTCTCGACCGGGCAATTCAGCAGTTTTTGTGGAATGGCAGCAATCTCCCCTACGATCAGCTAGCAGCCCTGCGGGAACTCATGGAAACCGCCCAACACTTCTGGGAAGTTGATGGACGCCTGCGGCAGGGGGAACAAATAGACACCCCAGCCCACACCACCATCGCCCAGTTCATCCTGCTGCTGCGTAAGGGCACCATCACCGCCAACCCCTATCCAGTGCGTCGCCTCGATCCCACCAGCCGCGCTGTGACGCTGGCAACGATTTTCCAATACCGATCTAGTCGTCGGTTCCACAGGTGGCAATTTTGGCTGGATGCTGGTTCCCCCCTTTGGCTCAGTGGTGGTGCTGCTACCCTGTTTGGTGCAGAGTTGTTTCTCAAAGATTGGTCAGGATTTCCTTGGACTGAGGAAGACAAGCAAAATGAAGATGAACAGCGGTTGCGGCGGATTTTACGAGATTTGCTAGGTCGTGCTGGCGAGCGACTTTACCTGTGCCACAGCGAACTAGCTGTTAATGGACAGGAGCAAACTGGCCCTCTGCTGTCTTTGGTGAATGCATCTATGCCCCTGGTTTCTGAATCTACACTTACTTTACCCCGCCAGGAAGCCCAGCCGATAACGCCTAGCTGAGGAATAGCGGCAGGAGCAATGCCCAAAACCCTGTGTGCGATCGCCCAAACTTTATATGATACTAAATCCGGGTTTTATACCTTCTTTTTGAACAAGCCGCGCAATACTTTGTAGAGACGTTCCGGCGGAACGTCTCTACGACTAGAAATCAATAGGTCAATAAATTTACCCTTGTAAATGCAAATTAGTATAAGTAGGGGGATGAGCTTAATTGATGTTGAGCCAGCTACCTATCTCTTGAGTTAACCAAGCTTGTTCATCTTGGGTCAATCCCTGCCCAAATGAATATTTGTACTTTGATAATGAATTACTGACTTGAATAACTACTTCTCGACTAGTATTTGTTTCCTTACAAAACACGTAATTAATTAGTGAAAGGGGAATTAATTCATTATAAAAACACCAGTTAAATATTTGTTTTTTAATTCGAAAAGTAGAATGAGTTAATTTAATAGAAACTGTTTCAAATATAGATAGCAAAGAATGGATTGTTACCCACATTACAATTACAAAAATAAATATACCGACGCTTGCTGAGGCATGAAATAAAGAAATCCACAGATTACATATAAAAAGCAAAAATATGACTTTAGCTAGCAGTTTAGGTATCTCTATAAGCTTGATGCTTCGCTCAGAGATTTGGATTTTTAGTTGTTCAGTAGACTTGCTCACTTGGATACGACTATTAGTAGGTAGTGAAATTTTCCTAGCTGGGGTAGAATTACGAGTTTGCGAACTAATAGCAAGATCAGATTTCAGAGCATTAAGGGCTTGTTGAGCTGTTTTGAATCTTCGTTCTAGGGCTGGTTCTGTCATCTGCTCAATCCAACTTACAAAGCTGACCTTTAAGTTAACCTTGTCGCTAAATTGAATGCGTAAATCTTTCTGTGGTAAATCAGCTGGTGCTGTACCAGTTAACAAATGAATTAAAGTCGCTCCCAGTGCATAAAGGTCAGATGCGGGAACAGCTCGACCCCCAAACTGTTCCATCGGAGCATAACCATATGTTCCCACCACAGTAAAAGTAGCTCCTTCTTTCGCAGCTCGATCCTGCACAGCACCAAAATCAACTAAATATACTTGTCTATCTTCACCCCAAATTAAATTACTCGGCTTAATATCCCTATGCAACACAGTGGGATTTAACTGATGGAGATAATTGAGAATCTCTAGAATATCCACAGCAATTTTGCGCGCTTGTAATTCGGTAAACCTTTTTCCTTGATTCAGCTGTTCCTTCAGTGACAAGCCAGGGATATATTCCTGCACTAAACCAAACCAAAGCATGCGGTCATCAAGAGAGAAATAATCCCGATACTTGGGAATGCGGGGATGATTCAGCTGTTTTAGTACTTGTGCTTCTCGCTCAAACAGCTTGAGGTCGTCCCACTGCACCTCGCCGCCAAAAGCCAAGAGTTTAACAATCACCAGTTGTTCTGGCAACACTCCGATGTCTGTTGCTAGCCAGGTTTGACGACCGGCATTTTGTCCGATTTTTTGTTTAAGTTGATAACGCTCGTTTAATACCTGTTCTGCTTGCAGCATCTTGCCCTTAATTCCTCAGCAGTCCTATTGCCTCTACTCTAGCTAGGATTTTCACCCCTTCAGGGGCCGAAGCCTTGTCAGAATCACCGCCCGAAACGTCTCTGGCAAAAGTCTATTTTATCCTCTGCGCCCTTTGCGAAAACCTCTGCGTCCTACCCTGCGGGAAGCCTAAAAAAATAGAACTTTGATTTTTGCAATAAGCCTAATAGTTTGTAGGAAATAACAACTAACGTGAAATTCCCCAAATCGACGGCGGGGGATGAGCTTAAGATTAGCCTTCAAAGCTTTTCTACTAACTAACCCCTCTCCTTTCTTGGACTTCAACAAAGACGGATACTGTCTGTTTCAGTTCCCCTCAGCTTTAGTACAGCCAGTCATGGATTTCCTGAATCAACCAGCGGCGTTCATGTTCGCTCAATTCCTGAGCAAGTTTATATGTCCCCAAATTAGTTTGAATAGTAAATTCCTGTGAAGAAATATCTTTAATCTTTTTAAGATGTGCGGTTTTACCCCGCTGACGGCGATAGCAATAGTCCCACAATCGCCACTCAATTACAAAGTTGTCTGTATCGATATAAATACGAGAGTTACTAAATGCCGCAAATAGTTCTTCACTCAATCCAGCCAGCATTCTCACTAGAACCTTTCCCGCCGCCAGCCATCCCCTGCCCAGGAGGGCTACTGCCCCAAGGAGGCTTAGTGTTACAAAAACAGACACCTCATAAAAATCAGCCGCCATCCACCAAAGAAACCCTAATAACCCTCCTGATACCCCAACTATCAATAGGCTATCAATTAACATAAAGGGTAATAAGCATATCGTTTGAATTAATATTCCCGCTACTTTAATGATGCCTCTAAACGAGATCCCTGGTTGAGGAATTTTAATTTTTAACTCATGGGAAGACTTCCTAAGTTGAATATGAGTAGGAGGGCGCTGAGTAATTTTTGGGCTGGCGATGTCGAGGGAATAGTTAGCTTGGAGAGCTTCTAGTGCTTGGCGGGCAGTGCTAAATCGTTGGTCAATATCTGGGTGCGCGATCGCACCAATCCAACGGACAAAGCTGGGACTAATGCTTACTTTGTCGCTAAACTGAATCTGTAAATTCCGCTGCGGTAAATCTGCCGGTGCTGTCCCGGTTAACAAATGAATCAGCGTAGCTCCCAAAGCATATAGATCCGACGCTGGAACCGCCCGCCCCCAAAATTGTTCTAACGGTGTATAGCCACTCGTTCCCACTACGGTAAAGGTTGCTCCTTCCACGGCAGCACGATTTTGAACAGCACCAAAGTCAACTAGATAAACTTGCTCATCTTCACTCAAGATTAAGTTGCTGGGCTTGATGTCTCGATGTAGCACCGGCGGACTCAACTCGTGCAGGTAAATCAAAATCTCTAGAACGCCCGTGGCAAAGGAAAGCAGCTGTGCTTCTGTAAAGCGCTTGCCCCCATCTAATAACTGCCGCAGAGAGACACCGGGAATATAGTCATGCACCAATCCGAACCAGCACAAACCGTCACCAGTTTGTTTATCTATGGAAAAAGAATCGCGATACTGGGGAATCTGGGGATGGTGAAGATTTTTCAGGACTTGGGATTCTCGCTCAAACAACTTCAACTCATCCCAGTGCATCTGGGGACTAAAAGCCAGCAGCTTAACGATCGCGCTTTGTGTCGGTGACACACCAACGTCTGTCGCCAGCCAAGTTTGACGAGCGGCATTTTGTCCCAGTTTTTGCTGAAGTTGATAGCGATCGCCCAGTATCTGTCCCGCTTGCAGCACGACCTGACCCTCCGAGTGGCTGTTCTTTCTTCAAGTTACTCTTATCGTTATTACTTTGGCAGGATAATGTTCTTTTATTGAATTATTTTAAAAACTGATAATGAAAGCCCTGTGGTTAGAGAACAACGAACTACAACTACGCACCGACCTTCCTATTCCTGAATCCCCACCAGGAGAAGCCCTGGTGCGCGTAGTGCGGGCTGGCATCTGCAATACCGACTTGGAACTGCTAAAAGGCTACTACCCTTACACCGGCATTTTGGGGCATGAATTTGTCGGCGTTGTAGAACAGGGACCAGAGCAACTAATTGGTAAGCGGGTAGTGGGAGAGATTAATGCTGTCTGCGGGCAGTGTCGGTTCTGCCGTAATGGGCAACCGACTCACTGCGAAAACAGAACCGTGCTAGGTATCGTCAACCGCAACGGAGCTTTTGCTGAATATCTCACTTTGCCAGTGGAAAATTTGCATCCAGTACCTGAGTCTGTACCTACCGATGTCGCGACTTTTACGGAACCAGTGGCAGCGGCGCTGGAAATTCAGCAACAGGTGCAGGTGCGCCCATCTGATCGGGTGCTAGTCGTGGGTGATGGCAAGTTGGGGCAGTTGGTGGCGCAGACACTTGCCCTCACTGGCTGCGAGCTTTTGGTTGTCGGGCGTCATCAAGACAAACTTGCTAACTTGGCGGCGCGAGGCATCCCAACAGGTTTAGCTGACGCTGTAACTGACCGCGCCTTTGACTTATCAGTAGAGTGTACTGGCAACCCAGAAGGTTTTGTGATCGCCCGCAGAGCATTACGTCCACGCGGCACCCTCCTCCTGAAAAGCACCTATGCTGGTCAACTGACCTTTGATGCTTCGTCTCTGGTGGTAGACGAAATCGCCCTGATCGGCTCCCGCTGTGGCCCCTTCTCACCAGCACTTCAACTGCTAGCCGAAGGACGGGTGGACGTGGAGCCGCTCATCCACGCCCGCTACCCCCTAGGTGAAGGGCTTGCCGCCTTCGAGCGCGCTCAGAGGCGGGGTGTCTTAAAGGTGTTGCTCGATCTGGGTGGGGAGCCTTAACATAACTTGTCCCAAGTGCAACACGCATACGGGCAAAGAATACCTGTTTGAGCAGAGGCGATAAATGTGATGTCTGTAGAGACGTTCCGCCGGAACGTCTCTACTTCAATCTAATAACCTGTAATAGCTAGGGATCGGTTGATAGTCACGACAGTTAATCGCAGCCTCAGAATTAGCAATTTGGGGATGCACTGTACACTTAAGGCGGTAGTCATTGGTGAAGAACTGACAGCCAGTGCAGGGAATTTCATGCATACGCTTTGCGCTAGCTGTGCCGTCTCTAATAGTTGTCCAGAGGCTCCACAAGAACAAAATTATCAACATCCAAGCACAGAAAAAGCACAGAGGCACCAGAAAAGGCTGGATTGCCTGAACTAGGGGATATAGAAGTTGGAACACTGTTAATCCCTGGAGAAGAACGAAATGAGGATATATAAATAAACTTAATTCACTCAATCAGCTTTAGCAATCAGACTGGTTTTTTTTATTTAATTTTAAATTTCCTAAAGAGGGACGACAGGGAAGCAGTGGTTTATCTTAAGCTGCTGATACTGTTGGCGAAAGTGTTATAAAGACTCTGGCTACCATGTTACAAGCCTGATGGTGAAAATACTTTTTGAGGCTATTCGTGCCTGAAACATTTTTGTACACTGTCTTGTCGTACATTTGCCAACAGTATCCTTTGCTACTCAAGGGCGAAGCTCTTTCGCGCGCATTTATGTGATGAGGCTGCTGAGTATCTAGAGATTATTTATTGATACCAAGTTGCGGTCAAAAGTAGTAGACTTGCAAGAGTTGAGAGCTATTGAGAGAAGTGAGCTTCAGCAGTCAGGCTTTCAATGGCGCGACGCAG
>JAESFH010000152.1_pt1 | contig 50663 bp, 39 predicted proteins | sample 9269381 | NCBI WGS metagenome assembly JAESFH01 (sample SAMN14504062, study PRJNA617094) | algae metagenome | isolation source: Aphanothece sp. CMT-3BRIN-NPC111 and co-occurring heterotrophs from well... | place: USA: Clark Mountains Wilderness, California | collected 2010-04-18
GTATCTGATCGTGCGTGAGAATGACTAGCATTTAGTACCTCCAACTCGCCGCCCTAATGCCCCTGAATTCATTGTAGGCTAAGCTTTTGGGCAGATAGGGGAAATTGGTACACAGCTTAACGTGCCAGATAAAATTTGCTGGCAAAGGAATTACATTTTCGCTTCCGGGATTGAGGACTGGGAAGACTTCAAGAGTCTATAACCCCCACCCAAATAATTCTGATGCAACCAAAGACTCTCTTTATCGGCAACAATTGAAGAAAGCTTTGGCTCCCAGGTTGGTTGCAAACAGGGCTAAAATAATTGATTCGGGATAAGTAGAGGCAAGGCTCACGATCGCCCCCCCAAGGCGTCTACACTGGACTTGCAGCTGACCTGAACGTTGAAATTGTGCTGACAGTATCTCTAGGGGTTGACTTAAGTGACTCAAAGCAACTTAGATTTTCTTGGGCTTACCGATCCAGCTGTTGCTGAGTTAATTCAGCAAGAACTCCTGCGTCAACGCGACCACCTGGAGCTAATTGCCAGTGAAAACTTTACATCCTCGGCGGTTATGGCTGCCCAAGGCTCGGTGCTGACGAATAAGTATGCCGAGGGGTTGCCAGGAAAACGCTATTACGGTGGCTGCGAATATATAGATAAAATTGAGCAGCTGGCGATTGACCGTGCTAAGCAGCTATTTGGAGCTGCCCATGCCAATGTACAGCCACATTCGGGTGCCCAGGCTAATTTTGCGGTGTTCCTGGCATTGCTAGAACCTGGTGACACGATTATGGGGATGGATTTGTCCCACGGCGGACACCTGACCCACGGCTCGCCAGTGAATGTGTCGGGCAAGTGGTTTAAGGTATGTCACTACGGCGTCAACAAAGAAACAGAGCAGCTCGACTACGACCAGATTCGGGAACTGGCACTGGAACACCGTCCTAAATTAATAATTTGTGGCTACTCCGCGTATCCCCGCATAATTGATTTTGAGAAATTCCGGGCGATCGCATCTGAAGTCGGTGCTTACTTACTGGCGGATATTGCCCACATCGCTGGTTTAGTTGCCACAGGTCATCATCCCAACCCTATCCCCCATTGCGACGTTGTCACTACTACGACTCACAAGACCCTGCGCGGCCCCAGGAGTGGCTTGATTCTCACCCGTGACCCAGAATTAGGTAAGAAATTAGATAAGGCGGTTTTTCCAGGATCTCAAGGTGGCCCATTAGAACATGTGATTGCCGCTAAAGCGGTGGCTTTTGGGGAAGCTTTACAGCCATCGTTCAAGACATATTCCGCTCAAGTAATTGAAAATGCCCGTGCTATGGCAACTCAATTGCAAAAACGCGGCTTTAAGATTGTTTCTGGCGGCACTGACAATCATCTGATGCTTGTCGATCTGCGCTGTATCAGTATGACCGGGAAGCAGGCTGACCAGTTGCTCAGTGGTGTTAAGATTACTGCCAACAAAAATACTGTTCCCTTTGACCCAGAGTCACCATTTGTCACCAGCGGTTTGCGATTGGGTTCCCCAGCGATGACCACACGCGGAATGGGACCAGCAGAATTTTCAGAGATTGCGGACATTATTGCTGACCGACTGCTAAATCCAGATGACGAGGCAGTGGCAAGCGAGTGTCGGCGTCGGGTGGCGCAGTTGTGCGATCGCTTTCCGTTGTATCCCCACCTGAATATCCCTGTACCCGCGATGGCTTGATCTATCCCCGTCTCAAGGCCTTAGTATTACCGCATTTTCCCCAATGAGATTTATCCTCTAATCGATACCCCGCCACGGGTTTGAACCCCTGGCGGACTCTTTTTAAGGGAGGCTAGGGAGAATCGATGTTTAAGGTTTTCAGGGCGTAAGTCCTAAACATAAATAGCTCTGTTAGCGTTTGCGAAGCGATACCAAAGGCATTAGCCTGCGCGAAGCGCAGATTTCTAAGCGGTTTGGCTAATAACGTCTCTAGTTTTTTGATATGAATGCTGTCGTTTGTATGAGCCTCTCCACCCCATTTGCAAGCAATATTATTTATGAGTGCTGAAGTTATTTGTGTCGGAACCGAGTTACTCCTAGGGGATATCCTCAATAGCAATGCCCAGTTTTTAGCACAGCAGCTAGCTGGACTGGGAATTCCTCACTATTATCAAACGGTGGTGGGAGACAACCCAGAGCGTATAAAGCAGGTCTTAAAAATTGCTACGGAGCGAAATATTGCTGCTGAGGGGGCTTCACCAGCGCAACTCCTCATCTTTACTGGTGGCCTTGGCCCAACACCCGATGACCTCACCACTGAAACCATTGCTGAGTTTTTTTGTGTCCCCCTAGTAGAACGCTCAGAGGTTCTGGAAGACATCACCCGAAAATACGCCGCACGGGGGCGTAAAATGACGCCTAGTAACCGCAAACAAGCCCTGATTCCTGAAGGCGCGGATGTTTTACCCAACCCAACCGGAACAGCACCCGGTATCATCTGGCAACCTCGCCCTGGTGTAACGATTCTTACCTTTCCAGGCGTGCCCAGGGAAATGTGGCGAATGTGGCAGGAAACAGCGGTTCCCTACCTGAAAAGTCAAGGTTGGGGTAAAGAAATTATTTACAGCCGCATGTTAAGGTTCTGGGGAATTGCGGAATCAGCCCTAGCAGAAAAAGTGGCTCCTTTCTTCGATTTGCCCAACCCAACGGTTGCACCCTACGCCAGTCAAGGTGAGGTCAGGCTGCGAATTTCTGCCCGTGCCAGTTCAGAAGCCGAAGCGATTCAGCTCATTGAGCCGGTGCAGCAACAACTACGGGAGATTGGGGGGCAGGACTGTTACGGTGTCGATGGCGACACTCTTGCCTCGGTGGTTGGTCAGCTGTTGACTGATGCTGGTGAAACGCTCAGTGTCGCGGAATCTTGCACTGGCGGCGGACTGGGACAAATGTTGACGACTATTGCCGGAAGTTCAAGCTACTTCTTGGGAGGCGTTATTTCTTATGACAACCTGGTGAAAATTTCCCTTCTGGATGTCAACCCGGAAGACTTAGCCCAGGAGGGTGCTGTGAGTGATACGGTTGCCCAGCAGATGGCTGTAGGAGTCCAGAAGCGGCTAGGAACATCTTGGGGACTGAGCATTACTGGCATTGCCGGACCAGGAGGCGGAACAGATGCTAAGCCAGTTGGTTTAGTCTACATCGGTCTAGCGGGTTCTAATGGCACGGTGGAAAGTTTTAAGTACCAGATGGGTTCCCAGCAAGAGCGGTCTTTTATTAGGCATCTGTCAGTCTGTCATGCTCTAGACCAATTGCGGCGAAAATTATTGACGACATGAAATTTGGTTCAAGCCTCGTCGCCAGAGCCGGTGCTTGGGGATTTGAGATTTGTTGTGCCCACTCTTAGCCGGGGCATGAACCAAAAATTTCTTTTAATCTAAAATCCAAAATCTAAAATCTAAAATCCTTTGACCCCAAAGCTAAGCGCTGCTCAGCCGCTAGTCAGATAGAGGCGGCACTGCATTCACCCCTGTAGTGGGATAGAGATGCTCTTCGCCAGTGTGTTAACCTTAAATTAATAAGAAATATGACACAAAACTTTGTGTTATTTCTCCCTAATCGGTTTTAAAATACACCGATTACAAATCAGGCAAGCATAAAAATATAATATACCTCTCAGGAGGTAGGTTTATATGGTGTTAGGTTTGCCAAGCTGTCAGTAGAAAACACAGGTTGTCTCACAGGAGCCGTCTGTTCAATGGACTATATAGATCAGGTGCTGGAAAAGCTAAAGGAATGGGCTCGCAAGCTCATCGAGGCATTGGTGAGTCCGGATGCAGAGCCAGAACCGGAACTTATTCCTATTCCTGTAAACGATCCACAGCGCCGCCGCCGGTAGTCCGTGGTTGTGCCTCCTGAACATTTGCACTGGGTCAAGATTCTGGTTCTGCATGGTCCTAATTTAAACTTATTGGGGCGCCGAGAACCAGGCATATATGGGTCTGTGACATTAAATGATATCAATCGCCTGTTAGAAGAGGAAGGACAAAAACTTCAGGCGAAAGTTTCGACTTTACAGTCGAATCATGAAGGTGTCTTAGTCGATGCCATCCATGATGCTCAAGCAAACTATCAGGGTATTGTGATTAACGCTGGTGCCTACACCCATACCAGTGTAGCGATCCGAGATGCGATCGCGGCGGTGAACCTTCCCACCGTCGAAGTTCATCTCAGTAATATTTATCGGCGAGAAAGCTTTCGGCACCATTCTTTCATTGCCCCAGTGGCGATTGGACAAATCAGCGGCTTTGGCGCTGATAGTTATCGCTTGGGCTTACAAGCGTTAGTTTTCCACCTCAAGCAATTAAACTCTGGTTAAGTTGTTAAATTAACTGGCATTCTAGCTGCGATGAGCGATCGCGCTTGCTGTGCATCTACAGGCTTGGAGAAAAAATATCCTTGTCCATACTCGCATTGCAGTGACTTTAGTTGAGTTAGTTGCTCTGCTGTTTCCACGCCTTCGGCGATCACATTCATACTCAAGTTGTGCGCCAGCATCACGATTGTGCGGACAATCTCAATATGCTCATTATCAACTGTCATCTGGCTGACGAAGGAGCGATCTATTTTCAATGTATCGATAGGAAAGCGACGCAGATAACTTAAGGATGAATAGCCCGTACCAAAGTCATCCATATACAACTCAATGCCTAGTTTTCTGAGTTGTCCAAGCATGGCAGACGCTTCTTCCACATTTTCCATAATCGCGCTTTCCGTAATCTCTAGCTTTAAGCTGCTGGCATCCAAGTTAGTTTCCTGAAGAATCTCAGCGATTTGTTCAACTAAATTGGGTTGAGAGAACTGTTTACCGGAAAGATTAACACTAATACTCAAAGGTGCAAGAGTAGAAAATTCTATCTGCCATAGACGTAATTGGCGACAAGCTTCGCGCAGCACCCACCAACCAATTAAGGTGATCAGCCCTGTTTCTTCTGCAACGGGGATAAACTCTAGTGGGGAAACTAATCCCCTTTCTGGGTGTTGCCAACGTATAAGTGCTTCAAAGCTAGTAATTTGATTAGTTTTAAATGAGACAACAGGCTGATAGTGTAAAATAAACTCCTGCCGTTCAATAGCTCGTCGCAAATCTGTCTCTAACTGTAATAAAGCTACTGCACTGTCGTGCATATTTTTATCGAAAACCTCATGCCGAGCCTTACCTAATGCCTTAGCTCGATACATAGCTATATCGGCATCGCGGAGGATATCGACAGGCTGCTCATAACCCGCCGAACTCAAGGCAATACCAATGCTGGCTGTTGTAAATACTTCGTGTCCATCTAAGTTTAGTGGCAAAGTCAGTCCCTTGTGGATGCGTTCAGCAATATAGATGGCCTCGCTCACGCTTTTGATATCTTCAAGCAAGATAGCAAACTCATCTCCACCTAAGCGTGCCACTGTATCTCCAGTACGCACATTCGCCTCTAATCTTTTGGCGATCGCGATCAGCATTTTGTCTCCAACAATATGTCCCAGACTATCGTTGACGTTTTTAAACCGATCCAAATCTAAGAAAAGAACAGCAAATAAATCATCCTCACACCGCTTGGCACGAAAAATAGCATGCTCTAGGCGATCCATGAATAAAGCGCGGTTGGGCAAATCAGTCAGCACATCATAAAACGCATTGTGCTGTAGTTGCTCTTCTGCTTGCTTGCGTTCAGTAATATCCGTTTGAATTCCTACGAAGTGAGTCAGGAGACCATCATTATTGTAAATGGGTGAAACATTTAACTCATTCCAGAAGAAAGTACCATCCTGGCGGTAATTGCGTAAGACGACTGAGGAGGCTTTGCCTAACTTTAACGCCAGCCTTAGTTCCTCTAGTGCTGGTTGATTTCTATTTTCACCTTGCAGAAAACGGCAATTTCGTCCAATTACTTCTTTTGCACAGTAACCTGTAATCTGCTCAAAGGCAGGATTGACATAGATAACTGGTAAATCGGGTAATCTAGCATCAACGAGAACAATACCATTACTACTGGCAGCGATCGCGCGATCGCGCAGTCGAGAAATTTCTTCAAGCCGCTGGCGTTCTGTGACATCCCGAATCACCAGCACCCAACTATTAGCTTGGTGATTTGCCTCCCCTACAAACGGTTGAGCCACGACTTCAAATACTTGGCGCGGCGAACTCTCCACAACAACTTCATGACAGAGCTTTCCATCCCCACTCAGCCCTAAAAACACGTCAATAGGTTGCGAACCTATATGGGTGAGAATATTCCCAGCAAATCGCTCCATCATCAGTGACAGGTACTGCCAAGCTGTGGGATTAGCCAGGGCAATGCGCCGATTAGCATCCAGCAACAGCACCCCCTCCGGGAGATTTTCTACCAAGTTTTCCAGATGTTTTTGCTCCGCAGCAATTAGCGTGCGTAACCGCTCAATAGAGACAGAGGCTTGATTAGCGATAGTGTACAACAGCCGCACTTGGTCTTCAGTAAAGGTTTCCTCCTTCTGGGCACCAACAAAAAGAAGTCCTACAACTTCGTTGCCATTAGTGGTAATAATGGGAACCTGAAATGCTGAATCCAGATGCTCCATCAGCGGTTGTGTTGCATCAAATGTTTCTGACTCTAGAGTTCTAGTGCAATATTTATCCTTTTGTTGCCTGATTTTGCATCCTCTCATGCGAAAGAAGGTTTTGAGCAGGCGCTGCTCAATCTCCTTTTCGATAGCAGGTGCGATCGCCCGATTGGGGTGGATGAATACTTGGCACAAGTCCCCTGTCATTAAGATACTAGCGGAGACATCATGAGGCACAGCCCGGTGCAGGTGGGCTAACATGAGCCGCACAAGTTCGTCATAGTTCAGGGTGTAACTTAGTTGCCGGGAAAGCTCATGGAGCATCTCTAACTCAAAGGTACGCAAGCGAACCCGTTCTTCCAGAGAAGCATTAAGTTCTGCTAATGCCTGCTCTGCTTGCTTGCGATCTGTAATATCTTGCAGCAATACAAGGCAGGCTTTCTTTCCTTCCCATGTTGTTTCCACGCCGCTCATTTCTACTACGGCTGTTTCACCGCTATGGCGCACAATCTCTATTTCTTGGGTTTTATTTATCTCTATAGGAAAATCAAACAATTTGCCTTCGAGTTTTTCTGCTGGATAACCCAGGATAAAGGTTACAGCCGGATTGACAAAACGTACAATGCCGTCTTGATCTACGATGACAGTTCCATTGGTGCTACTGGTTACAATAGTACGGAAGCGAGCTTCACTCGCCTTTAATTCCCGCGTCTTCCGTGCCAATGCTTTTAGCAACTGCTGACGCTCGCTATCTTCGTTCATACATTGCATTATCTTGCCATCCACTTGCCTCTTGACCAAAAAACTGGCTTGATTTGCCTCGTTGATTTCCAGCAATACAATCATGGGAATCTTATAGAGGTTGCTCCTGCGTTAGCCATGCAGGTATGTAACCTCTAACTTTCCATACACACAGAATCCGTAGAACTAAGCCAATACTGTCCTTTGCAGCCTTGAGGCGCTGAACTGGGTTAACAAGGCTAGTTATATTGTTCCCTATTTACAGTAGTAATCTATACAATCGTCTCTAGATTCTAGCCAGCAGTACTTAAGGCGATTTATCATGTTCGCCGGGAAGACGCCAGGTGTAGCGAATGCGGAACCTGGGGATGAAAGGCGGTCAATTGCGACGCAATTGACAAAATATTGGGGCTTATCTAAAATCAAGAAATTAGATAAAAGCTTCCGAGTAGATGGCTAACAAAGCTTACAAATTTCGGCTGTACCCAACACCTGAGCAGAAATCCTACCTTGCCAGGTGTTTTGGGTATAGCCGTTTTGTGTATAACCACTTTTTAAGGCTTACTACTGATGCTTACGCTGAATGTAAGAAACATCTAAGATATGGCGACACAGCCAAACTGCTTACCCTTTTGAAGAAGGATGAGCAGTATTCGTGGCTGACTAAAGTTAACAGCCAGTCTTTACAACAAACGCTCAAAGATTTAGAGTCAGCCTTCGTTCGTTTTTTCAAAAAGCTAGGAGGATTTCCAGTATTTAAGAAAAAACGGAACCGTCAATCGTTTCGCGTTCCCCAGCACTGGAGTATTAGTCCAGACGGAAAACTTAAACTCCCCAAGATGCAGCCGATTAAGATGGTGCAACATCGGGAGATAGAGGGGACTCCAACAAGCGTGACGATCATTCAGACTCCCACTGGGAAGTACTATGCTTGTATCTTAGTGGAGTATGACCAAAAACAAGCCCCACTTAACGGAGGTAAGATTGGTGCTGATTTGGGACTCAAAGAGTTTTTGATTACAGGCGAGGGCAAGAAATATCCAAATCCTAGATTCTATAGACGTGCATTGAAGCGTTTGAAGCGGTTACAGCGCTCTTTATCTCGTAAAGTAAAAGGGTCAACTAGCCGTAATAAGCAACGGCTACTTGTTGCAATGGCGCATGAGAAAGTAGCCAACCAGCGGTTAGATATGCAACACAAACTCTCTCTACAGTTAACGTGCGATAACCAAGTTGTGGCTGTGGAAGACTTGCATATCAAAGGGATGGTTAAGAACCATAAACTTGCTCAAGCGATTAGCGATGCCGCATGGGGACAATTCCTAACACTATTGGAGTACAAAGGGAAGCTCTATGGTTGCGAAATTCGCAAACTAGATAGATTCTTTCCTAGCTCCAAGCGTTGCTCAAAGTGCGGATACATCCACGAGAATCTGACATTAGATATCAGAGAATGGGTGTGTCTAGAGTGCGGAACTCACCACGATAGAGATGTGAACGCCGCAACTAATATACTGGCCTTTTCAAACCCTCAAATACGGCAGGAATTGCCGGAATCTACGCCCAAAGAGCCTGTTGAGAGACAGGGATACCAGGGGGGTTACTCCTTGGGCTTGGGAAGCCCTTAGTGAAGCGTAGCGAAACTAGGGGTAATTCACTGTTCGCCGTAAAATCCTTCCTGTACTACCACTCCTTTACCGGGACGGATGGTGTAGGGGTAAGGGCGTGTATCAGCGTTAGTACCTCTAGATTTACGCATTTGGAGTACCCGAAAACCTTGTCCCGCCTGACCCATTTCACCCCAATTTGGGATATATACATCTAGAACTGCATCGTAACTGTTCAGCAGACTATACAGAAGACTTTCATTTAGGGTTTTGGGCAGAATAGTGTCAAACAATGCCACATCAAGTCGGCGCAGCAAGCGATTCTTGCGTTCTATAAATGTAATAAATTCCTCAGGCTCGTACTGAATGGCAAGTGGAGTCAGAGAATCTATAATCACCCGGCAAGGTTTGGGCATTTTCCGCAGGTGCCGCTCTATATCATAGAGAAAGCGCTCCATATCAGTAAGGTCGATGTACTCTTGGCTAGAAGCTGGATGTGTATCTAAAATAGAAAGCTGTCGCGACTGGAAGTAGGACTCTATCCCTTCTCCAAAAATTTCCATTTGTTGACGTAGGAGATAACTTGGAGCTTCAGTAGCGATATAAAGTGCGCTTTCTCCCAGTTTCAGCCCCTCTATAGCAAATTGCTGGGCAAGTGTTGTCTTGCCTACTCCTTGTTCTCCTCGGATCAACCAAGCTGAACCATAAGTAACCCCTGAAGGTGCGATCGCTCTCAAGGGAGAAAAAGCCAGCGGTGGCGGTATCGCCATTTCGTTGTCCTTCTGAGCAATGGGGGTCATATATAATACCTCCATCCCTCGCTCAGTAATTTCCATACGGTAGCGACCCTGCACATGATCCGCAGCACGCATCTTATAAACTTCTAGATAGCGTTTACGCTGAAGACCCATTACTTCCGTAGAAAGTACAATTGTGCCATCTACAACAGTTTCCTCCACACCAAAGCGAGAAACGCGATTAACTTCGCCTGCGGGTATGTTGGAGATTAAAAAACCTACTGCACCCGCCCGCTGCATTATAGTGGACAATTGGAATGTTTTTTCTCGTTGCACTCCTGATTCTTTTACTTTGTGCAAAAAGACAGAAAATGAATCCATAACGAAGCGAGAAGGCTGAAAACTTTCCACCTCTTGCACCATTTTCTCTAAATGTTCCTCTACCCGGATCTCGGTTTGAGGAATAAATATAATACGTAGCAGTCCCTTCGCTTCCAAGCCTTGAATATTCCAGCCAAAGCTTTTTGCCATGTTGCGTAGGCGATCGGGCGTTTCCTCAAAAGAAAATAAAAGTCCTTTCTCTCCCTGTTGAGCGCCATCAATTAAAAACTGCACGGCTAAAGTTGTCTTACCCGTTCCGGAGACACCTGAGAGCAAAATAGACCGCCCCCGAGGAATGCCACCTTGTAAAATTGCGTCTAGTCCAGTAATCCCCGTAGGCATTAACTCGCTTTCCCCTTCCAAGTCAGTCTCCCGACGCTGGAGCTTAGAGCCTAAAATCCGCACACCTTGCTCGTTGATTACAAAGGGGAACGGCACCATTTCCGTTGCTCGACCGCGTAGTTTATATACTTGTAGAAAACGATGCTGTTCCCCTTCCTGTAAGGAAATATTTAGATAAAGAATACCATCGGCTACTGCAAACTCTGCGCCTTCGCCAATGTCTGCTCGGTCATACTCTCCTAATAAAAACGTGGTACACCGAGCGCTGGCTAAACGCACTGAAAGGTCATAACAGAAGCGACGAAATTCACCAATTTGTGCAGACAAATCGCGAATAGCTTTAAAAGAATCAATAGCTAGAACCTGGGGCTGGTGTTTTTCTACTACGCCTAAAATGTAATCAGCTAATTCAGATAGGGAATGTTCCCGGATGAAAGGTCCAATATCCTGATAAAGTACCTGCTCGCCAAAGGCATCTACATCAAAGAAGGTGAAGCACTGCATATAGCGCACCACCTTTAAAGTTGGTTCAGAGAGCGTAGTCAGGTAAAGAGCTTTAGCGTTACTGTTGTTACGAATATGGTTAAAGAGCATCTGCTGAACCATGATTGTCTTACCAGTCCCCGGTTGTCCAGCAACGATATTCAATGAATAAATAGGGATGCCTCCACCCATCACTGCATCTAAATTTGGTACCCCTGCGGGCATTAGTTTGATATTGCTCATAAAAATAACTCGGTAGTGGGGAAATTTCCCTCTTTTAAGTGGGGGATGAAATACGCCTCAGTCTTCACATTATTGGCGCTAAAGCGAGAATACTTGATGGGCATAAATCCACAGGGCAGTTACGTGAGCGAAGCGGACGCGGAGCGAATAAATCGAGTCAGGGGAAGAAATAGAAACTTAAGCCGTGAGTTTTATAAATCCCCTGCGTAATAACTCTAGGGGAGGATGTCAATAATTAGGTTTGTTCCAGTTTTTCTTTAAACTGTTGCATTAGAGGTTCTACTTTTCGCAACAGGATGCCACCAGTTAAATCTATCAGCAAAGTCATCACATTCTCAGTAAACGCCAACAACCCGGAGCGGATGGCACTGCTTTCCAAGGCATTGAGGGTCTTCTTAAGTCGCTCAAGGTCAATTCCACTGTTTTCTATATCAATTTCTTGCAAAATAAAATGGTCGCGACTGGTTTCTAATAGGGCGCTGCGAAAAACTGCGACTGTCGCTGTTTCACCAATCAGACCGATAAGGCGTTCCCACAGCCGCTCTAAAAGTTCGCCAAATATTTCTAAGGTTTGCTCTTTAGCCGCTAAAGCCATCTCTGCCCGGGCTTGGCTGATTGCTGCTTCGTGGCGATCGTTATCCGTCGTGGGTTCTGTCATTCCACCCTTCTAATGGCTTATATGGGTCAGATGTAAACTATCAAGCTATGCCTGTCAAGCTGGCTAGGTATTCTTTGATATCATGTCCGGTTGTAAGGTTACGAATTTTAGGTTGGGTTGCACTGCGTTTAACCCAACGCCAAGCTGATCAATGTTGAGTGTCGTACCTCAACTCCACCTAGGCATATCTTAAGTGCTGAAGCGGACATGATATGAGAACTAATTTAGCTGGCGCTAATTTGAACTCACCGCGCTTGACCTTACTAGCTTCTAGCATAGCAATACCGCTCAGGGAGACAAGAAAGAAGGAAGGCTCTTGATTTAGCTAGCATATAGCCATGCGCTACTCACTATTAAGTCGGTTTCGAGGCACAGTACTAGGGGCGGCATTGGGGGAAAATTATGGTTTCCAGTACAAACCACTAACGAGGTTGGGTGTAGAACTTGAAACAAATGTAGGCGTAGATACCCATGCCTGCCCTGGCAATCAGATGGCAATATGTGCCGAGAGCTTAATTCGCTATGGCAGAATTAATGTAGAAGATTTGGTGCATCAGCTCAGTCTTTTACAGCAGCCTCTTCTCTCATCTAAAAATGGTGCTGCTAGTTGCAGTGAGATTGCCGTTGCCACACTGCCAGTGGCGCTGTTTTTTCACGAAAGTAAAGTAATACTGCGAGAACAGTTAATGCTGGCGTCGGCTACTTGGTTGCAAGCTAACCAAAAACAAAAAGGGTCTCAAGCGTCCGACTTTCAGCCGAGGAAAACAAAAGAATTAATTCAAGATTGCCAGCCTTTAACTTTCAGTGGTGGGGACAATCCAAAATCCAAAATCCAAAATCCAAAATCGCATGACTATACTGTGGTGGGAGGGTTAGCTGTGGGATATGCGATCGCTCAAGCCCTCACCGAAAAGCTTAATCCCGCTACCTTGATTGAACAAACTATTGCCTATTTACATGATTCCCAGGCACCTCTAGTGCAGCAACTAGCTCAAGTCCAAACTTTGTTAAAGCAGGGTGCAACTTTAGAAATGGCTCTCATGCACCTGTGTCGGGATACTCAGCAGAGGAACCCGTGTACCCCCATTGCCTTGGCATTTTACTGCTTCCTCAGTACCCCAGAAGATTTCCGCCTCTCTGTCACTCGTGCTATCCGGACAGGTTACCAACCCCAAATTACTGCTGCCCTAACTGGGGCATTATCAGGCGTCTATAACAGTCTTACAGGCATTCCCCTGGAATGGCGTCTTTCTTTCAACCGCAGCGATAGCAGCAAGATGCTACAACTAGCAGACAGCCTGCTTGCGGTTTGGTCTGGTGTTTACGATCCCTCAACAGCTGAACCCTGCCCTTTGGTTGCTGTGGCAGCACCTAACGTGATGCAGCGGCGTCATACTGGGCTTTGATCCCCAGGATAGATGCTAAACCAAATTCTTAAAACGAAATTTAATCTTTAACAAGTAAGATATTTTCGCTTAAGATAGCCTCCTTTTCGCTTCCACCGCTTTACTCGCCTGCAAGGGTAGTCTTTTTTTTTATGAACACGCTTCAGTTATTAAGGCAGCAGCTTGAGCAATGGCGAGGAAGCTACCCACTGAGATCGCGGCCGTTGGCATCAAGGGTGCCTGAATTGCCTGCTGCGGTTCCACTAGCTGGGGACGACACACAAGGCACTGCTACAAGGGCGCGACAACACGGTAAGCGAAAAAACCCTTCCCCAGTAATGTTGGTGGTGGCTGTAGTATCTCTCAGCAGTGTTACGGGTCACCGCTTCTACAATCAACCGCAGCTATATGTGGGTGCAAAGGCACCTGAGACGATCCGGGCACCTTTCGACGCCAGAGTGGAGGACACCAAAGCTACGCAAGAAAAACGCCAAGCAGCCCTGACCGGGTTTGTACCCGTGTTGATGTTTGATCGCGCGGTTACTCAAAAAATATATCAGGATCTGCAAAAATCTCTCGCTCAGGCCCAGGAAGTGCGATCGCTTGCTGGTTCTTTTCCCTTTATTAATACTTCCGTTTTGTCTTATTCTAGCCAGCTGTATCTACGTCAGGCTGAAGAATGGGAATTACGAGCCGTTTTAGCAGCAGTAGAAAGTACCACAGAAATTAACCAAACTAATACTGGATTTTCCCTGCCGGATGTCGCTAGTAAACCATTAAATCCCTCTTTCGCCCAGACCGTTACTGAACTTCAATCCTACCGTCGCCTCAATTCCCCTCAAGCATTCTTCGCCCTCACCAAAATTATTTCTCAAGCACGTCAGCGTTACGCCAGTACTTTGGCAAAACTATCACCACAGCAAGATGAAAAGGGCATCGCTTATCATCCCTCCCTGCTTGGCCTGTCAGATAAGGCTTGGAAGCAGACGCAAACCGGAATTCCTCAGGCGGCTAGACGTATTCTTACTCAAGGCATCCCTTCAGGGCTACCTCCGGGCATCTTAAAGGAAGCAGTAAAGATACAGATGAGTTCGTTAGTTCCTGCGGAGGCAGAACCTCTGGGGACTCAGATATTATTGGACGTCTTGCGACCCAACTTAATAGAAGACAAAGAACAAACCAAACAGCAAGCAGAACAGGCGGCGCAAGCGGTGAAACCGGAGATGATCGCGGTGCGGAAGGGAGAAGTAATTGTCCAGGCGGGTGAGGCGATCTCTCAGGCAGATTTTGTGCTGCTGGATAATTTTGGTTTAAGCAGACGGAGCATCAACTGGCTGCGTTTGATAGGATTTGGCGGTATCGTCACGGGTACCGTGGGCATTTTTTGGCTGGTAGAAAGGCGAGTCTATAAAATTAGGGCGGGGCAAATCCCACCCCTAAGACAGCGGGACTACTTTTTGGTATTGCTACTCACTCTGACTACGCCGCTTTTGGGAACTTTGGGCGCTAACTATACAAATTTGCCAGCGATTGGTTGGTTAGTGGGCAGCTTTTACGGCCCTGTTTTGGGTATCACCGTTGTTGGTTTGCTCACCGGGTTAACGACCAGTAGTATAGCTGGTTGCTGTTATTTGCTGGCTGGTGCTGCTGGTGGAATAGTGGCGGCGATGATGGCTGGACGAATGCGATCGCGCGAAGAACTAGCTTTACTTGGTGGTGGGGTGGGGTTAACTCAGGGGGTTGTCTACCTGATTCTAAATCTAACTATCGGTGCGGCTACAGGTTCAATCGGTTACACCTTACTTAAAGATGCTGCTGTATACGGTTTTTCCGGTTTAGCTTGGAGTATTGTGGCGCTGGGCATATCGCCTTATTTGGAACATTTGTTTGACTTGGTGACGCCCATCCGCTTAGCGGAACTTGCTAACCCAAACCGACCCTTGCTGAAGCGACTAGCCGCTGAAACTCCTGGTACTTTCCAACACACTTTGTTTGTTGCCAACTTAGCAGCAGCGGCAGCACAGAAACTGGGTTGCAATGTAGAACTCGTCAGAGCGGGTACATTGTATCACGATCTTGGCAAAATGCACGATCCATTGGGATTTATTGAAAATCAGATGGGAGGTCCTAACAAGCACGACGAAATTAACGATCCCTGGAAGAGCGCCGAAATTATCAAAAAGCACGTCACGGAAGGGCTAGTAATGGCTCGCAAGCACCGATTGCCCAAAGCAATTCAGGCGTTTATTCCCGAACACCAGGGAACTATACTGATTGCCTATTTTTATCACCAGGCGAAGCAGTTAGCTGAGAAAGACCCTACTATATCTGTGCAGGATGAAGATTTTCGTTACAATGGCCCCATTCCTCAGTCACGGGAAACGGCGATTGTGATGCTGGCAGATGCTTGTGAGGCGGCTTTGCGATCGCTCAAAGACGTTACCCCAGAAGTCGCCCTCTCCACTATTAATAAAATCTTCCGCGCCCGCTGGCAAGATAACCAGTTGGTGGATTCAGGACTAACACGGGAAGAGTTATCAAGGATTGCCGAGATATTTGTGCAAGTTTGGCAACAAAGCAATCACCAACGTATTGCTTATCCCAAAGCTGCAATATCTGCTAAATAGGTTTACAAGCTATGGCATTCATCAAAGTTGGAGATACCGTCATCAATACCAGCCACATTGCTATTGTCGATCTGAACCGTATTTCGGCAGATGGTATTAGCTGTGTTGTTATCGTGATGGCGGCTACAGAAGGATTGTTCCAAGTTGACAAAGGTGATTGGAAATCAAAAGAATATTGGTTTAGTGGCGAGGAAGCTGAGAAGTTACGCACCTATTTCAGTGACTCCAACTATACAATCGACTTATTACAACCACCTCCTCGTAGGGAACCGGTGGATATTTGGGAATCACCTTCGCCCTCTTTCCGTCCACGAAGACAAGGACGACATCCGAGAGAACCGCAACGGATAGAAACACTAGCTCAGCAACGACCTTCGTCTGATTTTGGAAATTATACAGAAACAGCCCTCAAGGTAATCATGCTGGCACAGCAGGAATCACGCCGCCTTGGGCATTCTTATATTGGAACAGAGCAAATTCTTTTAGGTTTACTTGGAGAAGGACTTGGTGTTGCGGCACAAGTCTTGAACTCCCTGGGTGCCAACCTCACGGATGCTCGGATTGAAGTTGAAAAAATAATCGGCTTTGGTTCTGGAGTTGGATCGAACCCAATTATAAGATTTATTCCCAGATCTATACGCTCTCTTCTGGCAAAAATAAACAGTTTAGAGCCTAGAGGTGGAGATGAAGCGATTACCACATTATTTACACCTCGAGCAAAGCTTGCTCTAGAATTTACCGCAGAAGAAGCTTCTCAACTTGGATCTAACTTTATCGACACTGAACATTTGCTGTTAGGACTTCTCCGACAACAAGAAAATGTAGCTGTAAGGGTATTGGAAAACTTGGGAGTCGATCTTTTACAAGTCCGGACTGAAGTTCTTCGTAGACTAAATGAATAGTGCCCAATAAGTAGGTGGGCAATAAACAGAACTAACTGTGGAGGCGGTTAGTGGTTAAGCTTTCTTGTTTCATATCATGTTCGGTTGCTGTTAGGGCTTCTCCAACGGCCAGAAAGTGTAACTGCAAGGGTATTGGAAAAATTTCAGCAACTTATATCTGTGAAGGAAGAACCCCCCGGCTTTAGCCAGGGAAGTGTCAAATCAGCCTTGATTCTTAATTTATGAATAATCAACCGTTAAAGAATGAAGCTACACGCTTTGTAGCTCTCGATCAGTATCAAATTCTCGATACTGAACCCGAAGCGGCGTTTGACGATATCGCTCGGTTAGCCACGCTTGTTTGTGGAACCCCCATTGCTTTAATCAATTTAATTGATGGAAACCGTCAATGGTTTAAATCGAATATTGGTTTAAATGTTAAGGAATTACCCCTTGTAGCAGGATTTTGCCGCATTTGCATTGAGCAACGTGATGTTCTCCTGATACCTGATACGTTAGCGGATGAACAGTTTGCGATTAACTTAGTCGTACAGAATCATCCCCACGTGCGATTTTATGCGGGTGCGCCCCTAATTACACCTGACGGAAATGCCATTGGTACGCTTTGTGCTATCGACACAAAACCAAGGCAATTCAGTATAGAACAAGTTGAGGCACTGAGAGCTTTAAGCCGTCAAGTCGTAAACCTTTTAGAGTTACGCCGTCATGTAACCAAGTTAGAAAGTATGATCGCACTGTACCAAGTTACAGAGTCAGCCTTACAGGAAAGTGAAGAAAGATATCGTTCAGTAGTAACGGCGATGCATGAGGGCATTGTACTACACCAGACAGATGGTAGCATCCTGACTTGCAATCCTAGCGCCGAACGTATCCTGGGACTGTCTGCTGAAGAACTCGTGGGACGAACTTCTCTCGATCTATACTGGCGCACCGTTCATCCTGATGACTCTCTTTTCCCTCAAGAAAACTACCCAGTAACGCTTACTTTGCGTACTGGAAAACCTTGCTCAAATGTAGTGATGAAAGTTCATAAGCCAGATGGTGGGCTAAGTTGGATCTCTGTCAATTCCCAACCGTTGTGCTCACCTGGAGAGACAATACCCTATGCCGTGGTGGCTTCATTTTCCGACATCACTGCTCAAAAACTTGCAGAAGCAGCGCTGCAACAGGCGAATGAAACGCTAGAACTTAAAGTTCAAGAGCGCACAGTCTTATTGCAGCAGGCGATTGAGCAGCTAGAAACCGAGGCGGGATTTAGAATGCAGGCAGAGGAGACTTTAAATAAGGAACGAGAATTTTTAAAAGCATTACTAGAAAATCTAGCCGACGGCATTGTGGCTTGCGATGAAAATGGAATTTTGACCTTATTTAATCGAGCTACGAGAGAGTTTCATGGAATGCCGCAACAACCACTCTCACCCGAAGAGTGGGCGCAATTCTATGACTTGTATTTACCTGATGGTTGTACGCCGATGCAAAAGGAAGATATTCCGCTATTTCAAGCATGGCAAGGAAAAACGGTTCGTGACGTAGAAATGGTCATTGTTCCCAGACAAGGGAAAGTTCGCACTGTACTCGCTAGCGGACAAGCAATTATCGATCCTCACAAGAAAAAACTCGGTGCAGTCGTGGTAATGCACGATATTACGGCTCGTAAAGCAATAGAAGCAGCGCTTATTGAGAGCGAGTCACGGCTAAACAGCATTTTGAACTCAATTCAAGATGCTGTTTGGTCTGTTTCCTTTGATACCTTTGAGGTAGTTTACCTGAATCCAGCCACTGAAAAGCTTCATGCACGTTCTCGTCAAGACTTCTTCGACAACCCGTACTTGTGGTATGAAGTTATTCACCCAGACGATCGCGATAGTGTGGAGAACTATATGAAAAAACTCTTGGAGACAGGAAGTATAGAACACGAGTACCGCATTATCCGCGCCGATGGTGAAGTGCGTTGGGTATACGATAAAGGCTGGCTAGTTTATGACCATACAGGTAAACCAGTTCGGATCGATGGTTTAGCCTCAGACATCACCGAGCGCAAAATTGCTGAAAAAACAGCAGCTAGGTTAACTACTATTTTAGAGGCAACTCCTGACTTTGTTAGCTTTGCTGATGCCGAAACTCAACGCATCCTCTACCTAAACAAAGCAGGTCGGCAGATAGTGGGAATTGAGGAGAATGAGGACGTTACCACCCTGAGAATTTCTGATTTTGTCCCCGAATTAGTTCGCCAGTTCTTTTTCAATGAATCGTTACCGACTGCGGTTGAGCAAGGAACGTGGAGTGGCGAAACATTTTTGCGGCATCAAAGCGGGAGGGGGATTCCTGTTTCCCAAGTGTTGATGAGCCATAAAGCAGAAAATGGAGAGGTGGAAACAATCTCTACAATTATTCGTGACATCTCCGAGCAAAAAGCAGCAGAATTGGCACTCCGCCAAAGTCAAGCCTTCTTGGCAGAGTCTCAAAAAGTTGCACGAGTTGGTTGTTGGGGATTCGATCTAGCGACCCAAGTCGTAACTTGGTCGGAGGAACTGTTCCGCATTTTTGGTTTAGAACCGAGTTTTACTCCACTGGCTTACAAAGATTATTTGGATAAAGTGCATCCCGATGACGTGGGCGCGATCGCCAAAGCAGTCGAGGTGGCGATCGCAGAAGGAAAATCTTACGAATTAGACCAGCGTATAGTGTTACCTGATGGATCGAGTAAATATGTATCAGCCCAAGGTCTGCCTATTTTTAATGCAGAGGGTCAGTTAATTAAGCTTTTCGGGACGGTGCTAGACATCACCGAACGCAAACAAGCAGAAGACAACCTCAAAGCTTCCCTGCAAGAAAAAGAAACTCTGCTTAAAGAAATTCACCATCGAGTGAAAAATAACCTGCAAATTATTTCTAGCCTGTTGCGCTTGCAGTCTAAGCACATTCGAGATGCAGACGTACTCGAACTCTTCCAAGAAAGCCAAAACCGCGTGCGGACGATGGCACTGATTCACGAAAAACTTTATCAATCTGGTAATTTAGCGAAGATAGATTTTATAGAATATATACAAACCCTAGTTCAGGAGCTATCCCGCTCGTATGGCGCTTCCAGGCAGGCGATCGCTTTTAAGCTCACCATAGAGAAAGTTCACTTAGAAGTTGATATCGCTATTCCCTGTGGCTTGATTATTAACGAGCTTGTTTCTAACTCTCTCAAGTACGCCTTTAAAGATTGCCAAACAGGTGAAATTGATATTAGCCTTGTTCAGCACAGCGAGAGCCATAGGTTTATCCTCACCATTGGTGATAATGGGGTTGGCTTACCGCAAAATTTAGACTTTCGTAAAACTCAATCCCTTGGCTTACAGCTTGTATGTAGATTAACCAAGCAACTAGGAGGTAGCATTAACCTCACTCACCGCCAGGGGACTGCATTTCAAATTATATTTGCTGCCCCCAACGATCAAGAATATAACTGAGCTATGTCCAATACTAAGCTTCTAGTTGTTGAAGACGAAGAAATTGTAGCTTTCGATATTGAAAGTACCCTGAATACTCTAGGGTATGACGTTATTGCTGTCGTCCCCTCTGGAGAAGAAGCAATTCAAGAAGCTGCCACAAGTAAGCCGGATCTCGTACTGATGGATATCAGGCTTAAAGGCAGTATGGATGGTATACAAGCGTCAGAGTCAATCATAAAGCATTTCAATATCCCAGTCGTATATCTAACTGCCCATGCTGATGCAGCAACCCTGGAACGAGCGAAAATCACTACCCCTTTTGGCTATTTGGTGAAACCGTTTGAGGAAAGCGCGCTACACACAACCATTGAAATCGCGCTTTCCCGTCATCAAGCGGAAGAAACAATGCGTCAGGCATTGGAAAAAGAAAAGGAACTAAACGAACTAAAATCCCAGTTTCTTTCTTTTGCCTCTCATGAATTTCGTATGCCTCTGACTACTATCCGCCTGTCAACCGATATTCTCGAGGCTCTTTGCCGAAAGTTTCTGGATGCGAAAACAACTAAGCACTTCAATAGGATTTACAAATCAATAGCTGAAATGGTTCAAATTATAAATGATATTTTAGTACTAGAAAAAGCAGAGGCTGGTAAGCTAGAATTTGAGCCAACTCAACTAGATATAGGAGAATTTTGTGGTGAATTGATTGAACCATTTCAGTTCAATGCTGGAGAGCAATACCTGATTACCTTTAACAGTCCAAATAACCTCAATGCTTGTATAGATGAAACATTGATGCGGTATATTCTGAGTAATTTGCTTTCTAATGCCATTAAATATTCTCCTCACGGTGGCAATATTAACGTTGAACTCAACTGTGAAGATGAAACCGTTATCCTCCGCATCCAAGATTGGGGTATAGGTATTCCTCAAGAAAACCAAGCGCAGCTGTTTGAGCCTTTCTATCGCGCATCTAATGTCAGAAGAATTCAAGGTACAGGGGTTGGGTTATCTGTTGTTAAACAATGTGTAGATTTGCATGGCGGTCAAATTGCTGTAGAAAGTGAACTTGGGGTCGGTACAACGTTTACCGTCATGCTACCAGTGAATCCAAAACAATAATACAGCCCTTAGTGACTGATACAACTAATTTTTTATCGCTTTTGATAGATTTGGTTCCACAATATGAGGGAAGGTCTCAAAATTACGTCGCGACCAATCCATACCCACCTCATTATTAAGTTTTATTTTCTGAGGCGCATCTGGATAAATCTTCTAACTACTAACAATCCCAAGCCTAGAACCAATATTTCTGGAGGAATTGAGTGGCGTCTTCCACTCTTAAGGGAGGACTGAACAAATAACCTTGCATTTGTTCGCATTGGAGAGAGCGCAATAATTCGAGTTGCTCCTTGGTTTCTACACCCTCAGCTACTACCCTTAGGTTAAGACCGCGACCCAGCGTAATTACAGCAGAGATAATTGCTGTATCCTGTGGGTTATCCATTAGTTCGCGAACAAAAGATTGATCGATTTTCAGCGTATGGAAGGGAAATTTCTTCAGATAACTTAGCGAAGAATAGCCCGTGCCAAAATCATCCATAGAGATGTGAACGCCCATTTTTTGGAAGTCGTACAGCATGGCGCTGACAAATTCAACGTTCTGCATGACCGTAGTTTCCGTGATTTCCAACTCCAAATACTCAGGTGCTAGCCCTGTCTCTGACAACACCTGGGCTACAAGGGCGATCAGGTTTGCTTGTTGGAACTGCCGAGGGGAAAGATTGATCGCCATGCGAACTGGTGAAAACCCTGCATCCTGCCACGCCTTATTTTGAGCACAAGCAGCCCGTAGCACCCACTCGCCAATCGGTACAATCAGCCCGGTTTCCTCAGCTAGGGGAATAAATTGTCCGGGAGGTACTAACCCTAGCTCAGGATGCTGCCACCGCAATAGAGCTTCCATTCCCACAATCTCAAGAGTGTTGATATTTACTTGAGGTTGGTAGTGAAGGATAAACTCTCCATGCTCTAGAGCTTGGTAAAGTCGATTTTCCAACTTCAACAACGTTGATGCTTGAGAATTCATCGCCGGGATGTAAAACTGATAGTTATTCCGCCCATGTTCCTTAGCGCGGTACAACGCCACATCTGCGTTTCTTAACAAAGTTTCGCCATCTTCACCATCATGAGGATAAAGGGCAATCCCAATGCTGCTGCTAATATGTAAGGACACAATACCCCCTGCCGTACCGTTAGTCTCCAGGTTAAAGGCAGGGATCAAATTATCTAGAATTCGTTGGGCAATCTTAGCTGCCTCCTCTGCGCTACTAATATAGGGCAGTAGCACTGTGAACTCATCTCCTCCCCAGCGGGCAACCGTATCACCTGGGCGCAAACAGCCTGTCAACCGTTCAACAAAACTTTGCAATAAGCGATCGCCAATAGGGTGACCTAAAGTATCGTTAATTGTCTTAAAGCGGTCTAGATCTAGAAACATCACAGCCAGCAGGGTCCCATTTTTGGCTGCATGAGCCAGTGACACTTTCAGATGCTCATTGAATAGGGTACGGTTGGGGAGGCCCGTCAGGAGATCGTGCAATGCTTGATACCGAATCATTGCTTCTGCCTGCTGCCGCTCAACAATTTCAGCTTGTAATTGCTGGATACTCTGCCTCAGTTCGGAAGTTCGTTCTTCTACTTGAATTTCTAACTTTTCATTTACCTGCTTAAGATATTTTTCTGCTTGTTTGCGCTGGCTAATATCAACTAAATAACTTCTGATAGTACGGCTTTCATAGATATAGTGGACAGATTGTTCAAATATAGAACTCCCAATTTCTATCTCTCGAACAAAGAACTCTTTTTTTTCTTTCTGAACTGCGGAGACGAGTCCTTCTACTATTGAATAGTTGAGATGATTTTCTTGGATGTAAGGAAATTGTAAAATCGCGGCTGGGTTTAGATAAGTAATTGTACTTAATAAATCAATTTCAATAATAGGTATGGGTAATAGTTCAGGAAAAGAAGCAAGTCGTAGCAGTGCAGCATCACTTACTTGTTCAGAAGGAAAATCAGATAGTATTAAGGTTTCAAAAGCATCATGTGAAAGATTGGATAAATCCCCATTTTGGCATTTTGCCAAAATGTCTGTTTCCGATAAATTATAATCAATAACAAGATAGATGGCTTGAGCCTTAGCTCCAAATACGATTAAATCTTTATGCTTAAGAGAATGAGATAAACAGCGTTTTCCATTAATACTCAAGCCATTAGTACTATAATTTCCTTGTAAATCACCATCAATAATCTGAAATAAATAATTATTATTTTCGGGATTGGGCACCCGTAATAAAGTGGCATGATGGCGAGAAACAAGCGGAGAATGGATAACAAGAGAATTTTTATAGTCGCGACCAAGTGAGTAAATATTTTTATCAAGATTAACGATCCGTTTGCCCTTGGTATCTTCGACAACCAAGACTGGACGTACTTGTTGCTGATTACAAGTCTGAGCTAGCTGAGTCACAACAGACATAAGATATACGCACGATCAGAATCCCCATTACATTAAATTAGCGTCTTATTGCTTAATTTAAATGGGTGAAAATACGGAATTATTCTGCGCCAAAAAGCTAAATCTCCCATATACAGCAGATTGCAAGTTGGTGAAGTACAGAAATACCCCACTCGCGCTCCCTTGCCCCCTCCCCTTGACTTCGGGGAGGGTTGGGGAGGGGTGTACTCCTTTTAGATGCAAAGCGCTGTATCAAAGCCGCTAGACGTGAGGTGACACAATTTCAACGCGGTCACATTTTATCCTATACGTCCGGCGAGATTGGCAACCACCGCAGCCAACTCGCCTGGATTAGCAGGCTTAGGAACGTGTACTTGGAACCCTGCCAAGATCGCCTGAGCGCGATCCTCGGCTCTAGCGTAGGCTGTCAGCGCCACAGCTGGAATCTGTCCCCCCTGTTGTGTATTGAGTGCCCTAACTTTGCGAATCAGTGCGTAGCCATCTTCTTCTGGCATACCAATATCGCTGATCAGTACATCCGGCTTAATGCGCCCAAGCGTCTCAAGTGCTTCCTGTGCCGTTGCCACAACTATCACTTCTGCTCCGTATTGCCCCAGCATAGCGATCGCCAACTCGCGGGCGTCAGCCTCATCATCCACGACTAGCACTCGCAAGCCATCAAGTGATGGCGGGGAGCTTTTAGGTTCTTCACTCTCCAGAATCGGTTGTACTTGCTCTGGCTTTGTTGCTTCTGGCGCAACAGTCATCAGCGGCAGATGCACAATAAACGTCGCTCCCTGCCCAAGTCCTAGGCTTTCCACCTGGACGGTTCCGCCTTGCAATTCTACTAAGTGACGCACGATGGCTAACCCAAGTCCGAGTCCACCCTGTGCCCTTGTAGTAGAACTATCAGCTTGACGAAACCGCTCAAACACGTAAGGTAAAAAGTCCGTGCTGATACCCTGTCCGGTATCGCTCACCCGGATCTGAGCATAGGGACAGGGTAGTGCTGTCGTTGTAGTGAGTGAGTTAAGTTCAACCTCGACTCGACCACCTGGGGGTGTGAACTTGACTGCATTAGAGAGTAAGTTCCAGACAACCTGCTGCAAACGGTTTGGATCGCCTAACACCGCTCCCACGCCGGGGTCTAATAAGAGTTCAATGCGAATGTCCTTAGCCTCAGCTGCTGGGCGCACAGTATCCATCGCCGCCTCAATAACTTGTGCAAGTTCTACCGGACGCACATTCAGGCGAATCTTGCCCGTAATAATACGGGAGACATCCAGGACATCCTCGATCAGTTGTGCTAGCGACTTTGTATTGCGGTCAATCGTTTCTAAAGCGCGAGCAGTAGTGGCCTCGTCAAACTTCCGGGTACGAAGCATACTTGTCCACCCCAGCATCGCATTGAGGGGTGTGCGAAGCTCATGGGAAAGAGTGGCTAGGAACTCATCCTTCATACGGTTAGCTGCCTCAGCCTCAAGGCGTGCCGCTTGTTCGCGAACAAGCAGTTGCTCGCGTTCTTTTTCTGCCCGCTTACGCTCTGTAATGTCAACTAAGTAACTTCTAATCAAACGGCTTTCAGCAATGTAGTGAACAGATTGTTCAAAAATGGCACTACTAATTTCTACTTCTCGGACAAAGAATTCTTTTTTTTCATTCTGAACAGCATCGAGTAAGCCCACTAATATTGGATGCTTTAGATTAGCTTCTTGAATATTGGTAAATCTTAGCAGTGCGGCTGGATTAAGATAAGTAATTTTTCCCAATAAATCGATTTCGATAATAGGGCTGGGTAGTAGTTCAGGAAAAGAAGCAAGTCTCAGCAGTGCCGCCTCACTCAAGGGTTCAACATTAATATCGTCCGTCACTAATGTTTCAAATGGATCTACTGACACATTATCGCCATCCAGAAATTTTCCTGTTTCCCAGTATTTAATAATTTCTGGTTCGGATAAATCCGAATCAATGACAAGATAGCTAGCTTGAGCATTTCCTCCAAAGACAATTAAATCTTTATGTTGAAGGGGGTGCGATAAGCAGTCTTTGCCATTGATCCTTAAACCATTAGTACTATTATTCCCTTGTAAATCACCATCAATAATCTGAAATGAATCTGTGTTTCTTTCAGAGTTTGTCACCCTTAATAAAGTGGCATGATGGCGAGAAACAAGCGGAGAATGAATAACAATGGAATTTTTAGAATCCCGACCAAGAGAGTAAATATTTTTATCCAGATTAATTATGCGTTTACCTTTGGTATCTTCAACAAGCAAAACGGGGCGTGCTTGTTGCTGATTACGAGTCTGGGTTAACTGACTAACAAGAGACATAAATTTTAGGTACTCTCATTTGGCGGCGATATCAGGCATTAGTTTTGAGTGTCGGTTGTTGCTGTATAATACTCCTCATCAATTGATTTGGGTCAAATTTCACCTGACGGGTGGGATTTCCAATTTCGGGATTTACAGCCGTAATCAGGCGGCTGATAAGGAAAAAGTTTATTTTTTAAGTTCTACGCTTGGCTTTTTACATATCTTTTTATTAAATTTCTTATCGCAATCTTTACATTTTTTTTATATAGCTGCAATAAAGGTTTACAGTTACTGAACGGATATCTTCCATCTCACTTAAACATTTTATCTAACAAGTATAAAACAGTCTATATGTATTTTCCCGTAAGCTTTAATACATTTCCCTACATTCTCCGAGAAAATACGGATGGAGGCTATGCCTCAAAATAATTAGCTTAATTAAATAATTTCATAATTTAGGTTTGGTTGAGGGATGTAACTTAACCTCAGTAAAGGTTTGAGGGGGAAAACTCGCGTGCTATAAGTAATTAAGTCTGTACCACTGATGTTTAGTTACAGACGCTTATATATGGCGGGATTTATCCAGAAAAAGATCTTAGTAATGCTAATTGGGAGATGGGTTAGGCTAGCTAACCCGCTCAACAATTGAGAGCTGCTTTTTAAGCTCTTATTCAGGACTTTCTAGGTATTGGCACAATTGTATGTGGTGGGCTTCACGCCACCAACTTTGCCAGTGTTGTAGCCAACTTACTACCCAGCTGCTCAATTGCCGCTTGCTGTTTGCTGTCTTTTAAGGTGCCATCTTCATTAAAAACATCGAAAGCGTTAGACACGGCTATTTGATCGGGGAGTACCAGTACTCTGATATTCCCCAGAATGGAGCGCAAATGCACTAAGCCACGCAAGCCCCCGAAGCCTCCTGGAGAGGTACTCATAATCACGGCTACTTTATCAACAAAACAGGCTAAGGGTGGTTCACCCGCTTCTGGGCGTGAAATCCAGTCAATTGTGTTCTTAAGAACACCAGAAATAGAGCTGTTATACTCAGGCGAAGCAATCAGCAATCCTTGATGGGCGATCATCAATTCCTTTAACTTGCGAGCATTCGCTGGTATTCCCTCCGCAGCCTCTAGATCTCCGTCATACAGTGGTAGAGGGAAATCTCGCAGATCTATATATGTCACTTCAGCTCCTGCTGCTGTTGCTCCCGCCGCCGCAATTTTTACTAACTGCTTGTGAAAAGAGGCAGAGCGGGTGCTACCAGCAAATGCAAGAATCTTGGGGGTGTTGGTCATGGTTGGCTCTCAATGAATAAATTCAGGGGCACAATTACCAAATGCAGAATTATTAATTTTTAACTCTTCATTCAGAACTTAAAATTCATAACTCCGCTACTAGCCTTTTACGCCACTACCAGTATTTGTAGGCACAATGTAGCGTTGCATGAACAAGAAAAAGAGTAGCACTGGTGCAATAGAGATGACAGAGCCAGCGGCAATGAGACGCCAATCAAGGGAGAATGTACCCGCAAGGTTAGCAACGCCTAAGGGGAGGGTGTAATACTCTGGTCGATCGATGACAATTAAAGGCCAGAGAAAATCACTCCAGGAACCAATGAAGACAAAAATTGCCAGGGTCACGAGTGCGGGGCGAATGGCTGGTAGCATCACATACCACCACAAGCCCAACTCAGAGCAGCCATCCATGCGGGCAGCTTCTTCCAGTTCTTTGGGGACGCCTTGAAAGGCTTGCCGCAGGAGGAAGATACCGAAGGCAGAGGCGATCGCCGGTAAAATAATCCCCAGGTAGGTATTTCTCAAGCCTAGCTGCACGGTCAAGATATACAGGGGAATCATCACGATCTGGAAGGGAATCATGATCGTGGAGACAACACCAGCAAAAATCAAGTCTCTTCCCCGGAAATCCAGCCGCGCCAGCGGGTAAGCAGCGAGGGCACAGAATAATAAATTTAAACCCACGGTCAGCACTGCCACCAGGGTACTGTTAAATAGGTATTGACCAAAGGGGTTGGTTTGCCAAACCTGGACAAAATTTTGCAGCGTTGGCTGGCTGGGCAACAGCTGAGGTGGGGAGGCAAAGATATTTTCAGATGGGGATTTCAGGGCAGTACTGATTAGCCAGAGTAGGGGAAAGAGCATTATCAGTGCGATCGCACTCAATACCCCATACATCAATATTTTTTTCCCAAGTTGCGATCGCAATAGGCGACTCATCTGAAACCTCCGGGAGTTGGGAAATTATCGCGATTTATCCGATAAAGGAAAAACGACTCGGCTAATTTATGAGCCGTGATTCGATTTTGGATTTTGGATTTTAGATTTTGGATTGACACTCGCGTATTAATTCAGGGGCGTAGAAGCAGAGATTCTATGCTTTTTTATTGTCTATAGATAAATCTAGGGGTTTGAATTTGGTTATTTTTGGTCAGATATGTGATCGCAAACCGTTATCTGTACAAACATGATGCAGCTGTATGTCCCACGCTTCTCTAGGCAGATGGGGCAAGTAAGCTTCTTCAAACACAATTCCTATGGTAGGCTTTGACGCCCACTCAGATGAACTCAGCAGGCGATCGTAATAACCGCCACCATAACCCAGTCTATAGCCCCGCACATCGCAGGCCACAGCTGGTACAAGAATCAAATTTACTGCATCTGGCTCCAAGATGGGAGAATCAACTTCAGGCTCTAAAATGCCATATGCTCCCGTTTGCAGTGCTTCTGTAGGCTGCCAGCTATGCCAGGATAGAGATTTTCCCAGGCATCTAGGGAATCCCCAGCGTTTTTTTGTGTCTGTAAATAAAGGGCTGAGATCGGGTTCTTGTCGAAAACTGAAATAAGCCAGGATTGTTTTTGATTGGGTGAACAAAAGTGAAGATTTGAGGTGAGAACAAATGCGATCGCTTTTCCCCCTCCATTCTTCTAACGGCAGAGACTGCCGCTGTTTTAACAGCAACCGACGCAATTCGGTTTTACTTTGCTGTTGTTCCACACTTTCATTCACTAAGTGGTTACTTGTGCGCTACTGCTGGTAAAACTAACAACAAGCAGCGGGAGAGATAATATCAAAACTCGCACCAGGGTTTTCATCACAAGGACTCTCCCTTGTGTGAAAAATTAATATCGTCGCACGAGTAAAAAGGCTGTTGGGTTCCAAACTCTCCCGCTTACTTCATCCACGCTCATGTTATTGAGCGTGTTGACGATACCAATCAATGGTATTTTTCAGTCCTTGTTTGAAGCCCATTTCAGCGGTGAAGCCAAACGCCTGCTTTGCCCGTTCTGTATCCAAGCAGCGGCGCGGCTGACCATTCGGCTTGTCAGTTTCCCAGACAATTTTGCCCTCAAACTCCATAAGTTCGCAGATAAGTTCTACCAGATCGCGAATAGTAACTTCATAATTGGTTCCCAGGTTAACCGGATCGGCACCATCATAAGACTGGGCGCCCATGACAATTCCTCGCGCCGCATCTTCTACATAGAGAAACTCACGGCTCGGGCTGCCATCTCCCCAGACAGATAATTGCTTTTCTCCCTTTTTCTGAGCCTCATACACCTTGTGGATTAAGGCTGGGATCACATGGGAACTTTTGGGATCAAAGTTATCTTCCGGACCGTATAAGTTTACTGGCAATAGGTAAATACCGTTGAACCCGTACTGCTGGCGATAAGACTGGAGTTGGACTAATAAAGCTTTTTTAGCAACGCCGTAGGGAGCATTAGTTTCTTCCGGATAGCCATTCCAAAGATCATCTTCTTTAAATGGCACTGGCGTGAATTTGGGATAGGCGCAGATAGTGCCAACGCAGGTGAACTTCTGGACACCTGCTTCATAGGCAGCATGAATTAGTTGAGCGCCCATCATCAAGTTGTCATAGAAAAGTTCAGCTGGTTTGGCTTGATTCAGACCAATACCGCCGACGTGTGCTGCCAGGTGAATAACGATATCTTGCTGCTCAACTACTCGTTGACAGTTTTGTAAGATGCGGAGGTCATTGTCGCGCGATCGCGGCACAGTAATCTTATCAGGGTTTGCCCCAGCTTTACCCAACTGGTCGAGTACCTGACGCCCCAAGAATCCAGCCCCACCCGTGACTAGAATCCTTTTGTCGCTTAAATCTAAAGTTGCCATCTCTCTTGCCCTCCTCTCGTAAATTCAGGAGCATTTCTTTGTGAGTTATGAGTTATGAGTTAAAACCTTAATTCAAAACTCATAACTTAACACTCATAACTATTTAATCGTGCATACCGCCCACGTTCTGGCGAATCGTAGCCATACCCTGAAACGAGTGCGAACCATTACCATCAGGGGCAGTCAAGCCCAAGGCTTGCAAATCACCTTCTACCATCAAAGCCACTAATTCCTTGAAGGTTACAGAAGGTTCCCAGCCCAACTTCTGGTTTGCCTTAGTGGGGTCGCCGATTAGTAACTCCACCTCAGCCGGTCGCAGATAGCGTTCGTCAAACTCTACATAGTCGTGCCAATCGAGATTAACGTAGCCAAAAGCTAAGTCGAGAAACTCCTGCACCGAGTGGGTTTCACCCGTCGCAATCACGTAATCATCCGGCTGATCTTGCTGCAACATCAGCCACATCGCCCTGACATAGTCTTTCGCATAACCCCAGTCCCGCTTAGCATCGAGATTGCCCAGGTAGGTTTTTTTCTGCAAACCTGCAATAATGCGCGCGATCGCTCTTGTAATCTTGCGCGTCACAAAAGTCTCACCCCTCCTAGGACTTTCGTGGTTGAATAGTATCCCATTACAGGCAAACAGCCCGTATGATTCCCTATAATTGATAGTTTGCCAGTGAGCATAAACCTTTGCACAGGCATAGGGGCTGCGTGGGTAAAAAGGAGTTGTCTCCTTCTGAGGGATCTCCTGCACTTTACCAAACATCTCAGAAGAACCCGCCTGATAGAACCGCACCTCAATGCCAGTACGCTGCTGGTAGTCCCGGATTGCTTCTAACAAACGCAGCGTTCCCATCGCCACGCTATCAACTGTGTATTCCGGAGAGTCAAAACTAACGCGCACATGAGATTGAGCGCCCAAATTATAAATTTCTAGCGGCTTGACATCCTCCAAAATCCGGCGCATGGTAGTGCCATCAGTTAAATCGCCGTAGTGCAGAAATAGTCGTGCTTGCTCGTTGTGCGGGTCCACATACATGTGATCGAGCCGGTCAGTGTTAAACGTAGAAGTTCGCCGGATAATGCCGTGGACTTCGTAGCCTTGCTCTAGCAAAAACTCACTCAAGTAAGAACCGTCTTGACCTGTAATGCCGGTAATTAGCGCTCGTTTGCGTTGCTGCATTTTCAATCTTCCTTTGACTAAATGGGCACTCTTGCATCTGCTGTAAAATTAACAGCTTTAACGCCAATAGCTAACTTTGGAGAGAAAGCGAACATTCCCTAAATTAACTTAAGATTGGCGTTATTGCTGTAAGCATTATTGGCGGCAAAATAAATGCAAAGCCTGCTTGCACTTTATAAATGCTTCAGTAAGCACCGTTGTTTTTAGGGGAAATTACCACTCCAACTGTTTTCACGATTATCCACATATCCAGCCAGAAATCACGAAATTTTACATAGTAGACATCTATCTGGATGCGCCTACTGTATGGGATATCATTACGTCCAGAAACCTGCCATAATCCGGTAATTCCTGGTTTAATTGTCAGCACTTTGTCAATGTAGCCTCCATATCTTGACAGTTCCTCTGGAACTAACGGTCTAGGACCGACAACGCTCATATCTCCCTTCAAAACGTTCCAGAATTGGGGAAATTCATCTAGGCTTGTCAGCCGTAAAAATTTACCAATTCTAGTAGTTCGCGGATCATGTTTCAGCTTAAAATTATCCTCGAACTCCTCACGCATCTGGGGAGAGGTTGACATTATGTCCAGCAAAATTTCCTCAGCGTTGTCCACCATAGTTCGGAATTTGATACAGTCGAAGCGCTTGTGGTCTTTCCCAACTCGTTCCTGGACATAAAAAACTGGTCCTGGTGAACTGATGGCAATCAGCAAAGTTAACAGCAGATAAACCGGGGAAAATAAAATCAGGACTGATAAGGAAAACAGCACATCAAACAGGCGCTTAGCAAAATCTCCGTCTATACGAGGCAGAGACAGACCTATGTTTCGGCCTATAGGCGGGAGTTGTTGAAAACCCCGCCTCACGAACGACCGCAGCATCTTGCCAGCGAGGAGTTGGCTTTGAGCAGTCATTTTACTCCTTGAATTTCACACCACACAGTCACAATCATAAAGCCACACGACCTCTTGCTATGGTGACTTAAGCTCTACGTCACTAGAATTTGCCTTTGGAGTTGCAGATCCAAACTCCTGATGACAGCGCTCTATGAAGGCAAGATAGCAATTTTCAAATATTTTAGGGGCAAAACCACTGGCGTGTAATCGGGCAGCCTCTGGATTGAAAGCCTCTTGGGATGCCTCAAAAGTTTTGACAGCTTCCATTAAAGCTGCTTCTGTTTGATCGAAGAAAAATACCCCGGTGCCGGTTTCAGGGTGTTGGCGGATATCCCGAACCGTTTCTAGTGCGCCACCGGCACCGTAGGCAATCACTGGCGTTCCACAGGCTTGGGCTTCTACCAAGGCGATACCAAAATCTTCACAAGCTGCATAGACAAACGCCTTCGCCTGAGCCATGTATGCCTCAACGACATCGTCGGGCTGCGCTCCGAGTACTTGTATGTTTGGTTGCGCCAGCTGGCGAATCTGTTTCAACTCCGGTCCGTTGCCAATAACCACCAGTGGACGCCCTAGCTGATTGAAAGCTTTGACAATTAAAGATACTTGTTTATAACTCACCAGTCGGGAAACTATAAGATAAAAATCTTCTTTTTGCGCCTGAAACGAAAATCGCTCAATATTTACGGGTGGATAAATTACTTCAGCCCGACGTCGGTAGCAGCGCCAGATACGCCGAGCAGTGTGAAAGGAGTTGGCAATAAAGTAATCAACTCGATTCGCGGAAACGACGTCCCACTGACGTAGCCTGTGGAGCAGATACCGTGTCAGGACACCCTGAGGACCACGACCCAATCGGCTAGCGCTCAAATAATCAAAGGTCAGATCCCAAGCGTAACGCATGGGCGTATGGCAATAGCAGACGTGCAACTGGTAAGGGCTGGTAAGAACTCCTTTGGCAACAGCGTGGGAGGAAGAAAGGATAATATCATATCCTCGTAAATCTAGTTGTTCGATTGCTAAGGGCAACAAGGGTAGATATTTTTGGACGCCTTTCTGGCTCTGCGGGAAGTGTTGCAGGAACGTAGTGCCAATAGCTCGCTTATATAGATAGCTGTTGGGATTAACGGATTCAAAATCAATCAGAGCATAGAGATCGGCATTAATATGCTTTAAGATTTCTTGCACAACCAGTTCTGAACCGCCAGTAGCCTTAGGGGTCAACCACTCATGAACGAAAGCGTATTTTAATGGCACAGCAACCAAAGTGAAAGTTTTGAGTTTTTAGGACGGGTTTAGCAGAGTACTCTGTACTAAGAGGTGACGTTAGTGGTTAGTAGTTAGTAGGTATAGCCATTTTATTTGAGTTGTGATAATTATTTTTTTAGCGAACCGCTAAGGCGCTCATAGCGCGAAGAAAGAAAATATAGCAGTCGCCCGAGCGCAAGGCAATCGACCTCAACCCTATGCAGAAAGAAGTGCTGCTATCACTCTTCAACTGCTCAAAGCTAATTGCTAAAAGCTAACTGAAGGATTGCTATATCACAAATCAGCTAGAAAGGTTAAATTTGTATTTTCAGGCGAATCAGGTAGCTGATGCCTTGGGGTTTGAAGCTGTTGGGTCAAAGAGGCGATCGCCACTTGGCACTCTCCTCCATCAGCACCGGCGCTATATCCAAAGGAAGAGGGTAGGCTTGCTAAGAGCGATACAGCACGCATTCTCACCGTACTGGCGATCGCGAATGGAGGCAGCGCCTGTAATTACTTGTTGTTGCAGTACTTGTTAACCCCGCTCACTAACTGCGGCTCTGGAACAATGGCTTGTTGTAAGTTTTTCAGCGCGACATTAACCGCTTGGCGTTCTTTTTTCTTAAACGCGCCCACCAAGTCACGGGTAGCTGTGCTGGTATCTCGATACATCTTAATATAACCAGCTTGATACTCTTTGAGCCGCTCGTCACTCACTTTGAGTGCTTCCATTTCTTTGGCTGCCTTATCCATGTTGTCAGCCGCCTTGAGCATCGTGTCAGGGTTGCGCGTCTGACCCCCATTAGTGACTTCATTGGCTTCCTTGACTGTCTGATTGGCGGTATTGATCAGCTTTTTGCACTGCGAAACTTTGCTCTCGCCGCAACTGACGCTCAGGAAACTTATAACTACAGCCATAGGAACGATAACAGCATATCGGCGAACAAAATGCATTAATGCTCTCCTCATGATTTATGGGCACTCTCGTTGTCCTAACATATTTTTCTCAGGTTTCATAGAGGGCTGAGCCTACTGTCAAGCATCGGAAGGTAGTTTAATACTGCAATCAATTGCTTATTTTGATGGCAGCTAGGAGGGTGTGTAAAGCTTATGCCAGTTGTGCAAGATCTGCTATTTGTTCAACAATTGACTCTAAACCGCTGAGGCGTAACTTTTACAAAAAGGGGCGGCTTAGGTGTGCCCCCGTGTTTCCACTGGGCGAGAAACTCTCAACGCTTAAAAGTATTTGCGCCTAGCTTGTAAACTTGTTTAATTCTTTTTCATAATTCAAATTCAACGCTCAAAACTTTCATGTTCCTACTACTAACCCGAGTTTTGCTTTGGCTGCTGATTAGCCTGATTGTCTATTACGTACTACTACAGTTAATCCCCAAGCAATATCTGGCTTGGTTTGGTGCCCTGGTGTTGTTTGTCCTAGTGGTGCTAGCGTTTCTCAACCCCAACGATAGACTTGTTTCCAGTGCAGGAAGCTTGCTTTCATTTCCCCTAAAACCGCTAGGGCTGTCGATTTTACTATTGATGATAGCTTTGCGGGAGGGACTGAAAAAGACATCGGGAAGACTGGTAGTGGCATCACTGCTGATTTTGTGGTTGTCAAGTACACCAAACGTCGCCTATCAGCTGGTAAGCCAAGCGGAAGGAGACTTTATTCAAGCCGAGCAACTACGCCAGGATTGCGATCGCAACCAATGTCCCCCACAACTGACACCACCGGCTGTAGAAGATGCTGGGTCAATTGTGGTACTAGGACAGGGAGCGCCAGAGGGAAATCTCACCTTCCAGACGCAGATTCTGCCCGGCGATATAGGCTCGCGCTTGCTTTACGCTGCACAGATATACCAGGAACAGTTAGTTTTAGGAAATCGCCCCTTAGTGATTGTCAGCGCCGATCCCAGATCCCAACTCAAAGGAGATAAAAACGCACAGGCCAACAATATACCAACGCTGCTGAGAAAAATGGGGGTGCCGCAAGACAAAATTGTCGTTGAAGCTAGGGGTGCAGATTTGCGTAGTAGTGCTGTAGAGGTGGAGAAAATATTGAAACAGCGAGGTTTGGCTAATCAACCAATTATACTCATCTCCTCCGCCTTAACTAGCCAGCGGGCTAGACTAACCTTTGCCCAAATGCGTCTCAAGCCCATCTCCAGAGCCACGGATTTTTACACGTTTCAACCCGGCGGTAAGGCCCAAACAAGCTTACAGGCCCAAGACTTTATCCCCACGGTAGCAGGGCTGGCTATTACCACGCGGGTAATTGAAGAATATCTGGCCTCTATTTACTACTTCTTGCGTGGCTGGCTGTCGCCCGTAATCTTTTAGAAGCAGCAGTATCAGCACTTCGTCTACGATAATTAAATCGTTCAGCTTAAGTCAGCGTTCAGGGCTTGGGAGGGTAAAGAAGTGTTGAATATTGAGTTTTGAAAGGAAGAAAGGAAATTTTCTTAACCTTAACTTAAGGTAAGGGATTTTAGCTCAAAACTCATAGCTCAAAACTCTATACGGGCGGGTTTAGCAGATGAATCTGGGTTCTGAACAGAACAATCCTAAAAAAAACCCGTCCCTACAACTCAAAACTCAAAACTCAAAACTCAAAACTTTGTAAAAATGGCTTACTCACGGCTGCAAAAACTAGGGGCTTATCTGCGTCCCCATTGGGCCACAGCGGCACAGGGCACCCTAGCGCTATTAATTGTGAATGCAGTGGGTGTTTACATCCCTTTGCTGATTCGGGATAGTATCGACGAACTGCGGACAACGTTTAGCTTCGATCAAATCTGGCGCTTTGTAGTCTTAATACTTATTCTCAGTTCTGTGATGTGGACGATTCGCATGGGATCGCGCATCTTGATTTTTGGGGTGGGGCGTCAGGTGGAATTTGACCTGAAGCAAAAGATTTTTCAGCATCTGCTCAACCTAGAGCCATCTTATTTTTCCACCAACACCGCCGGTGATTTAATTAACCGGGCGACTAGTGATGTCGATAACATCCGACGTTTACTCGGATTTGCGGTTTTAAGTCTGGCAAATACCTTTTTTGCTTACGCCCTGACGCTGCCAGTGATGTTGTCGATTAACGTGCGGTTGACTTTGATTGCGCTCTCGGTTTATCCCCTGATGCTGCTCGTTGTACAGCTGTTTAGCGACAACCTGCGTAATGAACAGCTGGCGGTGCAGGAGGAACTCTCCAGCCTGAGTGAACTAATTCAGGAAGATATCAGCGGCATGGCTTTGATCAAAATCTATGCCCAAGAGGAGAACGAGCGTCGCGCTTTCCACCGGAATAACCAGCAGCTGTTGCAGGCAAATCTACAGCTGGCGAAAACCCGTAACTTGCTGTTTCCCATGATTCAGGGATTAGCTTATGTCAGCTTGTTGGTGTTGCTGTGGCTGGGGGCTGGTTCGATCGCCACAGGCGTAATTACTGTTGGCGACTTTGTGGCGCTGATTTTGTATGCAGAGCGTTTAGTTTTCCCAACCGCACTACTGGGATTCACGATTACAGCCTATCAACGGGGTGAAGTCAGTATCGATCGCATTGAGTCAATTGTCACGGTTAAGCCCAAGATTCAAAATACCCCTGACTCGATCAGTCTGCCAGTGCCAGTAAAAGGTCAGCTGATAGCTAGAAACCTGAGTTATACCTATCCTGGTGCCGCGACTCCGGCGCTGAAAGACATCAGCTTTACGATTGATGCCGGTGAAACAGTGGCGATTGTAGGACCGATTGGCTCAGGGAAATCGACGCTTGCTAATGCACTACCCCGTTTGTTAGATATTGCTCCCGGTAAGCTGTTCCTGGATGGCTACGATATCACTTCTGTGCGACTAGAGGATTTGCGGAGTGCGATCGCATACGTTCCCCAAGAAAGTTTCCTCTTCAGTTCCACAATCAAAAACAACATCCGTTACGGCGATCCCCTCAGCGAGCAGCCGCAGGTGGAAAACGTCGCCAAGCAAGCGCAGATCCATCCAGAAATTCTTAACTTCCCCCAGCAATATGAAACACTTGTGGGAGAGCGCGGCATCACCCTCTCTGGCGGTCAGCGGCAGCGCACCTCTCTGGCGAGGGCTTTGCTGATTGATGCACCAGTTCTAATTCTGGATGATGCTCTTTCTAGTGTTGATAATCAAACGGCTACGGATATTTTGAAAAATCTCTCCGCAGGCGTCCAACGCAAAACCGTTATCTTTATTTCCCACCAACTTTCTGCCGCCGCTACAGCGGATCGCATTTTTGTGATGGAAGCAGGTGAGATTGTCCAGAGTGGCACTCACGCTGAACTTTTGCAACAACCTGGTGTTTACCAGTACCTTTGGAGCAAGCACCACCTAGAGGAAATTCTGCGCTAGCGATCTGATAGGTAGGAATTGCCGTGTCAGCTAAACGGCTCTTCCTGTAGGGCAAGAAGCATGATAAAGTACCATATCTAAGTCGGTTCTGGTGGCGTCCACCAGAGGTAACGGGGAAAGTTCGGTGCAAGTCCGACGCTGACCCGCAACTGTGAAGGAGACACGTAGTTCTGAGCGCTTCGGTTGTAGTTGTGTTAACTAACGTCTCCCAGCCAGAATGCCCACCGATTAGTTTCCAGTCTTTTATTTTTCTGCGAGGTACAGATGATGGCTGATTTTTCTCAAACTATCCCAAATCAACGGCAGATTAGATTGGGCGTTGCTCGACTCTCGCTGCTGATGTTATCTACAGCTATCCTTACAGGTGGTGGATTGCTGGGATTAGCGAGTTCCGCCCAAGCTCATCACGGTGGTAGCCACACCATAAAGGTTGATAAATCGGGTCAAGCTTACGAGGAGCTGGGACCGAATTGGAATACTATGACTGCTCCTGTAGGAACAACAGGAGGATTATTGCTATTGGGATTGGGCAGCTACTTTATTGCTCGCCGTTACAGTCACAAGCCAAAGGCATAGCTACTCTTAGCTCAAGTTAAGGCTGCTCTATTACCATTAATCCCACCTTTGTGGGGTGTAGTTCTTGGCGCGCGAAAACAAAATAAATCTATTTTGCACTTGTGCAATTTAACAGTGGAGGTTCACAATGAAAGCTGCTTCTATCACTACCCCTAGTTCTATACGCCAGCAGGCACTTGGTTTCACTCTGTCGCTACCAGTGCAAGCGACGCTGTACACTTCTCTTTGCTCGCTGACAATTTGGACGCTCTTCTTCAGTTCCTATCCACCCGTTCATAATTCCCTACATGAGGTACGGCACCACACATTAATGGTGGGTTGTCATTAGCTGGTTGAGACTGGAGAGATATCCAAAATTTAAATAATGCCAAAGTTAACACTTTCAGCGCTGCTCGGATTCGTCGGACTGATGGGTGGCGTTTCTGATGTCTTGGCGGCATCTTCTCCCACAACTGTGCAGCTAACAACAGAGCCACCTATAGAAAAGGTGGTGCCTGCCGATAAGCCGGTACTATTGACTTTGCAAGCATTTGATGATATCGGCAAGCCGATACAGAATGCCAAAATTCGTTGGCAAATTTTTACCCCGGCGAAAACTCCCTGGTTTACCACAGATTTTCCGGTGGTAGAGGGAACGCAGTTGCTAGATATAAATGCGATCCCTCCTACAGGTAAGCTGCAATTGCAGCAGGTGCTCCCGATTCGAGGTAAGTATCAGCTGCTGGTCGATGTCACGCCCCTGGATGGCAAGAAATTTACTGCTACTCAGCAAATCCTGACGCTCACGGTTCCTGAAAAAAATGTCAAATATCGCAACTTGGGGATTTTGGCAGTAATTTTACTAGGCGTAGGATTCGGGGGAGGCTGGGTGATAGGAGAACGTCAACTTATGCAGCCAGGAGAAGTTGCTCCTTCTAGGGTGCGGCTGTTACTAAGTGGGGTAATCCTGGTCGCGATCGCAGTTCTTCTGGTAGTTAATATTAGTGCTGAATTTGCCGAATCCCACGATCATGAGCATCTATCCCATCGAGATCACCCAGATGTTTCCCCATCCCCAGCGCTGGAGGTAAAGTGGTTGGGAGATACCCAGGCGACAGTGGGACAACTTGCACAGATGGGAGTTCAGCTGAGCAATCGAGCCAAAGATGCGATAGTAAAGGTAAAAGCTACCCAGCTAGAACATAACGAGACAGTTTTTGTTTATCAGGGTGTCCCAGATTCCCAAGGTAAACTAATGTGGCGGCAACAGTTCTTTGATGGGGCACCGCACAAGGTAGAAGTGGAGGTTTCTCCCCAGCCAAATGCCGCGCGTCAGTTTTCACCTTTTCAGTTGTCCAAAGAAATTGAAGTGGAAGCAGTCGCTCCCCCCTTATATGTCCGGTTTATCAGCTTGGCTTACTTTACGGGTATTCTGGTGGTGGGTTTAGTGCTAGGACTCAAGCTACGGCGCGATACTAGCTTGAGCAACACAAAGAGCGATCGCCCTGCTTCCTCGTTGTAGGATTGTCTTCTTTGCACTAACTCTGTTAATTTTCAGAAACTGATATAACTTATGACTCTTAAGCGTCGCAATTTTCTGTTTTTGCTGGGTGCTACTACAGGGGGAGCCGCCCTGGGAATTTTCCCTGCTGCTTGTGCTGCTGAATCTACCACAGGCGGCAAAACAAAGCAGGCTGGAGCAAAAGAGACTTTTCAGCTACCTCCTTTACCTTATGCCTACAATGCTTTAGAACCGCACATTGATGAGACAACGATGCGGTTTCATCATGACAAGCACCATGCCGCTTATGTCAAAAACTTGAATGAAGCAGTCAATAAGCACCCGGAACTGAAAAGTAAGAGTGCTGAAGACTTGCTTCGCGACCTAAATAGTGTACCAGAGGATATTCGCACCACCGTTCGTAACAACGGCGGGGGTCATGTGAACCACACAATGTTCTGGGAAATCATGAGTCCTAATGGTGGGGGAGAACCTAAGGGCGCTCTTGCCGAAGCAATCAACAAAACCTTCGGCAGCTTTGATGCCTTCAAGAAGCAATTCAACGAAGCTGGTAGCAAACGTTTTGGGAGTGGTTGGGCTTGGCTAGTTCGCACTAAGGATGGCAAGCTTCAGGTGATGAGTACAGCCAATCAAGACAGTCCGTTGAGCGAGGGGATGTATCCTATCCTAGGTAATGATGTCTGGGAACACGCCTACTATCTGAAATATAAAAATAGCCGTGCGGATTACTTAAATGCCTGGTGGAACGTGGTTAACTGGGATGAAGTAAACAGACGATTTCAGAAAGCCTCGGCCTAACCTGGCTGTACTATTAGATAACTTATTCGCTTTTAACAAGCTGAGGGAGGCAAGATAGCTGAGCTACATTCCTGGACTATTTACCATGCAAGTAGGGATAAGTTTGGCTTTCTAATTCGCCAAATCGTCTCCCCACATCCCCTGAGGATATTACTGTTTTTCCAGCTGGTAAGTATAGAAATTTTCCAATGCTCCTACTGTTTCAGCATGATAGGAAGGTAAGAGGTTAGAAGGTAAAAAGGGCACAACTTTATTAATGGACAGATCAGTTTTATAAAGACTAAACACGATAAAGTTTTGCCGTTGTGTCCCCTGAGATATAAGTTGCTTAATCTCTGACTGACTAGAGTCAACTAAGGATCTGCATTGCCCCTGGAGGGAGTTGCCCAAAATTGCTGGTGCTTTCGGGCAGATATTTTCTTGCAAGTATTCTGTGAGCAACTGGGCTGCATACTCCTCATAGACATCCTGACCAGGATTAGTCAAGGTCATCGCCACACCCAGCCCCACTAGGGCAATTCCACCAACGACTGTAATAACCTGCAAACCCTTCATTTGATAAATGCTACCAATCTTTTCCCTAAGACTACGCCTTCTGGTGCCTGGTTTCCAAACTAACTGAACTTAGCACTAGATCAAAGAACCAGTAGATGCTATAGTAAAAAATATCATGGCGAGCGTAGCCAAGTGGTTAAGGCAGTGGTTTGTGGTACCACCATTCGTGGGTTCGAGTCCCATCGTTCGCCCTAGTTTTTTGAATAAAATATTCACACCTTAGGCAGATCGCAGGGGATAAGGGGTTCGGGTAGGTTTTACTTACCCGAACCCCTTAGTATGTGAAGTTGATGACTCTTGAATTAGTTGCCTAAGTCCTAATATTATTGTCGTATTTGCCGAAAATAAGACTGTATTGCCACAGCCAACAAATTGGGGTAGCATTCCCCAGCATCACGCTAGCAGGTCGGACATAGTTGATTAAGCCCACAGCCGAAAACCAAAAAGATCTCCAGTCCCCGGCTTTCAGCCGTGAACAAGAAAAAAGCCTTATTTCAAGCTCTCAGCCGACCGCTTGGGGTTCAACCTCAAATCCCCATCTATTGACCGATAGCCCTTTTGTAGTTTCGCGAGAGTGGCTTTTTGAACACCTTGACGATCCACAAGTTGCGATCGCCGATTGTCGTTTTTCTCTGGCTGACGCAGAACTGGGACGCAGGCAGTATCAAGAAAGCCACATTCCGGGCGCTCACTATCTGGATCTCAATCAAGACCTTTCCGCCCCAGTTGCACGTCATGGGGGGCGTCATCCTTTGCCCAAGCCAGATGAGTTGGCCAACAAGTTAGCAGCTATTGGGGTTCATTCTCAAGAAACCTTAGTCGTTGCCTACGATGATTCTCGCTTTGCTTTTGCCGCCCGTCTCTGGTGGCTATTGCGCTACTTAGGCCACGAACGGGTAGTGCTGCTAGATGGCGGCTATAGTAACTGGCTCTCAGGGGGTTATCCCGTAACAGATGAACTGCCTACCCCTCAACCAGGAATTTTTGTGCCCCAATTGCAACCGCACTTGGTCGTAGATATTAATGCTGTAAAAGCCCGGAAAGACCTACCCGGTGTTGTGTTGGTGGATTCGCGAGAGGGCGATCGCTACCGGGGAGAACGCGAACCCATTGACCCTATAGCAGGTCACATTCCTGGAGCAATAAACTATCCCTGGCAGGATGTTTCCAATACCCAAGCCTATATAAGACCTGTAGAAGAGCAGCAAAAGCGGTGGGCAGATGTCCAGCAAGCAGAAGAAATTATAGTTTATTGCGGTTCTGGCGTCACAGCCTGTGCCAACCTTTTGTCATTGGAAATAGCTAGGATTCACACCGGCAAGCTTTATGCTGGCAGCTGGAGTGACTGGTGTTCCTATCTTGTGACCACTGAGGAGTGAGGTAGTATCAGAACTTGCACTTAAATAGTAGAGTTGAAAGAGACTCATTCTGGTTTTCTTGGTAACTTGACCGTCTTATGATCCCAAGCAGCCTAGTGTGGCTTAAGCAACTCTGAGATGCTGGTGGAAGACATCTAAAACTGAGAAACCAAGAAAAACACTATGGGATACCCATATAAGCAGCAATTATTATTAATCTTTTAGATTTGAATTGCTAAGATAAGGGATTGTTCTTAATTTGTAATATTAGGCATTAGTTTCTATGTATCGTCCAACGAACCGTCTTTCTATTTTTGTAGACGGGAACAATATGTTCTACGCGCAACAAAAAAATGGCTGGTTTTTTGACCCTCGTCGTGTTTTGCAATACTTCACAAGCGATCCAGAAGTTACCCTAATTAACGCTTTTTGGTACACAGGTTTAAAAGATCCGCAAGACCAACGAGGATTTCGAGACGCATTGATTAGTCTGGGTTATACCGTCCGTACAAAAATCCTTAAAGAGTATTATGACGACAATTCTGGTCGCTACTCGCAAAAGGCAAATTTAGATATTGAAATTGTGGTGGATATGTTTAACACCGTAGATCAATATAACCGAGTGGTACTTTTTAGTGGAGATGGAGATTTTGAGCGAGCAATTGAACTGTTACGTTCAAAAAATACCCATATTACAGTGGTATCAACAGAAGGAATGATCGCTAGAGAGTTGCGTAATGCAACTGACCGATATATTGATTTAAACGATCTTCGCGAACATATTGAGAAACTTGAGTATTAACAGTGCTGAAATGAAAAATTTTCGCTATCTTTTATAAAATGGCGATCCACCCCGCTCCCATGCAAAGAAATTGGGAGTTAGAATAGTTCACCCACCAGGAGCGGAGATTAAGTAGAGACGTTCCGCCGGAACGTCTCTACTAAGTAACGGCAGCGGTCATATGAGCCTCTATACCCGTTGTGGGTATGGTATCCCCGCTCTCCCTTGGTGAAATATTAACTCTTGTAACTTTCCTTTTGTCGGTTATTTAATTAAGGCTATGAACACGCAAGCACAACCAGAACGCATCATTATATTTGACACCACGCTTCGGGATGGCGAACAATCGCCAGGGGCGACGCTAAATGTAGATGAGAAACTTACGATCGCGCGTCAGCTGGCGAGGCTGGGAGTTGACGTGATTGAAGCTGGTTTTCCCTACGCCAGCGTCGGAGACTTTGAGGCGGTACAAAAAATTGCCCAAACGGTGGGAGTCGAGTCAGGGCCAATTATTTGCGGTTTGGCAAGGGCGACTCATCAGGATATTAAGGCAGCAGCCGAGGCTCTGAAACCCGCTGCTCATGCTCGGATTCATACCTTCATCGCCACATCTGATATTCACCTAGAGTACAAGCTGAAAAAAACCAGGCAAGAAGTAATGGCGATCGCCCAAGAAATGGTCGCTTATGCCAAATCCTTCGTATCGGATGTGGAATTTTCCCCTGAAGATGCCGGTCGTTCCGATCCAGAATTTTTATATCAAGTTTTAGAGCTAGCTATTGCCGCCGGAGCCACAACTGTTAATATTCCCGATACCGTTGGTTACACTACCCCCAGCGAGTTTGGAGCGTTAATCCGTGGCATCAAAGAAAACGTCCCCAACATCGACCAGGCGATTATCTCAGTTCACGGTCATAACGACTTAGGTTTAGCGGTGGCTAACTTCCTGGAAGCAGTGAAGAATGGAGCGCGGCAGCTAGAATGTACCATCAACGGCATTGGCGAAAGAGCTGGGAATGCAGCCCTGGAAGAACTGGTAATGGGGTTGCACGTGCGGCGGCAGTATTTCAACCCCTTCTTGGGACGCCCCGTGGATTCACAGGCACCGCTGACCAATATTGATACCCGCCAAATCTATAAGACATCCCGCTTAGTTTCCAACCTGACTGGGATGCTGGTACAACCGAATAAAGCAATTGTGGGTGGGAATGCCTTTGCTCATGAATCTGGGATTCACCAAGATGGCGTCCTCAAGCACAAGCTCACCTATGAAATCATGGATGCCCAGTCAATTGGCTTAACAGACAATCAGATTGTTCTGGGCAAACTTTCCGGCCGCAATGCCTTCCGCAGTCGCTTGCAAGAGCTAGGGTTCGATTTGTCGGAAACCGATTTAAATAAGGCATTCGTCAAGTTTAAAGACTTGGCAGATAAGAAAAAAGAACTCACTGATTGGGACTTAGAAGCGATCGTCAATGATGAAATTCAGCAAGCCCCAGAACTGTTCCGTCTAGAGTTTGTGCAAGTATCCTGCGGCAGCAGCGCCCGTCCCACAGCAACTGTAACGCTTCGCACACCTACTGGTGAAGAACTGACAGATGCCGCCATTGGCACTGGGCCGGTAGATGCCGTGTACAAAGCCATCAACCGCGTAGTGAATGTGCCCAACCAGCTGATAGAATTTGCCGTCCAGTCGGTTACTGCTGGTATTGACGCGATCGGAGAAGTCACAATCCGACTGCGGCACAATAAGCGAGTGTATTCCGGTCATGCTGCCAACACGGATATCATAGTTGCCTCTGCTCAAGCTTATGTGAACGCCCTGAATCGGCTTTATGGAGCATTGCAAGCTGAGGAAGCGCGTGAAGTCAAGCGTGAGCCAAAAGAGGAATCGCAGCTAAGTTCGCAAAAACTTTGAAACGCAAAGGATACAGAGGTATTCTGAGTTAGAATATCCTCTGCGCCCCTTTGCGCTCCCCTTTGCGTTCCTCTGCGTTGAATATAAAGTCAGCTGGGCAATCGTGGCAAATCAGATTTTTGACAAAGAGAAAAAATTTCATGACCAATGGGCATCTACCATTGATGTAGAAGGAATCAAGGTTCAAGATTACTTTGAAGCCTGCACTGCCCCGGAAAATCGTTTTATTCTCAAACACATGGGGGACATCACCGGCAAACGGCTCTTAGATTTAGGCTGTGGTGCTGGGGAAAACAGTGTCTATTTTGCTAAAAAAGGGGCGCATTGCGTTGCCGCAGACTATTCTCCTGGCATGGTGGAAGTCGCTCAAAAGCTAGCAGCTGCTAACGGCGTCCAAATTGAGGGTTGTACGGCGAATGCAATGGCACTGGAGTTTCCCGACAATACGTTTGATATTGTCTATGCCTCTAATTTGCTGCATCATTTGCCAGATCCCAAGGCGTGCATTCGGGAGATGCACCGCGTTCTCAAGCCAGGGGGAAAAGCCTGTTTTTGGGACCCCTTGAAGCATAACCCGGTTATTAATGTTTACCGGCGTATTGCTACTTCGGTGCGGACAGAGGATGAAATGCCGCTAGATATTAATATTGTCAATTTTGTCAAGTCCCAATTTTCCACAACGACTTACGATACATTTTGGCTGGCAAGTCTGTGGATTTTTTTGCGCTTCTATTTGATTGAAAAAGTAGACCCGAATCAAGAGCGTTACTGGAAGAAAATTATTACTGAAAAAGCAAGGCTGGAACCGGAATATCGGCGTCTAGAAAAGTTGGACGTAATTTTGAAGAAAATACCGTTGATGAAGCGGTTAGCCTGGAATCTTGCTGTGGTGGCGACAAAATCTATATAGGGAATTATATTAGGCAACCAAAGTCATAGTTATCCAGGGACTGAAAACTTTGTGTCTAGGTACTGAGGAAAGACGAGCCGATCAGTTTATTGGGAGGCTAAACCATCGCTTTACTCAACCGTAGACTAAAGGGGATGCCGTTGAAGAGTGACATCCCCGAAGCCTATCCCTTGCAGCACTAAAGTGCAGAACCCTAAGTCCACATACTGCGCCTGTTTTGCCAGTTAGATTAGTGAAAGTAATTGGCTTCTGCTTCCAGCTGGCGAACCAAATTCTCGTCGCCTTTAGCTCTAGCGATTTCTAGTCGATGCTGTAGGCTTTTTTGGATGCTATCGCGGTGGGTGGCTGCGGCTTGCTTCAAGCTTTGCTGACGGTTTCCGTTCATGATGGACATTTATTTTGACCAAGTTAGTGTAGTTTCAATACTCCTAATATAACATTTTCCCCATAAAACTGTATTATTTGTTACCGATTTTAATACTATGGTATTAAAATAATCCCCCGGAGCCATATACGGGAAAGATGAGTAAGGGCGGGTTTATCCACATCTGGGCAAATTTGGGAAGAGTTTAATAAACTTGCCCTTAAAACTGTTTTTGTTCATGCCTCACTTCTCCTAGGGCAAAAGTCCAAAGCAATTAATAATTAAATATGCCTGAAAATAGCATCATCACTCTATTAAGTGATTTTGGTTTGAGTGATGTTTATGTGGGTGTGATGAAGGGCGCGATCGCCCAAATCAACCCGGCGCTGCACGCAATCGACCTGACGCACCAGATTCCGCCGCAGAACATAGCTGCGGGAAGGTTTTGTCTGATGAATGCCTATCCCTACTTTCCATATGGAACGGTGCATATCGCTGTAGTCGATCCGGGGGTGGGGAGTAATAGACGCGCGATCGCCATACAACTTAGCGGCGGTTACTTGGTTGGCCCGGATAATGGGCTATTCGGCGGTGTTCTGAGTGATAGTCCAGCTGTTGCCGCTGTCGAACTTACCAATCCCAGCTACTGGCTACCCAGTACAACCAGCAGCACTTTTCACGGTAGAGATATTTTTGCACCTGTGGGAGCCTATCTTGCCAGCGGTGTCCCTCTAGAACAGCTGGGACGAGCAATTGACCCAACAACCTTAGTCAAGTTGTCGATTCCTGAATGCACAAAAACTAACGCAGGTGTTGTAGGTTGCATCCAGTATATCGATCGTTTCGGCAACTTAATTACTAATATCCCCGGTAGCGAGATAGAAGGTAAAACCTGGTCGGTTGCAGTAGCTGAATTGTTCATCCGGGGCAGTCAAACTTACAGCGACAGCGAACTTGGTGGTTTCGTTGCCCTGATTGGCAGTCATGGCTGGGTAGAAATTGCTATCAACAGTGGCAATGCTCAGTCCCAACTACAATTAGAGTGGGGAGCTAAGGTGGAATTAAGATACGATTAATTGTGTCTCTACTGTGACATCCTCCAACAATAAATCAAAGATTATAGTGTTAATTTTCCTGCGGAAAAATTAAAAGTGGCATATTGGTAGTTATTGACACTGAATGGGCAATTTATAATTAACGGTTGTCTGGCTTGGTAATTCTGTGTAAAAAACTGTAGATTGAGACTTTAGTCTCCCACGTACAGCAACCCTTCAAAAATTAGAGGTGCCCTCGTAGTACTTCTATACTATTCGTGCATGAGGTTGAGGTTAATTTTTATAACCATTATGGCAATTGCTATATATAACCAACACAAAATTTGTAAATTTAGTGAAGAAACTACAAATTTAGCAATGTTAATTTCAGGATTGTTTTATGATTTTTAGTAGCCATTTAAATATTTTTTAAATTTAAATGCCATATTTTATACTATTAAAATAGTAACAAGCTGGGTAAGGTAGCTTTTCATGACGCGACTCAATAAATTTATAGCAACTAAGGGTAATCAACAATGACTCAGCTGAGACAATCTGAAGCAGAGGTTTATCAGGGTCAATTTGGAGAGTTTACGATAACGGAAAGCGATCGCACTGGTGTCATTATCTACCGCACCGGCTTGATGGTGGCGGCTTTGAGCTTTGCCATAGGCAGCACTTTAGTACTTAGCTTTACCAATAATCTAGCGGTTCTGAAAGCACTGACCCCCCTGTATGCCATTTTCTGTTTAGCTTTGGGCGTCAGCTTGGTGACAATTCATATCTACCTAGCACCGTTGCATCGGCTACTTCAGGTATTTTGGGCAATCGGCGTTTTGGCGGCAGCTGTGCTAGCAGTGCAAAGTAGCGATCCTCTGGCTCTATTCATTTACAACCACCCAACTACACTGTTAGGCGTCGGCTTTATTTTTGCAGCTTTAACCGGGATTTATTTCAAAGAAGCCTTCTGCTTCAACCGATTTGAAACCAAGTTGCTTACCTTTTTAGTCCCAGGGCTGTTGCTGGGGAACCTTATTGGTATGTTGCCACTTCAGTGGGAACGGGTTTTACTGGGAGCATGGGCGGTTTTATTTGTAGTGTTTGCACTCCGCAAGGCAGTACAACCGATTCCTCCCGATATCGGTGATAAGAGCGTTTTTGCTTATTTGCAAGAACAGCGGTCAGCCAGAGCTTAAGACTACATCTGTGATGATTGTAATGAGTGCATCAATTGTTATCAGTTTGCTTATAGCCGGACTTCCCCAAGCATCACTAACTTACCAACCGTCGCCAGAACAGTTAGTGGTACAACCAACATTGTCAGTTTCTTCAAAGTTTCCTGGTTCAGGATTAGAGTATTTTGAAGAGACTTTGCTTCCCTTTGGAGAAGTTAACGACGGTGTGTGTCCTGAGGTTCCCAGCGGCTTAGGAATTCCAGGATTTCGCCCAGGAGTTAGTAAAAGTGATGTCCTGAGGATTTTGGGTGTACCTAATGTAAGTGCCTCAGGTTATTGGCCTAAAACCCATGCTGCTTCTTATGAGTTAATACCAGACCAAGTGAGCTTGGGCTTTCTTTTTGATAGAAAGTCGGACAAAGTTCGCCAAACGGAGGCAGCCTTTACCCCCACGGTGAATTTTCAGGTAATCGCCTTGACTTTAAATGGAATGTTGGGCTGCAAGCTCAATGAGCCAATCAAGCAGGGTTTAGAACAGGTGCAGCAGCGACAGTCTCCTCGCTACACATTTACTTTAGATTCACTCAAGGGTCTGATTGAGCGGGATAAACGCGATCGCATCTACATTGGTATCTGGGAGAGAGACTTACATTGAGAGGCAATCCTAATGGGGAATTGCTAGAAGAACGCACGTTTTGGGTGGCGTGGTCGCAAATTCCTAATATTGGCCCAGTATTGCTGCGGCGACTGCAAGAAAACTTTGGAACGCTAGCGGAGGCGTGGAAAGCTAGTGCAGCGCAGTTGGGTCAAGTAGAAGGGTTTGGTCCTCAGACAGTTAAGGGAGTGCTAGAAGAGCGATCGCGCCTAGATCCTGAAAAACTCTTTCAGCAGCACTCCTCAAAAAATCCTTGTTTCTGGACACCCGCAGATGCCGAGTACCCCCGCCTGCTTCTAGAAATTCCTAGCCCGCCGCCAGTTTTATACTACCGAGGCATAGTTGAAGCCCAGGAAAATTTAGCTGTTAAGCCAGCGGTGGGCATCGTAGGCACTCGCGATCCTTCTGATTATGGTAAGCGCTGGACTCGCAAAATTAGTATAGCGTTGGCTAAAGGCGGCTTTACAGTTGTTTCCGGGATGGCAGAAGGCATTGATACAGAAGCTCATCGCGGTTGTCTTGATAGCGGTGGACGGACGTTAGCAGTTTTAGGCACTGGCATAGATGTAGTTTATCCGCCACGTAATCGCACTCTCTACGAAGACATTCAGAAGCAAGGGCTGGTGCTGAGTGAGTATCCTGCTGGAACTCCACCGGATCGCGCTCAGTTTCCTCGTCGTAATCGTATTATTGCTGGCTTGAGTCGCGCTGTTTTGGTAATGGAAGCACCCACAAAGTCGGGTGCGTTAATTACAGCTCGTATGGCGAATGATTTTTGCCGGGATGTGTATGTGCTGCCTGGATCTTTGGATAATCCGCGATCGCTTGGTTGTTTGGGGTTATTAAGTAGGGGTGCCCAGGTGATTTTAAATGAAGGGCATCTGTTAGAAATGCTGGGATCAATACCACAACTCGATCCTGTTGAGCAGTTACAGCTATTTTCTTCAACTCCGACAACGCCTGTGCCAGATTTGCCGCCAGAACTCAAGCAGGTTTTAGAAGCGATCGCACCTGAACCTACTGCTTTTGACTTGATTGTGCAACAATGTCGCTTGGCTGCGGGATCGGTATCCAGTGCGCTGTTACAGTTGGAATTAATGGGATTGGTTTCTCAGTTGCCAGGGATGCGGTATCAAAGATGTTAGTTGACACTCCCCGGCGTGAACGCACGGGGATTCTTTAATCTATGAGCCAACTTGCTGAGGCAGGATTGCTCCAACCAAAGTAGAGGTCGATTCTCCTAAAGCGTTGCTCATGT
>JAESFH010000153.1_pt1 | contig 50157 bp, 42 predicted proteins | sample 9269381 | NCBI WGS metagenome assembly JAESFH01 (sample SAMN14504062, study PRJNA617094) | algae metagenome | isolation source: Aphanothece sp. CMT-3BRIN-NPC111 and co-occurring heterotrophs from well... | place: USA: Clark Mountains Wilderness, California | collected 2010-04-18
CCCGAGACGGCCCCCGGCGGCACCCTGATCTCGAGCGCGCCGCGCCTCGAAGGCGGGCCTGCCGCCGCAGTGCAGAAAACCTTCCGCGAGGGCGTCGCCCCGACCCCGCGTCCCGGCCGTGCCGACGATTTCCGCTGGCCGAAATCCTGACCTAGCTCCGACATCCCGGCGGACGTCGGACCAGCGCAACCTGTCCGCCGGCGTGATCCTCTTCTCCTGACAGTGGATCACACGTGCAGGAACCGGTCCTTCAGCGTCGTATCGGCGGTGAGGTCCGCGCTCGTGCCGGTCCATGCCACGCGCCCCTTCTCGACGATGACGTGCCGGTCCGCGAAGGTCGCAAGGGCATCGACGTTCTTGTCGATGACCAGGATGGCCTGGCGTTCGCCTTTCAGGCGCTTGAGGCAGGACCAGATCTCGGCCCGGATCAGGGGCGCGAGCCCCTCCGTGGCCTCGTCGAGGATCAGGAGCTTCGGGTTCGTCATCAGCGCGCGGCCGATGGCGAGCATCTGCTGCTCTCCGCCGGAGAGCTGGGTGCCCATGTTGGTGCGCCGCTCCTTCAAGCGCGGGAAGAGCTCGTAGACCCGCTCAAGATTCCAGCGCGCGCCGTGCCGGCCCGCCGCGGTGGCGACGAGGTTCTCCTCCACGGTGAGGTTCGGAAAGATCTGCCGCCCCTCCGGCACGAGGCCGATGCCGGCCTGAGCGACCCGGTAGGGCGGCAACCCCGCGACCGGCGCATCATCGAACCGGATCGTGCCGCCGCGCGGGCGCAGCAGGCCCATGACGGTCTTCACGGTCGTGGTCTTGCCCATGCCGTTGCGGCCGAGCAGCGTCACGACCTCGCCGGCTCCGACCTCGAAGGTGATGTCGAAAAGAACCTGCGCGGCGCCGTAGGAGGCCTGGAGGTTCCGCACGGACAGCATCAGGCCGCCTCCTCGCCGAGATAGGCCGCGCGCACCTCCGCATTGGCGCGGATCCGGTCCGGCGTGTCGGTCGCGATCACGCGGCCGTAGACCAGCACGCTGATTCGGTCGGCGAGCGAGAACACCGCCTCCATGTCGTGCTCGATCAGCACGATGGTGTAGCGGCCCTTCAGGCCCCGCAGGGTCTCGACCACGCGGGCGGATTCCTCGTGACCGGTGCCGGCGAGCGGCTCGTCGAGGAGGAGGAGCTTCGGCGCGGTCGCGAGAGCGATCGCGAGTTCGAGCTGGCGCTTCTCGCCATGCGACAGGAGGCCCGCCGGAACAAGGGCGCGGTGCGCGATGCCGACGAGGGCAAGGGCCCGCTGGGCCTCCTCGTTCAGGGCGGCCTCGGAGGACGCGTTCCCAAAGAAGCGAAAGCTCGACCCCGAGCGCGCCTGGACCGCGAGCGCCACGTTCTCCAGCGCGGAGAAGCCGGGAAGGATGGAGGTGATCTGGAACGACCGCGCCAGCCCCCGGCGCACGCGCTCGTGCATGGGCACGTGCGTGACGTCCGCGCCGTCGAAGACAATGCGCCCGCCGTCCGACCCCGCCAGTCCGGACATCTGGTGGATCAGCGTGGTCTTGCCGGCGCCGTTCGGGCCGATGACGGCATGGAGCTCGCCCGCCTGCACCGCGAGGCTGACGTCGTCCGTGACCTTGAGGGCGCCGTAGGATTTCCGGAGATGGTCGAGCCGCAGGAGGGCCTCAGTCATGCCGGCGGCCTCCCAGCATTCCCATGATGCCGCCGCGCGCGAACAGCACCACCAGGATGAGAAGCGGCCCAAAGATCATCTTCCAGTGCTCGGTCCAGCCCGCGAGATATTCCTCGAGGAGCAGGAAGGCGGCGGCGCCGAGGAGCGCGCCGTGGAGCGACCCCAGCCCTCCGAGGATCACCATGAAGATGAGCTCGCCCGAGCGCTGCCAGGTCATGTAGGCGGGGCTCACGAACTCGGCCTGATTGGCGAGAAGAAAGCCCGCCAGGCCCGCGATCATCCCGGACATCACATAGGCGGCGAGCTGGTAGCGGAAGGGGTGGAAGCCGATGGCCTCCATGCGGACGGGATTGTCCCGGCTCCCGCGCAGCACGCGGCCGAAGCGGGAGACCACGATCGCGCGGCCGAGGAGGTAGACGAGGAGCAGGCACGCGAAGACGGCGTAGTAGAACGCCCGGTCGCCCTCGATGAGCTTGCGTCCGAACACCAGGCTCCTGCTGGCGAGCGTCAGGCCGTCGTCGCCCCCATACGCGGCGAGCGAGGTCGCAAGGAAGAACAGCATCTGGCCGAAGGCCAGGGTGATCATGATGAAATAGACGCCCTTCGTGCGCAGGGAGATCGCGCCCGTCACCAGGGCAAACAGGCCGGAGGCGCCGAGCGCGGCGGCGAGTTGGATGAAGGCATCCTCGATGCCGTGACCCGCGAGGATCCCGACCGCATAGGCCCCGATGCCGAGGAAGGCGGCATGGCCGAAGCTCACGAGGCCGCCATAGCCCAGAATGAGGTCGAGCGCGATCGCGGCGATCGCGAAGATCATCACCCGGGACAGGAGGGAGAGGAAATAGCCTTCGGCACCGAGAGTCGCGAGCAGGGGGGCTACGGCCAAAGCGGCGAACAGGATCACCGGGATCCCGTAGCGCCGGAACGCCGGAAGGGCGGGCGCAGCCCTGGGAGACGCTTCGGCGAGGTCACTGCCCTGGCTCATCGCCGCACCGGGTTCGCGTGGAGGACGATCCGGGCCGTGCTCATCGCCGCACCGGGTTCGCGTGGAGGACGGTCCCAACCATGCTCATCGCCGCACCGGGAACAGCCCCGAGGGGCGGAAGAACAGGACGGCGGCCATCAGGATGTAGATCAGCATCGGCGCGATGGCGCGGCCCGTCTGGCTCGCCATCGCGGGATCGAGGAAGAAGCGCAGCACCGTCGGCGCGAGGCTCCGCCCCACCGTATCGACGAGCCCAATCAGGAGCGCGGCCAGGAATGCGCCCCGCACCGAGCCGATGCCGCCGATCACGATCACCACGAAGGCGAGGATCAGGATGTTGTCGCCCATGCCGGGCTCGACCGAGAGGATCGGCGCCACCATGGCGCCGGCGAAGCCCGCGAGCATCGCCCCGAACCCGAAGACGCCCATGAAGAGGCGCCGGATGTCGACCCCGAGCGCCGAGACCATCGCGGCGTTGGAGGCGCCCGCGCGCACCAGCATCCCGATCCGGGTGTGATGGACGAGCCCATAGAGCAGGCCGGCGACCCCGAGCCCCGCCGCGATGATCGCGATGCGGTAGGTGGGGTAGAGCAGGCCGCCCGGAAGCGCGATCGAGCCGGAGAGAATGTCGGGCATCGGCACGTTGAGGGGCGCCGCGCCCCACAGGAACTTGACGCCCTGGTTCAGGAACAGGATCACCCCGAAGGTGGCGAGCACCTGGTCCAAGTGGTCGCGATCGTAGAGATGCCGGAACACCAGGATTTCCAGCAGCAGGCCGAACAGAAGCGCGGTCGGCAGCGCGAGCAGGAGCGCGAGCCAGAAGCTTCCCGTATAGGCCGCGAAGGCGGCCGCGAGATAGGCGCCCACCATGTACTGGACGCCGTGCGCGAGATTGATGAAGTCCATCACGCCGAACACGAGGGTGAGCCCCGCGGCGATGAGGAACAGGATCAGCCCGAACTGCAGTCCGTTCAGCACCTGGACGAGGAGGAGGGTGGGGGTCATGGGCGTCTGCCTCCCCTCTCCCCAGGAACGGGGAGAGGGGACGGGAGCATCAGTTCGTCGCCGCGCATTCCTTGGCGTAGGCGTCGGTGTAGTCGTCGAACACCTTCTGGACAATCTCCGTCTGGAACTTGCCGTCCGGACGCTTGGCCGCCTTCACGAGGTAGAAATCCTGCACCGGAAAGCCGTTGGCGCCGAACTTGAAGTCGCCGCGCAGCGACGTGAACTCCGCCTTCTTCAAGGCCGCGCGCAGTGCGTCCTTGTTGTCGGTCTTGCCGCCGGTGGCCTTCAGCGCCGAGTCGATCAGGAGCGCCGCATCATAGGCGTGCATCGAGTAGGATCCGGGCACCGAGTTGTAGGCTGCCTCGTAGGCCGCCACGAACTTCTTGTTCTGCGGCGTATCGAGATTCGGGGCCCAGTTGGATCCCCCGAGAGCGCCGATTGCCGCGTCCTGCTGGGCCGGCAGGGTGGATTCGTCCACCGTGAAGGCCGAGAGGAACGGGATTCGCTCCATGAGCCCGGCGCCCTTGTACTGCTTGACGAGGTTCACGCCCATGCCGCCGGGCATGAAGGTGAAGATTGCGTCCGGGTTCATCGAGGCGATCTTGGCGAGCTCCGACTGGAAGTCGAGATTGTTGAGCGGAACGTAGGATTCCTCGACGACCTCGCCCTTGTAGTGCCGCTTGAACCCCGCGAGGGCATCCTTGCCGGCCTGGTAGTTCGGGGCGAGGAGATAAACCCGCTTGTAGCCGCGGTCCTGCGCGACCTTGCCTAAGACCTCGTGGTTCTGGTCGTTCTGGTAGGATGTCGCGAAGAAGTAGGGGTTGCAGCCCTTGCCCGCGAAGGTCGACGGGCCGGCATTCGTGCTGATGTAGAAGGTCTGCGCCTCGACGATCGGTTTGTGGATCGCGACCGCGACGTTCGAGAAGATCGGACCGACGACGAAGTCGACCTTGTCGCGTTCGAGGAGCCCCTTCACCTTCGTGACCGCCACATCCGGCTTCAGTTCGTCGTCGACGACGACCACCTCGACCTCGCGGCCTCCGAGCTTGCCGCCGAGATCCTTCACGGCGAGCTGAAAGCCGTCGCGGGCCTGCTGGCCGAGCACGGCCGAGGGGCCCGAGAGGGTGAGGAGCAGGCCGACCTTGACCTTCTCCTGCGCCTGCGCGGCCCCTGCCGCGAGGCTCAAGCCCGCCGCAAGGCCTGCGATCCTGATCAGATGGTTCATCGTGAAGTCTCCCGAATGATTGTTCCCGGCGCACGTTTGGCCGTGCTGCCCTTGCCTCTGGCTTCGGGACGGGGGCGCACCGGCCGCCCTGTCCCCTTCGTCATTTTGCGGCCCTGCCCGGTTGAAGGCCTTCGGGCGCTACATTGGCGTCCTTCGCCCCTGCCGAACAGCCCTATCGCGGTCCCCTTCGCCGAAAGGTGAACGCCGGCTTCAATTCGGCATTGCCAGGCGATATTTGAAGCTTAAAATAACTTCGCGGATGTCTTCAAGCGGATTGTTCCGCCGGGCCAGACGCCGCCGCGGGGGCGCATCGAAGCGTGCGCCCCGTCTCGGCATCACGCGGGCAGGAGCCATATGGCAGGTGCGATGCAGGGCCGTCACGCGCTCGTCACCGGCGGCAGCCGGGGCATCGGGCGCGCCGTCGCGGCGGCCCTCGTCGGGGCCGGCGCCACGGTGACGATCATCGGCCGGGGCCGCGGGGCCCTCGACCGGGCGGTCGCGGAAGGCGCAGCGCATGCGGGAGTGGCCGCCGATGTCTCCGATGCGGCCGGCCTGGAGAGCGCCATCGCCGAGGCCGTGAGCCGCGGTCCGATCGATCTCCTCATCGCGAATGCGGGCGGCGCCGTGTCGGCGCCGTTCGCGAAATCCGACGAGGCCCTGTTCCGGCGCATGATCGACGTGAACCTGATGGGCGTCGTGAATGCCGCGCAGGCGGTGCTGCGGCCGATGACCGAGCGGGGATTCGGCCGCATCGTCGCCATCGCCTCGACGGCCGGCCTCAAGGGCTACCCCTATGTGAGCGCCTATTGCGCCGCGAAGCACGCGGTCGTCGGGTTCGTGCGCGCACTGGCGCTCGAGACCGCGACCACCGGCGTCACCGTCAATGCCGTCTGCCCCGGCTTCACGGAGACGGACCTAATCTCCGAGAGCCTCGACCGCATCGTCGAAAAGACCGGCCGCTCGCGCGAGGCGGCGCTGGCGGAATTCGTGAAGCACAACCCGCAGGGCCGCCTGATCGCGCCGCACGAAGTGGCGGATACGGTGCTGTGGCTGTGCGGAGACGGCGCCCGCTCGGTGACGGGCCAGGCGATCGCCGTGGCGGGCGGGGAGGTGTGAGGTGAGAGAACCGGTCAAATCCCTTCTTGCTCGCGGCAGGGCCTGCGCCGGGAGCGCGCCATGAACGGGCCCGCGATTCCCCTCGATGCCGAGACCATGGCGGTCGAGATGCCCGAGGATCACCGCGACGAGCTGCGCCTGTGGCTGCGGCTTCTGACCTGCACCACCATGATCGAGGGCGAGGTGCGGCGGCGCCTGCGCGAGCGCTTCGACGTGACGCTCCCGCGCTTCGACCTGATGGCGCAGCTCGACAAGTCGCCCGAGGGCATGACGCTCTCGGATCTGTCGAAGCGCATGATGGTCTCGAACGGCAATCTCACGGGCCTCGTAGAACGCCTCGTGGGCTCCGGCCATCTCGACCGCCGCACCTCCGCATCCGACCGCCGCGCGCAGGTCATCTCGCTCACGGCGCTCGGGCGCGAGGAGTTCCGGGCCATGGCGGCCGAGCACGAGGGCTGGATCGCGGATCTGTTCGGCGACCTGACCCGGCGCGAGCAGGAGGATCTCATGCGGCTGCTGGCGAAAACAAAGATGTCCGCGAGGCGGGCGATCGCAGGAGGGAACCCGTGACGATGACCGCCATGATACCGGGCGGGCCGGCGGCATCCGCCGCCAACGGGGTGACGCTGCCGCTCTCCGGCTTTGTGCCGCAGCATTTCCGCCTGGACGTTCAGGGCCCGGTCGCGACCGTGACCCTCAACCGCCCCGAGAAGAAGAACCCGCTCACCTTCGAGAGCTATCGCGAGCTGACGGATTTCTTCTGGGCCTGCGGCAAGGACGAGGCCGTGAAGGCCGTGGTGATCACGGGCGCGGGCGGCAACTTCTCCTCCGGCGGCGACGTGTTCGAGATCATCGGGCCGCTGGTCGAGATGGACACAAAGGGCCTCACCGCCTTCACGCGCATGACGGGCGAACTCGTGAAGGCGATGCGCGCCTGTCCCCAGCCGATCATCGCGGCCGTGGAGGGGATCTGCGCCGGCGCCGGGGCGATCGTCGCGATGGCGTCCGACCTGCGTCTCGCCGCCCCGAAGGCGAAGGTGGCGTTCCTGTTCAACAAGGTGGGGCTCGCCGGTTGCGACATGGGCGCCTGCGCGATCCTGCCCCGCATCATCGGTCAGGGACGTGCCTCGGAGCTTCTCTACACCGGCCGCTTCATGAGCGCCGAGGAGGGCGAGCGCTGGGGCTTCTTCAGCCGGATCGTCGAGGCCGACCTCCTCGGCGAGGCGCAGCGTCTCGCGGCCGAGATCGGCACCGGCCCCACCTTCGCGAACACCATGACGAAGCGCATGCTCGCCATGGAATGGGCCATGTCGGTCGAGGAGGCGATCGAAGCCGAGGCCATCGCCCAGGCCCTCTGCATGACCACCGAGGATTTCGCCCGCGCCTACCGGGCCTTCGCGGCGAAAGAGAAGCCGGTGTTCCGAGGGGATTGACGTGCCCGATCAGACCTTCCTGACCTGGCCCTTCTTCGACGCGCATCACCGGCGTTTTGCCGGGGAGCTGCGCGAATGGGCCGCCCGCGAGGTGCACGCCCACGTCGACCATCACGATGTCGACGGGTCGTGCCGGCGGCTCGTGCGCGCTCTCGGGGAGGCGGGATGGCTCCGGGCCGCCGTTCCGGAGACCTATGGCGGGCTCTTCCCGAGCTTCGATGTGCGGTCCCTGTGCCTGGCCCGCGAGATTCTCGCCTATCAGGACGGGCTGGCCGATTTCGCCTTCGCGATGCAGGGGCTCGGGACCGGCCCGGTCACGCTGGCCGGCTCCGACGAGCTCAAGGCCCGCTACCTGCCGCGCGTCGCTCGGGGCGAGGCGATCGCCGCCTTCGCGCTGTCGGAGCCCGACGCCGGCTCCGACGTCGCCGCCATGAGCACCACCGCGACGCCGGACGGGCCGGGGCATGTGCGCATCGACGGCACGAAGACCTGGATCTCCAATGGCGGCATCGCCGACCATTACGTGGTCTTCGTCCGCACGGGAGAGGCGCCAGGCGCGCGCGGGCTCTCGGCCTTCATGGTCGACGCGGAGACGCCGGGTCTCGCGATTGCGGAGCGCATCGACGTGATCGCGCCGCATCCGCTCGCGACTCTGCGCTTCGACGGCTGCCGCGTGCCGCTCACGCAGCGCATCGGCGGTCCCGGCGAGGGTTTCAAGGTCGCGATGGCGACCCTCGACGTGTTCCGGTCCACGGTCGGCGCCGCGGCCCTCGGGTTTGCGCGGCGCGCCCTCGACGAAGCGCTCCATCGCGCCGCGACCCGCCGGCTGTTCGGCGCGCCCCTCGGCGATCTCCAGATGACGCAAGGCGCGCTCGCCGAGATGGCGACGGACGTCGATACCTCCGCGCTCCTCGTCTACCGGGCAGCCTGGACCAAGGACGCAGGTGCGCCGCGCGTCACCCGCGAGGCCGCGATGGCCAAGATGCATGCGACGGAGACGGCGCAGCAGGTCATCGACAAGGCAATGCAGATCTTCGGAGGCCTCGGCGTCACCAGGGGCGTGAAGGTCGAGGAGCTCTATCGCGAGATCCGGGCGCTGCGGATCTACGAGGGCGCGACCGAGGTCCAGAAGATCGTGATCGCACGGGAATTGCTGAAAGCCGTCGAGGCTGCGCCGATGCCCCGGGCTGCGGAGTAGCGGAAGACCCTCTCTGCTGGGAGGGAGGCGAACGGATCGACCCAGGGCATGCGGGACATGGAGGGGATCGTGATGATACCGTCGGCGCATATCGACACCTTCGCGCGGGACAGCCTGCCTCCGTCGTCGGACTGGCCCGACTTTCTTCTGGATCGTCCCGAGCTGCACTATCCGGACCGGATCAATTGCTGCACGGCCTTCCTCGACCGCTGGGTCGCGGAAGGGCGGGGCGATGCGCCCTGCCTGATCAGCCCGACCGAGAGCCTGACCTATGCGCAGCTGCAGGAGCGCGTGAACCGCATCGCCAACGTGCTGGTCGATCGGCTCGGCTTCGTGCCGGGCAACCGGGTTCTGCTGCGCTCGCCCAACAATCCCATGATGGTGGCGGCCTACCTTGCGGTGCTGAAAGCCGGCGGCGTCGTGGTCGCGACCATGCCGCTGTTGCGGGCCAAGGAGATCGCCTATCCAATCAGGAAGGCGCGCATCTCCCTCGCGCTCTGCGACCACCGCCTCGCGGACGAGATGGAGAAGGCGCGAACCCTGTCGCCGGACCTTGGTCACGTCGTCTATTGGGGCACGGGCGGTCCCGGCTCGCTCGAAGCCATGATGGCGGAGGCCTCGGCGGATTTCGCGGCCGTCGAGACGGCGGCCGACGATGTCTGCCTCATCGGCTTCACCTCCGGGACGACCGGAGAGCCGAAAGGGACGATGCATTTCCACCGCGACATGCTCGCGATCTGCGATTCTTACGCGGCGCAGGTCCTGCGCGCGGAGCCCAGCGACCGCTTCATCGGCTCGCCGCCGCTGGCCTTCACCTTCGGCCTCGGGGGCATCGTGCTGTTCCCCCTGCGGATCGGCGCCTCGACGGTGCTCCTCGAACGGGCCGGCCCGGACGACCTCTTGGCGGCCTTCGCCCGGTACGGCGCCTCCGTGTGCTTCACGGCCCCGACCGCCTACCGCGCCATGCTCGCGAAGCTGAAGGACCACGACATCTCGACCCTGCGCAAATGCGTCTCCGCGGGCGAGCCCCTGCCGAAGGGCACCTTCGAGGCCTGGTACGAGGCCACGGGAATCAAGCTGATGGACGGCATCGGCGCCACGGAAATGCTGCACATCTTCATCGCCGCGCGGGAGGACGAGATCCGGCCCGGCTCCACGGGCAAACCCGTACCGGGTTACGAGGCGCGGGTCGTCGATGACGAGGGCCGGGCCCTGCCGCCGGGATCGGTCGGGCGCCTCGCGGTGCGGGGTCCCACGGGATGCCGCTATCTCGCGGATGAACGCCAGCGCAAATATGTCCAGAACGGATGGAACATCACCGGCGACACCTACCTCATGGATGAGGACGGGTACTTCTGGTACCAGGCCCGGTCGGACGACATGATCGTCTCGGCGGGCTACAACATCGCCGGCCCGGAAGTGGAGGCCGCGCTCCTGACCCATCCCGCGGTGGCGGAATGCGGGGTCGTCGGCGCGCCGGATGCCGACAGGGGTATGATCGTGAAGGCCTATGTGGTGCTTCATCCGGGTCACGAGGCGGGGCCCGATCTCACGAAGGTCCTGCAGGAGCACGTGAAGACGGAGATCGCGCCCTACAAATATCCGCGCGTGATCGACTACGTGCAGGCCCTGCCGCGCACCCAGACCGGCAAGCTGCAGCGCTTCGAACTGCGCCGCATCGCGGCCGAGCAGGCGGCCTCCGCCGGTCCTCCTATGGCGCCTGCGGGCGCCCCTGCGGCGGCGTGATGGGGGGCGCCATGGATATCGCACAGGCGCTGCAGGACGAGGCCGGTGGGCCGATCGTCCTCCAGCCGAAGGGCTGGCCGGCCCCGAAAGGCTACGCCAACGGCATGATGGCCGAGGGGCGCATCCTGGTGACGGGCGGCGTCGTGGGCTGGGACGAGACCGGGACCTTCCCGGACGGCTTCGTCGCCCAGGCCCGGCAGACGCTGTCGAACATCCGCGCCATCCTGGAGGCGGGTGGCGCCGGGCCGGAACATCTCGTGCGGCTCACCTGGTACGTGGTCGATATCGAGGAATATCTCGCGAGCCTCAGAGCGCTCGGCCGCGCCTATCGCGAGGTGCTGGGCGCGCATTACCCCGCCATGGCCCTGGTCCAGGTGGTGCGGCTCGTGGAGCGTGCCGCGCGGGTCGAGATCGAAGCGACCGCGGTGGTTCCCCGCCCCTGACGACCTGCGCTATGGATGGCGCCGGCGCACGGCAGGAGCGCCAGAGGCACAAACCCCAAGAGCGAGCGACAGCGGCAGGAGCGTTCATGAGCTACGACGACAGCAATATCTTTGCAAAGATCCTTCGAGGCGAGTTGCCGGCCCATAAGGTCTACGAGACCGACAGGGCCTTCGCCTTCATGGACATCATGCCGCGCGGGGACGGTCATGCCCTGGTGATCCCGAAGGTCAAGGCGCGCAATATCCTGGACGTTGCGCCCGGCGATCTCGCCGATCTCATCCAGGCGGTGCAGGTTGTCGCCAAGGCCTCCAAGCGTGCCTTCGGCGCGGATGGCATCACGATCCAACAATTCAACGAGAGCGCCGGCGGCCAGGTGGTGTTCCACCTGCATTTCCACGTCATCCCCCGGTTCGAGGGCGTGCCCTTGCGGCCGCATACGGGGCAGATGGAGAAGCCGGAGGTGCTGGCCGCGAACGCGGAAAAGTTGAGGGCCGCGCTGGCGGGCGGGTGACCTCGAACCCCCTCCCTCCCGCAGGCGGGGAGAAGGTGCGGGTGAGGGGAGATTGGTGATCCTACATCCAGTCGAGCGAGCGTCCGACCGCCTTGCCCCATTCCGCATAGAGCCGCGTGCGCTCGGCCTCCGCCATCGTCGGATGCCAGCGCCTGTCGGCGGCCCAGTTGCGCACGAGTTCGTCCGTGCCGTGCCAGACGCCGGTCGCGAGCCCCGCCGCATAAGCGGCGCCGAGCGCCGTGGTCTCGATCACCTTCGGGCGCACCACGGGGACATCCAGGATGTCGGCCTGGAACTGCATCAGGAGTTCGTTGACGACCATGCCGCCGTCCGTGCGCAATTCCTTGACCGCAATCCCGGTGTCCTTCGTCATGGCGTCGAGCACCTCGCGGGTCTGGAAGGCCGTGGCTTCCAGCGCCGCGCGCGCGATATGGCCCTTCGTGGCGAAGCGCGTCAGCCCGCCGATCAGGCCCCGCGCGCCCGCATTCCAGTACGGCGCATAGAGGCCGGAGAAAGCCGGCACGATGGTGACGCCGCCGTTGTCGGGCACGGAGCGGGCGAGCGTCTCGACCTCCGCGCTCGACCCGATGATCCCAAGATTGTCGCGCAGCCATTGCACCAGAGCGCCCGCGATCGCGATCGAGCCCTCCAGCGCATAGACGGTCCTGCCGGTGCCGAAGCGGTAGCCGACCGTCGTCAGCAGGCCGTAGGTGGAGGGGTAGGGGGTCTCGCCGGTGTTCATGAGCATGAAGCAGCCGGTCCCGTAGGTGTTCTTGGCCTCGCCCGGCTGGAAGCAGGCCTGGCCGACGAGCGCGGCCTGCTGGTCGCCGAGGATGCCGGCGATCGGGACCCCGGCGAGTGTGCCGCCGGCTTCGCCGTAAACCTCGCTCGAGGACAGGATCTCGGGCAGGCAGGCGCGCGGGATGCCGAAGAGCCTCAGGATCTCCTCGTCCCATTCCAGGGTGGCGAGGTCCATGAGCTGGGTGCGGCTCGCATTGGTGACGTCGGTGATGTGGCGCCCGCCGTCGACGCCGCCGGTGAGATTCCAGACGAGCCAGGAATCGACCGTACCGAAGAGCGCATCGCCGGCTTCCGCCTTCGAGCGGGCGCCCGGAACGTTGTCGAGGATCCAGCGCAGCTTCAGCCCCGAGAAATAGCTCGCCAGCGGCAAGCCGGTCTTCGCGCGCAGGCGGTCGCGGCCGCCGTCCCGTGTGAATTCCTCCACCTGCCGGTCGACCCGCGTATCCTGCCAGACGAGGGCATTGTGGAGGGGCTCGCCGGTGCGGCGGTCCCAGAGGAGCGTGGTCTCGCGCTGGTTCGTGATGCCGATCGCGGCGAGGTCCCGCGGGGAGAGCCCGCCCTTCGCCAGCGCGTCCTCGATCACGCCCTGCGTGTTGCGCCAGATCTCGAGCGGGTCGTGCTCCACGTATCCGGGTTTCGGGTAGATCTGCTCGTGCTCGCGCTGCCCTGTCGAGACGATGCTCCCCGACCGGTCGAAGACGATGAAGCGCGAGCTCGTCGTGCCCTGGTCGATGGCGCCGACATAATCCGGCATGGTGGTCTCCGCGGAAGGGCTGGCGTGTAGAATTCCGGCTTATTGGGCCGCGATTGCGGCCGGTCTTTTCGTGTCGAGATAGGCGTCGATCCGATCCGCCGCGCCCGCTGGGACATGGAGCCCGAGCTTCGAGCGCCGCCAGAGGATGTCCTCGGATGCGCGCGCCCACTCGCGGCGCACGAGATAATCGACTTCCGCAGCCGTGAGGCCGCCGCCGAAATCCTCGCCGAGATCCGCCCAGGAGCGCGCGTCCCCGAGCAGCTCGTCGATCCGGGTCCCGTAGGCGCGTCCCATGCGACGGGCCTGGCCTTCCGGCAGGAAGGGGCGGCGGCGCATCAGGTCGGCGAGGAAGCGCTCGAAATCGGCGTCGGGCATGTCGCCGCCGGGCAGCGTCGCGGTCTCGGTCCAGGGCGCTTGCATGCCCGGAAAGAAGCGCCTGAGCTCGTCGAGCGCATGCTCGGCGAGCTTGCGGAACGTCGTGATCTTGCCGCCGAAGATCGACAGCACGGGGGGCTCGCTGCCCGGCGCATCGAGATCGAAGACATAGTCGCGCGTCACCGCGGAGGCGTCGGTCGAGCCGTCGTCGTAGAGGGGCCTCACGCCGGAATAGGTCCAGACCACGTCGGACGGGCTGATCTCGCGGCGGAAGACGTGGTTGATGGCGTCACAGAGGTAGCGCACCTCCTCTTCGCTGATCGCGGCCTTGCCCGGTCCGGTCTCGACCGGTACGTCGGTGGTGCCGACCAGCGTGAAGCGGCCCTGATAGGGGATCGCGAAGATGATGCGTTTGTCCGTGTTCTGGAGGATGAAGGCGTGGTCACCCTCGAAGAGCTTCGGGACCACGATGTGGCTGCCCTTCACCAGGCGCACGCTCTTGCGCGTGTTGAGCCCGAGCTTGGCGTTGAGCACGTCCGCGACCCAGGGGCCGGCAGCGTTGACGAGGGCGCGGGCGCGGACCTGGCGGGTCTCGCCGGTCTCGCGGTCGCGGATCGCGGCGAGCCAGGTCCCGCCGTCCCGTCGCGCGGAGAGGACTTGCGTGCGCACCCGGATCTCGGCCCCGCGCTCGGCGGCATCGAGGGCGTTGAGCGAAACGAGGCGGCTGTCCTCGACCCAGCAATCCGAATAGACGAAAGCCGTGTCGAAGCCGGGCTTCAGTGCCTGGCCGGCCGGGTGGCGCGCGAGGTTGATCCTCTCGGTGCCGGGCAGCTTCCGGCGCGGCGCGAGATGGTCGTAGAGGAAGAGACCGAGGCGCACGAACCAGGCCGGGCGGATGCCCTTCTCGTGGGGCAGGATGAAGCGCAGGGGCCAGATGATGTGGGGCGCGGATTCGAGCAGCCGCTCGCGCTCGAACAGAGCCTCGCGCACGAGGCGGAACTCGTAATATTCCAGGTAGCGCAGGCCGCCGTGGATCAGCTTGGTCGAAGCCGAGGACGTGGAGCCGGCGAGGTCGTCCTGCTCGCAGAGCAGCACCGACAGGCCGCGGCCCGCCGCATCCCGGGCGATCCCGGCGCCGTTGATGCCGCCGCCGACGATCAGAAGATCGAATGGGGTGTTCACTGGAATGGTCTTTCCTCCGCTTCGCCTTCTTCCGGGCTCAGCTCTCGACAGAGAAGGGGCTTTGCAGGCCCAAGGCAAGAGGATCTAGAGCCGTTTCGCCTTGGGTCGAACGGTTCCCGTCTGCTGCCGACGCGGTGTCCTCACGCGAGCCGGATCCACCTCACGCGAAAACCGCTCCAGGGGTCAAAGGCTCGCGCTGGAGATCCTGCGCGCCGCAAGAAGTGTCGCGGCAAAGCAGGCCGCGGCCCCGAGCGCGAGCGCGATCCAGACGGAAACCACCGCCTCGTACCCGCCGGACCACGCCCACAGCGCCCCGAAGGCGAACGGCGCGGAGGCCTTGGCGAAGGTGACGGGCATGCCGATGAGTCCCTGGATCGCGCCGTAATCCTCGCGCCCGAACAGGTCCGGCGGCAGCAGGGCGCGCAGGATCGTCATGAGGCCGTTGGAGGCGCCCCACACGAGGGCGGCGGCGACCGCCACGGCCCAGCCCTGCGCGAGCCAGGGCAGGAGGCTGACGGACAGCACCGTGAGGGACATGGTGACAAGGCCGACGAGCTTCAGGTTCAGCCGCTGCCCGCCGAGCGCGATCCCGAAGCGCGCCGCAACCTGGGCCGGCCCGATCAGGGCGTAGATCGCAACCGCGCCGTCGAGGGCCATTCCGCGTTCCACGAGCAGGGGGATCAGGTGGATCGGGATGCCGGTCGAGATCACGCCCTGGAGCACGCAGGTCCCGACGAAGCCCCAGAAGGCCGCCTGCCGGAGCACGCGTCTGGCGCCGGAGGGGGGAGCCGGCACGCGCGCGCTCGCTCCCTCGGGCCGGGCCACGGGCGGGATCACGAGGGCATGGATCAGGGCGCAGACGCCGAGATTGACGGCCGCCAGCACGAGGAGCGCGCCGCGCCAGCCGAAGGCTTCGATGAGGAGGTGGGTGAGGGGGATGAACACCGTGCTGGCGAGCCCGCCGACCAGGGTCATGAAGGTGATGGCCCGCCGCGCCAGCGGGCCGAGGCGGAAGGTCAGCACCGCGAAGCCGGGCTCGTAGAGGATGGCGCTCATGGTGGCGCCGAGCCCGATCCAAAGCACCATGAACAGGGGCAGGCTCTGGACCTGGGACCAGAGGGCGAGCAGCAGGGCGGCGAGCAGCGACCCGCCCGTCATCACGAGGCGCCCATAGCCGAGGTCGATCAGGCGGCCGGCCGGCACGGCGCAGATCCCAGATGCCACGAGCCCGAGAGAATAGGCGGCGGTGAGCTCGGGCTTCGTCCATCCGAGCTCCGCGCTCATGGGCGTCATGAACAGGGCGAAGGCGTAGAAGACCGAGCCCCAGGACACGAGCTGCGCCAGCGAGAGCGAAGCCACGAAGCCCCAGGGCATCCGGGTGGGATTGGAGGACGGCGGAGCCAGCACCGGCGCGTTCCCGTGGCCGCGCGGAAGGATCCGGCCGGCCGTGCATCAGGAGAGCGCCTAAGCTGTCAGGCTTGGCGCTTCAGGGCAATTGCCATTCGGGTCTGACGGACCTGCTCCCCGGGCAAGGGGCGGCCCGCCTGCGGTTTATCGTTTGACTTCCGGGTCCAGGACCCCCATATCCCCTTCAGAGCGTCGGCGCCCGAACATTCCGGGTGGCTTGAGCGAGGCTGCGTGACGAAATCCGCCCTGCGGACCCAGGCCTCCTTCTTCAATCGCTCGCCTCCCCCAGACTGCCCCATCACGCGGGTCGTTGTAACGAGCTCCGACGCCTCAAGAGCGGCGGTCGGCTCCCCGCATTTTGCGATTCGAAAGCAGACCTCAATTGTCTCACTTTAATGACTTCGGCTTGGCCCAACCGATCCTGAAGGCGCTCGTCGCCGAAGGCTACACCCAGCCGACGCCGATCCAGGCCCAGGCCATCCCTTATGTTCTCGAAGGCCGCGATCTCTGCGGCATTGCGCAGACCGGAACCGGCAAGACCGCTGCCTTCGCGCTGCCGATCCTGCAGCGCCTGTCGCAAAGCCAGAACGCGCCGCAGCGCAAGAGCTGCCGCGTGCTGGTGCTCAGCCCGACCCGCGAGCTCGCGAGCCAGATCGCGGAGAGCTTCAAGACCTACGGGCGCAACCTGAAGCTCTCGACCGCGGTCGTCTTCGGCGGCGTGCCGATCGGCAAGCAGGAGCGCCAGCTCGGCTTCGGCGTCGACGTGCTCGTCGCCACCCCGGGCCGGCTCCTCGATCTCATCGATCGCCGGGCTCTGTCGCTTCGCGATGTCGAGATTCTGGTGCTCGACGAGGCCGACCAGATGCTCGATCTCGGCTTCATCCATTCGCTGAAGCGCATCGTCACGCTGCTCCCGAAGGACCGGCAGACCCTGTTCTTCTCGGCCACCATGCCGAAGACGATCTCGGAGCTCGCCGACTCGTTCCTGCGCAACCCCGCGAAGGTCTCGGTGACGCCGGTGGCGACCACCGCCGAGCGAGTCGACCAGAGCGTGATGTTCGTGGCGACGAGCCGCAAGCCCGCGCTGCTCAGCACGCTTCTGCGCGACAAGAGCATCGACCGCGTGCTCGTGTTCACCCGCACCAAGCACGGCGCCGACAAGGTGGTGCGCAGCCTCGACAAGGACGGGATCACGGCAGCCGCCATTCACGGCAACAAGTCGCAGCCGCAGCGCGAGCGGGCGCTCGCCGCCTTCCGCGACGGCTCCTGCCGGGTGCTGATCGCGACCGACATCGCGGCGCGCGGAATCGACGTTGAGGGCGTCTCGCACGTGTTCAACTACGATCTCCCGAACGTGCCGGAATCCTACGTGCACCGGATCGGCCGTACGGCTCGCGCCGGCGCAACGGGCGTCGCGATCGCGTTCTGCAACGACGAAGAGCGCGCATACCTGCGCGACATCGAGAAGCTCACGCGCCTGAAGGTGCCGGTAGCGCCGCTGCCGGAAGGGTTCTCGCCTGGTCCGCTGGGCCAGGAGGCCCCGGAACCTGCCCGCCGTCAGCCGGCTCCCCATGCGCGGGGCGGTGGCAACAGAGGCCAGGGCGGCGCGCCGCGCTCGAACGATGCACAGGCCCAGCGCGGCCCGAAGCGCCGTCGCGGCGGGGGCGGCAAGCCCGCGGGCAACCAGCCCGGCGCTCAGGTACAGAGGCCGAAGCACGCCGCCGCGCCTGCTGCCCGCCGGGCCGAAGGCGGAAACGACGGCATGCAACTCGCCTGGCTCGACAAGGGACCGTGGCAGCGTTGATGCAGCCGCAGTAACATCAGGAGAAAGGCCGGGCTCTGCCCGGCCTTTTTCGTTTCGGCCGCTCGGCCCTGCCCCTTGCGGAGGGCGGGCGCTTTCACGCGACCGGGTTAGGGGTGGCGCAGAAGGAACCGGGGTGGTGCCTCCTGCACCACCTCCAACCTCTCCCCGCAAGGGCGAGGGGAGGTGAACTCAATGATACGGATCCGCCGCGTCGCGCAGGCCGTCGCCCATGAAGTTGAAGGCGAGCACCACGATCACGACGGGGAGGATCGGGAACAGCAGCCACGGGTGGAGTTGCAGCGCGGCGAGGTTCTGGGCCTCGTTGAGCAGCACGCCCCAGCTCGTCACGGGCGGACGCAGGCCAAGCCCTAGGAAGGAGAGGGCAGTCTCGCCGAGGATCATGGAGGGGATCGACAGCGTCGCCGAGGCGATGAGATGGCTCATGAAGTTCGGGATCAGGTGGCGCGTGATGATGCGCCTTTTCGAGGCGCCCATGAGCTCCGCGGCGCGCACGAAGTCCTCCTCCCGCAGCGACAGGAGCTTCGAGCGGACGGCGCGCGCCAGACCCGGCCAGTCCAGGAGGCCGAGAATGATCGTGATGCCGAAGAAGACGAGGAGCGGGCTCCAGTTCGCGGGCAAAGCGGCCGAGAGCGCGAGCCACAGGGGCAGCTCGGGCAGCGAGCGCAGAATCTCGATCATGCGCTGCACCACGTAATCGACCCAGCCGCCCATATAGCCCGCGAGCCCGCCGAAGAAGAGCCCGAGCGTGAAGGACACCGCGATGCCCATCAAACCGATCGTGAGCGAGATGCGCGCGCCGTAGATGATCCGCGAGAACAGGTCGCGCCCGAGCCGGTCGGTGCCGAGCAGGAACATGGTGCCGTTCTCGGGCGCGCAGGCGAGGTGGACATCCGTCCTCCAGAGGCCCCAGAACTCGTAGGCATCGCCGCGGCAGAAGAAACGGATCGGCTGCGGCGTGCTGCGGTCGACCTTGTACTCGCGCTGGAAGGTGTCGAGATTGAAGGTGAATTCATAGGGGTACACGAAGGGGCGGCTGAGGCTCCCCTCGTGGAAGAGGTGGATCCCCTGCGGCGGGGCATAGAGGAAGTCGCCGTTGCGCTTCGTCTGGTTGTAGGGTGCGATCAGCTCCACGAAGGGAATGAGCGCGTAGAAGAACAGGAGCACGAAGGCCGAAGCCACGGCGACCTTGTGACGGCGGAACTTCCACCACATCAGGCGCCAGGACGAGGCGCGGTAGAACCCCTCGTTCTCGGCACCCACGGGCTCCGTCGCGCCGGGATCGAACGGTGCCGGGTTCACATAGTGCTGGCGGCGCGGAAGCGCTTCCACATTCATCGCGCGGCTCTCCCGCGGCTCAGGGGCCGCCTCATCGTGCGTTTCCTCCCATGCGGATGCGTGGGTCGAGCCACGCCAGGAGAAGATCGGAGACCAGCATGCCGATCACGGTCAGGAGCGCCACGAACATCAGGATGAAGCCGGCCAGGAACTGGTCCTGGCTCTTCAGCGCCGAGAGCAGGATCGGTCCGACGGTCGGCAGGCTCAGGACCAGGGAGACCAGCACTGAGCCCGAGACCAGATGCGGCAGCAGGTTGCCGATATCGGCGATGAAGGGGTTGAGCGACATCCGGAACGGGTACTTCAGCAGGGCCTTGCGGGGCGGCAGGCCCTTGGCCTTGGCGGTCACGAAGTACTGCTTGCCGAGCTCGTCGAGAAGGTTGGCGCGCATGCGCCGGATCATCGCCGCCGTGCCGCTCAGGCCGATCACCAGGGTCGGGACCACGAGATGGGACAGGAGCGATTGCACCTTGGCCCAGGTCCAGGGCTGGTTGGCGTATTGCGGATCGTAGAGGCCGCCGATCGAGACCCCGAACCAGCGGTTCACGTAATAGAGCAGGATCAGCGCGAGGAGGAAGCTGGGTGTCGCGAGCCCGAGATAGCCGACGAACGTCGCGACGTAATCGCCAATGGAATATTGCCGGGTCGCCGAGTAGATCGCGATCGGGATCGAGACGATGTGGATGAAGATCACCACCGCGAGATTGACCAGCAGCGTCAGCCAGAGGGCATCCCCCACGACCTCGTTGACGGGCTTGTCGAATTCGAACGACCAGCCCCAGTCGCCTTGCAGCAGGCCCGAATACCCGCCCGGTCCGGGCCACACGCCGATCCAGACCAGGTACTGCTCCCACGCCGGCCGGTCGAGGCCGTATTGCTTGATCAGGAATTCGGCCTTGGCGGCCGATGCGGCCTCGCCTTGTGCACGCAGCTCCGAGATCTGATTGGTCAGGAAGTCGCCCGGGGGCAGCTTGATGATGAAGAACACCAAGGCCGAGATGATGAGCAGCGTCACCGCCATGGTGACGAAGCGGCGCAGCAGAAACATGATCATTGCGGCTTCGCCTCCGTGCTGGCCGGCCTGGGCCTCGTGTGCCTAAGCCCCGTCATTGCGGCTTCGACTCCGTGCTGCCTGTGGTGACCGGACCGGACTCCGCCTGCTTGAGCACCGACCGGTCCCAGAAGATCTCGTCGGCGCGGTAGATGCCGATCATCGCGGTCGGCTCCCAGCTGTAGAGCGCCTTCGCGGGCAGGTTCCGGAGGCCGTTCTTCATCACGATCGGCTGGAGCGAGCCCGCCACCGTGCCGATGATCCACTGGTTCTCGGCATGGTTTTTGAGCATCTCGCGCCAGGCCTGTTGCTGAGCCGCCTTGTCGCCCGTAGTCATCCAGGCGGCGTAGAGGTCGAGCAGGCGCTTCGCTTCCGGGAGGTCGACGGGCTCTCCGTTCTTGGCCTTCGTCTCGACGTACTGCCCCCATTTCGGCCAGGCATAATTGTCCTGTCGCATGGGCGCGAGCTCGGTCGGGGGCATGATGGCGGTCGGGATGGCGTTGTCGAGCCCCTGCGCTGCCACCATGACGGTCAGGCCGGCAAAGGAACGGTTGCGCAGCACCGTGCGATCCTGCGGCTTCACGAAGAGCTTCACCCCGACCTCGCGCCAGAACTCGGCGATCAGCGTAAGCCCATCGACGATGAGACCGCCTTCGCCGTCAGTCTCGACGATGATCTCGAGCTCACGCCCATCGGGCAGCAGACGGATGCCGGCACCGTTGCGCCGAGCCAGCCCGACCTCGTCGAGGAGCTGCGAGGCTCTTTTCGGATCGTAGGTCGCGTGATCCGTGCGCAGCTCGGGGGAGAAGAGCGGGCTCTCCTGCATCACCGTGTTGTTGCCCTCCGTGCCGAGGCCGAAGAGCAGCGCCTTGTTGAGGGTCTTGCGGTCGATGGCGAGCGAGAGTGCCCGGCGGTAGCGCACGTCGCGGTTCAACGATCGCCAGACCGGATCGGCCGCGTTGAGGTTCGGATAGAGGGCAAGCTCCGAGCCGCGCGCGTTCGGCCAGAGCAGGGTCTTGTAGCCCTTGGCGCGCTCACCCTCCTTCAGGATCGGCACGTCGCTCATGGAGAGGCCGCGGAACAGGAGATCGGTCTCGCCCGCATTGGCCTTCGCCGCGAGAAGGCCGCCCGCCGCCACGTCCATGATGATGCGGTCGACATAGGGAAGCTGGTGCCCGGCCGTGTCGACCCGGTGGTAGTACGGATTGCGCTCGAAGACGAAGCGGTTGGCGGGTGCCGCGTTGGTGACCCGCCAGGCCTGCAGGGTCGGCAGATCCGGGTTCGATTGCTCGTTCATATCGTCGAGCCGGTTGTGAAGCGCGGCCCAGGATTTCAGCTTCTGCTTCTTCGCGGCCTCGTCGAGCGCCGCCTTGTCGGCATACTTGGAATGGAACTGCTTCAGGTAGTGGGAGGCCCGGTAGATGAAGGGATCGCGGGCGCCGGCGAGCTGCGGCAGGAAGCGCGGATTCGGCTTTTCCCAGGTGTAGCGCACCGTCCGCTCGTTCAGGATCTCGAATGTCGGCGGCTTGCCGTCGACCATCATGAACTCGGGAAGGCCGGCGGGGCTCAGCTCCTTGTTCTGCGCGACGTCCTCCCAGAAGTAGCGAAAATCCTCTGCCGTGAACGGGTGCCCGTCGGACCAGCGGTGGCCCTCGCGGAGCGTGAAGGTGAAGACCCGCTCGTCCTGGACGTCGGCGCGCTCGAGAATGTCCGGCTGGAGGTTGAGCTTCTCGTCATAGCCCACGAGACGGGTATAGGCGTAGGTCGAGATATAGCGGATGTCCCGCGCCCGCGGGACCAGGGTGATGATCTGCCCACCATATTGGCCGGGTTGCCCGCCGCCCGCCGCAGGGTCGACCACGATGGGCGTCCTCGGCAGCCGTTCCGCCACGGCGGGCAATTGGCCGCCCGAGACCTGAGGCGCGAGCGAGGGCGCCTCCACATAGGTCTGAGCGGCAAGAGGCGTCGCGAGGAGCCCGATGAGGGCGAGAGGGACAAAGTGCTTCATGCTGCCTCCTGTCAGGCGGCTTCCCGGGCCGGGGCGCGCGTGAGGCGCACCCGGTGGCCCGGCTCGATCTCCACCATCGCTCCCCTCTCGCCGCCGGCGAGGCGGTAAGGCTCGGGCCAGCGCGCGGGGTCGGAGAAACGGTCGGTCTTGAGTTTCTGGAAATCGAGGGGGCGGTCGATGTCGGGATCCGGCACGGCCGCGAGCAGCGCCTGCGTGTAGGGATGGACCGGGTTGCGGAAGAGTGACGCCTTCGGCGCCTCCTCGACGATGTAGCCCCGGCACATCACCGCAATGGTGTCGGCGATATAGTCCACGACCGCCAGGTTGTGCGACACGAAGAGATAGGAGAGGCCGAGCGCGCTCTGCAGATCCTTCAGGAGATTGAGAACCTGGGCCTGCACGCTGACGTCGAGAGCCGAAACCGGCTCGTCGCAGAGGAGCACGCGCGGCTCGAGCGCGAGCGCTCGGGCGATGCCGAGCCGCTGCCGCTGGCCGCCGGAGAACGAGTGCGGGTAGCGCCGCAGGGAGCGCTGATCGAGGCCGACCATCTCGAGGAGCTGCTTGGCCCGCTCGTAGCGCTCGTCCGGGGTCCCGATCTCGTGGATGCGCAAGGGCTCGGTGAGAATCTCATAGACCGTCATGCGTGGGTTGAGCGACGAGAACGGGTCCTGGAACACGAACTGGACAGAGCGGCGGTAGGCCGTGAGTTCATCGCCCTCCAAGGCATGCACGTCCTTCGGCCCCGTGCCGTCGTCGAAGAGCACGCGGCCCTGGTCGGGCGAAATCGCGCGCATGATCATCTTGGATACGGTGGTCTTGCCGCAGCCCGACTCGCCGACGAGGCCGAGCGTCGTCCCCGCAGGCAGGCTGAGATTGACCCCGTTCACGGCGTGGATGGTGCGCGTCTTCCCCGAGAACCAGCCGGAGCGCAGCGTATAGGTCTTGCACAGCTCCTCCGCCTTCAGGATCGGCCCCTTCGGCACCGGCCGCTGCGGAGCTTGGACCTTCGCCAGCATTCCGCTTTTCACCTCGCGGATCGGGGTCAGCCGCTCGCCGGGCTCCATCGCGAAGCGCGGCACGGCTCGCATGAGCGCACGCAGGTAGGGATGCTCCGCGTGGCGGAAGATCTCCTCGCGCGAGCCCGCCTCCATGACCCGGCCGCGATACATCACCACCACGTCGTCCGCGACGTTGGCGACGACGCCGAGGTCGTGGGTGATGAGGAGCACCGACATGCCGGTCTCGGCCTGGAGCTCGTTGATGAGGTCGAGGATCTGGGCCTGCGTGGTGACGTCGAGGGCGGTGGTGGGCTCGTCGGCGATGAGGAGGGCGGGCTTCGTGATCAGCGCCATGGCGATCATGGCGCGCTGGCGCAGACCGCCCGAGAGTTCGAAAGGATAGGTCACGTAGGCCCGCGCCGGGTCGGGGAACCCAACCTTGCGGAAGACCTCGATAGACCGTGCGCGCGCCTCGTCCTTGCCGACCTGGGCGTGCAGCATCAGGGCTTCGCCCACCTGGTCGCCCACGGTGTGCAGCGGCGATAGCGAGGTCATGGGCTCCTGGAAGATCATCGCGATGCGGCCGCCGCGCAGGTCGCGCATGGCTTCGCTCTCCGCGCCAAGCTTCACGATGTCGGTGGCGGCGCCTCGAGCCGCAGGATCGTTGAAGATGATCGCGCCGCCCGAGATTCGGGCCACCTTCGGGAGAATCTGCAAGATCGCCTGAGCCGTGACCGACTTGCCGGAGCCGGACTCGCCCACGAGCGCCACGGTCTTACCTTTGGGGATGTCGAAGGACAGCCCGTCCACGGCCCGGAAATCACCGGTCTCCGTCCGGAAGTCGATCGCCAGGTTGCGGATCGACAATAACGGCGCATCCATTGGCCCCTCCGGGCGAACAAGCGACATCAGGACATCGGCTCGAACGCGGTGTAGCAGGGCCCGCCTGCCGACCCAAGCGGTCGAGCGATATCAGGACAACAGCATAACGCCCCCGGAGTTCGATGGCGACTCAGCGGGACGGTTCGAAAAACACTTCGGCGGCAAAGAGATAACGGACCTGCTGCCGATGCGACAGCCGATCGGCCAAGCCCTCGCACAGATGCCACACCGCCTCGTCGTGCACGAGATGATGCGTAAGGATCCCGACCGGTTCATCGCGATCGGCTTTGCCGTCGATTCGCATCGTGATGGCGCGTGCGAGATCCGACAGGATCGAGGCCGGATCCCGCACGCTGCCCGTGCCGTGCCAGTCGATCGGGTCCACATGGGTGTTGACCTGGACGAGGCCGGGCGCTGGCGCTGAGCTTGAGCGGTCCTTGAACGTGGAGAGGCCGCGGTAGCCGAGGTCTCGCAGCCGCGGCACGAGCGCGGGGGCGATGCGGTTCCAGGGTGGTACGAAGACCGGAAGCACGTCCGGCCCCAGCCGTGACCGCGCGGCTTCACGCGCCCGAGCGGCCTCGTCGGCCAGGATCTGCAGCGGACGGTGCGGGCCGAATTCGGCCTTCTTGGCCCCGCCCGCGGCGTGGTTCGCATGGGTGAGCCCGTGCACCAGGATCTGCGCCAGGCGATCTCCGCTGAGCCGCTCGGCGAGCGACGGCTGGGCGAGCGCCGGGATTGCCGCGAGAGCGATCGGGATGCGCACGCGGTGGGCGAGAGCGAGCAGCCGATCGAGCGCAGGTGTGGCCGCGACCGCGTCGTCGTCGCGCCACCACAGCGGCACGTCGTAACCGGCGTCCACTGCGCGCTTGAACGCGTCGTCGAGGATGCCCCAGGGAAGGGAGCGAATGGAGGCGGGTGCCTTGCGGACGCAGTCCTCGACAAGCGCGACCGTGCGCGCGGCGCCGTCGAGATTGATCGGGATCCGCTCCTGCGGCCGACCGAGCCTGCGGCGAACGGCATCGACGAGCCGATCCGCCGTGAGCTCGGCCTCCGGGACGACCTCCGCGAGGCCCCGCGCATCGAGGTGATCGGCGCGCAGCCGCTGCTCGGTCTCGTGCCCGGCCTCGAACGGCACCAGAACCGCCGGAACGCCGGTGCGCAGGAGATCGAGGACCGTGTTGTAGCCCGCCTGGCTGACCGACAGGGCGGCACCGGCGAGGAGCGTCCGGAAGTCCCGCCGGGCGCGCTCGACAATGGCGTGGCCGGGCGCTGCGGCGCGCAGGGCCGCGAATGTCGAATCGGGCACCCCGTTGCCCACGAGCACGCGCCAGGGCTGGTCGGGAATGCGGGCAGCCGCCTCGATCGCGGTGCGGTAGAGAGGAAGGCTGGCCGCGCTCGCCCCGCCGGAGACAACGATGCCCTCTCGTGTGGACGGGCGCGGAACGGCTGCGCCTTCGTCCACGTAGCCTGTATGGCGGATGAGCCGGCGGGTCGTTTCATCGAGGGGCCAGGACGCTTCGAGCGGGATGAGGTCCGGGTCGCCATGCACGAGCGCGATGTCGTAGAAGCGGGCTAGCCGTGCGTGCGCCTCGTCCACCCGCTCGGGCTGCCTCGGCGCCACGAGGATGTCGCGGATCGAGCAGGCCACCAGCGGGCGGGGATCGAGCGCCTGGGCGGCTTCGAGCAGGGCGAGGAACTCATCCGCCAAGACGCGGCGGCCGAAGGGGAAGAGCTCCGTGATCAGCACATCCGGGCGCACCTCGTTCAACGTTGCGACGAGACGGTCGCGCCGCTGATCGCGTCGGACCGCATCGATCGGAACGCCGGCTTCATCGAGCAGCGTCCGGAAGTCGGTTCCCGCCGTCCGAACCGGCGGCAGCTGCACCAGGCGGATGCCGTCGAGCGTGAGGAGCGGAACCGGCATGCCGCCTGAAACCAGCGTGGCTTCATGTCCGGCGCGGGCGAAGGCGCGGGCAAGCGCCGCGGCACGGGTGAGGTGACCGGCTCCGAGGAGATGCGTCACCGCAATCAGGACGCTGAGGCTCACCGGAGGGCTCCGCCGAGCAGTGGTCCGAGGCCCTGACGCAGCCGGTGCGCCGCCTGCGCGAGACCACGCTCCTCCTGGACGAAACGGCGCGCTGCGGCCGACATGGCCGCGCGCCGCTCCGGGCTGTCGAGCAGCGCGCCGACAGCCGCCGCGAAGGCTGCCGCATCGCCGGGCGGGGTCAGAAGACCGGTGCGGCCGTCCTCCACGACGCTCGCGACGCCGCCATAGGCCCCCGCCACCACGGGACAGCCGAGGGCCTGTGCTTCGAGCAGCACCATGCCATAAGCCTCGTTGACGGCGGGCCACAGGAACAGGTCCGCCGCACTATAGCAGGCCCGAAGCCGGGCGCGGTCATCGACCTGCCCGAGGAATGCAACGCGCCGGCCGAAGGGGGCGAACAGGGCCTCGACCTCCGCTCTGGCCTGGCCGTCGCCCACGATGATCAGGGTCCAGGCCTGCTCGCGCACGCGGTCCAGGGCCTCGGCGAGGATCCGGAAGGAGGCGAGCTTGTCGCCCTGCCGCATCATCGCCACGGTGAGCAGATGCGGGGGCTGCGCCCCTTTCGGCGGGGCGTCGCTCCGCATCCGCACCTCCCAGCCGCCGGGCTCGCTCCACTCCCCGTCGTCCAGGAAGGGCGGCAGGTCCACGAGCGCCTGGTTCGGCTTCTGCTTCCGCGCCAGCGCAACCCGGTCCTTCGCGGTCATGACGAAGAGCACGTCGGCGCGGTCCAGTGCAGCCTCGGCGCCCTGGTGCCCGAGCGACCAGGGTCCGGAGGCGCGCTTGGGCGCCCGCGACCCTTCGGCGATCGCATAGGGAAGGCCGAGCGCGTCAGCGACCCGCGGTCCGATCCAGTCCGGGGCCTTGTAGTAGACGTGGTAGGTGAACCAGAGCTGCGGGCGCCGGTCGCGCGGAAGGGCCCGGTAGGCCGCGACCAGGCGCTCGGCCTCCGCCTCGGATCCGAGCCGGATCTCCTCTTGCGCGGCCGGGTTGCCCGTCAGATCGAGGGTCCGGCGTTCGCTGGCGAGGATCGGCGCGAAGCCCGCCGCCTGAAGCGCTTTGAAGAGAAGACGAGCCATCGTGCGGTCGCCCGAAGGCGAAGGGTGATTCGGGCTCTTGAGCGGCGCGTAGAAGGCGATCGGGATCGCGCCGCTCACGGGGACGCCCGCTCGTGCCCGAACTTCCCGACCAGAAGGTCGATACCGCCCTCCATCGAGAACTCCCGCCGCAGGCGCGCGAAGGCCCCGGCGCCGAGGCGGGCGCGCTCGGCCGGATCGCGAATCAGCAGGTTGACGGCGTTCGACAGGGCTTCCCACTCGCCGGGAGCCACGAGCCGCCCCTCCGACCCGTCGCGGATGAATTCCGGGATCCCGGCAAAGTCCGTTGCCACGACGGCAAGGCCCTGGCTCGCCGCCTCCATGATGACGTTGGGGAGCCCGTCGCGGTCGCCGGAGGCGGCCTCCTTGGAGGGCAGCACGAAGAGGTCGGCCTCCCGCAGGAGGGCAATCACGTCGGGCTGCGCCTTCGACCCGAGGAAGGCGCATTTCTCCGCGATGCCCGCCCGCGCGGCCTGCGCCTTGAGGCCGTCCAGAAGTTCGCCGCCACCCACATGCGCGAAGCGCCAATGGAGGTCGGGCGGAAGCGCCGCGAGCGCCCGCAGGAGGTCGTCGAGCCCTTTCTTCTCCACTGCCCGGCCGACGCTGACGATCCGCACCGGATCGGCGGAGTCCGAGCCGTCGCGGGGCGGGCGGGCCTCGGGCGGGGCGGGAAAGCGGCTCAAGTCCAGGCCGTGATAGACAAGGGTCACGCGGTCGGCGGCGGGCGCGAGCGCTTGCAGGTGCCGCGCCCCGTCTGCCGTGCAGGTCACGCCCCAGCGTGCCTCGGCAAGCTTTTCGCGCTTCTCCCAATCCGGGGTCGTCCAGATGTCCTTGGCATGGGCCGAAAAGGTCCAGGTCCGTCCGGTCAGGAGCGCCGCGTAGCGGACCACGGAGGCCGGGGTGTGCAGGTAATGCACGTGGAGATGGGTGATTTCGTCCGGCAGTTCGCGGGCCATCACGAGGGCTTGCCCGAGCCGCCGCCCGCGGTTGGCGGTGAAATCGCGCCGGAGATCCCGCAGGAACGCGCGCATCAAGTCCCCGAACCGCGGCTGGCGCATGGCCCAGAGGGCGCCGCGGAGCACCCGGAGAGAAGCGCGATACAGGTATTCCGGCAGGTAGGTCACCCGCGCCCGGATGCGCTTGTGCATCGGATGCACGGCCTTCTCGGTCGGGTGGCGCAGGGACCAGATCGCGACCGGCAGGCCGCGCTCCTCGAGGGCCAGGATCTCCTGTGCGATGAAGGTCTCGGACAGGCGGGGATAGCCCTTGACCACGACCGCGACCCAGGGCGCATCCGCCCGGTCCAGACGGTTGGCCGGAACGGCCGGCTCCGGCGCGATTCCCTCTGCAGCCGGCCTGCCCGTCGCTTCGGCAGGTTTGGGCGCGCTCCCGGGTGCGGGATCTTGAGACGACGGCATGGGACGGCTTACTCGCAGGCCGGGTTCGGGCGGCGCATGGCGGTTCCGGCGCTACTCGGCCGCCTGGCTCAGCGCAGGCTGCCGCAGGGGGGCGTCGAGCATGGCGGAGAAGCGGTCGCGGATGCGCTCCAGACCGTCCATTAGTCCCGGGACGATGACCTGCGATGGACGGGGCTGCCTCGGGAGGCCTCTCAGAGCCTCGGCCATGCGCAGCGGATCCCGGCTGGCCCCGTCGTCGCTCAGCATCCGGGCAAGCCCCAGCCGCTCGGCCTCCACGGCGCGGATATGTTGCTCGAGCCTTGGCCTGGTCCGTGGCACGATCAGGGCGCGCTTGTCGAGGGAGAGGATCTCGCAGAACGTGTTGTACCCCCCCATCGCGACCACCGCCGCGGCCTTCTGCATGAGGACTTCGAGCTTAGTCTCGAACGAGAGGGCGTCGAGCTTCGGATGCCGCGCGACCCGCTCCATGAAGGAGCGGCGCCGGTCCCGATTGATGAAGGGGCCGAAGACGATGAGGGCCGGGAACTCGGGGCTCGGATCCGCCTCGTAGGCCGAGATGATCCAGTCGATCAGGTCCTCGCCGTCCCCGCCGCCGCCGGTGGTGACCAGGATGAAGGGCTGGCGGGTGATCTTGGGGTAGCGGGCGAGGCTCGATTCCTGCGGCAGATCGCGGCGCAGGTAGCCCGTGTAGGTGATGCGCTTCTCGACGGCGGCGTCGAGGTTGAGGGCCGCGAGAGGTTCGTAGACCTCCCGCAGGCCGTAGACCCAGATCTCGTCGTAATAGCGGGTGAGGGCATCGACCGCCCCTTTCCGCTCCCATTCCGGCACCAGGAGAGCCGGCTCGTCCATGACGTCGCGGATGCCGAGGACGAGGCGGCAGCCCCGGCTCTGCAGGTGCTCGAGCGCGGGCATCACCTCGCCCCGGAAGCCGGTCGGCTCCTTGTCGACGATGAAGACGTCGGGCCGGAACGACTTCGCCGTCTGCATGATGAGGTCCTGGCGCAGCCCGACCGCATCGTCGAGGCTCACATTCAGGTTGAGGCTGCGGTAATCCCCCTCGGGCAGCTTCGTGACCCCGGGGATGCGGACGTAGTCGACGCCGGACCCGAACTCGAAGTTCCCGATCACGGGCGAGCCCGAGATGATCACCACCGACAGGCCGGGCCATCCCTCTACGAGCGCATTGGCGATGGCGCGGGAGCGCCTCAGGTGGCCGAGCCCGAAGGTGTCGTGGCTGTAGATCAGGACGCGGGCCGCCTCGGGCCGGCCCTTCAAGGTCCCGCGCGCCGGACGGGAGCCCTTCCGGGCGGGGGGGGTCTCGTCTGCCATACCGGCTGTCCGTCTTGGGAACCGCAGTCCCGTCGCGTCGTCTACGCTCAAGCTGCCCGAGCACGATAGCGGGGGAAGCCCGCCGGGGAAACCGGGAATTGTAAATCAGGTATCGCGCGGCGGATCGGGGATGCTATCGTGCAACACGATGGATAAAAGCCTGTTCCGATACATCTGGCGTCATTCACGGCGCGACCAGCTCATCGTCTGCGCAGTCGTGCTGGCCTCGCTGCCGTTCTATTTTGCATCCCTCGATCTGCCGCGCCGGATCGTCAATGAGGCCATCCAGGGTCGCGCCTTCGAGAACGGCCGCACCACGGCGCCCTTCCTCGATATCGCCATCGGGCTGCCGCAGCTCCTCGGCGGAGGGAGCATCAAGCTCTTCGACGGCTTTCAAGTCGACCGGGTGACCCTCCTGTTCGGGCTCTCGGGCGTTTTTCTGTTCTTCGTTCTTGTGAACGGCGGATTCAAGTACTGGATCAACGTCGCCAAGGGCGCCCTCGGCGAGCGCATGCTCCGGCGCATGCGGTTCGACCTGTTCTCGCTGATCCTCCGGTTCACGCCCGAGACCCTGCGCAACATCAAGTCGTCCGAGACCGCGACGATGATCAAGGACGAGGTGGAGCCGATCGGCGGCTTCATCGGCGACGCCTTCATCACGCCGGTTTTCCTCGGGACGCAGGCGCTCACGGCGCTGGCCTTCATCATGGTCCAGAACGTCTGGCTCGGCCTCCTGGCGCTCGGCGTGATCGGGATCCAGTTCACGGTCATCCCGCGCATGCGCCGGGAACTCCTGCGCCTCGGCAAGCAACGCCAGGTCGCCTCGCGGCGTCTGGCGGGCCGCGTCGCCGAGGTCGTGGACGGCATCGAGGCCGTCCACGTGCACAGCGCCCATGCCTGGGAGCGGACGGAGATCGGCCACCGCCTCTACGAGCTGTTCGACATCCGCTTCAAGATCTACCGCCGCAAGTTCATGGTGAAATTCCTGAACAACCTGCTGGCGCAGCTCACCCCGTTCCTGTTCTACGCCATCGGCGGCTACTTCGCGCTCAACGGCAACCTCGATATCGGGCAGCTCGTGGCCGTCATCGGCGCCTACAGGGAGTTGCCGCCACCCCTCAAGGAGCTGATCGACTGGGACCAGCAGCGACTCGACGTGCAGGTGAAATACGATCAGGTCGTGCAGAATTTCTCGCCCGAGCGGCTCCTGCCGATCGAGGAGGGCCTGACCGCGCCGCCGGACCTGCGCCTCATGGGCCCGATCATCGCCGAGGAGCTGCGCGTCGCGGATCCGCACGGAGGCACGATCCTCGACGGTGTTTCCTTCCGGTTCGAGGAGCCCGCGCGGGTGGCGCTCGTATCCGACGGCGGCCCGCAGGCGAGCATCCTGGCGCGGATCCTCGCCCGCCGCACCGACCAGTTCAGCGGCCGCCTCACGGTCGCGGGACAGGATCTCGTTCAGCTGCCCACCGTTGTGGTGGGCCGGCACCTGTCCTACGCCGGCGTCGAACCGGTGCTGTTCCCGGGCTCGATCCGGGACAACCTCGTCTACGGTCTCCGGCACCGTGCCCTCGAGCGATCGAGTGAGGCCGACCGGGAGGCTGCTCGGCGCATGGCCGAGGCCGTTCGCACGGGCAATCCGGTCGAGAGCGTCTTCGACCGCTGGGTCGATTGCGAACTCGTGGGCGCCGCCGACGAGAGCGAACTCGACCAGGTGCTTCTGGACTTCCTGCGCGCCGTGGGCATGCAGGAGGACATCTACCGCTTCGGGCTCTCGGGCATGGTGGACCCGGCCAAGCACCCGAACCTCGCCGAGCAGATCGTGGAGGCGAGGGCACGGCTGCGCGAGACGTTCCGGGCCGCGGGTATGGCGGACCTCGTCGAGCCCTTCGATGCCGAGCGCTACAACAGCCAGGCGACGCTCGCCGAGAACCTCCTCTTCGGCGTGCCGACGTCCCGCGACCTCATGGGGCGCAGCCTCGCCGAGCATGCAGGGTTCCGCGACACCCTGGAGCGGGAAGGCCTGAGCGACCACCTCATCGAAATGGGGGCTCGCATCGCGGAAACCATGACGGAAATCTTCCGCGGCCTACCGCCCGGTCATTCGCTCTTCGAGCAATTCTCCTTCATCGGTGCCGACGAACTCACGGATTTCGAGGCGATCCTGCGCCGCCGGAGCGGGCGGGGCGTCTCGCGAGACGACGGCATGCGCCTCCTGTCCCTGCCGCTCGCCTATGTCGAACCCCGGCACCGCCTGGGCCTCCTCGACGACGCCCTGAAGAGCCGGATCGTGGCGGCACGGCGGCCCGTGCGCGCGATGCTCGAGCGCTCCGGCGATCCGGGCGTGCATTTCTACGACGCCGAGCGGGTCACGCCGGCGGCGCCCCTGAAGGACAATCTGCTGTTCGGCCGGGTGAGCTACAGCGTCGCCAATGCCCAGGGACGCGTCACGGAGGCGATCAGCGCGGTCGTGACCGAAATGGGCCTGCGCGACGCGATCGAGCGGATCGGCCTCGATCATCAGGTCGGACCGGCCGGTCGCCTGCTCAGCGCCCAGCAGCGGGCGAGCATCAATCTGGTGCGCTGCCTGGTGAAGCGGCCCGACATCCTCGTCGTGGACGGCGCGCTCGCTCCCTACGATGAAACGCGCGCGACGGAGATTCTCCGGCTTCTCCTCGACTCGTCGAAGGAACAGGCGCTGTTCGTCGTCCTCCCGAACGACCGTCACGCGAGCGGGTTCGACATCCTGATGCGCTTCGAAGGCGGCCAGGTCAGGATCGAGCCCGTGGACGGCGCGCCGCCAGTCGCCGACGTGGCACCCCGGCAAGCCGTGGGGGCGCTAGCGTGAGGCCGGGCTGGCATGATCCATGCGCCGCTGGGCGGCCGGCGGTTCAGGACTTGGAACGTCCGTAACACTTGAGACCGATGGGCGGGCCCGATCCGGGGGCCGCGAAGGTCAGGGGAAAGAGTATGACGCTTGAAACCGAGGTGCAGTCCCTGAGGCAGGTGCCGATGTTCCGCGACATCGACCCGGCACGGCTGAAGCTCCTCGCCTTCACGAGCGAGCGAGTGCAGTTCGCGGACCGTCAGCGCTTCTTCTCGCAAGGGGATCCCAGCGACGCCGCCTACGTGATCCTCGACGGACGGGCGGAGGTGCTGCTCAATACGCCGAACGGCGAGATCAAGGTCGCGGAACTCGGTCGCAACGCGCTCGTGGGCGAGATGGGCATCCTGGGCGACAGCCCGCGCTCGGCCACCATCATGGCCGCCGAAGCCACGACGGCGCTGCGGATCGACAAGCGGGTCTTTCTCGAACTCCTCGCCCAGTTTCCTCAGATGGCGATCGCGGTGATGCGGGAGCTCGCCAACCGCCTGGAGCGGACGAACGCGCAGCTGGCGCAGCTGAGGTCGTGAGCCATGGCGGGCCCGACGGCCCCGGCCGGGGCCGGGCGCGCCGCGGGGGCGCCTGACGAACTTCCGGCAGCAGCGCGCGCCGACGGCACGGGTGCCTCCGAATCCTGGTGGCGCCGCACCCGCGCCGCCATGCGGGAGATCTACTGCCTGCCGCCGCGCGTGCAGGTGCTGGTGGATGCGGAACTCCGGCGGGCCGACATCCTCGGCGCCATTGTGGGCCTCATCGTCGCGCTGTTCCTCGGCACGGTCTATCTCGTCTCGCCGAAGGCGCTCGACGCCGCGACAGGCCTGCGGCCGGTGCCCTTGGTGGTCGGCGTCTTCCTCGCCATGAGCCTCGTCCGGTTACGGCTCGCCTGGCGGGGTCCGCTGAGTGGCTTGTCCCAGACTCTGTTCATCCTCACCGATGTGGGGCTGCTCTATGCGTTGATCTGGAGCTTCCACATCCAGTACGCGCAGCCGCCGGCCTTCTACCTGAAGGCGCCGACCTTCCTGTTCGTCTTCCTGCTGATTGCGGTGCGGGCGCTCCGGCTCGAGCCCCTCGCGGTCCTGACCACGGGCCTCACCGCCGCGGCGGGCTGGGCGCTCATGACGCTCTACGCGCTGAGCTCAGGGGGGCCCGTCACCCGAGACTTCATCGATTACATGACGGACAACGCGGTGCTGATCGGCGCCGAGGTCGAGAAGATCATCGCGATCCTCCTCGTCACCGGTGTGCTCATGCTGGCGCTCCTGATCGGGCGGCGGTCGCTCGTGCTCGCTGTGCGGGGCACGACCGAACGGGACGACCTCGCCCGCTTCTTCGCCCCCGAGGTCGCGGCCCGCATCACCGCGGAGGACCGCTTGCTGCGCCCCGGCTTCGGCGAGGTGCGCAGCGGCGCGGTGCTCGTCTCCGACATCCGCGGCTTCACGGCCCTCGCGGCACGGCGTGAGCCGGGCGAGCTCGTGGCGCTCCTCGTCGATTATCAGCGCCGCATGAGTCCGGTCATCAAGCGCCACAATGGCACGGTCGACAAGTTCCTGGGGGACGGGATCCTCGCGACCTTCGGCTGCGCCTCGCATTCGCACCGCCCCGCCGCCGATGCGATCGCGGCCCTGGACGATCTCTGCCGCGCCGCGGAGGACTTCTCGCGCACGGCAGGCGAACGGTTCGGCGAGCCGGTGCGCCTCGGCTTCGCGGTCGTGGGCGGCGATGTCCTGTGCGGCACCGTCGGGGACGGGGATCGGCTCGAGTTCACGGTGGTGGGGGACGCGGTCAATCAGGCCGTAAAGCTCGAAAAGGCCAACAAGGCGCTCAGAACCCTGGCGCTCGTCGATGCCGCCACGCTCGACGCGGCGCGCGAGCAAGGTCTTGCGCTGGCGCTCGACGAGATCGAGCCCCTCGACGCCACCATGGATGACGGCCGGGTGCGCCGCGTCTATGGCTGGCGGCACCGGCCGTCCACGGCTTGAGGCCGGCTGCCCTTGACATCCGGCAGTGCTTGCCGCTTGACCCGGGCCGGGACGGGGCCGACCTTGCCTGCCCGATGAACCCAGAAGAGGGCAGGGAATGGATCTCGGAACACGATTGAAGGGCCGGCATGTGCTGGTCACGGGCGCATCCGGAGGATTGGGCGAACATTTCGCGCGCCTCTGCGCCGGGTGCGGCGCCTCGGTCACGGTCGGCGCCCGCCGCCGGGAGCGGCTTGACGCCCTGGTCCAGGATCTGCGCTCGGCCGGCGCGCCCCATGCCCGCGCGATCGATCTCGACGTTGCGGATGAGGGCTCGGTGGAGGCTGCCTTTGCGGCCGCTCTCGGGGACGGTGCACCCGCCCTGGACGTCGTGGTCAACAACGCCGGCATCGCGGGTACGGGCGCCGCCATCGACACGGCCACCGAAGAGTTCGACCGCATCATCGCCACGAACCTGCGCGGCGTGTGGCTCATGTCGGGTGCCGCCGCACGGCTTTGGCGCGAGGCCAAGCGCGGCGGCATCATCGTCAACATCGCCTCGATCGTCGGCCACCGCGTCGTCGGCGGCACCGCTCCCTACGTGGTCTCCAAAGCCGGCGTCGTGCAGATGACCGAGGTGCTGGCGCTCGAATGGGCGCGTTTCGGCATCCGGGTCAATGCCCTCTGCCCAGGCTACATCGCGACCGACATCAACGCCTCGTACTTCGAGAGCGACGCCGGCCAGCAGATGATCCGCCGCATCCCCATGCGCCGCCTGGGTCAGCCTGAGGATCTCGATGGCGCCCTCTTGCTGCTCGCCACCGACGCTTCCGCCTGGATGACCGGGACCTCGGTCGTGGTGGACGGCGGCCATCTCGTCTCATCCCTCTGAACGCGCCCCCTCGGGCGTATCCCTCTTAAGCCGCAGGACTGCCATGGATTTTCATATCTCGCCCCAGATCGAGGACATCCGCAGCCGCATCGCGGCCTTCGTGGAGCGGGAGCTGATCCCGATCGAGGCCGATCCCTCGGCCTACGACGCGCACGAGAACATCGCTCTCGACCGGCTCGATGCCATGCGGGCCAAGGCCAAGGCCGAGGGGCTGTGGTGCGTCCAGCTCAAGCCCGAGACCGGGGGGCTGGGGCTCGGCAAGGTCGGCATGGCGGTCTGCTACGAGGCCATGAACCGGTCGATCTTCGGACCCGTGACGTTCAATTCCGGCGCGCCCGACGACGGCAACATGATGGTGCTCGAAGCGATTGCGACGCCGGCCCAGAAGGAACGCTGGCTGCAGCCGATCGTCTCCGGGGCCGTCCGCTCCGCCTTCGTGATGACGGAGCCGCACCCCGGCGGCGGCTCGGACCCGTCGATGATCCAGACGCGAGCCGAGAAGCGCGGCGACGTCTACGTGGTCCGTGGGCGCAAGTGGTTCATCACGGGCGCCGGCGAGGCGAGCCACTTCATCCTCGTCGCCCGGACGTCGGACGATCCGCGCTACGGCCTCACGGCCTTCCTGTTCCACAAGGACCAGCCCGGGTGGCGGATTCTCCGCCGCATTCCGATTATGGGGCCGGAGGAGCATGGCGGCCATTGCGAACTTGAGTTCGACGGTCTCGAGATCCCGGCCGAGAACGTGCTGCTCGGCGAGGGCCAGGGCCTCAAGGTGACGCAGATCCGGCTCGGACCCGCGCGCCTCACCCACTGCATGCGCTGGCTCGGCCTGTCCAAGCGCTGTGTGGAGATCGCCCGCGCCTATGCTGCCGAGCGGCACGGCTTCGGGGTGCGGCTTGCCGACCGCGAGAGCATCCAGCTCATGCTGGGCCGGCTTGCCATGAACATCGAGATCGGGCGGCTCCTCGTCATGAAGGCCGCCTGGGCGCTCGACCAGGGGAGCTTCGCCCGCAAGGAGGTCTCGATGGCCAAGGTGCAGGTCGCCAATGTGCTGCACGAGGCGGCCGATACCGCGATCCAGATCAACGGCGCGCGGGGCTATTCCAAGGACACGGTGCTGGAATGGATCTACCGCTACGCCCGCCAGGCGCGGCTCGTGGACGGCGCCGACGAGGTCCACCGGATGGTTCTGCACCGCAATCTCGAGAGCGAGGGCACCGACTTCTGGCGTTGGCCGGTGGCTTAAGGCGGCGGCTCGCTTCCGGTCAGTCTGAAATCTGGTTGGTCGAACGAGGCGAGCCAGTCCGGCGCCGGCCTCGTCGCACACGCAGAGGAATGACGGACGCCCTGGGTAGACAGGCGCCGGTCCTTAGCACCCGGCGTCGGCTACCTGGTGCCCCCGATGCAACACTGAGCAGAAAATTGGGGGTTTCGCGACTTTTACGGCCAAGGTGACAGATTCTCGCCACAGGAGGCCGTCAAGCCTGCAGGCACTGGCGCGGGAGGCTGGTCCGAATCCCACGGGGTCGGACCGGTTGATCGGCCCAATATGACGGCACGCGGGAACGGCCGATCACGGTGATCCGGCCGGAGGAATGGGACCAGCATGACGGAAATGACGTTGGCGCCCCGCGCCACCGCCGATACGCCAGTGCGTGTCACAGCCAATCGGCCATCTCGGGCTGAGGCTAACCGACCCTTCCTGAAGAAAACGTTTCCGCGGCACGCGACGCGGTTCTGCTCCGCTCTCTGCCTCGCGGCTGGCGCCCAGTTCCTGACGCCGGGTCCTGCGGCGGTCGCCACGCTTCCCTCCGGGCTCGTCCGGGTCCAGACGGCAGCGGATCCGGCCGTCGGCGCGCCGACGCTACCGCAGCGCGACGCCGACCTCGTCCACGCCATCCTCAACGAGGCCTTCCCAGCCCGTCGCGCCGAGCCGGTCACGACCGGGTCGGTGACGACGCCGGATCCTGACGAGATGATGCAGTTCGGAGCCCGCAGAGCCCCGCGCTGGCTCGTCGAGACGATCCTCAAGGCAGCCGAAAAGACGGGCGTCGACCCGGTCTACATGATGACCCTGGCCGATGTGGAATCGAGCCTGCTCCCCGGCGCCAAGGCGCCGACCTCCTCGGCTGCCGGCCTGTTCCAGTTCATCGACCGGACCTGGCTCGAGGTGCTCTACATGCACGGCGCGGCGCACGGCTTCACCGCGGCGGCTTCGGCGATCCGGATGGTGGACGACGAACCGGTGCTCGTGGACGAGAGCCAGCGCCCCTGGATCCTGGGCCTCAAGCGCGACCCCTACCTCGCCGCCCTCATGGCGGGCGAGCTCATCCGGGATATCGCCCGCGAACTGCAGGCCAAGGGCGAGCGCGAGCTCACCGAAGCCGAGCTCTACCTCGCCCACTTCTTCGGCGCCTCGAGCGCCATCCGCTTCCTTGCCGCCCTCGACGAAACGCCGGACGCCTCCGCGACGCGCCTGTTCCCGAGGGCCGCCAAGGCGAATTTCGGCCTCTTCAGCGAGAAGGCCGGCAAGAAGCGCCGCTCCGTGACGGTCTCCGAGCTCTACGACCGAATCGACAGCAAGATCGTCCGCCGCCTGAACTTCTACGACAAGGTGGCGCGGACCAACGAGCGGCCAAAGCTCACCGTCGAGGCGATTGTCGCTCCGCCACCCTAGCGTTGCACCGACACCGGTCGTTAACGACGCCAGCACCGCCCCATCCGCAAATGCCTTGCCGGGCCGCGGCTCCGGGGCTGTCATGGCGTCGACCTTGGTCTTAATGCCGACCCAGGTCAGCATCTGGGCGGCGACCGGGGCGACCTTCTCGTCGTTGATGTAGCGGTCGTTCGGCGTGCCGAGCGTCACTTCGAACCCGTTCGGGTAGCCCGCCTCCGCGAGGAGCTTCTTGGCGCCTTCCGGATCGTAGGCCACCGGCTTCATGTCGGGCGAGGTGCCGAAGAGCGGCACGGGCAGGAGCTCGCCGGCGGCCTGGGCGATGCCGGAGGGGCCGCAGGATGCCCTCTACGATATTCCCGTATCGACCGCCCATGTGGGCGTGTTCCGGGGCGGGACGGCGCTCAACATCGTGCCGGACACCTGCGAGATCCTCTTCGAGGTCCGCACCATCGGGGGCGAGGATCCGGATGCGCTCGTGGCGGAGGTGGAGCGCCACATCCGGGAGGATCTGGAGCCGCGCATGCGGGCGGCAGACAGCGGGGCCGGGATCGATTTCGAGGTCTACGCCGGCTTCCCAGCCCTCGACACCGCACCGGGCGCCGAGGTCGTGACCCTCGCCAAGACGCTCGCCGGCCGCAACGACCACTCCAAGGTGGCCTACGGCACCGAGGCCGGCCTCTTCCAGTCCACCGCCGACATTCCCACCATCGTGATCGGTACCGGCTCCATTGAGCAGGCCCACAAGGCCGACGAGTGGATCGCGGCCGAGCAATTGGCGAAATGCGAGGCTTTCGTGGATCGGCCGATCGAGCGGTGCTCCCGCTAGAGCCGTTTCGACTTGCGTCGAATCAGCTCTCCTCCGGTTGTCGACGCGTTGTGTTCACATGAGCCGGATCCACCTCACTCGAAAACACTCTAGAGCGGGTCCTCATCACTTCGAGCACAGGCCATGTTGCCAGCCCTCCGCACGGCCGCGCGGAGGGCTGCCGTCCTTACCGCCCTCATCCCATCCGCAGGTGCTCCACGAGTTGACGGGCGGAGGGAGGCAGTTCGTCCAGGCTGCGGATGCACAGGGTCAGGTCGCGCAAGGCCCAGGGGTCGTCGAGGTCCACGGTGGCGATCGCCATGGTGCGCGCCGCGCGCTGCGCCGTGGTGTCGGGCACGATGCCGAGGCCGACGCCAGCCTCCACCATGCGGCAGACCGCATCGAAGCTGCGCAGCTGCACGCGCAGCTTCAGGGGCTGGCCGATGCGGCCCGCCTTGTCGGCGAGGAAACGCTGCAGGGCGCTCGCCCGGTCGAGGCCCACGAAATCGTGCTCCAGCACCTCCGCGAAAGCGATCCGGGGGGAGGCCGCGAGCGCATGGCCCCGGGGGACCACGAGGACGAACCTGTCCGAGCGGAACGGATAGGTGCTGAGCCGGCCCGTATCGACCGTACCGGCCACGATTCCGATATCGGCGACCCCTTCCGCGATCAGGCCCACGATCTCGTCCGAAAGCCGCTCCTCGAGATCGATGCTCACCTGGGGGTGCGAGGCCAGGAAGGTGCCGAGGGCCTCCGGCAGGAATTCGGTCAGAGCGTTGGTATTGGACAGGATCCGGATCTGGCCCGCGAGCCCGCCCGCGAAGGTGCCGAGGTCCTCGCGCAGGCGCTCGGCCTGGGCGAGCAGGACGCGGGCATGTTGGAGGAGGGTGCGCCCGGCCGGCGTCGGCGCCACGCCCTGGCGCCCACGCACCAGGAGAGACGCGCCGAGCGATTTCTCCATGTTGCGGATGCGGGTGCTGGCGGCCGCAAGCGCGAGGTTGGCCCGCTCGGCCCCGCGTGTGATGCTTCCGGCATCCACCACGTGGCGGAAGAGGTTGAGATCGACGAGATCGAACTGCATCGAAGTCTTCGTCCAAGAGAGGGGCACAACGTGGCAAGGCGGACCGGCCTCGCCTGAGGATCAGGTCAGAACAGCCGGCTCGTGACGAGCCCTTTGGCGACGAGGCGGCCAGCGGGATCGCGGACCTCGACGTCGGACACGGTCTGGCTGCGCCCCCACTGGATCACCCGCGCCTCTGCCGCGAGGTCGACGCCGTCGGCCGGGGCCAGGTAGCTCACCGTGAGAGTAGTGGTCGCCCCGCCCTTGACCTCCATGGGTGCCCCCGAGGCCGATGCGGCGGCGCCCGCCACGTCGATGAGGGTCGCGATCGCTCCGCCGTGAACAATCGAGCCGACCGTGACGTTGTCGGCCCGGAACGGCATGCGGAGCACCACGCGGTCGGGATGGAGAGTGTCGAGGATGATCCCGAGGCGCTGCGCCAGGGCGGAGCCCATGAGCACCTCCGTGACGAGCCGGGCGGGTTCGGGATCAGCCGACATGGGCCGGGTCTCCTGTCCTTGGGAGGCGTGTCTTCGCGGGACGCGAAGGCTGGGTGGATGAGATACAGATTGCCGTTGGGGACGGGTTCCGGCAAGCTTCGTCACCTGCGAAGCGACAGAGGTGCGTATTCGGTGCGGAACGCATTGCGATCCCGCCACGCTTCCGATACGAACCCGTCGCATGTGGGGGCCCTGGGCCCCGTTGAGGAGCGATCGTCATGGCTGAGGTGAGAGCCCCCGCCCCGCGGCCCCTGTCGCCGCATCTGCAGATCTACCGCTGGTCGTGGACCATGGCGATGTCCATCGTGCACCGGGTGACCGGCGGCGCGCTTTATGTCGGGATTGCGCTGGTCGCGATCTGGCTCGTGGCGCTGGCCTCCGGGCCGGAGGCCTTCGAGGAGGTGCAGGAGTTCTTCGGATCGCCCTTCGGGTACCTGATCCTGTTCGGCTACACCTGGGCGCTGCTGCAGCACATGATCGGCGGCGTGCGCCACCTGATATGGGATTTCGGCTACGGCATGGAGCCGGCCGAGCGCATCAACATGGCGCGCTTCACGCTGATCGGCGCGGTCACCCTGACGCTCCTGATCTGGATCCTCGCCGCGGTCCTGCGCTGACGGCTTCCCTCTCTCCGGAAGAATCACCCATGGTCGACAACCGTTACGATACCAGCCGCACCATGCGCACTCCGCTCGCCCGGGCCAAGGGCCTCGGCGCTTCCGGTCACGGGGCCGAGCATTGGTGGCTGCACCGCATGACGGCGGTGTCCAACATCCCGCTCGTCCTCGGCTTCGTGATCATCGTGGCGGCCCTTGCGGGCAGCGATTACGAGCGGGCCATCGCCATCGTCTCGCATCCCATCGTCGCGATCGTGCTGATCCTCGCCGTGATCTCGGTCACGAACCACATGCGGCTCGGGATGCAGCTCCCGATCGAGGATTACATCCATCAGAAGGGCTGGAAACTCGCGGCGTTGATCGCCAACAACTTCTATGCCGTCGCGATCGCGGTCGCCTGCCTCTACGCGATCGTCAAGGTGAGCCTCGGCCGGGTCCTCTGAGGGCCCGCGACCGAACGAAATTTTTCGATGAGCCTCGGCCGCGGCCTCCAGCGCAGCCGCGGGACCGGGGCTCGAGCAGGATGACGGAGTTCAAGCGCATGGCCACCCAGGCAACCAACGGCCCCGCGGTCAACGGCCGGGCCTACACGATCGTCGACCACACCTTCGACGTGGTGATCGTCGGTGCCGGCGGCGCCGGCCTGCGCGCCACGGTCGGCTGCTCCCAGGCGGGCCTGCGCACGGCCTGCATCACCAAGGTGTTCCCGACCCGCTCCCACACGGTGGCGGCGCAGGGCGGCATCTCGGCCTCGCTCGGCAATATGGGGCCGGACGACTGGCGCTGGCACATGTACGACACCGTGAAGGGGTCGGACTGGCTCGGCGACCAGGATGCGATCGAGTATCTCTGCCGCAACGCCCCGGCCGCGGTCTACGAGCTCGACCATTGGGGCGTGCCGTTCTCGCGCACGGAAGAGGGCAAGATCTACCAGCGTCCCTTCGGCGGCATGACCACGGATTACGGCAAGGGCACGGCGCAGCGCACCTGCGCGGCCGCCGACCGGACCGGCCACGCGATCCTGCACACCCTCTACGGCCAGGCGGTGAGGAACCAGACCAACTTCTTCATCGAGTACTTCGCCCTCGATCTCATGATGGACTCCGACGGTCGCTGCATCGGCGTGGTCGCCCTCAACATGTCGACGGGCGAGATCCACCGCTTCCGCGCCCACATGACGATCCTGGCCACGGGCGGCTACGGCCGGGCCTATTTCTCGGCCACCTCGGCCCACACCTGCACGGGCGACGGCAATGCCATGGTGCTGCGCGCCGGCCTGCCGCTCCAGGACATGGAGTTCGTGCAGTTCCACCCCACCGGGATCTACGGCGCGGGCTGCCTCATCACGGAGGGCGCCCGGGGCGAGGGCGGCTACCTCACCAATTCCGAGGGCGAGCGCTTCATGGAGCGCTACGCGCCCAGCGCCAAGGATCTCGCCTCCCGCGACGTGGTCTCGCGCGCCATGACCATGGAGATCCGCGCCGGCCGCGGCGTCGGCAAGGAGGGGGACCACATCCACCTCCACCTCGACCACCTCGATCCCAAGATCCTGCACGAGCGCCTGCCGGGCATCTCGGAGAGCGCCAAGATCTTCGCGGGTGTGGACGTCACCAAGGAGCCGATCCCGGTCCTGCCGACCGTGCACTACAACATGGGCGGCATCCCGACGAACTACCACGGCGAGGTCCTGACCCTGAAGAACGGCAACCCCGACACGGTGGTGCCGGGCCTGATGGCGCTCGGCGAAGCCGCCTGCGTCTCCGTGCACGGCGCGAACCGCCTCGGCTCCAACTCCCTCATCGACCTCGTGGTCTTCGGCCGCGCGGCGGGGCTTCGTTGCGCCGAGGTTCTGGAGCCCAACGCCCGGCACCGCGAACTGCCGAAGGGCGCGGACGAGATGGCCCTCTCCCGCCTCGACCGCTTCCGCAACGCCAGCGGCGGCACGCCGACCGCGGACCTGCGCCTGCAGATGCAGAAGACCATGCAGAACAACTGCGCGGTGTTCCGCACCGGCGAGGTTCTGGAGGAGGGCAAGACCCTCATCCACGAGGTCTGGCGCGGTGAGACGGACGTGCGCGTCACCGACCGTTCGCTGATCTGGAACTCGGACCTGATCGAGACGCTGGAATTCGACAACCTGATCACCCAGGCCGTCGTCACCATGGAATCGGCGGCGAACCGCCCGGAGTCCCGTGGCGCCCATGCCCGCGAGGACTACCCTGAGCGCGACGACAAGAACTGGATGAAGCACACCCTGTCCTGGCTCGACGAAACCTCGCACCAGGTCACGATCGACTACCGCCCGGTGCACACCTACACGATGTCGAACGAGATCCAGTACATCGAGCCGAAGGCACGCGTTTACTAACCACCCGTCATGGCCGGACCCGCTCCGGCTGTCGACGGCTCCACGCCGTCATGCAGCGAAAGGCGTGAATGCTCGGGCGTCGCCCGGGCATGACGACGAGAGGCAAGACCGAATGGCCCAATTCACTCTTCCGAAGAACTCCAAGTTGACCGAAGGCAAGACCTGGCCGAAGCCGGCCGGGTCGAACCTGCAGGAGTTCCGCATCTACCGCTGGAACCCGGACGACGGCGCCAATCCGCGGATCGACACCTATTATGTCGACCGGGACGATTGCGGGCCGATGGTCCTCGACGCGCTGCTGTGGATCAAGAACAAGGTCGACTCGACGCTGACCTTCCGGCGCTCCTGCCGCGAGGGCATCTGCGGCTCCTGCGCCATGAACATCCAGGGCGGCAACACCCTCGCCTGCACGCTCGGCATCGACGATTGCAGCGGCGGCGCGATCAAGATCTATCCGCTGCCGCACATGCCGGTCATCAAGGACCTGGTGCCGGACCTCACGAGCTTCTTCGCGCAGCATGCCGCGATCGAGCCCTGGCTGCAGACGCAGACGGCCGAGCCTGAGACCGAGTGGCGCCAGACTCCGGAGGAACGCTCCAAGCTCGACGGGCTCTACGAGTGCATCCTCTGCGCCTGCTGCACCACGTCCTGCCCGAGCTATTGGTGGAACGGTGACCGGTTCCTCGGCCCGGCGGCGCTGCTCCAGGCCTATCGCTGGCTTATCGACAGCCGCGACGAGGCCACCGGCGAGCGCCTCGACACCCTGCACGACCCGTTCCGCCTCTACCGCTGCCACACGATCATGAACTGCGCCAACACCTGCCCGAAGGGCCTCAACCCGGCGAAGGCGATCGCGGAAATCAAGAAGATGATGATCGCCCGCCAGGTGTGACGGGGGCACCGCACACAGGTGGTGCATCGGCGCCACACCTCAACGAAAAGGCGCTTTCGGGCGCCTTTTTCGTGGCCGGCTTTCGACCGTGACCATGGTTGGACCACATTTCCTGCGGCAACAAAGACCCTCTCCGACAAGCCCTCACCCTAGAGACGCATGCGCACGACATCCTGGTCCCTTCTTGCCGTCATCGCTCCCGCCCTCCTGCTCGGCGCCTGCACGTCGACCCGCATGGGAGGCCCGTCCATGCGCGCTGCGGTGGCGGCTCCGGTTCAGGCGCCGGTGCCGGAGCCTGTCGAAGCCGTGCCCTCGGGCGCGGTGTCGGCCCAGCCCCTGCCGCCCCTGGATGGCGGGCCGATCGAGTCCGCACCGGTCCCGCAGGCAGCGCCTGTCGATGTGGCGGCTCTGCCGCAGCAGCCTGTCGCGCCGGTGGCGGTAGCGCCGTCCGGCCGCTCGGCGGTGGTGGGCGCGTGGAAAGCCCAGGATGCGTCGGGGGCCTCGTGCCGGGTGCAGCTCTCGTCCTCGCCCGCGCTCGACCTCTACCGGGCCTCGGCCTCGGGCTGCGCCAACGGCGACCTCGCCAAGGTCACGGCGTGGGATTACCGGGACGGCGAGGTCTACCTCTACCAGCCGGGCGGCGCCGTGGCGGCGCGCCTGCGCACCGCGGGCGGCTCGCTCAACGGCGTCCTGGCCAAGTCCGGAGCGCCCCTGACGCTGGCGCGCTGAGCGCCTGCATCGTACCGGGGAGGAGGCTTTCCGCCGCCCCTTCGGGGCGGGTCGAGGGCCCCTGGTGTCCATTGCGCTTCGCTGCGCGTCCCCTTAAGTCCGCCCCGTGACCGCTTCCCTCGCTCCCTCCGGCTCCCCCGCATCGCTCGCCGTCCGCTACGACTCGCTCGTCCGCGCAGAGGCGATCGAGCGCGATCCCGCGCAGCTCAAGATCGTGCGGCGGCTCGACGGGCTCGCGACCGCGCTCGCGGAGCACCGCCTCGCGCGCAAGTCCAGCACGCTCGGGTGGCTCTTCGGAAAGCGCAAGCCGAGCGAGCCCCCGAAGGGCCTCTACATCTGGGGGTCGGTCGGGCGTGGCAAGACCATGCTGATGGACCTCTTCTTCGAGGCCCTGCAGGTGCCCAACAAACGCCGGGTGCATTTCCACGCCTTCATGGCCGAAGTCCATGAGCGCATCCACAGCTGGCGTCAGGCGCTCAAGCGCGGCGAGGTCAGCGGCGACGATCCGATCCGACCCGTGGCGGCGTCCTTCGCGGAAGAAACCTGGGTTCTGTGCTTCGACGAGTTCGCGGTCACCGACATCGCCGACGCCATGATCCTGGGCCGCCTGTTCACCGCCCTGTTCGAACTCGGGGTCGTGGTTGTCGCGACCTCCAACGTGGAGCCGGACCGGCTCTACGAAGGCGGTCTCAACCGGACCCTGTTCCTGCCCTTCGTCCGGCTGCTGCAGCAGAACATGGAGGTGGTCCGCCTCGATGCGCGCACCGATTTCCGGATGGAGAAGCTCGCCGGCAGCCCGGTCTACCACGTGCCGGCGGACGACACGGCCCGTCAGGCCCTCGACCGCTCCTTCCGCAGGCTCACCGGCCGCCAGCGGGGCGAGCGGGTGACGCTCACGGTCAAAGGCCACCCCTTGGAGGTGCCGCAGGCCGCGAGCGGCGTCGCGCGCTTCGCCTTTCCGGATCTCTGCGCCAAGCCCCTCGGGGCCGGCGATTATCTCGCGCTGGCGCAACGCTTCCACACGATCATCGTCGAAGACATCCCGAAGATGGGCTTCGAGCAGCGCAACGAGGCCAAGCGCTTCATCACGCTCGTGGACGCTCTCTACGACCGTCGGGTCAAGCTCCTCGCCTCGGCCGAGGCCGAGCCTCCGGAGCTCTACCGCGCTGAAACAGGCCGTGAGGTGTTCGAGTTCGAACGCACCGTCTCGCGGCTCATCGAGATGCGCTCCGACGAGTATCTCTCCGCCCCGCACGGGCGGCCGGATTCGGCGGATTCGGGCCAGACCACGGGCCTCGTCGAAACATGAGGCGACGAGCCCGCCTCCCGGAGCGCGGAACCCGCGCGGTCGCAAGCCGGCCTCCGGAGCGCCTCCGGCTATGAAGGCCCCGGGCCGGCTGCCGGTCTCCAAGGTGGAATCCGCCGATGTCCGGCTGCTGGCCATCGCGGCGGATCACCTCAAGAGATCTGGCGCTAAGGCCGTGACGCTCGTCGGCATCGCCGAAGCCGCCGGGATGACGCATGCCAATGTGTACCGGTACTTCCCCTCGAAGGCGGCGCTGATCGATGCGGTCGCCGACCGCTGGCTCAAGGCCCTCGAGGTCGTGATCGCCCAGATCGCCGACGCCCCCGACCCGGCGGACGACAAGCTGGAGCGGCTGATCCAGGCCCTCGCAGGAGCCCACCGGGACCTGCTCACCGAGGACCGGCACCTCTTCGACGTCTATTGCGACGCGACCGGCACCTCGCGGGCGCTCGTCCGCAAGCACCGGGCGCGCCTGCGCCAGCTCATCGAGCGGGTGATCGACGAGGGCATCGCCACGGGCAAGTTCGACCCGCTCGACCGGGACCGGGCGCTCGCCTTCGTAGGCGACGCCGCGCACCGCTTCATCAATCCCATTGCGGTCCGGCTTGATGCCGACATGCCCCGCGACATCGCAGAGGTCCGGCTCGCCGCGGTCATCCGGGTGATCCTCCGAGCACTGGCAAGCGGGACCGTTTAAGCTTAATGACAAATTTAGATTTTTGTAACAAAACGGCTTGTGAAGCCTTCCGTTAACTAAGTCTCTAGCAATAAAGCCATTTTTCTGGCTAAGCTCGTTGGATAGAGATGTCCAAGCGTCGAATTGGCGAGACTAGGTGCCTTTGAAGCCTTGAAGCAGCGCCATATCTGAGGCTAAAGAGCGCGCCGTCTGCGTGGCCCGTGCCAGGCGCCCGCCCGCGACCTCATTCATCATCGACCTCTGCAAGGACACCCCATGGCCCGCAAGAAGATCGCGCTCATCGGCGCCGGACAGATCGGTGGCACACTCGCCCATCTCGTCGGCTTGAAGGAACTCGGCGACGTCGTGCTGTTCGACATCGCGGAGGGGATCCCCCAGGGCAAGGGCCTCGACATTGCCGAATCCGCGCCCGTGGACGGCTTCGACGCCCGCTACAAGGGTGCGAACGACTACGCCGAGATCCAGGGCGCCGACGTCATCATCGTGACGGCCGGTGTGCCGCGCAAGCCCGGCATGAGCCGCGACGATCTGCTCGGCATCAACCTGAAGGTCATGGAAGCGGTCGGCAACGGCATCAAGCAATATGCCCCGAACGCCTTCGTGATCTGCATCACCAACCCGCTCGACGCGATGGTGTGGGCGCTGCAGAAGTTCTCGGGGCTCGCTCCGAACAAGATCGTCGGCATGGCCGGCGTGCTGGACTCGGCCCGTTTCCGCCACTTCCTGGCCGAGGCCTTCGACGTGTCGGTCGAGGATGTGACGGCGTTCGTGCTCGGCGGCCACGGCGACGACATGGTTCCGCTGGTACGCTACTCCACGGTCGCGGGCGTCCCGCTGCCCGACCTCGTCAAGATGGGCTGGACCACCCAGGAGAAGCTCGACGCCATGGTGGAGCGGACCCGCAAGGGCGGCGGCGAGATCGTCAACCTGCTCAAGACCGGCTCGGCCTTCTATGCCCCCGCGGCCTCGGCGATCGCCATGGCCGAGAGCTACCTCAAGGACAAGAAGCGGGTCCTGCCCTGCGCGGCCTACCTGACGGGCCAGTACGGCGTGAACGACATGTTCGTGGGCGTGCCGATCGTGATCGGCGCCAATGGCGTGGAGCGGATCGTCGAGGTCGAGTTCTCGGGCGACGAGCGCGCCATGTTCGAGAAGTCGGTGGCCTCGGTCCAGTCCCTCGTCGACGCCTGCAAGCAGATCAACCCGTCGCTGGCCTGACGCCGGCGACTCCCATGGCCGGCCTCGACCTGGCCATCCACGATCGCAACCTCATATCGCCAAGGCGCGGGTGCCCGGACCAGGTCCGGGCATGATGCCGGAGAGACACCGATGAACATTCACGAGTACCAGGGCAAGGCGGTTTTGAAGGAGTTTGGTCTTCCGGTCTCGCAGGGCCGGGCCATCTTCTCGGCCGACGAGGCGGAGGCCGCCGCCCATGCGCTCGGCGGCCCCTTGTGGGTCGTCAAGTCCCAGATCCACGCCGGCGGCCGCGGCAAGGGCAAGTTCAAGGAGCGGGAGGCCGGCGACAAGGGCGGCGTGCGGCTCGCCCGCTCGGTCGCCGAGGTCAAGCAGTATGCCCGCGAGATGTTGGGCCGCACGCTCGTGACGGTGCAGACCGGCGAGGCCGGCAAGCAGGTCAACCGGCTCTACATCGAGGAGGGCTCGGACATCGCCTCCGAGTTCTACCTCTCCATGCTGGTCGACCGCGAGACCGGCCGCGTCGCCTATGTGGTCTCCACGGAAGGCGGCATGGACATCGAGCAGGTCGCCCACGACACCCCGGAGAAGATCGTGACCTTCTCGGTCGACCCCGCCACGGGCGTGATGCCCCACCACGGGCGGGCGGTCGCCAAGGCGCTGGGGCTCACGGGGGCTCTGGCCAAGGAGGCCGAGGATCTCACGGCGAAGCTCTACCAGGCCTTCACGGCGCGGGACATGAGCATGCTGGAGATCAACCCGCTGATCGTCACCCGGGACGGGCACCTGCGCTGTCTGGATGCCAAGATCTCGTTCGACTCGAACGCGCTCTACCGTCACCCGGAGGTCACGGCGCTGCGGGATCTCACGGAGGAGGACGAGAAGGAGATCGAGGCCTCGAAGTACGATCTGGCCTACATCGCGCTCGAGGGCACGATCGGCTGCATGGTGAACGGGGCGGGGCTCGCGATGGCGACCCTCGACATCATCAAGCTCTACGGCGAGGAGCCGGCCAACTTCCTCGACGTCGGCGGCGGCGCCACGAAGGAGAAGGTCGCGGCCGCGTTCAAGATCATCACGGCGGATCCGAACGTCAAAGGCATTCTGGTCAACATCTTCGGCGGCATCATGAAGTGCGACGTCATCGCCCAGGGCGTGATCGCCGCCGTCCGCGACGTGGGTCTCGAAGTGCCCCTCGTCGTGCGTCTCGAGGGCACGAATGTCGAGCAGGGCAAGCAGATTATCCGTGATGCGCGGCTCAACGTGATCCCGGCGGAAGACCTCGACGACGCCGCCCAGAAGATCGTCGGTGCCGTCAGACAAGCCGCCTAACGGGAGGAAACCATGTCCATTCTCATCAACAAAGACACCCGTGTGATCTGCCAGGGCTTCACCGGTAAGAACGGCACCTTCCACTCCGAGCAGGCCATCGCCTACGGGACCAGGATGGTCGGGGGCGTGGCGCCGGGGAAGGGTGGGTCGGTGCATCTGGACCTCCCCGTCTTCGATACGGTCCGGGAGGCCCGGGAGCGCACGGGCGCCGATGCCTCGGTGGTGTATGTGCCGCCGGCGGGGGCGGCGGACGCGATCTGCGAGGCGATCGCGGCCGAGATCCCGCTGATCGTGTGCATCACGGAAGGCATCCCCGTGCTCGACATGGTGCGGGTCAAGCGCGCGCTCTCCGGCTCCAAGTCGCGCCTGCTCGGGCCGAACTGCCCGGGCCTGGTCACG
>JAESFH010000154.1_pt1 | contig 49894 bp, 44 predicted proteins | sample 9269381 | NCBI WGS metagenome assembly JAESFH01 (sample SAMN14504062, study PRJNA617094) | algae metagenome | isolation source: Aphanothece sp. CMT-3BRIN-NPC111 and co-occurring heterotrophs from well... | place: USA: Clark Mountains Wilderness, California | collected 2010-04-18
CGTGATCGCCGCCGTCAATGACGTCTTGCCATGGTCAACGTGGCCAATCGTGCCAATGTTGCAATGCGGCTTCGTCCGCGCAAACTTTTCCTTCGCCATCGTGGCACCTGTTCCTTTGATCGTTATCCGTATTGGTTCAGTGGGTTCAGGCGTACTTCGCCTGAACCTCGGCAGCCACGTTCGACGGCACCTGCTCGTAGTGGTCGAACTGCATCGTGTAGTTGGCCCGCCCCTGGCTCATGGAGCGCAGGGTGTTGACGTAGCCGAACATGTTGGCGAGGGGCACCATCGCGTTGATGACGACCGCATTGCCGCGCATGTCCTGACCCTGGATCTGGCCACGACGGGAGTTCAGGTCGCCGATCACCGAACCGGTGTAATCTTCCGGAGTGACGACCTCGACCTTCATGATCGGCTCGAGCAGAACCGAGCTACCCTTCTGGAGACCCTCGCGGAGAGCCGCACGGGAGGCGATTTCGAAGGCGAGAGCCGACGAGTCCACCTCGTGGAAGGCGCCGTCGACGAGCTGCACCTTGACGTCGACCACCGGGAAGCCGGCGACGACGCCCGCGCCCACCACGGAGAGAAGGCCCTTCTCGACGCCGGGGATGTACTCCTTCGGGACCGCACCGCCGACGATCTTGGACTCGAAGGCAAAGCCCGCGCCCTTCTCGTTCGGCTCCACGACCAACTTCACGCGGGCGAACTGGCCCGTACCGCCGGTCTGCTTCTTGTGGGTGTAGTCGATCTCGGTGCGGCGGGTGATCGTCTCGCGGTAGGCCACCTGCGGCGCGCCGATATTCGCGTCGACCTTGTAGGTGCGGCGCAGGATGTCGACCTTGATGTCCAGGTGGAGCTCGCCCATCCCCTTGAGGATGGTCTGGCCCGATTCCTGGTCCGTGGACACGCGGAAGGACGGATCCTCGGCAGCAAGCTTCTGCAGGGCGAGACCAAGCTTCTCCTGGTCGGCCTTGGACTTCGGCTCGATCGCGATCTCGATCACTGGCTCCGGGAATTCCATCTTCTCGAGGATGACGGGCTTCAGCGGATCGCAAAGGGTATCGCCGGTGCGGGTATCCTTGAGGCCCGCGAGGGCGACGATGTCGCCCGCATAGGCCTCCTTGATGTCCTCGCGGTTGTTCGCATGCATGAGCAGCATGCGGCCGACGCGCTCTTTCTTCTCGCGGGTCGAGTTCGCCAGCGAGTCACCGGCGGAGACCTTGCCGGAATAGACGCGGCAGAAGGTGATGGTGCCGACGAACGGATCGTCCATGATCTTGAAGGCGAGCATGGAGAACGGGTCCGAATCGACCGGGCGGCGGACGATCGGCTCCTCGGTATCCGGATGGATGCCGGCGATGGCTTCACGGTCGGCCGGGGAAGGCAGGAAGTCCACGACCGCGTCGAGGAGCGGCTGCACGCCCTTGTTCTTGAACGCGGAGCCGCAGAGCACCGGGTGGAAGGCGCGACGCTGCACGGCCGTGCGCACCAGGCGACGGAGCGTGGCCTCGTCCGGCTCCTGGCCGTCGAGGTAGGCCATCATGGCCTCGTCGTCCATCTCGACCGCAGCTTCGACGAGCTTGCCGCGGTACTCGACCGCCTGGTCCTTCAGCTCGGCCGGGATCTCGACTTCGTCGTACTTGGCGCCGAGCGCCTCACCCGACCAGACGATCGCCTTCATCTTGATGAGGTCGATGACGCCCTGGAAGTCGCTCTCCGAACCGATGGGGAGCTGCAGGCAGACTGGCTTGCCGGCGACGCGGTCGATGATGTCCTTGACGCACTTGAAGAAGTCGGCGCCGGTCTTGTCCATCTTGTTGACGAACACCACACGGGGGACATCGTACTTGTCGGCCTGGCGCCAGACGGTCTCGGTCTGGGGCTCCACGCCCTGGTTCCCGTCGAGCACGCAGACGGCGCCGTCGAGGACGCGGAGCGAACGCTCCACCTCGATGGTGAAGTCGACGTGGCCGGGGGTGTCGATGATGTTCAGCCGCTTGTCGCGCCAGAAACAGGTGGTCGCAGCGGAAGTGATCGTGATGCCACGCTCCTGCTCCTGCTCCATCCAGTCCATGGTGGCGGCGCCCTCGTGGACCTCGCCGATCTTGTGCGACTTGCCGGTGTAGTAGAGGATCCGCTCGGTCGTCGTGGTCTTGCCCGCGTCGATGTGGGCCATGATCCCGAAGTTACGGTAGTCCTCGATTGCATGCGTGCGAGGCATCGCCTTGCTCCTAAAGGTCGGCCGTTACCAGCGGTAATGCGAGAAGGCGCGGTTGGCTTCGGCCATCCGGTGCGTGTCCTCGCGCTTCTTCACAGCGTTGCCGCGGTTGTTCGAGGCGTCCAGCAGCTCGGCCGAGAGGCGCTCAACCATGGTCTTGTCATTGCGGCCGCGGGCGGCCTGAATGAGCCAGCGGATCGCCAGCGCCTGACGGCGCTCGGGGCGGACTTCCACCGGGACCTGGTAGGTCGCACCGCCGACGCGGCGGGAGCGGACCTCGATGGCCGGGGCCACGTTGTCGAGGGCCTGCTTGAACACCTCGAGGGGGTTCGCCTTGGCGCGGCCCTCGATGATATCGAAAGCCCCGTAGACGATCTGCTCGGCAACGGACTTCTTACCGTCGTACATCACGGAGTTCATGAACTTCGTGACGACCACGTCCCCAAACTTCGGGTCCGGGATGATTTCGCGCTTTTCGGCGCTGTGGCGGCGGGACATGAGTGACCTCGTCCTAGATCTTCAGAATTGCGGCTTACTTCGGCCGCTTGGCGCCGTACTTCGACCGGCGCTGCTTGCGGTTCTTCACGCCCTGGGTGTCGAGGACACCGCGCAGGATGTGGTAACGGACACCCGGAAGGTCCTTCACGCGGCCACCGCGGATCATGACCACGGAGTGCTCCTGAAGGTTGTGGCCTTCGCCGGGGATATAGCCGATCACCTCGTAGCCATTGGTCAGGCGGACCTTAGCGACCTTACGAAGCGCCGAGTTCGGCTTCTTCGGCGTCGTGGTGTAGACGCGGGTGCACACGCCACGCTTCTGCGGGCAGGCATCCAGCGCGGGAACCTTGTTCCGGCTCTTTTGCGCCGTCCGCGGCTTGCGGATCAGCTGAGAAATCGTCGGCATCCTGTGCCCTCATTTCGAGCCACCGATGGTGGCCTGTGTCTCAGACGACGGTTGAACGCTGCTTTGCAACGGTTTGAGCGAACTCGAAAAACTTCGCGCAAAACGAATTCGCACCATCGGCGGTCAAGCCTTTGGCGCGCTGCATCCGCAGAGGACCACGCGGTCTCCCCCGCGGTCGTGCCTCAATTCTGACAGTGTCAGTCAGTGTTGAGTTCGGCAGCGTTTAGGCGGCGTTGATCAAAGCTGCTGCTCTGAAGTGCAATCGCCTACGGCCAGCCGGAAGTCAGCGCCTTCTAAGCCCCGAGTCGGGGAAAGTCAACCCAAAAAAGGCTTGGATCAGGCCTCTGAAGTCGGGGTCGGGATCTTTGAAATGGAAAGGCCGCCCGAAGGCGGCCTCTCGCAATTTTCGAAGCTTGGCAGCCGGTTTACTCGGCGGCCGGCGGGAGTTCGCCGACCTGAGCCTGCGATTCGGACCGCTTCTGCTGCAGGATCAGGTCGTCGCGGCGCTGGGCCACGCTCTTGATCTGCGAGCTGATCGCTCCGGTGCCGGCCGGGATGAGCGAGCCGACGATCACGTTCTCCTTCAGGCCCTCGAGGGTATCGACCTTGCCGTTGACCGCCGCCTCGGTGAGGACGCGGGTGGTCTCCTGGAACGAGGCCGCCGAGATGAACGAGCGGGTCTGCAGGGATGCCTTGGTGATGCCGAGGAGCACCGGGTTGCCGGCCGCGGGCTTCTTGCCCTCGGCGGCGAGCCGGTCGTTGATCTCCTCGAGCTCCAGCCGGTCGATCTGCTCGCCCGACAGCAGCTCCGAGTCCCCGCCGTCCGTGATCTCAACCTTCTGCAGCATCTGGCGGACGATCACCTCGATGTGCTTGTCGTTGATGCTCACGCCCTGGAGACGGTAGACCTCCTGGATCTCGTTCACGAGGTAGGCCGCCAGCTCCTCGACGCCCTTGATGGCCAGGATGTCGTGCGGGGCCGGGTTTCCGTCGACGATGAAATCGCCGACCTCGACCACGTCGCCGTCCTGCAGGTGGATGTGCTTGCCCTTCGGGATCAGGTACTCCACCGGCTCGGAGCCATCATGCGGGTTGAGCGTCAGGCGACGCTTGTTCTTGTAGTCGCGGCCGAACTGAATCGTACCGGACTTCTCCGCGATGATGGCCGCATCCTTCGGACGCCGGGCCTCGAACAGCTCCGCCACGCGCGGCAGTCCGCCCGTGATGTCGCGGGTCTTGGCGCTCTCGGTCGAGACGCGGGCGAGCACGTCGCCGGCCTTGATCGAGGAGCCCGGATCCGCAGCCAGGATGGCGTCCACGGGGAGGAGGTAGCGGGCGTCGCCGCCGCGGGCGACCTTCGCGACCTTGCCATTCTTGTCCAGGATCACCATCGCGGGGCGCAGGTCGGCCGTGCGGGCCGAGCCGCGCCAATCGATGACCACGCGCTTGGCGATGCCGGTCGCCTCGTCGGTCGTCTCCACCATCGAGGCGCCGTCCACGAGATCCTCGTAGCCCACGGTACCGTCGAGCTCCGAGAGGATCGGACGGGTGTAGGGGTCCCACTCGGCGATGCGCTGGCCGCGCTTCACCTGATCGCCCTCGTCGACCCGCAGGCGCGAGCCGTACTGGACGCGCTGGACCGCCCGCTCGGTGCCGTCGGGGCCGACGATCACCACGGCCACGTTGCGGCCGAGGGCCACGAGGTCGCCGTCGGAGTTGCGGGCCACGTTGCGGTTGCGCAGCTTCACCGTGCCCTCGAAGTTGGACTCGATGAAGGACTGGTCCGCAATCTGGGCTGCACCGCCGATGTGGAAGGTGCGCATCGTGAGCTGCGTGCCCGGCTCGCCGATCGACTGCGCCGCGATGACGCCGACCGCCTCACCCATGTTGACGGGCGTGCCGCGGGCGAGGTCGCGCCCATAGCAGGTGGCGCAGACGCCGTTCCGCGAGGCGCAGACCAGCACGGAGCGGATCTTCACCTCCTGGATGCCGGCAGCCGTGATGGCCTCGATGTGGCTCTCCTCGATCATGGTGCCCTTCGGCACGATAATCGAGCCATCGGCCGCCACCAGATCCTCGGCTGTGGAGCGGCCGAGAATGCGGGTCGCCAGCGACGCGACCACCTGGCCGGCGTCGATGATGGCGCGCATGCGGATGCCCTTGTCGGTGCCGCAATCGGGCTCGCGGATGACCGCGTCCTGAGCGACGTCGACGAGGCGGCGGGTCAGGTAACCCGAGTTCGCCGTCTTGAGCGCCGTATCGGCCAGGCCCTTACGGGCGCCGTGCGTCGAGTTGAAGTACTCGAGCACGTCCAGGCCTTCCTTGAAGTTCGAGATGATCGGGCTCTCGATGATCTCGCCGGACGGCTTGGCCATGAGGCCGCGCATCGCCGCAAGCTGCTTCATCTGGGCCGGCGACCCACGTGCGCCCGAGTGGGACATCATGTAGATCGAGTTGACCGGCTTGTCGCGGCCGCTCTCGTCCTTCTTCACGGAGGAGATGCGGTTCATCATCTCGGCGGCGAGGCGGTCCGAGCACTTGGCCCAGGCGTCCACCACCTTGTTGTACTTCTCGCCCTGGGTGATCAGGCCGTCCTGGTACTGCTGCTCGTAGTCCTTGGCGAGCGCGCGGGTCTCCTCGACGATCTCCCACTTGTTCTCTGGCACCACCATGTCGTCCTTGCCGAACGAGATGCCGGCCTTGAACGCATGGTAGAAGCCGAGCGCCATGATGCGGTCGCAGAAGATCACCGATTCCTTCTGGCCGCAGTGGCGGTAGACGGCATCGATGGTCGCCGAGATCTCCTTCTTGGTCATGAGCTTGTTCACGACGTCGAAGGGCAGCATCGGATGGCTGGGCAGGAGACGCGAGAGCAGCACGCGGCCCGGCGTGGTGTCGTAGATCCGGGTGACGGGCTGGCCGTTCTCGTCCAGACCGTGCCAGCGGTACTTGATCTTCGTGTGCAGGGTGATGACCCGCGAATGCAGGGCGTGCTCCAGCTCGCCCAGGTCCGCGAAGGCCTTGCCCTGACCCGGCTCGCCGTCGGAGACGATGGAGAGGTAGTACAGGCCGAGCACGATGTCCTGGGACGGCACGATGATGGGCGCGCCGTTCGCCGGGTGCAGGATGTTGTTGGTCGACATCATCAGCACGCGGGCTTCGAGCTGCGCTTCGAGCGACAGCGGCACGTGAACCGCCATCTGGTCGCCGTCGAAGTCCGCGTTGAAGGCGGCGCAGACGAGCGGGTGCAGCTGGATCGCCTTGCCCTCGATCAGCGTCGGCTCGAAGGCCTGGATGCCGAGGCGGTGCAGGGTCGGAGCGCGGTTCAGGAGAACCGGGTGCTCGCGGATGACCTCGTCCAGGATGTCCCAGACCTCGGGCTTCTCCTTCTCGACGAGCTTCTTGGCCTGCTTGACGGTGGCGGAGAGACCCCGCGCGTCGAGCTTGGCGTAGATGAACGGCTTGAAGAGCTCGAGCGCCATCTTCTTCGGCAGGCCGCACTGGTGGAGCTTCAGCTCCGGACCCACGACGATGACCGAGCGGCCCGAGTAGTCGACGCGCTTGCCGAGCAGGTTCTGCCGGAAACGGCCCTGCTTGCCCTTCAGCATGTCGGCGAGCGACTTCAGCGGACGCTTGTTGGCGCCGGTGATGACGCGGCCGCGGCGGCCGTTGTCGAACAGGGCATCGACCGCCTCCTGAAGCATGCGCTTCTCGTTGCGGATGATGATGTCCGGCGCGCGCAGCTCGATGAGGCGCTTCAGGCGGTTGTTGCGGTTGATGACGCGACGGTAGAGGTCGTTCAGGTCAGAGGTCGCGAAGCGGCCGCCGTCGAGGGGGACGAGCGGGCGCAGATCCGGCGGGATCACCGGAACGACGGTCAGCACCATCCACTCGGGCTTGTTGCCCGATTGCAGGAAGGCCTCAATGATCTTGAGGCGCTTCATGAGCTTCTTGGGCTTCAGCTCGGAGGTCGTGACCGCGATCTCCTGACGGATGTCGGCCGCGATCTTCTCGAGGTCGAGGTCCTGCAGGATCTTGCGGATCGCCTCCGCGCCGATCATCGCCGTGAACGAATCCTCGCCGTACTCGTCCTGAGCGCGCAGGTACTCGTCCTCGGTGAGGAGCTGACGGTCCTTCATGGGCGTCAGGCCTGCATCGATGACGATGTAGGATTCGAAATAGAGGATCCGCTCCAGATCCTTCAGCGTCATGTCGAGCAGGAGACCGATCCGGCTCGGCAGGGACTTCAGGAACCAGATATGCGCCACGGGAGCCGCGAGCTCGATGTGGCCCATGCGGTCGCGCCGGACGCGCGCGAGGGTGACCTCGACGCCGCACTTCTCGCAGATCACGCCCTTGTACTTCATGCGCTTGTACTTGCCGCACAAGCACTCGTAGTCCTTGATGGGTCCGAAGATGCGCGCGCAGAACAGGCCGTCACGCTCGGGCTTGAACGTCCGGTAGTTGATGGTCTCCGGCTTCTTGATCTCGCCGTAGGACCAGGACAGAATCTTCTCCGGGCTTGCGATCGAGATCTTGATCTGATCGAAGCTCTGCGGCTGTGCCGTCTGATTGAAGAGATTCATGACCTCTTGATTCATCGCCGTCTCCTGGGCTGAAGGGCGCTAGATAAGCACCCTCACCGGCAAATGCATGGGGCTGCGGGCTCCCATGAGCCCGCAGCAGATCGTCAAAGGGTCGCGCCGGAAGGGCGGCGCATCATTCGGCGGCTTCCGCGGGAGGCAGCTCGCCCGGGACCGGCTTCGTGGAGGTGAGCTCCACGTTGAGGCCGAGCGACCGCATCTCCTTCACGAGCACGTTGAAGCTTTCCGGAATGCCCGACTCGAAGGTGTCGTCGCCGCGCACGATGGCCTCGTAGACCTTGGTGCGGCCCGCCACGTCGTCGGACTTGACCGTGAGCATCTCCTGGAGCGTGTACGCGGCGCCGTAGGCTTCGAGCGCCCACACCTCCATCTCGCCGAAGCGCTGGCCGCCGAACTGGGCCTTGCCGCCCAGAGGCTGCTGCGTGACGAGGCTGTAGGGGCCGATCGAACGCGCGTGGATCTTGTCGTCCACGAGGTGGTGGAGCTTCAACATGTAGATGTAGCCCACCGTGACCCTGCGGTCGAACGGCTCGCCGGTGCGCCCGTCGAAGAGCGTGACCTGGCCCGACGGATCGAGGCCCGCCATCTCGAGCATGCGCTCGATGTCGGACTCCTTGGCACCGTCGAAGACCGGGGTCGCGAACGGAACGCCGCGGCGCAGGTTCCGGCCGAGATCGGCGAGCTCCTGGTCGGACGCCTTCTCGATCTCGGGCGCGCTGCCGTAGATCGCGGTCATACGCTCGCGCAACGGACTGGCGTCGCCGGATTTCATGTAGGCGTCCACCGCCTGAGCGACCTGCCGGCCGAGACCAGCCGCCGCCCAACCGAGGTGCGTCTCGAGGATCTGTCCGACGTTCATGCGGCTCGGCACGCCGAGCGGGTTGAGCACGATGTCGACATGGGTGCCGTCTTCCAGGAACGGCATGTCCTCGATCGGCACGATCCGCGACACGACACCCTTGTTGCCGTGGCGGCCCGCCATCTTGTCGCCGGGCTGGATCTTGCGCTTCACCGCCACGAAGACCTTGACCATCTTCATGACGCCCGGAGGCAGCTCGTCGCCGCGCTGCAGCTTCTCGACCTTGTCGAGGAAGCGCTGCTCGAGGCGCTTCTTCGACTCGTCGTACTGCTTCTGCATCGCCTCGATTTCGCTCATGACGGAATCTTCGGCGACGGCGAACTGCCACCACTGCGACCGGGGATACTCGTTGAGGAGGTCCCGGGTGACCGTGGTGTCCTTCTTGAAGCCCTTCGGTCCGGCAACGGCCGGCTGGCCGTTCAGGATCTCGGCCAGGCGAGCGTAGGTGTTGCGATCGAGGATCGCCTGCTCGTCGTCCCGGTCCTTCGCGAGACGCTCGATTTCCTCGCGCTCGATGGCCTGGGCACGCTCGTCCTTGTCGACGCCGTGGCGGTTGAACACCCGGACTTCGACGATGGTGCCGGTGACGCCCGGGGGCACGCGAAGCGAGGTGTCGCGGACGTCGGAGGCCTTCTCGCCGAAGATGGCGCGCAGGAGCTTCTCCTCCGGCGTCATCGGGCTTTCGCCCTTCGGCGTGATCTTGCCGACGAGGATGTCGCCCGCGTGCACCTCGGCGCCGATATAGACGATGCCCGCCTCGTCGAGGTTCTTCAGCGCCTCTTCCGACACGTTCGGAATGTCGCGCGTGATTTCCTCAGGGCCCAGCTTCGTGTCGCGGGCCATCACCTCGAACTCCTCGATGTGGATCGAGGTGAAGACGTCGTCCTTCACGATCCGCTCGGAGAGCAGGATCGAGTCTTCGAAGTTGTAGCCGTTCCACGGCATGAACGCGACGAGCACGTTGCGGCCGAGCGCCAGTTCCCCGAGCTCGGTGGAGGGGCCGTCGGCGATGATGTCGCCCTTGGCCACTACGTCGCCCACCCGGATCAGAGGCTTCTGCGTGATGCAGGTGTTCTGGTTCGAGCGCTGGAACTTCTGGAGGCGATAGATGTCGACGCCGGGGCGGGTCGGATCGTTCTCCTCCGTGGCGCGGACGACGATACGGGTCGCGTCCACCTGGTCCACGATGCCGGCGCGGCGGGCGGCGATCGCGGCGCCCGAGTCACGGGCCACCACGGCTTCCATGCCTGTGCCGACGAACGGAGCGTCCGCCTGCACGAGCGGAACCGCCTGGCGCTGCATGTTGGAGCCCATGAGGGCACGGTTCGCGTCGTCGTTCTCGAGGAACGGGATGAGCGCGGCCGCAACCGATACGAGCTGCTTCGGCGACACCTCCATGAGGTCGACCCGATCCGGCGCCACGACGATCACGTCGCCGGCGCGGCGGCAGATCACGAGGTCTTCCGTGAGGCGGCCTTCCTTGTCGATGACCGAGTTCGCCTGGGCGACGTTGTACTTGGCCTCTTCCATGGCGGACAGGTAGATGACCTCGCTCGTGACCTGGCCGTCGCGGACGCGGCGGAACGGGGTCTCGATGAAGCCGTACTTGTTCACCCGGGCGAAGGTCGCGAGCGAGTTGATCAGACCGATGTTCGGGCCTTCCGGCGTCTCGATCGGGCAGATGCGGCCGTAGTGGGTCGGGTGCACGTCGCGCACCTCGAAGCCCGCGCGTTCACGGGTGAGACCGCCCGGGCCGAGCGCCGAAAGGCGACGCTTGTGCGTGACCTCGGAGAGCGGGTTGGTCTGGTCCATGAACTGCGAGAGCTGGGACGAGCCGAAGAACTCGCGCACGGCGGCGGCCGCAGGCTTCGCGTTGATCAGGTCCTGCGGCATGACGGTGTCGATATCGACCGACGACATGCGCTCCTTGATGGCGCGCTCCATGCGCAGGAGACCCAGGCGGTACTGGTTCTCCATGAGCTCGCCCACCGAGCGGACGCGGCGGTTGCCGAGGTGATCGATGTCGTCCACCTCGCCCTTGCCGTCGCGCAGGTCCACGAGGGCCCGCACCACCGCGATCATGTCCTCGCGACGCAGCGTCCGGACCGTATCCTCGGCGTCGAGATCGAGGCGCATGTTCATCTTCACGCGGCCCACAGCCGAGAGGTCGTAGCGCTCGGCGTCGAAGAACAGCGAGTGGAACATTGCCTCCGCGGTCTCGAGCGTCGGGGGCTCGCCCGGGCGCATGACGCGGTAGATGTCGAACAGCGCGTCCTCGCGCGAGGACGCCTTGTCGATCGCCAGCGTGTTGCGGATGTAGGGACCCACATTCACGTGGTCGATATCGAGCACCGGGATCTCGGTGAGGCCGATCTCGTCGAGGGCCTTGAGCATCTTCTCGGAGATCTCGTCGCCCGCTTCGACGTAGATCTCGCCGGTCTGGTAGTTCACCAGATCCTCGGCGATGTACTGGCCGATCAGGTCCTCGTCGGTCGCCTGGAGAGCCTTGAGGCCCTTCTCGGCGAGCTGACGGGCGCCGCGCGCGGTCAGCTTCTTGCCGGCTTCCAGCACCACCTCGCCGGAATCGGCGTCGACGAGATCCACGGTCCCCTTGAAGCCCTTCAGGCGCTCGGCGTCGAAAGGCACGCGCCAGCCGGTCTTCGCCTTGGTGTAGACGATCCGGTTGTAGAAGGTGTCGAGGATCTCCTCGCCGTCGAGACCGAGCGCGTAGAGCAGCGACGTGACCGGGATCTTACGCTTCCGGTCGATGCGCGCATACACGATGTCCTTGGCGTCGAACTCGATGTCGAGCCAGGAGCCGCGGTACGGGATGATGCGGGCGGCGAACAGCAGCTTGCCCGAGGAGTGGGTCTTGCCCTTGTCGTGGTCGAAGAACACGCCCGGCGAGCGGTGCATCTGGGAGACGATGACGCGCTCGGTGCCGTTCACGATGAAGGTGCCGTTGTCGGTCATGAGCGGCATGTCGCCCATGTAGACATCCTGCTCCTTGATGTCCTTGACCGAGCGGGCGCCGGTATCCGGGTCCACATCGAACACGATCAGGCGCAGGGTCACCTTGAGGGGAGCCGCAAAGGTCATGCCCCGCTGGCGGCACTCGTCGACGTCGTACTTCGGCGCTTCGAAGGTGTACTTCACGAACTCGAGGAGCGCCGTGTTGGAAAAGTCGGAAATCGGGAAAACCGACCTGAAAACCGCTTGAAGACCTTCGTCCGCCCGGCCGCCCTTCGGTTCCTCGACCATCAGGAATTGGTCGTAGGACGCCTTCTGAACCTCGATGAGGTTCGGCATCTCTGCGACTTCCTGAATTTTTCCGAAGAACTTGCGAATGCGCTTCCGGCCGATCAGTGTGTTGGCCATCTGGACCTCGCTCCTATCAACAGCTGACCGGGCGCCCTTGGGCGCGATCCCAACCGGGGGCCGGGTCAGCCGTCCAGCGGTCTGGTGCCGCCGCGACATGAAAAACACGTTGGCTCGTGGAGAGCCCTACCAAGCAGAGCCGTACGAGGGACCCCTACGGACGGCATGACGGCCCCAGGCGGAAAAGCCTGGGACCGTCCTGAATTTTGCGGGAGACCGATCGCTCGGCCTCGCAGCTTACTTCAGCTCGACCTTGGCGCCGACCTTCTCGAGGGTGGCGCGGATCTTCTCGGCCTCGTCCTTGGAGACGGACTCCTTCACCGGCTTCGGAGCGCCCTCGACCAGGTCCTTGGCCTCCTTCAGGCCCAGGCCCGTGATCGCACGGACTTCCTTAATCACCTCGATCTTCTTGTCGCCGGTGGCGGCGAGAACGACGGTGAATTCGGTCTGCTCCTCGGCCGGAGCGGCGGCAGCGCCACCGCCAGCGCCCGGAGCGGCGGCTACCGCAACGGCAGCCGCGGCGGACACGCCCCAACGCTCTTCGAGCATCTTGGCGAGGTCAGCGGCCTCGAGAACGGTGAGCGACGAGAGATCGTCAACGAGCTTGGCAAGATCAGCCATTGATCAGTTCCTTGAGTTCGGTTCGAACGATTGCTTGGGTTTGGTACGGCCTCACGCCGCTTCGCCTGTCTTGGCATAGGCTCCGAACACGCGGGCGAGCTTCGCCGCCGGCGCGTTGACGACCTGGGCGATCTTGGTCGCGGGCGCATTGATGAGCCCGACGATCCGCGCGCGCAGTTCGTCCAGCGACGGCATGGTGGCAAGCGCCTTCACACCGTTCGCATCCAGAGCGGTCTGGCCCATCGCTCCGCCGAGGATCACGAGCTTGTCGTTCCCCTTTGCGAAGTCGACGGCGACCTTGGGCGCCGCGACCGGATCGCTCGAATAAGCGATCAAGGTCTGGCCTTTCATAAGGCCTTGGATGGACGCGACGTCCGTGCCTTCGAGAGCGATCTTGGCGAGGCTGTTCTTCGTGACCTTCACGGTGGCGCCGGCCTGCTTCATCTGCGTTCGCAGCTTGTGCATGTCGGCGACCGTGAGGCCCTTGTAGTGGGCCACGACGACCACGCTCGTGTTCGCAAACACGCCGTTGAGCGTCGAGACGAGCTCGCGTTTTGCTGCTCTGTCCACTGGGCTCTCTCCGGTTGGCGGAAAGGACTTCCGCCGGTTGCACCTGCCGCCCAAGGGGCTCTCGGCTTGCGCCTTGAGCCGCCCCAAGCGGCGCTCTCGCAAGCCCTGTCCCCCAGACCGCCGGAGGCGCCCTGGGTGAGATGGTTCGAACCGATACCCTTCGTCCGCGTTGACGGACGCTGAAACGGCTTTCCCCGTCTATGCAGGCTCTCGCGAATTAAGCCGTCGGGCGAACCCGGGCGGCGCCTGCAGTCTCGGACAGGACATGGCCGGAACGAGCCAAAGGGAGACCCTCAGGCTCGCCGGCCAGTCACCGCCTCATCTCTGAGGCGGAATGCGTTGTGAAGCTTGGATCCAATTCAGAGCACAAGCTTCCGCATGTTTTTGGAAACACAATCCGTTCCCATAGCCAACTTTTTCCGCCGTGCCAAGAGGCTTCGGCATGAAAAATGCAGCCAAGCTGCCGCCGCCTCTCGCAGGCGGGGCGACCTGGAAGCGTGACCATCGGGATGATGGGCCGGACGGCACCCGGCCTCGTCGGGCCGGGTGCCGCCGATTGTTGCAGGCTGATCGCTCAGGCGCTGAGGACCGAGGCGGGGTCCACCTTCACGCCAGGGCCCATGGTCGAGGAGACCGCGATGCGCTGGATGTAGGTGCCCTTGGCGCCGGTAGGCTTCGCCCGGGCGACCGCGTCCGCGAAGGCCCGGATGTTCTCGACGAGCTTGCCGTCGTCGAACGAGACCTTGCCGACGCCCGCATGGACGATACCGGCCTTCTCGACGCGGAACTCCACCGCGCCGCCCTTGGCGGCCTTCACCGCGCCGGCGACGTCCATGGAGACCGTGCCGACCTTCGGGTTCGGCATCAGGCCGCGCGGGCCCAGCACCTTACCGAGGCGGCCGACGAGCGGCATCATGTCCGGGGTCGCGATGCAGCGGTCGAAGTCGATCGTTCCGCCCTGGACGGTCTCGACCAGATCCTCGGCGCCCACCACGTCGGCACCGGCCGCGCGGGCCTCGTCGGCCTTCGCGCCGCGGGCGAACACCGCCACCCGCACGGTCCGGCCGGAGCCGTTCGGCAGGTTGCAGACGCCGCGGACCATCTGGTCGGCGTGACGCGGATCGACGCCGAGGTTCATGGCGAGCTCGACGGTCTCGTCGAACTTGGCCTTGGCGCGTTCCTTGATGAGCTTCACGGCCTCGTCGATGCCGTAGAGCTTCGTGGTCTCGAGGCCCTCGCGAGCCGCGCGGATGCGCTTACCTTGTTTTGCCATCGTGCCCTCCCCTTACGCCACGATCTCGAGACCCATGGCCCGGGCGGAGCCACGGATCATGTTCACGGCGGCATCGACCGAATCGCAGTTCAGGTCGACCATCTTCTTCTCCGCGATCTCGCGGAGCTGGGCCTCGGTGACGCGGCCGGCGGGCGCGCCCTTGCCGGGGGTCTTGGAACCGGAAGCCGGCTTCTTGCCGATCTTCAGGTTTGCGGCCTTCTTGAGGAAGAAGGACACGGGCGGCTGCTTCATCTCGAAGGTGAAGGACCGGTCCTGATACGCGGTGATGATCACCGGGATCGGGGTGCCCTTGTCGATCTGCGCGGTCTTCGCGTTGAAGGCCTTGCAGAATTCCATGATGTTGAGACCGCGCTGACCCAGCGCGGGACCGATCGGCGGCGAGGGGTTCGCGGCGCCGGCGGGTACCTGGAGCTTCACGTAGCCCGCGATTTTCTTTGCCATGGGACTGCTCCCAATAGGCCATTCACCCGGGGCCAGCCGGGCGGAACGGCGGTTGCAGATCGCGGTGCGGCCCGTTGTTGCCCCGGCTGGCGACCGGGCGGACCTCCCGCGGATGAAGCCGGCGCCGCTGGGCGCAGGCCTACCCGACCGAGGGTCGGATCTCAGACGCTACGGCCGCCGGATATCCTGGCCGAACCGAAGCAAACTCGCGCGGCCCTGGGACCGCCAAAGACATGAGCCGAAGCGACGGACGGAAGCCGGGCCGCTGCAAGGGGCCCCGGCGTCAGCCGTGACGGCCTCAGACCTTCTCGACCTGGCCGTATTCCAGCTCGACCGGCGTGGCGCGGCCGAAGATCGACACCGCGACCTTGAGGCGGGATCGGGCCTCGTCCACTTCCTCGACGATGCCGTTGAAGGAGGCGAACGGGCCGTCCGCGACCCGGACCTGCTCGCCGACCTCGAAGGCGATCGAGGGCTTCGGACGATCGACGCCCTCGGCGACCTGGCCCTTGATCCGCTCGGCTTCCGCGTCGGGGATCGGCACCGGCTTCGCCTTGTCGGCGCCCAGGAAGCCCGTGACCTTCGGGGTGTTCTTGATCAGGTGGTAGACCTCGTCGGTGAGGTCGCACTTCACCAGCACGTAGCCGGGGAAGAACTTGCGTTCCGCGTCGACCTTGCGGCCGCGGCGCACCTCGACGACCTTCTCGGTCGGGACCATCACCTCGTCGAACTTCTCCAGGAGGCCACGCTGGGCGGCCTGATCCTTGATCGACTGAGCGACCTTGTTCTCGAAGTTCGAGTAGGCGTGGACGATGTACCAGCGCTTCGACATCTCAATCCGCCCCCTAGCCGCCGAGCCCGACGACCGCGCGGACGCCGAAAGCGACCACCTGATCCACGAGCAGGAAGAACACGCTCGCGAGAACAGCCATCACGAACACCATGGCGGTCGTGATGGTGGTCTCCTTGCGGGTCGGCCACGTGACCTTCGCGGCTTCCGAGCGCACCTGCTGCAGGAACTCGAACGGGTTTGTCTTTGCCATATTCGCCTTGCGACCGCAGGAGCCGGATGGCCCGCCTGCGCGAATCGCCCTCAGTCCAGAGCCGGGAAGGCCCAAATTGACAGGGGCGCGAAGCTGCTTTGAGCCACGCGCCACCCATCGGTTATCTCGTGAGGCGCCCGCCATAACGCAAGCCGCCCGATTTGTCGATTCACCTGTGACGAGCGGCCAAGCTGGCGGCCTCCCGACGCCTCTCGGGAGGACCGGCGCCCAGGGGCTGGCCGCAGGAACCGTGATCGTGACCGCTGGCAGGAGTGGAGGGACTCGAACCCCCAACCCCCGGTTTTGGAGACCGGTGCTCTAGCCGATTGAGCTACACTCCTCCGGCGGTCGACAGGCCGCTTGCCGCAGCCTGGATCGAAGCGGGTCCCGGAGAGGACCCTGGGCAGCGCGAAGCGGCCGCCCGAACGCCATACCCTCAACCGCGAGGGATGGGCAAGGGGCCCGGGGCGAGATTGCCCGCCCCGGAGCCCGACTTTCTGATTAGTCCATGACCTGAGCGACGACGCCGGCACCGACGGTGCGGCCGCCCTCGCGGATGGCGAAGCGCAGCTTCTCCTCCATGGCGATCGGCGCGATCAGCGTCACCTCCATGGCGATGTTGTCGCCCGGCATCACCATCTCGGTGCCCTCCGGCAGCGTCACCACGCCCGTCACGTCGGTCGTGCGGAAGTAGAACTGCGGACGGTAGTTGGTGAAGAACGGCGTGTGGCGCCCGCCCTCGTCCTTGGTCAGGATGTAGGCCTCGGCCTTGAACTTCGTGTGCGGCTTGATCGAGCCCGGCTTGCACAGGACCTGACCCCGCTCCACGTCCTCGCGCTTCGTGCCGCGCAACAGAACGCCCACGTTGTCGCCCGCCTGACCCTGGTCGAGCAGCTTGCGGAACATCTCCACGCCCGTCACGGTCGTCTTCACCGTGGCCTTCAGGCCGACGATCTCGACCTCCTCGCCCACCTTCACGATGCCGCGCTCCACCCGGCCCGTCACCACCGTGCCGCGCCCCGAGATCGAGAACACGTCCTCGATCGGCATCAGGAACGGCTGGTCCACCGGACGCTCCGGCTGCGGGATGTAGGAGTCCACGTTCCGCATCAGCTCCAGGATCGCATCCCGGCCGATCTTCGGCTCCCGGTCCTCGAGCGCGCACAAGGCCGAGCCCTTGGTGATCGGAATGTCGTCCCCGGGGAAGTCGTACTTCGAGAGAAGCTCGCGCACCTCAAGCTCGACCAGATCCAGAAGCTCCGGATCGTCCACCATGTCGACCTTGTTCATGAACACCACCAGCGCGGGCACGCCCACCTGGCGCGCCAGCAGGATGTGCTCGCGGGTCTGCGGCATCGGGCCGTCCGCCGCCGACACCACCAGGATCGCCCCGTCCATCTGGGCCGCGCCCGTGATCATGTTCTTCACGTAGTCCGCGTGACCGGGGCAGTCCACGTGCGCATAGTGCCGGTTCGAGGTCTCGTACTCCACGTGAGCCGTCGAGATCGTGATCCCGCGCGCCTTCTCCTCCGGAGCCTTGTCGATCTGGTCGTAGGCCGTGAACGTCGCACCGCCCGTCTCCGCCAGAACCTTCGTGATCGCCGCCGTCAATGACGTCTTGCCATGGTCAACGTGGCCAATCGTGCCAATGTTGCAATGCGGCTTCGTCCGCGCAAACTTTTCCTTCGCCATTTCTTCTTTCCTGACGCCGTTTTGTCGGGTTGGGAGGCGGGGCTCGCTTAAGGCCCTTTGCTTATTTCTGCAAGAGCCAGTTCCTATAGTCGCCCACGTATTCCGTCACCATCGCGTGGCCGACATCGCCCGACTCGAGCCCGGCTGCGACGGGGGCCAGAAGGCCGCCGATCAGCCGCCGCATGCGCAAACGCCCGTCGTAGCGCAGGATTGTCGCACCGGTCTTGGCATCCATCAGGTCGATCGTGGCTTGGATCTTGGCATCCTGATCAACGAGGATACGGCGGCCGACCGAGGGAATATCGAAGGTCTTCAGTCGGACGACGGCCCGGGCCGGCTGAGGCCCCGTCAGGATGGGCCCGGCTTGCGCCATGAGTTCCAGCCGGAAGCGCTCCGTCAGGACGCGCTGGAAGTGGCTGCGAAGCTCCGGAAAGGTATTGGCCGGCTCGCCCCGGAGCCGATCGGCCAAGTCCGGGTTCATGGGAGCCGAGGCGAGGTAGCTTGACTCCTCGGACGGCCACGAGCGGATGACCTCGATCCCTTCGACGGTGACATCCGTCAGCCGGTAGCGCTGCAGTTCGCTGACGCTCACGGAATGCGGAGCGACAGTCATGCAGCCGGAAAGAAGCAGCGCCACGCCAAGAACAGCAAAACGTCTCGTGATCATTGAAAAACAACCCCCTAGTGCGCCGTGCCGGCGGCATCCTTGCGGGGAGGGTTACAAACTCTACATAAACGGGATCAATCAGCAATAGGTCTTACTTTAGTAATTGGCTACTATTGCGGGTATCCCCGCTTCGTCGTGCCGCCCGCTCTTTTGCTGACCAAGCGCGCGTCCGCCTCAGGGCTGTGCGAGCCTCAGGGCTATGGGAAACCTGTCACAGCTGGGAGTCTGGGGCGGATGGAGCGGGTGAAGGGAATCGAACCCTCGTCATCAGCTTGGAAGGCTGTTGCTCTACCATTGAGCTACACCCGCATAGGCCTCGGGCTGGTGGGTGGTGGGGGAAGTAGGACTCGAACCTACGAAGGCTTAGCCAGCGGATTTACAGTCCGCCCCCTTTGCCGCTCGGGACATTCCCCCAACGTACCCAGCCGGACGCATCGCGCCGAGGCCTCAGTACTATAAAGACGAAAGTCCCCGCCGCAGGGGCGGGGCTCCGCGGGCGCTCTTATGGTGACGGGCCGGCGCGGTGTCAACTGGAAACCTCCGCGACCACCGGCGCTGCGCCGCCGTGAGGGCCCCGGCCCCGCAGCGCCTGGTCCCCATACGCGCGGTGACGCGGCATCTTAGGTCTGCAACACCTCCATGGGCATCCTATGCTATGGGGGCTCCCGCCATTCCACCGAAGGACCGTCCTGCCCGAAGCGCGGCGGTCCACCCATCCGATGAGCCCCGATCATGAGCAGCCGCCCCTTCAAGTCCCGCAAGCCCGGCCCCCGCCGCCCCTCGTCCGGCGGGGGAGGGCGGGGCGGATTTGCCGGGCGCCGCCGCGACGAGGATGACGTGACGGTGCTCTATGGATGGCACCCGGTCTCCGAAGCGCTCCGCAACGGGCAGCGGGTCTTTCACCGCCTCCTCGCCACGGAAAACTCTGCCCGGCGCCTCGCCGAAGAGGTCGGACCCTTGAGGATCGAGCCCGAGATCGTCCGTCCGGACGAGATCAACCGGCTCGTGGAGCCCGACGCGGTGCATCAGGGGCTCTACCTCGAAGCCGACCCCCTCCCCTCGCCAACCCTGGAGACGCTGCAAGGCGACCGGGTGGTTGTCGCCTTCGACCAGATCACCGATCCCCACAATGTAGGGGCGATCGTCCGCACCGCGGCAGCCTTCGGGGTCGAGGCCATCATCACGACGGCCCGTCACAGCCCTGCCGCCACGGGCGTCCTCGCGAAATCGGCCTCCGGCGGCCTGGAGCATGTCCCCTTCCTCGTCGTGCGCAACCTCGCGGACGCCTTGATCAAGCTCGGGGAGCGGGGCTTCCAGCGCATCGGGCTTGATTCCGAAGGAGACACGCAGATCGACGAGATCCCGCTGCGCCGGCCCGTGGTGCTCGTGCTCGGCTCGGAGGGCAAGGGCTTGCGCCAGAGGACGCGGGAGTGCTGCGACGCGATTGGGCGCCTCGACATGCCTGGAGCGATCAAGAGCCTCAACGTCTCGAACGCGGCCGCCATCTCGCTTTATGCCGTGACGCGGCGCCTGGCATCCTGAGGGCGGCTCAGGCGCAACGAAAAAGCCCCGCCGGGATGGGCGGGGCTTCTCGTGTCCGGGGCCGGAGGGGCGGCCGGCCAGCCGGACGGAAACGGCTCAATAGCAGGTGGTCACCCGCCGAACGATCCAGCCCTCCCCTTCGACCCACAGGCGACGGCGGGACTGAGCGCAGTTCGGTTCCAGGGTCGCGGCCTTTTCGACCGATCCGGTGGTCTCGGGTTCCTTGACGGCAGCCGGGGTCGAGACCTCGGCCGCGGCGTTCTTAGTGCGCACGGCGGCCGCGCTCGCCGCTTCGGCCGGGACCGGGGCCGCCCAGGCGAGGCCCGACAACGCAAGGGTAAGTCCAGCGGCCTGCACCACCGAAATCCAACCACGAGTAGCCACAGCTGCTTCCTTTTTGGAGGTCCGGGGCGGTGTCCGACCCGATAAGACTGTCTTTCCGTGATAATCGCCGAGCCTGGCTTTGGTTGCGGTGCGGCAACGCACATTATTTTATCACTTCGCGGGAACCGCAGCGCTTGCGATTGCTTGTCCGCGCTGGTACCCGATGGCCCGCCAGCGAGCCTCATTTCAGACCGTTGCTGTCGCGAAATGCAGCTCCAGAGGGCGATGCCGGTGTAGCACAGCGGTAGTGCAGCGGTTTTGTAAACCGAAGGTCGGGAGTTCGATCCTCTCCACCGGCACCAGTTCCTCCGATCCTCCAGGGCTGTGGAGGCCCCCTCACCCGGTCGATGCCTTCGGACCCAACTCCCCGAGCCGGAGTTGAGTCGCCACGTCATCCGCGAGGGGCCGGGACCATGGGACATGCAAAGCTGGCTGCGTCTGAGGAGCTCGACCATCCCGCGCGCCAGCCTCAAGCCGTCACCGTCTCGGGCCTCACCGGCGAGACGGCGCTGCGCCTGATCGCGCTCGCAGCGGAGGCCGGCCCCGGCGGCCTGATCCATCTGGCCTCAGGCGAGCGACGGGCCGACCAGCTCCTGCGCACCGTCAGAGGCCTGGCGCCCGACCTCGAGGTCCGGCTCTTTCCGCCCTGGGATTGCCTGCCCTACGACCGCGCGGCGCCGTCCCGCGAGACCATGGGGCGCCGCATCGCGGTGCTGCAGGCCCTCTCCGAGCCCGCGGACGCGCCCCGGCTCGTCATCACCACCGCCGACGCGGTGCTGCAGCGCGTTCCGCCGCGCGAGGTGTGGGCCGACGCGCGGATCACCCTCGCCCTCGGGCAGGCGCTCGCGATCGAGTCCTTCGGGCCCGACCTCCAACGATTGGGCTATCGGCTCGACGAGCGGGTGGACGAGACCGGCGAGGCGGCCATTCGGGGGCGGATCATCGACCTCTTCCCAGCGGGCGCCGCGTCCCCGATCCGGATCGAGCACGAGGACGGTGCCATCGTCGCCCTCCATGCCTACGATCCGGCGACCCAGCGCACGACAGCGGACCTGCAGGAGGTCCGGATCCTGCCCGTATCCGAATGCGTCGGGCTCCGCGGCGACGAATCGTTCGAGCGCTTCCAGGGCATCGAACATTGGCTCCCCGACCATTACCGCCGGCTCGAAACCCTGCTCGACTACCTGCCGGAGGCTGCCATCACTTTGGGCGTTGCGGCCGAGGAGCGGCTGGAGGCGGCGCTCGGCCAGATCGTGGACGCCTACGAGAGCCGGACGCGCCTGCGCCCGGAGCGGGCTGCGGGCCCGCGCCCGCCGCAGCCGGGCCGCCTCTATCTCGACGAGGCCGAGTGGACGGAGCGCCTCGCGGAGCGGCACGTCTACCGCTTCGTCTCCGACGCCGATGCGGCGCCCATTCGCCCCCTCCCCGCCTTCGCATCGATGGCGCGGCCGATGCAGCGGCTCTCGGATTTCGTGCGGGACGAGCTGGAGGCGGAGCGCCGGGTTGTGCTGGCGGCCCCATCGGACCGGGACCTGAAGCAACTCTCCCGCCGCGTCGGCGACGACCTGGAGCGGAGTCCGGAGCCCGTCGAAAGCTGGGACGCGGTCCGGTCCGCGGCCCCCGGCAGCCTCCTGTCTTTCCGCCTCGATCTCGAACGGGGCTTCACGGAGCCTGCCGCCGGCGTCACCCTCGTGGCCGCCGCCGACGTGCTCGGCAGCCGCGCCCGCACCGGGAAGGCGGGGACCGTCCGGCCGACCGAGATCGCGGGGATCGAGTTCGAGTTCAGGCTCGGCGATGCGGTGATCCATATGGATCATGGTCTCGGCGTCCTGCGCGGCATCGAGAGCGTCGAGAGCGGCGGAGCGAGCGCCGACCTGGTCCGCCTCGACTATGCCGACGAGGCGACCCTGATGGTGCCCGCGAGCGAGATGGGCAAGGTCTGGCGCTACGGCTCCGCGTCCGAGGCCGTGAGCCTCGACCGGCTCGACGGAGATGCCTGGGACAAGCGGCGCGCCAAGGTGGAAGCCGAGATCGCCGAGAGCGCGGCCCGCCTCGTGACAGTCGTGCGCGAGCGGCAGAGCCGCGCTGCGCCGAAGCTCGTCCCCCCTCGCGGGCCCTACGAGCGCTTCGTCGCCCGCTTCCCCTTTTCCGAGACAGCGGATCAGCTGAGTGCCGTCGAGGACGCCCTCCGGGATCTGGCCTCCGGCCGACCCATGAACCGGCTCGTGTGCGGCGATGTCGGATTCGGCAAGACCGAAGTGGCGCTGCGCGCGGCCGCCGCCGCGGCGCTCGCCGGCAAGCAGGTCGCCGTCGTCGCGCCGACCACCGTGCTCGTTCGCCAGCACGTGACAACCTTCGAGCGGCGCTTCGCCGGACTCGGCATCCGCGTGGCGCACCTGTCGCGGCTCGTCGCCCCGGCCGAGGCAAGGTCCGTCAAGGAGGGGCTCGCGGACGGATCGGTGCGCGTCGTCGTCGGAACGCATGCGCTCGTCGGGAAAGGCGTCCGCTTCCAGGATCTCGGTCTCGTGATCATCGACGAGGAGCAGCGCTTCGGGGCCGCCCACAAGGCGCGCCTGCGCGATCTCGGCGACGGCGTCCACGTCCTGACGCTGACCGCGACGCCGATCCCCCGGACCCTGCAATCCGCGCTGGTGGGCCTGCAGGACATCAGCGTGATCGCGACGCCGCCGACGCAGCGCCAGCCGATCCGCACCTTCCTGGTGCCGTTCGACGAGGCCACAATTCGGGAGGCGCTGCTGCGCGAGCGTCAGCGCGGCGGCCAGAGTTTCGTGGTCTGCCCTCGCATCGAGGACATCGAGCCCATGAGCGCCCGCCTCACGGCGCTCGTGCCCGAGCTCGAGGTTCTGGTCGCCCACGGACAGATGCCGGTCGAAGCGATCGACGATGCCATGGTGCGCTTCGCCGACGGCGAGGGCGACGTGCTGCTCGCCACCAACATCATCGAGAGCGGTCTCGACGTTCCCGGCGCCAACACCATGCTGGTCTGGCGCGCTGACCGGTTCGGTCTCTCGCAGCTCCACCAGCTCCGGGGCCGGGTTGGCCGGGGCCGTGCGCGCGGAATAGCCTATCTTCTGACCGACCCGGACCAAAAGCTGCCGCGGGCGACGCGCAAGCGCCTGCAAACGCTCGAGACCCTCGACCGGCTCGGCGCGGGCTTTGCGATCAGCGCCCGCGACCTCGACCAGCGCGGCGCGGGCGACCTCCTTGGTGAAGAGCAGGCCGGCCACCTCAAGCTCATCGGCGTCGGGCTCTATCAGCACCTCTTGCAGAGCGCGATGGCACAGGCCCGGGGCGAGACGCCGCCGGAGGATTGGGAGCCGGAGCTGAACCTCGGCTCCACGGGTGGGATCCCGGCCGAATACGTCCCGGAGCCGGAGGTCCGGATCAACCTCTACGCCCGCGCGGCGGGTCTCGAAGCCGCGGATGAGATCGACAGCCTCGCCGAGGAGATCGAGGACCGCTTCGGCGATCCTCCGGCACCGGTCGAACGGCTCCTGTGGATTGCGCGCATCCGCCACCTGTGCCGGGAGGCTCAGGTCCAGCGCATCGATGCCGGACCGCAGGCCATCGCGGCGACGTTCCGCGCCGACCGCACCGCGGACCCCTCCCTCGCACGGGCCATCGAGGCCTCCAGAGGCGCACTGGAGTGGCGTGGCGAGCGCCTCATCTGGACCAAGCCGGGCGAGGACGAGACCGAGCGTCTGCGCAACGTCTCGCGCCTGCTGAAAAGGCTTGCCAAGGCCTGAAGCCCGGAATTTGGGCCGCCTTGAGAGGATCCCGCGGAAAGTCCGCTGGATTCCGGGGGCTTTTATCGGCTTTAGGACGGGTCCCCATGGATCAAACTTGACACTCCCCGCAGCGCACCCGTCAATGACGGTCTTTAACGAAGACAACAGGGGGAGCACCCATGCGGCTCGTGCCACTTCGCTTTGCCGCCGTCGCGCTCGGCGCGCTGACGGCCTCGACGGCTCTTGCGGCCGATCTCAAGATCGCGCTGATCGCAGGCAAGACCGGGCCGCTCGAGGCCTATGCCAAGCAGACGGAAGCCGGCTTCATGCTCGGCCTCGAATACCTCACCAAGGGAACGATGACCTGGAAGGATCGCAAGATCCAGGTGATCGTGAAGGACGACCAGCTCAAGGCCGATCTCGCGAAGACCCTGCTCGAGCAGGCTTATAACGACGACAAGGTCGACATTGCGGTCGGCACCACGTCTTCGGCCGCCGCGCTCGCCATGCTCCCCGTCGCGGAGGAGAACGGCAAGGTCCTGATCGTGGAGCCGGCCGTGGCGGATGCTATCCCGGGCGAGAAATGGAACCGGTTCATCTTCCGCACCTCCCGCAATTCCACCCAGGACGCCTACGGCAATGCGGCCGCGGTGCCCGCCACGGGCGAGGTCAGCATCGCGACGCTCGCGCAGGATTACGCCTTCGGCCGTGACGGTGTTGCCGCCGTGAAGGCGGCGCTGGCGCAGATCCGTCCCAACGCCAAGGTCGTGTTCGAAGAATATGCGCCTCAGAACGCCACCGACTTCACCGCGTCGGCGCAACGCCTCTTCGACGCCCTGAAAGACAAGCCGGGCAAGAAGATCATCGCGATCATCTGGGCGGGCCAGCACCCGCTGCCGAAGATCGCGGACCTCAAGCCCGAGCGCTTCGGGATCGAGATCGCGCCTGGCGGAAACATCCTGCCCGTAATGCAGATCTACAAGAACTATCCCGGCATGGAAGGTGCGATCTATTACTATCACGGCTTCCCCAAGAACCCGATGAACGACTGGCTCGTGGCCGAGCACCAGAAGCGCTTCAATGCACCGCCGGACTTCTTCACCGCGGGCGGCTTCGCTGCGGCCTCTGCCGTGCTCGCAGCCGTCGAGAAGGCGGGCGGCACCGATCCGGAAAAGCTCGTCACCGCGATGGAGGGCCTGACCTTCGAGACCCCGAAGGGGCCGATGACCTTCCGCAAGGAGGATCACCAGGCCCTCCAGGTCATGTATCACTTCAAGGTCAAGGCCAACGGCAAGGACAACAACGACCTCCTCGACCTCGTTGCGGAGATCCCGGCCGACAAGATGCCGATCCCGGTGCGGAACAAGCGCTGACACCAGCTGTCGTGGGCGCTTCCTCTCTTCCCGCTGCGACGCCCGCGCTCGAAACGCGCGGGCTCACCATCCGCTTCGGCGGGCACGTAGCGGTCGACAATGTCACTTGCCGCTTCACTCCCGGCACGCTGACCGCGATCGTGGGCCCGAACGGGGCCGGCAAAACCACCTATTTCAACCTGATCTCCGGCCAGCTCCCGGCGACTTCCGGCACCGTCCACCTGGGCGATGAGGACGTCACGCGCCTGCCGCCCTCGATGCGCACGCGCAAAGGGCTCGGGCGGGCCTTCCAGCTCACCAACCTGTTTCCGCAGCTCACTGCGCTCGAGAACGTGCGGCTGGCGGTGCAGAGCCGCGCCGAGGCCGGGTGGTCGCTCTTCAGCGTCTGGAACGGGCGGCGCGACCTGATCGAAAAGGCGGAAGACATCCTCGAGCGGGTGCGCCTCGCCGACAAGCGCCACGTGGCGCCCAAGACGCTGTCGCACGGCGATCAGCGCAAGCTCGAAGTCGCGCTGCTGATGGCGCTCGAACCGAAGGTCTTCATGTTCGACGAGCCCACCGCCGGCATGAGCGTCGACGAGGTTCCGACCGTGCTCGACCTGATCCATGCGCTCAAGGCCCAGGGCGACCGGACCATCCTCTTGGTCGAGCACAAGATGGATGTGGTGCGCTCGCTCGCCGACCGGATCGTCGTGCTCCACAACGGGTCGCTCGTAGCCGACGGCGATCCCGCGGAGGTCATCGCGTCCTCGGTCGTGCAGGAAGTCTATCTCGGCATGGAGCCTGCCCGTGCCTGAGGCTGCTGCCTGCCACTCTCCTCCCGTTAACCCCCGTGCCGCAGCCCCGATCCTGCGGCTCGAGGGCGTGCACACCCATATCGGGCCCTATCACATTCTCCACGGCGTCGATTTCGAAGTTCCGAGCGGCGGCCTCACCATGCTGCTCGGCCGAAACGGCGCCGGGAAGACCACCACCCTGCGGACCATCATGGGCCTGTGGCGCGCCTCCCAGGGGCGCATCACCTTCGAGGGACAGGACATCACGGCTCAGGCCACGCCGGACATCGCGCGGGCCGGCATCGGCTACGTGCCCGAATCCATGGGGATCTTCGCGGACCTCACCGTGCGCGAGAACCTCGTGCTGGCGGCCCGCAGCGGCCCCCTGGATGCGGCCAGGCTCGACTGGATCTTCTCCCTCTTCCCGGCTCTCAAGCGGTTCTGGGCCCTGCCCGCGGGCCAGCTGTCCGGCGGGCAGAAGCAGATGCTCGCCATCTCCCGCGCCATCGCGGAGCCGCGCCGTCTCCTCCTCGTCGACGAGCCCACGAAGGGACTCGCACCCGTCATCGTGCGCAACATGATCGAGGCCTTTCAGGCCTTGAAGGCTGCCGGGGAGACGATCCTCCTGGTGGAGCAGAACTTCTATGCCGCCTCGCAGCTCGGCGACAACGTGCTCGTGATGGACGACGGCCGGATCGTCCATGCGGGCGCGATGCGCGATCTCGTCGCCGATGCGGCGCTCCAGCAGCGCCTCCTCGGTCTCAGCCTGGACACCCACCAGTGACATCCACCACAGCTCCCACCTCCACCGCCGAGTTGCCCAGGCCCAAGACGGATTGGATGCCGCTCCTGCTCATCCCGGTTCTGGCCGCGATCGCGCTCCCGCTCTTCGGCGATCCCTCGGCCTGGGTCACGCTGACCCTCGCCGGTCTCGCGATGGGGATGATGGTGTTCCTGATGGCCTCGGGGTTGACCCTCGTGTTCGGCCTCATGGACGTGATCAACTTCGGCCATGGCGTCTTCATCTCGCTGGGCGCCTACGCGTCGCTCCTGGCGCTCGGGCCGCTGGCCGGATGGGGGCAGGCGGATTCCGTCGCATTGAACCTCGGCCTGCTCCTCGCCTGCATCCTGGTCGCCACCCTCCTCACGGGCGCCGTCGGAGCCTTGTTCGAGCGGGTGATCGTCCGCCCCGTCTACGGCAGCCATCTGAAACAGATCCTCGTCACGATGGGCGGGCTGATCGTGGCCGAGCAGGCGATCCACGCGATCTGGGGCGCCTCCCCGATCCCGGTCGCCCTGCCCCAGACCTTCCGCGGCGCCTTCGTGATCGGCGACATCGTGATGGAGCGCTACCGGGTCGCTGCGGTCGCGGTTGGCCTCGTCGTGTTCGCCCTCATGCACCTCGTGCTCAACCGGACCCGGATCGGCCTCATCATCCGGGCCGGCGTCGAGAATCCCGAGATGGTGGAGGCGCTGGGCTACCGGATCCGCCGCCTCTTCGTCGGCGTCTTCGTGGCGGGATCGGCGCTCGCCGGGCTCGGCGGCGTGATGTGGGGCTTCTACCGCCAGACACTCACGGCCGGGATGGGCATGGAGGTGATGGTCCTCGTCTTCATCGTGATCATCATCGGCGGGCTCGGATCCATCGGCGGTTGCTTCGTGGGGTCGCTGCTGGTGGCGCTCGTCGCCAATTATGTCGGCTTCCTGGCCCCGAAGCTCGCGCTGGTCTCGAACATCCTCGTGATGGCGCTCGTCCTGGTCTGGCGCCCGCAGGGCCTGTTTCCGGTGGCGCGGCGATGATGAGGGCTCCCTTCGTTGACTCTCCCCCTCGTGGGGGAGGGGCTTGCCCGGTGTAAGTCCCCCATGCTCCACGCTCTCCTCTCCTCCGACCTCCCCCGCTCGCGGGTGCTCGCTGCGATCCTGCTCGCGATCCTGGTCGGCCTGGCGGTCACGCCTTTCGTGCTGAGCGGCAGCCAGCCCTTGAGCACCGCCGCGAAGATTTGCGTCTTCATCCTACTGGTCGCGAGCTACGATCTGCTGCTCGGCTATACCGGCATCGTCTCGTTCGCCCACACCATGTTCTTCGGCATCGGCGGCTACGGGATCGCGATCGCGCTCGACAGGCTCGGAGCCGCGTGGACCTCCATCGCGGTCGGGCTGGCGGCGGCGCTCGCGCTGTCCGCAGGCCTCGCCTTCGTCATCGGCCTCCTGTCGCTGCGCGTGCGGGCGATCTTCTTCTCGATGATCACGCTGGCGGTCGCCTCGGCGGTCCTCGTGCTCGCGTCGCAGCTCTCCGCGATTACGGGCGGAGAGGACGGAAAGTCGTTCCAGCTGCCGCCCGAGCTGCGTCCCGCCTTCCGGGTGCTGTCGGAGCCACTGTTGGGTCTTACGATCAACGGGCGCATCCTCGCCTATTACCTCGTGTTCGCAGTGGCGCTCGTCTCCTTCCTGGTCCTCCTGCGCATCGTGAACTCGCCCTTCGGGCGGGTCCTGCAGGCGATCCGGGAGAACGAGTTCCGCGCCGAGGCGCTGGGCTACCGGGTCGTCGCCTACCGTACGGCGGCGTGCGTGCTCGCGGCTCTGTTCGCCACGGTGGCGGGTGCCCTCTACGCGCTCTGGCTGCGCTACAACGGGCCCGACACCACCCTCTCCTTCTCGATCATGATCGACGTGCTCCTCATGGTCGTGATCGGCGGCATGGGCACGATGTATGGAGCCATGATCGGCGCGACCCTGTTCGTGCTGGCGCAGAGCTATCTCCAGGTCCTCATGGGCGCGGGCAGCAAGGCGCTCGCCGGCATTCCCCTGCTGCCCGAGCTGATCCACCCGGACCGGTGGCTCCTCTGGCTTGGGGTGCTGTTCGTGGTGAGCGTCTACGCGTTCCCGGGCGGCATCGTGGGCAGGCTGCGACGCACATGATCCGCCCGATCCCGATCGAGGAGCCCGACGACCCGCGCATCGAGCCGTACCGCGCGGTCCGGGAACGGGACCTCGTCGGCCGCCAGGGCCGCTTCGTCGCCGAGGGCGAAGTCGTGCTGCGCGTGCTCCTCGGCCGGTCGCGCTACGAGCCGGAATCGCTTCTGCTCGGCGAGGGCCACGCCGAGCGCCTCGCCCCAATGCTCGCCGGATTGCCGCCCGGTGTCCCCGTCTACACCGCGTCACGGACCGTGATGGACGCGGTCGTGGGCTTTGCGATCCACCGCGGCATCCTCGCAATCGGGCGGCGCGGCCCTGAGCCGGCCCTGCAGGACCTCCTCTCCGGCCTGCCTCAGCAGGCCCTCGTGGTCGGGCTCGTGGGGCTCGCGAATCACGACAACGTGGGCGGCATCTTCCGCAACGCCGCGGCCTTCGGGGCGGACCTGGTGCTGCTCGATCCGGAAACCTGCGATCCCCTGTACCGCAAGGCGATCCGGGTCTCTGTCGGGGGCAGCCTGATCGTGCCCTTCGCCCGCGTGGCCAGCGCCGAGGCGATGTGCGACGCCCTGGAGCAGGCCGGGTTCGACACGGTCGCCTTGAGTCCCGCAGGTCGAGAATCTCTCTCCGCGATGGATCGCGCGCCGCGCACCGCCTTGCTGCTTGGTTCGGAAGGACCTGGCCTTCCGGATGCGATCCTCGCCCGCTGCCGGACCGCAAGCATTCCCATGGCGGGCGGATTCGATTCCCTCAACGTCGCGACGACGAGCGGCATCGCGCTCCACCATTTCCGGTCGTCCCTGGTGCCCTGACGGCTCAGCTCTCGCGCTTGTGAGATGACAACCGCTGATGCAGCTTGACGATAGCCGGGAACCTTCTAGCTCGTCGGGCAAGGATTTTTCTCGGAGGCATATTGATGTCGATTTCCCGCCGCACGATTCTCGCGGCCGCCCCTGCGGCTGCGGCCGCGACCACGCTTGCCGGTGCCGCTTTGGCGCAGAATGCCGGCTCAGCGCCGGCCCAGGCTCCTGCCGGCAGTGCTGCCGGCCCGCGCCAGGCTCCCGGCTTCTATCGCTACAAGGTCGGCGACATCGAGGTCACGGCCGTCCATGACGGCAGCTTCGCGATCCCGACCAAGGGCTTCGTGCGCAACGCCGAGCAGGAGCAGGTCGACCAGGTCACCCAGGACGTCTTCATGCCGGCCGGCCAAGTCGTGATCCCGATCACGACCCTCGTCCTCGATCAGGGCGGGCGGATCACCCTCATCGACACGAGCCGCGGCGCCGCCGCGCCCGGCGGCAACTGGATGTCGAACCTGCGCGCGGCCGGGATCGACCCCGCCCAGGTCACCACGATCGTGATCAGCCATTTCCACGGCGACCACATCGGCGGCATCCGCGGCCAGGACGGCGCCGCCACGTTCCCGAAAGCGGAGGTGATGGTCCCAGCGCCGGAATGGGCGTTCTGGATGGACGACGGCAAGATGAGCCAGGCGCCGGACGCCATGAAGGGCGCCTTCCAGACGGTCCGGCGCGTATTCGGCCCGATGGCGAAGGACGTGAAGCAGTACGAGGCCGGCAAGGAGATCGTGCCGGGTCTCACCACCGTTGCGGCGCCCGGCCACACGCCGGGCCACACCGCCTTCATGCTCTCCTCCGGCCAGGGTAAGCTCCTGGTGATGTCGGACACCACCAACCACCCGGCGCTGTTCGTCCGCAATCCCGACTGGGCGTCGGTCTTCGACATGGACGCCGACCAGGCCCGCCAGACCCGCCGCAAGATGCTCGACATGGCAGCGGCCGAGAGAGCGCAGGTGGCCTTCTACCATGCGCCCTTCCCGGCCACCGGCTACATCGCCAAGGAGGGGCCGGGCTATCGCTTCGTTCCAGCCCATTGGACCGGGGCGCTCTGAGCGGCGCAAAGTTCGCAGAGACGGCGGCCTTGAGGGCCGCCGTTTTCGTTTCAGCCCGGGGATGCTTTGGTCTCGGCCAGGAGCCAGGCCAGGGTCCCCTCGTCCCCGCCGGTCGGCTCGATGAACAGGATGATCGGCGTCTCATAGGGATGGCGCTGCTTGAGCGCCCCCTGCACGGCCTCCCGCAGGCCCGTTCGCGTCTTGAGGATCCCGACCGCCTCCTCGCCCCTCTCGATCTCGCCCCTCCAGGCGTAGACCGACCGCATACCCGGCAGGATGTTGACGCAGGCCACGAGCCCGGCGCGGACCAGCTCTTCGCCGATGGACAGGCCCGTATCGGCATCCGGAAAGGTCGTGTAGACGAGAAGGGGACCGTCCATGGGATGGCTCCGGGTGAGATCGTGGGACTAGGCCGCTGCTCGGCCGGGCGTCAAGGAGGGATGAGAGGGCATGGTCCGCCGTTTCAGCAGGGTGGCGTTCGTCGCGAGCCAGACGCCCGAGGCGCAGGAGGCTCTCGCCGCCCTCGCGAGCCGCTACGCCGGGACCGATCCCGACCAGGCCGATGTCGTGGTGGCGCTTGGCGGCGACGGGCTCATGCTGCAGACGCTGCACCGCTTTCTGGGGACCTCGAAGCCCATCTACGGCATGAACAAGGGCACGGTCGGCTTTCTCATGAACGAGTACCAGGAGGATGGCCTCCTTGAGCGGCTCGAGAGCGCCCATCGCAGCGTCGTCCACCCGCTCCTCATGGTGGCGCGCGACCACGAGGGCGAGACCCACACGGCTCGCGCCATCAACGACGTCTATCTCTTCCGCCAGACCCACCAGACCGCGAAACTGCGCATCAGCATCAACTCGCATGTGCGCCTGCAGGAGCTCGTCGCCGACGGCGTGCTCGTCGCGACGCCGGCCGGTTCCACGGCCTACAATCTCTCCGTCGGCGGGCCGATCCTCCCCCTCGATGCGCAGCTCCTGACCCTGACGCCGATCTCGGCCTTTCGGCCGCGTCGCTGGAGCGGCGCGCTGCTGCCGCAGCACGCGCGGATCCAGTTCGATGTTCACGACCCGGAGCGGCGGCCGGTGAGCGCGGTCGCCGACCACACCGAGTTCCGCCGCGTGACCCAGGTCAGCGTCTCGCTCGATGCCAGCGTCGACCTCGTGATGCTGCACGACCCGGGGCACGGGCTGGACGAGCGAATTCTGCGGGAACAATTCGACCACTGAGTGCAAGGCGCTTGAGGATTTCGCGATTTGGGGCGATGGAGCCGGAAGCTGGAGCCCGGAATCACAGGAGCTGTCATGACCGAAGGCGCACGCCACCCCCGCGGCGGCCTCTATTTCGAGGATTTCACCGTCGGCGGCACCATCCCGCACCGCCTCACCCGGACGGTGACCCAGATGGACAACATGCTGTTCTCCAACATGACGCTGAACCCGCAGCCGCTCCACATCGACGCGCACTTCTGCGCGACCGAGACGGAATGGGGGAAGCCGCTCATGAACTCGCTCTTTACGCTCGGTCTCATGATCGGGATTTCGGTGAACGACACGACGGTGGGGACCACCATCGGCAATCTCGGGATGACGGACGTCAAGTTTCCAGCACCGCTGTTCGAAGGCGACACCATCAACGTCGTCACCGAAGTGGCGGCCAAGCGGGAATCGCGGTCGCGGCCCGACGCTGGCATCGTCGACTTCATCCACCGGGCCTACAAGCAGGACGGCACCCTCGTCGCCGAATGCCGCCGCCAGGCCTTCATGCGCAAGCGCACGCCCGCGTCGGCCTGACAGGGCGCGGCGCAAGAGCACCCGGCAGCCCTGCCCGGCTGCCCGACACCGCATCCCAAACGCCCGCGAGGTCCCCATGCGCTCCCTCCTCTTCGTTCCCGGCGACAGCGCCCGCAAGCTCGAGAAGGGCATGGGCTCCGGCGCGGATGCGCTCATCATCGATCTCGAGGACTCGGTTGCGCTCGCGGCGAAGGAGGAAGCCCGGCGTGTGACGGCGGGGTTCATCAAAGACGTGTCGGCGCAGGAGCGCCGCCCGCGCCTGTTCGTCCGCGTGAACGGCCTGACAACCGGCCTCACGGATGCCGACCTCGACGGCGTCATGGCGGCCGCGCCCGACGGCATCGTGCTCCCGAAGACGGTCGGCGGTCAGGACGTGTCGCATCTCGGCGCCAAGCTCGCCGTGCGGGAGGCGGAGTTCGGCCTCGAGGACGGGCGCACCCGGATCATGGCGATTGCCACGGAAAACGCGCGTGGCGTCTTTGCGCTCGGCACCTTCGCGGGCGCGAGCCACCGTCTGACGGCGCTGACTTGGGGCGGTGAGGACCTCTCCGCCGATGTCGGCGCGGAAGGGAACCGCAACGAGCGCGGCGACTACACGGATCCCTACCGCCTCGCCCGAGCGCTCACCCTCTTCGGCGCCACCGCGGCCGAAGTTGACGCGGTCGACACCGTCTACACCAACTTCCGCGACATGGAGGGCTTGGCGGCCGAGTGCCGGGACGCCCGCCGCGACGGGTTCGTGGCCAAGATGGCGATCCATCCCGCCCAGGTGCCGGTCATCAACGAGGCGTTCACACCGTCCGCCGAAGCCCTCGCCCGGGCGCAAGCCGTGGTCGACGCCTTCGTTCGCAATCCGGGGGCCGGGGTGGTCGGGGTCGAGGGCGAGATGCTCGATCGGCCGCATCTGACCCGCGCCGAGCGCCTTCTCGCCCGCGCTGCTTCATTGGGCTGAGCGGGACGGTCGGGCCCGCTCTCAGCCTCCCTTCGGCCGGGTGATCGAGAACTTGGTTTCAGGGGTCGAGACGAAGTAGTCGCGGTACCCGGCACGGGCGATGGGTGCCATCGCGGCGGTGTCGACGAAGCCGTTGACGATGAAGCGGTCGTCGATGTGAACTCCCACGACCTGCCCGATCACGAGGAAGTACTTTGCCTCGCCGCCGCCGAGCGGCGTCAGAGGGACCGTCTGGAGATATTTGCATTCCAGCGCGGCCGGCGCCTCGGCGACCCGAGGCGGTTTCACGAGCCGCGAGGGTGCGGGCGTCAGCCCGGCATGGACCATCTCGTTCTCGCCGCGAGGCAACGGCGCCGAGGTGGCGTTCATGGCATCACGCAGCTCAAAGGTTGCGAGATTGCAGACGAACTCGCCCGTCTCTTCCACGAAGGTCACCGCGTCCTTCCGGCCCGCAGACGAGAAGGCCACCATGTCGGGGCGGTCCGAGATGGCGTTGAAGAAGGAGTACGGCGAGAGATTCACCTCGCCCTTGGCACTCATCGCCGTGATCCAGCCGATCGGACGGGGGGTCACGAGGGCCTTGAAGGGATCGTGCGGCAGGCCGTGGTTCGCGAGCGCCGTCTCGTAGAACATGGTGTCGGAGTTCCTTCGTGCAGCCGGAAGGCTACCGCGTCACAGCCTTGTCACGATATCGGACAGGGAGGGCCGGACTCTTTCCATCGGCTTCTCGGCAGCCGTCCCGATATGGACGAAGCCGGCGATGCGCTCGTCGGCGGCAAGCCCGAGCGCATCGAGCACCCGCCGGTCGAAGGCGTACCACTCTGTGATCCAGGACGCGCCGTAACCGAGCGCCGCCGCCGCATTCAGGAGGTTCATGCAGACCGCGCCGGCGGAGAGCGTCTGCTCCCATTCCGGGATCTTGGCATGGGGCCGCGCGCGCGACACGACCGCGACCACCAGGGGCGCTCGCGCGAGGCGGTTGCGTTCGAGGGCGATCTTTTCGGCGCCGGCATCCGGCTGATCCGAACGGAAGGCCGCTGCGATGGTCTCACCGATCCTCGCCCGCGCCTCGCCCTCGATCACGACAAAGCGCCAAGGGGCGAGGCGGCCGTGGTCCGGGACGCGGGACGCGATCGTCAGCAGCGTCTCGATCTCGCCGGGGCCAGGCCCCGGCTCCCCGAGGAGGTGGGGCGCGACCGAGCGGCGCTGCTGGAGGAGGGCGACCGTGTCGTTCATCTTACTTTCATCCGCTTTGGGCGATCTAGAGCGTATCGCCGAGAATAAGCTTGACTATTGGCAACAGGACGGTGTTCGATCATCTGCCTTGGTCTTGCCGTCTTAGGCGTATCTAGGGGGCGCGTAGAACGCCCCTTTCAGGGGGGTGCCACCGAACGGAATACCGTCGGCGGCTGTATAGGGGGAGTACCGTGGTCCGCCAAGCAGGCCTCGGATCGATGATGAACGGGATGTTCGGGCCAGCCTTGCTGCCGACCCAGCGTTTCTCCGTAATCACCAATCCAACATAAGTGCTTGAAGACCCGCGCGGGCGGGAGGGAACCAGGCAGACATGCCGGGCTCCGATCGTCTGCGCTGCTCACACATGCCATGAAGCTCGATTCCGTCTCCGCGTTCGACCGGGTCGCACACCCGGACGCCTGGACCACCCGCCAGATCTGGCTGGCGGTCGCGGGTGTGCTCGTCGTGTGGTCGATGGCCGCCGCAGCCTGGCCGCTCACCGGCACGGTGGTGCCCTGGGATTCCAAGAACCATTTCTACCCGATGCTGCGCTATCTCGGCGCGGCCTTGCAGCATGGCGAGCTCCCGCTCTGGAACCCCTACCATTTCAGCGGTCACCCGTCGGTCGCGGATCCGCAATCCCTGCTCTTTACGCCCACGATGCTGTTTTTCGCCTGGCTGGTGCCGCAGCCGTCGATGCAGCTCTTCGATGCGGCGGTCTTCGCCCATCTCCTCCCCGGGGGCCTTGCCTTCATCCCCCTCTTCCGGCGCCGCCGGTGGCACGCCTCCGGAGCCGTCCTTGCGGCGGCGATCTTCATGCTGGGCGGGTCGGCGACGGCCCGCCTTCAGCATACGGGAATGATCTTCTCCTACGGTTTCTTCCCTGTGGCGCTCTGGCTCCTCGAGGAAGCGCTCGACCGCCGCTCGTATCTGTTCGGCACGGCTTTCGCCGTCGTCGCCGTCATGATGACCGTCGGACGAGACCAGGTTGCGTTCCTGTGTGCCGTGACGTTGATCGCGGTCGTGATCCATCGCGCCTGCGAGGCGCCGCATCGGATCGCCTACCTGCGGCAGCGCATGACCCTTCTCGGTTTCATCGGATTGCTCGGCTGCATTCTTCTCGCGGTGCCGACAGTTCTCACCATGCAGCTCCTCGCGACCTCGACCCGACCGTCTTTCGGTTTCGGCGTCGCGGCCATGGGCTCGCTGCCGCCGGAAAGCTTTGCCACGATGCTGTTCGGCAACATTTTCGGCTCCCTGCGGGCCTCGTACGACTACTGGGGTCCGGACTGGCAGAACCTTTCCGGTGCCACGTGGACCGACCGGGCCACCAACTATCTTTTCGCCGGCACGGTGCCGGCCCTCCTCGTGCTGTGGCACGGCATCGCCGGCGGCCGGCTACTGACCCGTGAGTTCCGCTTCTTCCTGATCGTCACGGCCGTGGCCGTGGTCTATTCGCTCGGGCATTACACGCCGCTGTTCGAGCTGATTTTCGACCACGTGCCCGGCGTGAAGCTCTACCGCCGGTCCGCGGATGCGACGTTTCTGATCAACATCGGCTTGGCCTTCGCGGCAGGCTATCTCATGCATCGCTACGTTCGCGACGGCGCGCCGCAGCTCTCGGGCCTGCGCTGGCGCTCGATCCGGGCCGTGCTGCCGGGCCTGTCGGTCGTGCTGTTGATCGCTGCCGTCACTGGCGCGGCAATGTTCGCCATTCGGGCCGGTCAGCTGTCCAATTCCCTGCGGGAAATCGGCTTCGGGCTCCTTCTGGCAGCCGGCGCCATGGCTCTCGCCCGGCGGGGCAGCGGATCGCTCCGCTGGCGGCCGGCAACCGCCGCCGTGCTCGTGGCCGTGACCGGTGCGGAACTCGTCTGGCGCCATGCCGCCTCTCCGCTCAATGCGGAGCCGGCGGAGCGCTACGCCGTCTTTCAGGAATTGCCGCCGGAGCAGCTCCAGGGCCTGCAGGCCCTGAAGGCCGAGCTGGCGGTTCGCCACGGCAAGGGCGAGCGCCCGCGGGTCGAGATCCTGGGTCTCGGTGGAGCCTGGCAGAATGCCTCCATGGTGCTGCAGCTCGAGGATACCATCGGCTACAACCCGCTGCGCCTCGCCGATTACGAGCGGGCCGTGGGCCCTGGCGAGAACGCCGCCGACCCGAACCTGCGTCAGTTCCCATCGACCTTCCGGGGCTATCGCTGCCGCCTTGCCGGTCTGCTCGGCCTCGAATACCTGGTCCTCGACCGGCCGCTCGAGAAGCTGCCGAACCACTTCCCGCGCCTGACCGGCGCCACGCTGCTCTACGGGTCGGGCCAGATGTGGATCTACCGCCTCGAGGCGTCGAGCCCCAGGACCTACTTCGCGACAGTCGTGAAGCCGGTGGATTCCGAGGCCGTGCTGGATCAGGAGGAGCTCCCGGAGTTCGATCGCACCCAGGAGGCACTGATTGACGAGGGCAGCATGCGGCACCTGGTTGGGGCCTACAGCGGTTCCAGCTCCGAGACGGGGCCGCTTGCCGCGAGGGCGACGACACGGATCGTCGCCTACAGCGTCAACGACGTCGTCATCGAGGTCGACAGCGATCGCGCCGGTGTGCTGGTGCTCCACGACCTCTACTATCCCGGCTGGGAGGTGACGGTCGACGGTGCGACACAGCCGCTCCTGCGGACGAATCTCCTCTTCCGCGGCGTCGAGGTTCCGGCTGGTCACCACCGCGTCGCGTTCAGTTTCAAGCCGCTGTCGGTTGAAAATCTCGTTGCCGCGGCAGCCGACCTCGTCGATAACGACGACAGCCGGAGCGAACCCGTCGCCATCACCGTCCAATAGCGGAGCCTCGAGGCCGCCTGTATCAGCGCTGCACGGCCAACCAGCCATGACCCGACCGTTGTTCATCCTGTTGACCGTGCTCCCGGCCCTTCTCGCCGGTGCAGCCGCGGCCCAGACGCCATCCCTGCCGCAGGGGCCTGCCATCGGCGCGGCTCCGCTGCAGAGCTTGCGCGGCCAGACCAGCTTGGCCCTGAGCGCGTCTTTTGCGGGCGAGAACCGGCCGATCCAATCGGGGCTCGTCTGGCGCGTCTACGAGGATCGGGCCGATCCGGGCACGCCCGCCATCGTGGCGCGGTCCACAGATCCCGCGCCGACCTTCACCCTTGGTCCGGGCAGCTATATCGTGCATGTGGCCTATGGCTTTGCCGGCGCGTCCCGGCGCGTTGCCGTGCAGGGAAGCCCGATCGCGGAGAATCTCACCATCGGGGCCGGAGCGCTCAAGCTCGGCGGAGCCATCAACGAGGCCCCGATTGCGCCGAACCGCCTGTCGTTCTCCGTCTATGTACCGATCGGCTCCAACTCCGAAGGGCGGCTCGTGCTCGCCAATGCCAAGGCCGGCGAGATCATCCGGTTGCCGGAAGGGACCTACCACGTCGTCTCCACATACGGCGAGTCGAACGCCATCATGCGGGCCGACCTGAGGGTGGAGAGCGGCAAGGTCACGGAGGCGACCCTCAACCACCGCGCCGCGACCGTGACTCTGAAGCTCGTGGCCAATCTCGGCGGCGAGGCCTTCGCGGGTACTGCCTTCAGCGTGCTGACCCCCGGCGGCGACGTCATCCGGGAGGCGATCGGCGCCTTCCCGTCCGTGACCCTGGCCGAGGGCGACTACGTGCTCATCGCCCGGCACGAGGGTGACGTCTACACGCGCGAATTCCACGTCGAGAGCGGCTTCAACCGCGACGTCGAGATTCAGGCCACGCGGTAGCACACCGCGGACGCGTGACACGCACCTCCGGCCTGGGACCGAGCTGGCGACGCTGCAACCTTTCTCTTCCCTGAGGCATTGACCGGAATCGCCTGTGCCGGGCTCCCGGGCAACTTCCGTGCGCCCGCAGGAGCCAGGCCGGCCCGATCGTCAGCCGTTCTGCTCAACTCGGGAGGATATTCATGAAAATCGCCGACGTGATGACCCGCAATGTGCGCGTGATCCAGCCGGACCGCACCGTGCGCGAAGCCGCCCGTCTCATGGATGAGCTCAATGTGGGCGTGCTGCCGGTCTGCGACGGGCGGAGGTTGATCGGGATGGTGACCGATCGTGACATTACCGTACGCTCCACGGCGGCAGGCCTCGCGCCGGACCAGAGCTACGTCCGTGAGGTCATGAGCGATGACGTGGCCTGGTGCTCCGAGACCGACGATGTCGATGACGTCGTCGAGACGATGAGCCGCCTCCAGGTCCGCCGCATCCCGGTCGTCGACAGCGCCCGTCGCCTCGTCGGCATCGTGGCGCTCGGCGATCTTGCCACCGACCGCCATGAGGATGCCGCGCGCGCCCTCACCCGCATCTCCACCCCCTCCGAGCCCGACCGCACCGCCGCGCCCTCCACCGCGCGTGCGGACCAGAGCCGGGGCGGCGGGCGCTCGCGCCTGACGGACGAGGAGCAACGCGAACTCGACAGGCGCCTCGCCCGCGACGACAGCCGACGTGACGACCCGGGGCACCATGTCGATCCCTCGTCCTATCGCGGCCCGATGCCCAGCGAAGGGCAGGGCTTCCGCTTCCGGGACGAGGACCACGTGCGCGCGGCCTTCGGACCCTTCGGCCATCCGGGCGAGGAGCGCGCGCGCAACGCTCGGATGCGCGGCGGCTTCGGCGGCGAAGGTTACAGCAATTACGGCGAGGATTACGGCCGGGCCGCTCATGGCGGCGGCGCTGGCGGCGGGGGCTACCGACCGGGCCAGGGCATGGGCCGCGACCTCACCGGGCGCCTGCGCCGCTTCAACTATTCCGGCGACGACGCCTTCGACCGAGGCGACGACAATTCGGAGCGCGAGCGCACACTCCTGCAGCGCAACGACCGCAGCAATTACGGCGTCGGCCCGGGCAACACGCGCTTCGGCAGCGATGCCACCGCGAGCCGGGGCGAGGTCCGGCGCGGCGAGCACCAGGGTCGCGGCCCGAAAGGCTACCAGCGCTCCGACGAGCGGATCCGCGAGGACATCGCCGAGCGGCTCACGGACGACGCTATGATCGATGCTTCCGAGATCGACGTGACGGTGCAAGGCCGGGAGGTCACGCTCTCGGGCACCGTCCGCACCCGCACGGAGAGGCGCCGCGCCGAGGATATCGCCGAGAGCGTCTCAGGCGTGGCGCATGTCCAGAACAACCTGCGCGTCGGGCAGCACCAGGCAGGCCATGCCTCGGGAACGGAAGCGGGAGACGCCGTCAGCGTCACGAACAATCCCGGCATCGGCGGCGCCGGAGCCCCCGGCACGGCCGCCGGCGGCCGCACGGGCTCAAAAGGCCGGGCGCGTCAGGAAGGTTGACCTCTGGTCCCTCTCCCCGCCTGCGGGGAGAGGAGACTGTCGGGGACATGGCGCTCTTCCGACTGGCCCCTCACTCCACCCTCTCCCCGCGTGCGGGGAGAGGGCCGCGTGGGCGGCTACTCGGCGGCTTGTGCGACGAGCGATTGCTGGGCTGCGCGCTTCAGGTCCGGGGGAACGGATTCCTCGGTCAGCATGCGCAGCGCCTCGTCGAGCGTCGCGCTGGCCTGGTTCGGGCTGCCGAGGCGGCGAATCGACACCGTCCGCTCGGCGGCCTCCTTGCGGCCGACGACGAGGAGCACCGGGACCTTGGCGAGGGAGTGCTCGCGGACCTTATAGTTGATCTTCTCGTTTCGCAGGTCCGCCTCGACGCGCAGGCCCGCCCGGCGGCAGGCCTCCACGACCTCGGACGCATAGGCGTCGCCATTCTCCGTGATCGTCGCGACCACGGCCTGCACGGGCGAGAGCCAGAGCGGGAAATGCCCGGCATAGTTCTCGATCAGGATGCCGGCGAAGCGCTCCATGGAGCCGCAGATGGCGCGGTGGATCATCACCGGCATCGTCTTCTGGCCGTCCTGGGCGACATAGAAGGCGCCGAACCGCTCAGGCAGGTTGAAATCGACCTGCGTGGTGCCGCACTGCCAGTCGCGGCCGATGGCGTCGCGAAGCACGTACTCGAACTTCGGCCCGTAAAAAGCGCCCTCGCCCGGATTGATCGCGGTCTTGATCCGCCCTCCGGACTGATCCGCGATCTGCTTCAACACGCGCATCATGACGGCCTCGGCATGATCCCAGAGCGCGTCCGACCCGACCCGCTTCTCCGGCCGGGTCGAGAGCTTCACGAGGATCTCCTCGAAGCCGAAATCCGCATAGACCGAGAGGATCAGATCGTTGATCTTCAGGCATTCCGCGGCCATCTGCTCTTCGGTGCAGAAGATGTGCGCGTCGTCCTGCGTGAAGCCGCGCACGCGCATCAGGCCGTGCAACGCACCGGACGGCTCGTAGCGATGCACCGCGCCGAACTCGGCGAGACGCAGGGGCAGATCGCGGTAGGACTTCAAGCCGTGCTTGAAGATCTGCACATGGCCCGGGCAGTTCATCGGCTTGAGGGCGAAGATCCGCTTGTCCTCGGCCTCCTCGCCCGCCGACTGCACAGCGAACATGTTCTCCTTGTACCAGCCCCAGTGGCCCGAGGTCTCCCAGAGCGATTTGTCGAGCACCTGGGGGGCGTTCACCTCCTGGTAGTCGCCTTTCAGGCGCCGGCGCATGTAGGAGACCAGCTCCTGGAACAGCGTCCAGCCCTTGGGGTGCCAGAACACGACGCCCGGCCCCTCCTCCTGGAAATGGAACAGGTCCATCTCCCGGCCGAGCCGCCGGTGGTCGCGCTTCTCGGCTTCCTCGAGCTGCTTCAGGTAGGCGTCGAGATCGGCCTGCGACGCCCAGGCTGTGCCGTAGATCCGGCTCAGCATCGGATTGTTGGAATCGCCGCGCCAATAGGCACCCGCCACCTTCATGAGCTTGAAGGCGGTGCCGATCTTGCCCGTGGAGGTCATGTGCGGGCCGCGGCACAGATCGAACCAGTCGCCCTGGTAGTAGATCTTGAGATCCTCGTTGCCGAGAATGGCGTCGATGAGCTCGATCTTGAACCCCTCGCCCTTCTCGGCGAACACCTCCTTGGCCTTCTCGCGGCTCCAGACCTCCTTCGTGAAGGGCTTGTCGCGCGCGATGATCTCGCGCATCCGGGCCTCGATGGCAGCGAAGTCCTCCGGGGTGAATGGCTCCGGCTTGGCGAAATCGTAATAGAAGCCGTTCTCGATCACCGGGCCGATGGTGACCTGCGTGCCGGGAAAGAGATCCTGCACGGCTTCCGCGAGCACGTGGGCGCAGTCGTGCCGGATCAGCTCCAGGGCGCGCGGATCCTCGCGGGAGATGAACTCGATACGGGCGTCCCGGGGAATCGGGTCCGCGAGGTCCGTCACGGTGCCGTCGAGCGCCATCGCGACGGTGCGCTTTGCGAGCGACTTCGCGATACCCTCCGCGACCTCGCGGCCGGAGATGCCTTCGGGGAACTGGCGCTGGGCGCCATCGGGGAATGTCAGGGTGATCATGAGCTGCCTCGGGCTCACTCCTGCGTACGGAGCAGGTAAGCGGGGCCGACGGTTTGCGATTCTAGGACGAAGGCCGGTCCCCGTCGGGTTGGACCGCCTCGCAGGTGACCTTCGGCGCATAGGTGCCGCGCCAGCGGCCATAGGCCCAGGGCTTATACCAGGCCGACTGAGGCGGCAACGCCTCCGGGACCACATCGAGTCCCGCGGTCCCGAAGGGGCCGCAACGGCAGATCCGTGCAAGGCCCATCCAGCCGCCGGCCCAGAAGCCGTGACGCTGGATCGCCTCGTCGGTGTAGTGCGAGCAGGTCGGAAGGTGCCGGCAGCTGCGGCCGACTAGCCCCGACAGGGTGAGCTGATAGCCCCGGATGGCGAGATGCGCCGCCCTCTGGGCAGGGCTCGCCATCGTCACTCGGCCGCAGGCGCGGCGCGCGTCGCCTGGATCCGGTCGAGGGCCTCGACCACCGCATCGAAGGTCAGGAGCGTGGAGGCGTGGCGGGCCTTGAACTCCCGCACGGGCTCCAGCACCCGCAGGTCCTCCCACTTGCCCGAAGGCGCCTCGCCGCCCTCCTTCAGCATCCTGCGCATCGCGGCCCGGAGGGACCGGAGCTCCTCCGCCGTCGAGCCGACCACGTGCCGGGCCATGATCGAGGACGAGGCTTGCCCGAGCGCACAGGCTTTCACGTCGTGGGCGAAATCCGTCACCACGTCGCCCTCCACGGCGAGGTCTACCGTCACGGTCGAGCCGCAGAGCTTGGAATGGGCGGTCGCGCTCGCATCGGGCTGCGGCAGGCGGCCGAGGCGCGGGATATCGGCGGCGAGTTCCAGAATGCGCTTGTTGTAGATCTCGTTCAGCATCGACGGCTCTCGGGGCGTTTCCGCCAATATAGACAGCGCCGTGCCGCTCTGCGACCCTGCCGCCCCTATATACGTTATCCACCTGGCCTGTTTCGCAGTCGCCGATGCGAAGCCGGCCCGGCGGTGCCCCGGCTCCTCTGCCGGGCGCCGCATTTCGAGGGAAAACGAGGCTCCACATGGACTCTGTGGTCAAGTCCTTGACGAGGCGGGCCGCCGGGTCGGGTCACGTCGACCGCCCGACCCAGGAAGAAGCGGAGGCTGCGGTTCGGGTTTTGATCCGGTGGGCCGGGGACGATCCGGATCGGGAGGGGTTGCGGGAGACGCCGCGGCGGGTCGCGAAGGCCTACCGGGAGCTCTACGCCGGCTACGAGCAGGACGCCCGCGCGGTGCTCGACCGGGTGTTCGAGGAGGTCGAGGGCTACGGCGACATGGTGCTGGTGCGGGGCATCCCCTTCCACACCCATTGCGAGCACCACATGGTGCCCTTCTTCGGCGAGGCCCACATCGCCTACTACCCCTCCGCCGGGGTGGTGGGCCTGTCCAAGCTCGCCCGGGTCGTGGAGGTGTTCGCCCGGCGGCTGCAGACCCAGGAAAGCCTGACCGCGCAGATCGCCGAGGCCATCGACGAGGCGCTGCGCCCGCGCGGCGTGGCGGTGCTGATCGAGGCCGAGCACATGTGCATGTCCATGCGCGGCGTGCAGAAGCAGGGCGTCCAGACCCTCACGACCCAGTTCACCGGCCTCTTCAGAGACGAGCCTGCCGAACAGGTCAGGTTCCTCACCCTCGTGAGACAATAAGACAGCACGCTCACCAGAGCGCGCCCCGGGAGAGCTGCCGCACAGGCCCCCTTGACGCGCCGGCCCTTCGGATGTCTTCCGGAGCACCCCGCCCGGCCGTCCGCCGGGCTCCCAGCCCGAGATCCGTCATGTGTGCCCTCTGCCCCCCTGCCCCGTCCGTCGACCCAAAGACGGAGATCGAGGAAGGCACCGTCCTGATTCCGCGGTTCAATGCCGATGGCCTCGTGACCTGCGTGACGACCGATGCCGAGACCGGCGAACTCCTGATGGTCGCCCACATGAACGCGGAGGCCCTCGCCCGGACCCTGGATACGGGCCAGGCCTGGTACTGGTCGCGCTCGCGGGGCGAACTCTGGCACAAGGGCGCGACGAGCGGACAGGTTCAGACTGTCGTCGAGATGCGGGTCGATTGCGACCAGGATGCCCTCTGGCTCAAGGTGCAGGTAGCCGGTGATGGAGGCTGCTGCCACACGGGCCGGCGCTCCTGTTTCTACCGGGTCGTCGGCGGGCCATCCGGAGCGCTGTCGTTCCCGAGCACGACCTGAAAGGACGATAATCCTGCAACCAAACGCGGCCTTACGGCGTTGGCTCAACGACCGCCTTCGTGGAGCACGTCATGAGTATTATCTGGACCATCATCATCGGCTTTGTCGCTGGTATCATCGCCAAGTTCATCATGCCGGGCCGCAATGAGCCGTCCGGATTTATCATGACCACGATCCTCGGCATCGTCGGTGCCTTGGTGGCCACCTTCCTCGGGCGCGCCATCGGCTGGTACGGTCCAGGTGAGGGCGCCCACTTCATCGGCGCCATCGTGGGTGCGATCATCGTCCTCTTCATTTGGGGCATGATCAGCCGCCGTTCCACGAGCGAGCGCTACTGATTCCTTCGAGGACGGACGTGGAAAGGGCGGCCCGACGGCCGCCCTTTTTTATTGGCTCAATGCGACCTGGCGAGGCGTGGATCCGACCCCGTCCCGCCTTCGACCAGGGCCGCCTTGACGGGGCAGTAGCCCGTCGCGCCCCGATAGGCCAGATAGGAGCCGACCCCGAGCGCGAGCACGTTGAGGAGCGGGTTCGGCCGCGGCTTCGCGCCGGCTGCCGCGAGAGCGAGACCCGCCGCGACCGAGATGCCGCGCTCGGTCCAGGACAGGTGCGGCGAACCGTGCGTGAGGTGGTCGTAGGTCTGGGCGATCACGTTGGACATGGGCTTCCTTCATTCGTCGACGATGTGCCTCCGCCAACGCCAGGCCTGCAAACGACGTTCCGGCATTCAACGCCGCAGGTCAGGAGCACCAGAGCGACGAAGTCAGCAATTGTCCCCGACTTTCTTGCATCCAACGGCCACGCTCATACGTTGTTCATGAGCCTTTCATAGGCTCGTGTGAGAGTTAGTGCGGCGTGATGTGAGGCCCTTATGTTCTGGGACAGCATCCCCCGGCGGAGCGCCGGGATGGGCGGAGGCGGCGGAGAGACCGTCATGGAGGCTCCTGGCGATAGGGACACGCGGCCCCGGGTGAAGATCGGATTGGCGCTCGGCGGCGGCGCCGCCCGCGGATGGTCCCATATCGGCGTGCTCCGGGTACTCGAAGAGGCCGGCATCGTTCCCGACGTCATCGCGGGTTGTTCGATCGGCGCGGTGGTCGGGGGCTGCTATGCGGCCGGCAAGCTCAACGAACTCGAGGCCTTCGCCCTCTCGCTGACGAAGCGCCGTGTCATGGGCCTACTCGATTTTCACATCACGGGGTCCGGCCTCATCGGCGGCGGGCGCCTTCAGAAGCTGCTCGATCAGGACCTCACCGACCGGCGCATCGAGAGCCTGCCGATGCGCTTCTGCACGATCGCGACGGAACTCGTGACCGGCCACGAGATCTGGCTGACGAAGGGGCCGCTCGTCAAAGCCATGCGGGCTTCTTACGCGCTTCCCGGGATCTTCGACCCGGTGCTCTACCGCGGCCGCTGGCTGATGGACGGCGCGCTCGTCAATCCGATTCCGATCACGGCCGCCCGGGCGCTCGGCGCCGATCTCGTGGTCTGCGTGAACCTCAACAGCGAGATCCGGGCCCGCGGCACGGTGCTGCCCTTCGACGAGGAATCGAGCGACGAGCTGGAGATCGAGTCCGTCATGGACGAGCCGCGGCGCTGGGGAATTTTTGCGTCCCCGCGGGTTGATCGGCCCAAGCGGCCGAATGCGCCGGGCATCGCGACGGTCATGATAGACGCCTTCAACATCACCCAGGACCGGATCGCCCGCTCGCGCCTCGCCGGCGATCCGCCGGACGTGATGGTCGCCCCGAAGCTCGCCAAAATGGGTCTGTTCGAGTTCCACCGGGCGGCGGAGTGCATCGAGCTCGGACGGCAGGCCGCCGAGCGCGCCCTGCCCGATCTCCAGGACCTGATTCGGGACTCCGAAGCCGCCCTGTAGGGCGGCGTCAGGCCGTCGCGATGTAGTCCCGCATCGCCCGCGTCTCCGCCTCGACCTCGGCGAGGCGGTGTTTCACGATGTCTCCGATGGAGACGATGCCGGAGAGCCGGCCCCCTTCGACCACGGGGACATGGCGGAACTTGCCGTCCGTCATCAGCTCCATGATCTCGTGGATGGCCGACGCGCCGGTGCAGGTCACGACGTTCTGGGTCATCGACCGGGACACCGGCTCATCGAGTGCCGCGGGGCCGCGCGACGCAATGGCCTGGACGATATCGCGCTCCGACAGGATCCCGAGGACGGGGTGGGCGGTATCGCCGACGATCACGGCACCGATCCGGCGCTCGGACAGGAGTTGCGCGGCCTGGGCTAGGGTCCGGTGCGGGTCGATCGTGACCACGTTGCGGCCTTTTATGCGCAGGATGTGCTCGACGGTCATGCCTTTGGTCTCCCGTGCTTCGGCGGAGAAACCCCCGGAGAACAGACGCTCGCCGGAGTGAGCCCCTTGTAACGGCGGATCGGAGACCTCGGACGGCCCCTCGCTCGCCAGGAGCCGGTTCGATCCGGCATCGCGTCCGGATCACCCTTCCCGTGCGTCATGATTGGGCGAAAGACGGCCCGTTGCAAGCCGGGTCGCGGCGGCGACCGGGTGTTTCAGCGTCGCCCGGCACGGCGCCGGGGCAGCGGGTCGAGCAGGGGGAAGAGGGCGAGCCCGGCCAGGAAACCGCCCACGTGGGCCTCCCAGGCTATGCCCGAATCGACCATTCCGAGCGGTTGCGCCAGCGTGCCGAAGAGCGTGTTGGTCACGAACCACACGCCGACGAAGATCAGGATCTGCCGGTTGCGGACCATGGAGGACAGACTCTCCCGCAGCCGTTCGTGAGGGGCGTCGAGCCTCCCCTGCAGGGACCAGCCGGCGGGCGCAAACATGAACCACACCGCGGCCGCAGTCATGCCCGAGACGGCCCCTGACGCCCCGATCATGGGGAACACATCGAGCGGATGCGAGAGAACATGGGCGGCCGCGCCCGCGATGGCGGTCACAAGCGCCAAGGTGAAGAAGCGCGCCGGACCGCAGCGCCGCAGCACCGGCGTCCCGAAGGCTGCGAGCCAGACCACGTTGAAGAGCACGTGTGTCCAGGAGCCATGCAGGAGCGCGTGGGTGACGGCCGTCCAGGGCCTCGCGCCATTGCCGTCGAGCACGTAGCGGCCGAACGCGACGAGGTCATCCCGCCCCTCTGCCCCGTCGCCGAGCCGGTTCAGGACCTCCTGCGCCGTGGCAGCGTCGAAGGCGAGCGACCAGCGGGCGGGAATGACGGCGAACTCGAGCAGCAGGTCGAGATCCGTGGCATCGTCGAGCAGGGCCCGCAGGGCGTGGATGGCGACGAGCACCAGGATCGTCGCCAGCAGGGTTCTGGGGATGTTGAAGACCGGCGGGTGCGCGGGCGGCTGCATCATCGGGCGCCAGGTCCCGACGAATCAGGCGGAGCGGACAGGGGGAGCTTCATCGCGCTTCTATGTCGGGCTCCAGGTCCGCGCCGCAAGGCCCCGGTGAAAGGAGCTCGGCAGCGTGACGGTTCGTCACGGCGGAGGCTCACATTTAAGCGGCCCTTAACGGGAGGTTTCTAACCTGCAACGGCGCGGGAGTCCTCTCGCGCGCCCTCGAACCGCGATGACGATGCTGTCCGGCGCCCCGATCGCCTCCCCCCTCCCTGCCGAGGATCGCCGACGTCACGGCCGGATTGCGGTCGCGCTCCTCGGCCGGTACCGGCTGGCCAGCCTGCAGGAATACCCCTGCCTGAGCGTCGATATCTCGCTCGGGGGCATCGCCCTGCTGGCACCCGTCAAGGCGCCGGCCGGCGAGCGGGTGGTCCTCCACCTCGAGCAGCTCGGCACCCTCGAAGGGCGCGTCGTCCGCCAAACCATGACCGGATTTGCCCTGGAGCTGCGCCTGAGCGCCCGCCGGCGCGACCGGCTCCAGGCCCAGCTTGCCTGGCTGGAGAACCGGCACACGCTCGGACTGCCGGAGCGCCGCCGCCATCGCCGGTTCGTCCCGCTCCACACGGCCGTCATGGTCCGTTTCGCGGATGGTCACGCCGTAGCGGCCCGGCTCGTCGACGTCTCCCGTTCCGGTGCCGCCGTCCTGCTCGATCCGCAGCCGCCCGTGGGCGACGTCCTTGTCCTGGGAGCGACCGAAGGGCGCGTGGTCCGGCATTTCGATGGCGGCGTCGGGGTGGAATTCGTCCGTCCCCTGATCCGGCAGCGCTTCGACGAGGACGTGCTTCTGTAGCCCGCCTTTCCAATCTGCGTCACTTTGCTTCGGCGCAGAACCGTGCCGGCGGCTGCCGGGGCTGCTACCCCTGTGGAATCCTTCATCGGAGGGAGAAATCGTCTGCCGGGCTCCGGCTTGGCCGGGAGACAATGGAACCAAAGGCGTAGGCCTCGCGTTAAGAACCCTTTGACTTTGGACTTGAGCGCACGCCCCGAACCTGTCAGCTTTGGTTAAAAGAAGCTTAAGCAGACGGTGTGGGGCATGCGGCAGAGGCTCTTCGGAGGGCGTGATCATAGTGGCCAGTCGGCGCTCGTCGCCGCTGCGACCCTTGCCAAGGCGGCCCTCGTCGGCCTTCCTCTCCTCATCGGCGGCGCGACCTCGCAGGCTCAGACGCTCGCTTCACTCCCCTCTGCCCCCGCTGCCGTCGAGAAGCTCGGCGCGGCCAAGCCCGTCACAGCCTGGGTCAAGTTCTGCGATCAATTCCCGGCTGAATGCGCGGTCGACACGTCGGAGCCCACCGTCGTGACCCTGACGCAGGACACCTGGAACACGATCGTGTCGGTGAACCGCAGCGTGAACCGCCGTATCAAGCCGGTCACCGACAAGGCCCATTGGGGACTCGTCGACCGCTGGGAGTTCCCGGACGACGGAATGGGCGATTGCGAGGACTTCCAGCTCCTGAAGCGCAAGCTCCTCGTCGAGCGCGGCCTGCCCCGCCGTGCCATGCGCATGACCGTCGTGATCGACGAGATTGGCGAAGGCCATGCCATCCTGATGGTCCGCACCGACCGCGGAGACTTCATCCTCGACAACAAAATCCAGAATGTCGTCCCCTGGAACCAGACAGGCTACGTCTTCGTGAAGCGCGAGGGCCAGGACAGCACGGCCTGGGTGGCACTGGGTAACCTCGCCTCGCCGACCACCACCGCGAACCGCTGAGGCCGCGGACACCGCACTGGCGCGTTCAGTCGATCTGCTTGAGGCCGGCCTGGAAGCGCTGCCAGTTCCGGACATAGCCGGCCGCGGTGGTCCGCAGGCGCGCGACCGCCTCCTCGTCGAGCGTGCGGATCACCTTGGCGGGCGAGCCGACGATGAGCGAGTTGTCGGGGAACTCCTTGCCCTCCGTGACCAGCGCCCCCGCCCCCACCAGGCAGTTGGCGCCGATCCGGGCCCAATTCAGTATCGTGGCCCCCATGCCGATGAGGCTGTTGGGCC
>JAESFH010000155.1_pt1 | contig 48807 bp, 46 predicted proteins | sample 9269381 | NCBI WGS metagenome assembly JAESFH01 (sample SAMN14504062, study PRJNA617094) | algae metagenome | isolation source: Aphanothece sp. CMT-3BRIN-NPC111 and co-occurring heterotrophs from well... | place: USA: Clark Mountains Wilderness, California | collected 2010-04-18
GGGCACAAACCAGAAGCTGGTATGCACGCGCTCCCAAAGTGTCTGCAGGCGCGCTTTCATCGTGAAGGAAACGCAAGTCACGCTCCCGCAGGACGTTCAGTTGATCGCGGCATTCGCGGGCGTCGGCTCGCGTGTCCACCTGGCTCGTTAGGCATCGGGCCCATAGGAATTTCTACTAAGCCACTCTCAGTCTCCGCGCCGATTGTCGCGTCGGCGCCTGAATGCCAAATAATTACATGCGATTCAACGTAATCGACGGACGATCCAGCGGGCATTGTACTGCGCGGACGAACTGCCGCGCATCAATTAGATGAAAGGACAAGCCGGTAAGCAACCTGGCGTATGCAGCGAAGGAGGTCACTATGGCTTTGCAACCTGATTCACTCGTTACGTCGACCGAAGAGCCGGAGAAGTTTAGCTACCGCTGCCCCGGATGTGGCGAGATGGTAGACAAGCGCGAGATGGCTAGCATGCTCGAGCACCATCGACATGTGCTGCATCCCGCGTATCCGCCGGCTTGGTTTCAGGAAATGACGGCCGGGTCGCGACGCGCATCCGCTTCCCACGCGGCGACACGGCAGCCTGCGACGCGGGTGCACCGAAGCCAGACCTACGCCACATCGGCGGAGTCAAACGCGCGCCGCTACGGACACTGAGCGGTCCCGCCCGCCGCGCTGACGAAAAGCGCCGGCCGATTCTACTGCGAAATTCCTGAAACGACTCGACGCGCCTGCTTATCCGACGCGAGGAACCGCTCGGTCGCGTCGATTCCCAGCTCATCGAGAAACTGGTGAACGGTCGTGTGCGCGTAGAGCCGCGCCGCGCTGCCGAAATCGCCATGCTGTTCCTCAAAGATGCGCAGGTGGAAAATGAAGATGCCGCGCAGATGCATGATCTCGCGGAGAAGTTGCGGAAGCTCGAATCCCTGGAGCCAGCGTTCGGCGCCGTGTTTCTCGGCGTCCTTCGTCGTGCGGTCCGCCACATCATCGCTGCCGTAGCGCCGGATCGTATCCGCGAGGTCGTCGAAGAGGCGGGGCAAATTATCGCGCAGCTGGTTGGTCGTCAGGCTCTCGGCGGGTATTGCTCGATCGGCTTGCACGCGCCCCATCCAGGAGCGGATCATCTCCTCTTTGCGGTTGCAGAGGAATTCGGCCAGATGGGCGTTGACGCTATCGGCATCTGCTTCTGTGGGCGTGGTCATACGATGATGTCGCGCCGTGTGGGGTGCGCGGACGTAGCGTAGAGCGCCAGAGCGGGCGCGCAATCGCACCCCGGCGATTGTACCGGTGCAGCTCTGCACCTGCTGAAATTGGCACGGTTTTCGTCTGCGATCGCCAGAGAATCGGGGCCAACCACACACTGGCATCCGTTTCTTAATGAGGAGGGGCTATGATCAGCACTGAAGGAGAGTTTGTCAGGCTCACGATCCCGCTCGATCACGCGGTGGCGTTCGCGATGGGCTGGTCGGATCTTGACTCCATCCACCCGACCGATGCGATGCGGCGGATCATTGGCGAGCTGGCAGTTGATGCCTTGCAGTATCTCGAACATTGGCGCGAGGCGGCGATGTTGCGGGAGTCCATCGAACGACTCTGGCCGTGTGGCGGCTAACGCTCGGCCACAGGGTCCGAAGCCGCATCCCGCGCGGAACCCCGTAGCGGCGTCTGCAAGAGGCATGCGCGCCGACCTCCCGCCGCGGTCTCTCCTGACGGAGTGAAACAGCCGCGCCTTTCTCTGCGGCGCGCGCTAGACTTTGCGCCGCGACAATACGGGAGCGGCGGCCTCTGTGACGGACGGTTCGTCGATCGGCGTTACCTCGCCCGCCGCGCGCTCGATCGCCTCGATCAGCAACTCCGGCGCCGAGCCTTTCACGACATAATTGAGAAACCCCGCCGCCTCGGAATTCGCGCGATAATCCGGCTCGTCGTAAGCCGAAAACGCGATCGCGCGCACCGGTCGCTCTTCGAGAAGCGACTTCAGCAAGTCCCAGCCATTCCCGTCCGGCAGGTGGATGTCGCAAACCAGAACGTCGAACGCAACGGTGCGGGCGAGCTTCCGCGCCGCCGCAGCCGTGCCAGCGAGCTCGACGGTGTAGCCCATCAGGTCGAGGTAACTTTTCATGCCACTCGCCGTGGCAGCATGATCTTCCACGACGAGCAGTTTCAGACGACGCACTAGCCGGACACTGAGCCCGAACAACTTACTTTGGCCAGACAAATCGCGTATCGACGGGAAAATGTCTTATCCGCCCGCGGTGATTGCGAGCGACGCAGCGCAAATGACGGGAAAATGGAGAAACGATGAGCCACGGCAGCGGAATCAACAGGCTAGCTCGCGGCTAGCTGCATCGCGTGGTGAGCTCTCATTTGTTCTTCGCCCGATCAGCAGCTGCTTGAACAGCTCGACTGTCGACCCGCCAGGACACCATGCCGTTACCCGCATCTACCGGTCGAAAACCGCTGACGTGCATCGATTCTAGATCTGCCAACAGCTTCTTTGTAATGACCGACTTCCGAGGCTCTGAGCCGTCCAGCTTTGTCTTGCCGCGCCAAAGCTCACATCGACCTTTGGAATTGCTGACGGGCGCAATAATCATGTGCCGGCTGTCGATCGCAATGACGCGCCGGACCAGTGGCGGAATGCTCTCCTTCGGGTCGCTGATCTTATCGACAGTCTCAGTGAACAATCCATGATCGACATTCCATCGACCGATCGTGCGAAGATACTGCTCACCCCCTGGCGTGCTGATACGGTAATCGCCGATGAAGCGTCCATCCGGAAAATACTGCAAGCGACTGCCGACGTGACGCGTGACCTCCTTCATGTCTTCGGTATACCAGACGCCAACAATCTGCTGCCGAAGCTGCTCGTCACTCAACTGGACCGCTGCTGCCGAAAACGGCAGCGATGCTGCAAAGACGATGATAACGGCGAACACGCGCATGCGACCTAACGAGACACAAGATCAGTGACGGCGAGTCCGGTGCAACTGTCCAGCCCAGCCGACGGATGGGTGGCAAACATGCAGAACGTGACTCGCAGCCTTGCTCGCGGTTCGCTGCATCGCCGGTAAAACGCTACGAGTTCTGCCGCTCGTGAACGACGCGATTCGGCGCACGTCGCGTTCGACCTAAGGTTTTCTAGTAGAGGAAGCTGCGCCTGCGGCCCGATTGTCGGACACTTCGCTGGCAGGCAAAGTGTGCGGTGAGGAGGTCCCGATGAACCTGAAACCGCAGTCGTCCATCACTTCAACAGAGGAAGACTTCTATCGCTGTCCCGGCTGCGGCGAGAGCGTTGATCGCCGCCACGTCGACGATGTGCGCGAGCATCATCATCATGTCTTACACCGGCCTTGCCCGCCGTCGTGGTTCACGGCGCGTTCGGGAGTGGCCCTCTCGCGCGAGACACGGGTGCCGCGCTCAGCCGCAACGCAGAAAACGGCGGACGTTTCCGCAGCTGTTCGGGAGCGTCGCTACGGCCACTGACCCTATGCACGGCCTCCCAATCATCGAGCTTCCTGCGAAAGAACATCTCAGGATATTGCAACGGCTTGATCGCGCTCACGATTGGGAAAGCCTGCGCGAGCAACGCAGATGCCGTGCCTGTGGTGACGTCTTTTCCGGGCGAGAAGTAGAGATCGTTGGCGGCACCCGCGGCTATGGCCCGCTTCGGCTGCAATGTCCCACTTACCGGTGCTGGAGAGGTCCTGAAAGCTGGGACGTCGTGTTGCCGTCGCGTCCCGAGACGACAACGGCAGGACAAGGTCTGAAAGTGAGCCACGGCGGCCGCGCGTGCACACTTCAGCGCGTGAGACACCTCGACGCGCAGCGGCCTTCCGCCGAGCACGCGCTACGGACGACCGAGTGGATCGGCACAGCGATGCGCCGCCTCCGGCAGCTTCTGCACACCGCGCGGCCGCCTGCCGGTGAGCCGGCGACGCTGCTTTCGCACGGCCTAACCAAAGGTTGAACGAATCGGCCGGCGAGGCTTGAGAATACGAAGTACATGGTTGCGATCAATGTCGTCGGTCCGGATGCGATCCTGGACGTAGGCTGCCCCGGCTGTCATCACGTCACCCGCATCGTCAGGGCGATCGACAGTCTTGGCGAAGAGCCGCTTACCTTCTTCGTGATCTGCAGCGAATGTCAGCGGCCGATCCGTGAGTCAACGCTGCGAGCCGTGCTTCGCACAAAGGTGATCGATCAGCGGTCGAACACGATGCAGGCACTAAGACATCCGCGGTGACGTTTGCGGGTGAGCTACGCTTTTGACCGATACACGCGTGCGCGGGTCGGCCAATTGCGCCCGCGTCGGGCGCTGCCGTAGCTTTGCTCTACAAGCCAGCTCGGGCAGCACGAAGGCGGCAGATCGGCATCTCCACCGGCGCTGCCCGGTTGGCAACCGTTCACCTCCTAACCCCTCTACCATGCGATTGATCAGCGAAGACAAAGAGGCCGGCCTGGATATCCTGCGGCTCGAGGGCGACATCGACATGCATTTTGCGCCGGCGCTACGCTCGCTCCTTCACGGGAAGTCGCAGAGAAATTGCCCTGCCCTGCTGCTCGATTTGAGCCGGGTCGATTTCATCGATTCCGTCGGTATCGCAGCGATCCTGGAATACCTGCGCGACGTGACCAACCGCGGTGACCGGTTCTGCATCGGCGGATTGAGCCCTACGCTCCGGACGATTTTCGAAGTCGTCGACCTCGGCAGCGTCATGCCGGTTTACACAGACGCTGCGAAGGCGAAGGAAGCAGCAATCCGCAACATCCTTCCGCAGCCGTCCACTCCGCTCTTCACGCCTGGCGCGCAGCACTTCGTTTCCGCGGCGTAGATTTTGTCACATCCAATACGCCGCCGGCCCCCGCTTCCGTTCTGAGCTGCCTCGCAGCAATTCCCATGGCGCGGAGACACACACGAGGCCGAGCAGGCAAAGAGGGACGCAACGGCAAGTGCGCGGGGCTGCCCCCTTCCCTGAGCAAGCGGCGACCGACGCTGATCATTATCGGCGGTCATGGGAACGGAGCGCCGAAGGGCTGATCCTGCAGGAAGTCGCGCGACACGTCGGCTCGGGCAAGCTGGTCATCAGCACCGTTGCTTCATCCGAACCCGACGGGTTGTTCGACGAGTACGCAGAGGCGTTCCGCAAACTCGGCGTGCACGGCGTCGAAGACCTGAGGGTGTCGACACGCGGAGAAGCGAAGAAGAAAGAGGTGGTGAGCGTTCTCGATGATGCGACGGCGGTATTCTTCACCGGAGGTGACCAGCTGAAAATCACGAGCCAGATCGGCGACACGCCGGTCTTCCAGCGAATCCGCGCCATCTACAGTCGCGGCGGTCTTGTCGCCGGGACGTCTGCCGGCGCCTCGGCCGTTTCCACCACGATGCTGGTCAGCGGCAGCAGCCGCACTTCACCGCGCGTGGGCGATGCAGTGCAGATGGCACCCGGGCTTGGCTTCATCCACGATGTGATCATCGATCAGCATTTCGCGGAACGGGGAAGGCTTGGGCGTTTGTTAGGCGCCGTGGCTCAGAATCCAAAGACATTGGGGCTCGGGATCGATGAGGACACCGCTGTCGTGGTCGACAACGGCGAAAGCTTCTACGTAGTCGGCTCGGGAGCGGTCTACGTCGCCGACGGCAGTGGGATCGACTTCTCCAACATCACGGAGCCCGATTCAGACAAGACGCTGGCGCTGCACGGCCTCACGCTGCATGCACTCAGCCAGGGCGATTCGTTCGACTTGAAGAACCGGCGTCCGATCAGTCGTGGCGCGACCTCTTACATCCAGACACTAGGAGCTGTCGCGGGCGCCGCCGGCGTCGCGTAGCGTTCAGCATCGATCGTCACCCGCGCTGCGGAAGCGAAGAAGCAACGGTCTTCTTCGCACCTTCATTTTCGGCAGGCGCTGAGCGGCTCCCTGAGTCAAACGCGGGGCGCGTTCGTTGGTCAGGTAATCTGCTTCGGAGAAATGGGATCGCTCGCTGGGAAGCTTTCTTCGACCGCTTCGTCGATGAGCTGTTCCTGACGCTCTTCCATATCTTCGCCGGGCTTCCGATCCCCTGGTGCAGCGGCGGCGGCCATGTCGGCATTTGCCTGACCTGCGCTCGACCGCTCGAGCGGTAGCGGCGGGTGCGGGGCGTCCTCTGGCTCGTCGCTCATGCTCTGTCTGTCGCGCACGCGTCCGCAGCGCGCAACAGATGTAAACGTCGCGAGTCGCGCGCGCCGCGTCCGGCTCTGCATCGGACGCAGAAAATCGCACGACGTTGTCGGCTCGATTCCGCACTCGTTAGGCGAAACCCTGACGGCCGGTGTGGTCGGCTGCCCAATAGCACGCTCGCAGCCGCGCATCGAAGCTCGACAATGCCCCGACCAGACTTGGAATCAGACGCTCGCTCGCTCGCCTTCAGATGCCTAACGACAGACGCGGCCGCCGAGGAGCAGCGCCGATAGACACGCCGCGCATTGAAATTCTCACGGAGTCGAGTCGATTTACGCACCGCTACACGACCGCGATGTCTGCGAATCGAATTGCCATGTGGAACGGGGTTGCGCTGATCTCGACCTGCTGGTTGCGACGGGCGTGCGGCGCGTGCGGTATTGCGAGCGATGGCATCGCGTGGAAGAAGTCGAGGGCGACCTGGATTAGCGCGAGACGGACGAAGCGGACTGCCAGAACTCGCCCGAATCGCCCGAATGGTTAGGCGTGCGCGATGACGGTCTTTAAACGCGCGGCGTCGAATGGCTTCGTGAGGTAGTGATGGAAGCCTGCACCGATACCGCGCGCGCGGTCCTCCGCGTTCCCATGGGCCGTGAGCGCTACATTCAAGCGCGCGGAGCAGGAACGTCGCGCTTCGGCCAAAACTTCGAGGCCATCACCATCGGGCAGGCCAATGTCGCTGAGCAAGACATCGAACTGCAGGGTCCGCAGCAGACGCGTCGCCGCAGTGACTGTTCCAGCTTCGGTGACCAGGTGGCCCCAGTGCCTCAGCAGCTTTCCCAAAGCGTCACGTGTATCCGCATGATCCTCGACCAAAAGCACGTGCACACAAAAACGATACTCCCGAACCCGCCGGTTGCACCCGAAACTCACGGACGTGGTCCGGACCGCGCCCGTAGCTACGCGCGAATGTTCGCGCACCGGGAGCGCACAAGAATAGCGTGCCGCTCCGAACGCGGACTGCGTATTGTCCGCGCATATGCAAACGGCGATCTACTTCGTGGCTGGCGTTTTAGCTGTCGCCGCGCTGGTTCTGTTCCTCGCCGGAATCAGCGTCATAGCGGCCGGCGTGATCGGGGGCGTCGCGCTGGCAGCGCTCATTGGTTGGATCGCGATTACCTAGAAACTCCGGTCTCCGGTTTTCAGGCGACACGCTAACGAAGCGTCGGGCGTGCGGTGCTGTAAACCGCGCCTGGTCCATGCGCGGCGCGGGCGCGTTACTCCTTCGGCTTCCGTTCTTTTTCTTCGCGCTCGCGGTGGGCGAACATCTGCACGTAAGCATCCACTTCCGCGCCGAGCGCGGCACTCTGTGCTTGTTCGGCCGCGAGGGCGGGCTCGAGCTCGGTGCTGATTCGGGCCTGCGCGAGATCGTGCTGCTGGCGGGCGAATTCGGCCGCTTGCTCGGCGCGCTCGCGCAAGCTTTCCGCACGTTCGCGCCCTTCTTCGGCTTCCTTCCGCGCCGCCTCCGCCTGCTGAGTCGCCTTCAAGGCAGCTTCGCGGGTGCTTTGCGCTTCGTTCGCCAGGGCGACCGCGGCTTCGGTGGCGCGCCGCTGGCTTAGGTCTTGCGTCACCTTGGCGAAACCAAGGAGCGTCCCCTGCGGATCGTAGAGGGCAGTGAGAGTGATGTGCGCCCAGAAGGTCGAGCCACCGCGCCGGACGCGCTCGCCCTGGCTGACAGACTCGCCGGCGGCGGCAGCGTCGCGCAGATGCTCTTCGGCGGTGCCATCCTGGCTCCCGCCCTCGGGGTAAAGCAAACGCAGGTGTGCGCCTTCGGCCTCTTCCTTCGTCCACCATTTCATCAGATGCGCGCCCGTCCCCCAGTAGATGATGATGCCCTCCGGATTCATGAAGAAGATCGCGTAGTCACGAACCCCTTCAGCGAGCGCCGCGACGGCGGCGTTGATGATGCGCGGATCTGCGTGTTCCGGCGGTAGCGGCGTTGGCCGCTTGCCCGTTTGCCGGATTTCGCGGCCGCGGCGATCGGCGGCCATCCGTTCCTCGGTTTCGCTCGCGTGAGTGAAGAGGGGGACGGTCGGGTTATCCGCAGCGGACCCGGGCCGATTCGTCGATTGGTTCAACGCGCCGGTGGAACTCATGCCGACAGCATCAATCGGCCGGCCTCGAAACACAAGCGTGTGCCGGACAGCATCTTCCCGCACCACACCGGTCGCTCAAGCTTTGGTGAGCGGCATCGTGCAACGCACCGTCGTGCCGCCGCCGAGCCGTGTCTCGATGGTCAACGATCCGCCGACGATGCGGGCACGGTATCTCATGTTGCGCAGTCCCATGCCTTTCGACTTCCGGCCTTCGTTGAACCCTTTGCCGTTGTCGCGCACCGTCAGCAGAGCTTCTCCCGGGCGACTGCGCGCCAGCAGGACGGTGATCTTCTTGGCCTTGGCATGTCGGATTGCATTTCCGATCGCTTCTTCCGCCACGCGATAGATGTGCAGAGCGACGGTCGCCTCGATCGGGAGCCTCCTCGTGCGCGGCCAATTGAATTCCACATCGGCCGGGACGCGTTCGGCCAGCTCCGCGAGCGCGGCGGGGAGCCCGTCCGACTCCAGCGTCACTGGATGCAAGCCTTGCGCGAGGTGCCGGGCGGTAGTCATCGCGTTTTGCGCCAGTCGCGGGATCTCGCGGGCTTTTTGCGCATCTTCGGGGTTGGTCTTGCTGATTCGCTTCGCCACTCCGTCAGCGAGCATCGCGATGGCTCCGAGCTGTTGCCCGAGATCATCGTGCAGGTCCTTGCCGACCCGCTGTCGTTCCTCCTCAACTGCGGTCAACAACGCCTCCTCAAGGTGATGGCGATGTTCTATCTCGACGTGGAGCGCCGCGAGGGCGGTGGCGAGTTGTTTGTCGCCGACCGGGCGCTTAGCGGCTGAGCGCCCGCCAGGTTTCTCCTCGTTCTGCAGGGCGCGGGTGACCTTGGCGAAGCCGATCACCTTTCGGTCTGAATCGTGCAACGCTGTGACAAGGTCGTTCATCTCAGCGACGCTCCCGTCCTTCAGCAGGTGTGCACGGTTCGTGTTCGTCTCGCCGAGCGTCATCGCCTCCTTCAGCTCCTTCTCCGGTTCCCCTGCCACGCGATCCGCGGGAGTAAAGACGAGCTCTCCGGTCTTGCCGACGAATTCGTCCCGTTCGTAGCCGAGTAGCTCCTGCACGCCGCTGTTCCAGGTCACGATGACTCCCGCGGGATCGAGCATGTAAATGGCGTATCGCCGGACGCCTTCGACCAGCACGCGGTACCGCTCTTCACTTTCCGCCAGTGCGGCGACAACCTTCCGATAGGCCGGCTTCGACGTGAATGGATCTCTCATCAGCGGACGCGCAGCCTCGTAGCCACAAGGTTGAAACGTCGTTCGGTGCGTGAGTGGCCCCCCCGGAGGTCGCCTGCAGCCAACAGGCTCGCGGGCGCAGTGACAACAATCGGCGCATACACCCGGCACAACGTCAGAAGCTCGGCGGCAGCTAAACGCCGCACACCGCGCGTTTTTATTGGGAATTCGTGTGATCCTCCGGTAGCTTAGCGGCCGGGCGCTTTTCGCAAGACCCGCTCCCGATGTCCGACCAGACCCAAGCTCCCGCACAAACGCTCGATCCCGCCGCGACTGACGAGACGAACGCGCATGCCCGGGACGGCGCGCAGAAACGGCGCGACCCGAAAGAGCCGGCGGCCGTCGTCGGGCTCGGGGCATCCGCAGGCGGCATCGCGGTGCTGCAGCAGTTCTTCGCCGATATCCCGCCGGATACCGGGCTGGCGTTCGTGGTGGTGATGCACCTGTCGCCGGAGCATGAGAGCAGGCTGGCGAACATCCTCCAGACGAAGACGCAGATGCCGGTCGTGCAGGTCGCCGAGCCGCTGAAGGTGCAGCCGAACCACGTCTACGTGATCCCGCCGAACAAGCAGCTGACCTTCAACGACAGCATGCTCACGCTGGTCGACCCGCAACAGGCACTCGGACGGCGGGTGACCATCGATCTTTTCTTCCGCACGCTCGCGCAGTCGTTCGGCCAGCGGTCTGTCGGTGTGATTCTTTCCGGGACGGATTCGGATGGCGTCATCGGCTTGAAGCACGTCCGAGCACAAGGCGGCGTGACCATCGCGCAGGACCCGAAAGAAGCGGAATACCCGAGCATGCCAGTGACGGCAATCGCAACCGGCATCGTGGATTGGGTGCTTCCGGTGGCTGAGCTGGCACCGCGGCTGGTCGAACTCGTCAGGAACGAGCACGCGATGAGGTTGCCGCCCGAGATTCTGGAGGCGACCGAGCCGGACCAGAAGGTGAAGGAAGCGCCGGGGGGCGAGACCGTCTCCGACGAGACACGGGACGGACGCGACGAATCGGCGCTCCAGGAAGTGCTCACGATTCTGCGCCGCCAGACCGGGCACGATTTCGTGCATTACAAGCGCGCGACGCTGCTGCGCCGGGTCGCACGGCGCATGCAGGTGAATTCGGTCGAGACCATTCCGGGTTACCTCGACTTCATTCGGCAGCATCCCTCGGAAGCGACGGAGCTGCTGCAGGATCTGCTGATCAGCGTGACGCATTTCTTTCGCGACCAGGCGGCGTTCGGGGCGCTGGAAGCGAACGTCCCACAGCTCTTTGCGGGCAAGCGGAAGGACGACCAGCTCCGCATCTGGGTGGCGGGCTGCGCGACGGGCGAAGAAGCGTATTCCATCGCAATGCTGCTCGCCGAGCACGCTGAGCGGCTCGATTCGCCGCCTTCGATCCAGATCTTCGCGACCGACATCGATGAGCAGGCGATCCACAGTGCACGCTCCGGTTTGTATCCCAGCACGATCGAGGCGGACGTGTCGCCGGAACGCATCCGCCGGTTCTTCGCGCAAGATCAGGGCCGCTATCGGGTGCGGAAGAGCTTGCGCGAGAAGGTGCTCTTCGCCGCGCACAATCTGCTGAGCGATGCGCCGTTCTCGAACCTCGATCTCATCTCCTGCCGCAACCTGCTCATTTACCTGACGCCAACCGCGCAGGCGCAGGTGTTCGACATTGCACACTTCGCGTTGCGCGCCGGCGGCCTGATGTTCATCGGTGGATCGGAGAACACGAGCGCCGCGCAGCCGCTCTTCGCGCCCGTCGACAGCAAGCATCGCCTCTATGTGCGCCGCTCCGTGCCGCGCCCGACGTGGAAAGTGCCGATGGTGCCACGCCGCGTCGACGACACGGCCCGGACGAACGTCAGAGCGCGTTTGCGCGCGTTGCCGCCGCTGACGTCGGACGGCGCGGACGGCGCGGCAGCCGACACGCGCGAGTCGAGCCAGGCGAGCCAGGATCGTCGCTCCGTCTTGTTCGGCGAGCTGCACCTGAAATTGCTCGAGCAATATGCGCCGCCTTCGGTGGTGGTGAATGAGACCTTCGACGTCGTCCACCTCTCCGAGCATGCGGGGCGTTACCTGCAGTTCACCGGCGGCGAGCCGACCGCGAATCTGCCGAAAGCGATCCACCCCGCACTCCGGCTGGAGCTGCGCACCGCGCTCTTCCGCGCCGGCCACACGAAGCAGTCGATCAACGCCGCGCCTGTGACGGTCGAGACCGACGGCCGCACCGAGATTATCACTCTCAACGTCCGGCCGATCAAAGCGGAGTATCTCGACCAGGGCTTTTACCTCGTCACCTTCGCGAGAGCAGACGATGCGCACGCCGCAAACCACCTCGCGGTGACGTCGCCGGCGACCGCGTCCGACGCCCTAACGAATGATCTGCAGAGCGAAGTCGACAGCCTGAAGCGGCAGCTGGCGGAGATTTCCGAGCAGTACGAGCTGTCAAACGAAGAGCTGAAGGCGTCGAACGAAGAGCTCCAGGCGATGAACGAGGAGATGCGTTCCGCCACCGAGGAGCTGGAGACGAGCAAGGAAGAATTGCAGTCGGTCAACGAGGAGCTCGTGACAGTGAACAACGAGCTCAAGAGCAACGTCGAGGAGCTGAGCAAATCGAACGCCGACCTGACCAACCTAATGGCGTCCACGGACATCGGAACTGTTTTCCTCGACCGCCAATTGCGGATCGAGCGCTTCACGCCGAGCGCGCAGAAGATCTTCAACCTTATCCCGGCAGACGTGGGCCGGCCGATCTCGGATATTACGAACAAGCTGGCCTACGAAGGCCTGCGCGCAGATGCCGAGAAGGTGCTCGACGCGCTCGCGCCGATCGAGCGGGAAGTGCCGATGTCGGACGGCTGGCTGATGGTGCGAATCGCGCCGTATCGCACGGCCGATGATCGCATCGCGGGTGTGGTAGCGACATTCGTCGACATCACGCGGCGGAAGAGCGCGGAGGATGAGCTACGCGAAAGCGAGGCGCGGCTGCGGCGGGCGTTCCAGATCGAGACGGTGAGCGTGATCTTTTTCGCGACGGACGGCGGCATCACGTACGCGAACCCGGCCTTCCTCAAGATGGCCGGCTACGACGAGAGCGACGTCGAGCAAGGTCGTGTGCGCTGGGATACGATGACGCCGCCTGAGTTCATGGAGCGGTCGCTCCAGGCGATCGAGGAGTTTAAGGCCACCGGCAAGACGACGACCTACGAGAAGCAATACATCCGCAAAGATGGGAGCCGCTTCTGGGCCCTGTTCAGCGCGACGAAGATCGACGACGACCTCGGCGTCGAGTTCATCGTCGATATCAGCGATCGCAAAGCGATCGAACAAGCGCTCACCGCGAGCGAAGAGCGTTTCCGCACGATCGCAGACAACGTGCCGCAGGTGATCTGGACGAACAACTCCACAGGCACCGCCGTCTACTTCAACCGCCGTTGGTACGACTATACGGGCTTGAGCTACGAAGATTCGGTCGGGCCCGGCTGGCAGGCGATCGTCCACCCAGACGACGCCGCTGAGTCAATCGCGAGCTGGCAAGAGGCCTTTGCGAACGGTGAGGTTTTCGACGCCGAGTATCGGCTCCGAGGCGCGAATGGCGAATACCGCTGGTTCCTCGGCCGGAACGTTCCGTTGCGCGACAACGGACGAGTCTTGAGCTGGTTCGGATCCGCGACGGACATTCACGACTTCAAGGAAGCGCAGGAGGCGCTTGCCGCGACAGAAGAGAAGTTCCGGTTGCTCGTCGAGGGCGCGCCTGACTATGCGATGTTCCTGCTCGATCCGGAGAACAACATCACCTACTGGAGCAGCGGCGCGGAGAAGGTGTTTGGTTGGATGCCGGAGGAGGCGTTGGGCCGGAAGGGTTCCATGATCTTCACCGAGGACGATCGGAAAAACGCTGAAGACCGGAAGGAGCTCGCGAGTGCGTTGCGGGAAGGCTCTGCTGTCGATCGGCGCTGGCATGTCCGCAAGGATGGCACGCGCCTGTGGCTCGATGGTTTCATGCGGCGGCTCAATCATGCCGACGGAACGCTGCGCGGCTTTGCGAAAATCGCGCGCGAGGCGACCGAGCAGAAAATGGCGGAAGAGAAACTGCGCCAGGCGCACGCCGAGCTCGAGCAGCGCGTGCATCATCGCACCAAGGAATTGCAGGCGATGAACGAATCGCTCGAGCAGGAGATGACCGGCCGGCAACAGCTCGAGAAGGAACTCCTCGAAATCAGCGAGCGAGAGAAGCGGCGGATCGGCGAAGACCTGCACGACTTGATTTGCCAGGAATTGACGGCCACCGCGCTCTTCCTAAAATCGAGCGCGAAGCAGCTGGGCGACACGAACCCGGTAGCGGTCGCGAAGCTCGACGAGGCGGCGCACATCGTGAACCAGAACGTCGGTGCAACCCGGGACCTCGCGCGCGGGTTACAGCCGGCGGAGCTGGCCGGCGGTGGCTTGCGTCAAGCGTTACGCGCACTGGCGGACCAGGCGTGCGAAAGCACGGGTATGAAATGCCACGTCAAGTTCTCGCGCGGGCTTCGAGTCACGGACGAGACGATCGGGCTGCACGTTTATCGCATCGCCCAGGAAGCAGTGAAGAACACGATCAAGCATTCGGGAGCGAAGAATGTGCTCATCACGCTCGACAAAGACAAAGATCACATCTGCATCTCTGTCGAAGATGACGGCAAAGGATTCTCGCCGAAGAAGCGCAGCAAAGGGCTCGGTCTTCACATCATGCGGTATCGTGCGAATGCACTTGGCGGTGAATTGAAGATCGAACGGCGGGCGCGCGGCGGCACCGAAGTGCGATGCAAAATCCCTCTGAAACGATGAAGCGAAACGGCACGGAATCGGCGAAGCGCAGCATCATTGTGGTGGATGACCACCCGCTCTTCCGCAAGGGCGTGGTGCAGATGTTGAGTAGCGAACCTGACCTCGAAGTGTGTGCGGAAGCGGAGAGCAGCCCGGCCGCGCTCGACCTGATGCGGAGAACGCCGGTCGATCTGGCGATCGTCGACATTGGGTTGCACGGCAGCGCGAACGGGATCGAGCTCACGAAATCGATCAAGGCCGAGCACCCGGAGCTGCCGGTGCTCGTGCTCTCAATGCACGATGAGATGCTTTACGCCGACCGCGCACTGCGCGCCGGCGCCCGCGGGTATCTGATGAAACGCGAAGCGCTCGATTCGGTGATCACAGCGGTCCGCGCGGTGCTAAGCGGCGAAATCTATCTCAGCCCGACAATGGCGAAGCGCATGATCGCCGAGCACGTCAGCGGCGGTGCGAGCGGCAAATCAGCCGTCGACAAACTCACCGATCGCGAGCTCGAAGTGCTGCAATTGATCGGCGAAGGCACCGAAGTCCGGGACATCGCCGAGAAGCTGCATATCAGCGCAAAGACGGTGGAAGCGCACCGCGGCCACATCAAAGAGAAGCTGAACCTGAACAACGCCCGCGAAGTAGCACGTTTCGCGGTGCAGTGGGTCGAGCAGCAGCGCTAGGTGCCGCAGAGGTGACGCAGCTGCGAAAGCCTCACTGGAAGCAACGCGCTCGGGCGACGCGTAACCCAACCAGCTGACGTCGGACAAGGCGGACGGCGACGTAAACGGCGCCGCCCGCCTTGCCGACTAGATCTTGCTGCGTTGCGCGCGGACGCTGCTCGAGAGCTTCCGCAATCCGAGCTCGAGGCGCGTCTTCACGGTGCCGAGCGGAGTGCGTGTCTTCGCCGCGATCTCGCGATGGCTAAGCCCGCCGAAGAACGACAGCTTCAGCGCTTCACGCTGGAAATCCGGCAGCCGGCTCATCTCGCGCTCGAGGAAATGCCGGATATCCGACGCGGCGTTATCCTCCTGCGTGCAGCTCTGCAGCCACGAGCGCGGCTCGGTTTCCACATACGTCTCGAAACGATCCTTCGCCCGCGAGTAAGCTGCGCGCCGGCGCACACGATCGATAGCCCGACGGCGGGCAATTGTCACGAGCCACCCCAGCGGCTTTCCAAGTGCAGCGGAGTAGCTCTTCGCTTCACGCCACACCTGCAGAATGCTTTCCTGCAACACGTCGTCGGCTTCAGCTTCATCCTGGAGGACCTGGTAGATCACTTTCTTCAGTGTCTTGCTGTGGCGCTGATAAAGGGAGCTAATGGCGGAAGGTTGCCGTTCGACGATCGCTTGCATAAGCGCTTCGTCGGTCGGCCCGTCGAACAGGAGGCTCGTGTCAAGTGTAGGTGCAATCATGTTACAGGTAGTTCGCTTTCGTGTGGGGTTGATGCCTGACGGCGGGACGGTGTTTTCTGGTGGCGGCGGCGGTGTTGCCACTGCCATTCGCGGAAAGGACTCGCTGCCAATCGAGCCACGCTTTCTGCGAGACGAGCGGATTGCCCGGATGAACCCACTCGCGCGGCGTGCTCGTGCAGCCTTCGCTCGGGCAGCGCAGCCGGACGCGGCCGGCGGGGCTGACCGCGATGTCGACCTGGCGGCCGGAGAATGTTCGCTCGCAAAGAATGCACGAGCGGCGATCATCGAGAGAGAGCCACTTGTGGACGGGATCCCCCTTGCGCAGCGCGTCGAGCTTCTCGTCGCTGGCGAGGTGTCTGTGGATCGGCATGGGGGCAGTGTCACGGTTCCCGAGTCCGCGCACAATTGGGCGGCGCCCTAGCCGGCTTGTAGGGTAAATCCCTACAAATGAGAACCATACGTCCTGCCGTTATTTCCGGCACGAACGGCGCGCCAAACTGCTGCGCGCACAGTGTGAGAAGATGCTCTAGCTTCCTCGCGGAATTATGGCTTTGAACTTCTTTAAGTCGCTCGTGCAAAAATTCGCCGGCAAACCGGTCGATTGGGACGAGCTGGAAGAGACGTTGATCCGAGCCGATCTCGGCGTGCCGATCAGCCTCCGGATTGTCGCTTCACTGCAAGAGCGGGCGAAGACGACGACGATCACGTCTAACGACATCGCGGAAGTCGCGCGCGCTGAGATTGCCCGCGTGCTGCCGATTGCGCCGGAGCCGATCAAGCCGTTCGCCGCGAAGCCGAAAGTGATCCTGATCGTAGGCGTGAATGGCACCGGCAAGACGACTTCTACCGCAAAGCTCGCGCACTATTTCAAGAGCCGGCGCCATAGTGTTTTGTTAGCTGCCGCGGATACCTTTCGCGCGGCCGCGATCGAGCAGCTCGGCGTCTGGGCCGATCGCATCGGCGTCGAGATGATCAAAGGCCAATACAACGCCGATCCCGCGGCCTTGTGTTACGACGCGTATCAGGCCGCCGATCGGCAGGACATAGAGTTCCTGCTCTGCGACACGGCGGGCCGATTGCACACGAAGAGCAACCTCATGGGCGAGCTGGAAAAGGTGAAACGCAGCATCGCGAAGCACGACTCGAAAGCGCCACACGAAACGCTGCTCGTGGTCGATGCGACAACCGGCAGCAACGCCCTCGCACAAGCGAAGGAGTTTCATCAAGCGGTCGGCCTAACGGGACTGATCGTGACGAAGCTCGACGGCAGCGGCAAAGGCGGCATCGTGATCGCCATTCAAGAGGAGCTCGGCATTCCGACACGCTTCGTCGGGACGGGCGAGAAGGTGGGCGATCTGGAGGCGTTCGACGGACGGGCGTTCATCGAGAAGATGCTGTAGCCGGCGGAGCGCCCTGCTGAGTTGCGTGCCGCTTCCGTTTGGCTCGCGACGCGAGTAGCTCCGCGGCGCGGAGAAGCGACTTATCGGACCACAGCGGCGCCGCGCCCCTTTGTCATGTCGACCGAAGTGGAGACATCTCTTAAAGATCTCCCGTGCCCCGAGACTACGACTTCTGGGTCTACATCCTGACCAACAAGAACAAGACGGTGCTGTACATCGGGATGACCAACGATCTCGCGCGACGCGTGCACGAACACCGGTCAGGAGAATTCCCCGGCTTCGCCCCGACCTATCAGTGCAGGCGCCTTGTCTACCACGAGCACTACACCGATGTGAACGACCCGATCGCCCGCGAGACGCAGCTGAAGAAATGGTCCCGCCCCGAAAAAGGTGGCACTGGTCGACCGAATGAGCCGCGCTGGGACGACCTTTGCGCCAAGTGTGCTCGGAGAACTTTAAGAGATGTCTCCACTTCGGTCGACATGACAAAAAGGGGCGGGCGACAACGGGTCACGAATCGAACGCGTCGCGCGCCGAGGGGTTCCCCAAAATCCCCCATAGAAATCCCCTCCCCTCTACCGCAAAGTAGCCCTTCATGCTCCGCTTCATCTTCGGCCGCCTGCTGCAGATGATCCCCGTGTTGCTCGTCATTGCGACGCTGACGTTTTTCATGATCCGCCTCGCGCCTGGCGGACCTTTCGACGCGGAGAAAAGCGTCAGCCCCGAGATCCGCAAGAGCCTCGAGCGCTACTACAAGATGGTGAACCCCGACGGCTCGCCGCGCAGCCTCTGGCTCCAGCTCGGCGATTACCTCGGCAATCTGGCACGCGGCGATCTCGGTCCCTCCTCGAAGTACTCGAGCCGCACCGTCAACGAGCTCATCCGTGAGTCATTTCCCGTCTCGGCCGAGCTCGCGCTCTGGTCGCTGCTCATCGCCCTCTCGTTAGGTCTTCCCGCTGGCATCCTCGCGTCGCTGCGACCAAACACCGCCAGCGACTACATCCCAAGCTCCCTCGCGATGGCCGGCATCTCCGTACCGAATTTCGTCATCGGTCCGGTGCTGGTGCTGATCTTCGCGTTGAAGCTCGAATGGGTGCGCGTCTCCGGCTGGGACGATCCAATCGACCGTGTCCTTCCTTCGATCACGCTCGGGCTGCTCTACGCCGCGTACATCGCGCGACTCACACGCGGCGGCATGCTTGAGATCCTGTCGCAGGATTTCATCCGCACTGCGCGCGCGAAAGGCGCCTCGCACCTGCGCGTCATTCTCAAACACGCGCTGCGCGGCGGGCTAGTGCCAGTCGTCAGCTATCTCGGGCCGGCTGTCGCGGGACTCGTCACCGGCTCATTTGTTGTCGAGAGCATCTTCCAGGTGCCGGGACTCGGCCGCTATTTCGTGAACGCTGCTTTCAACCGCGATTACACCATGGTGCTCGGCGCAGTGCTCTTCTACGCGGCGCTCATCGTCATCTTCAACCTCATCGTCGACGTGATCCTCGTCTGGATGGATCCGAAGCAGAAGTTTGCATGACTACGCCCGCCGTGGAGCCGGCCCGCCCTCGGGCCGGAGTCTGCAAGTTCGCCCGCTATCAGAACCTCCGGCGCGAGGGCGCGCCGGCTCCACGCCCATGAGCCTTGCTGTCGAAATCCCGAACGAGCCGGTCGAGCAAGGCACCTCGCTTTGGAACGACGCCTGGCACCGCCTCGCGAAGAACAAGCTCGCCGTCGCAGGTGCAATCCTGCTCATCCTGCTTGCCCTCGCTTCCTTTCTTGGGCCCCTCTTCCTGAAGCATTCCTACGAAACGCAGAACCTCCAGCTCGGCGCGACACCACCGAGCGCGGAGCATTGGCTCGGAACCGACACGCTCGGGCGCGATTTACTCGTTAGGCTGTTGTATGGCGGGCAGGTGTCGATCGCCGTCGGGCTGTGCGCAACCGCCGTCGCGCTTACAATCGGCGTCGTCTACGGCACGACGTCGGGCTTCATCGGCGGCAAAGTCGACGCCGTGATGATGCGCATCGTCGACATCATCTTCGCGCTGCCGTTCACCGTCTTCGTGATCCTGCTGATGGTGTTCTTCGGACGAAAGTTCGTGCTGCTGTTCGCGGCGATCGGCGCAGTGCAATGGCTGACGATGGCCCGCATTGTCCGCGGTCAGGTGATGTCGCTGCGACGGATGGAGTTCATCGAAGCTGCGGAAGCGCTCGGCCTAACGAAACCGAACATCATCTTCCGCCACATGATCCCGAATGCGCTCGGGCCGATCATCGTTTACGCGACGCTCACTGTCCCGAGCGTCATGCTGCTGGAGGCGTTCCTCAGCTTCCTCGGCCTCGGAGTTCAACCGCCGATGAGCTCATGGGGCGCGTTGATCAAGGAAGGCGCGGATAACATGGAAGAGTTTCCCTGGATGCTGATCTTTCCGGGCCTGGCGCTCGCGGTGACGCTCTTCTCGTTGAACTTCCTCGGCGACGGTCTGCGTGACGCGCTCGATCCACGCGCGTCAAAGGATTGAGTATGGCCGCAGGCGCGCTGCTTCAGGTCGAGGATCTCCGCACATACTTCCACACCCGTGCGGGCATTGTGCGCGCCGTCGACGGCGTTTCGTTCTCGATCAACAAAGGTGAGACGGTCGGAATCGTGGGCGAATCCGGCTCCGGAAAATCGGTCGCCTGTTACTCGCTCCTGCGGTTAATCCCCCAGCCTCCCGGCCGTTTCGAAAGCGGCCGCGCGATGTTCGACGGCACCGATCTGCTGCACTGCTCTGACGAAGAGCTGCAGCGCATCCGCGGCAACCGGCTATCGATGATCTTTCAGGATCCGATGACGTCGCTGAACCCATACATGCGGATCGGCGATCAAGTGATCGAGCCGCTCACCATCCACCGCGGTGTTTCGCGAGCGGACGCGTTTCAGCAGGGCGTGGCGGCTCTGCGCGATGTTGGAATTCAAGATGCTGAGAAGCGGATGCGTTCGTATCCACACGAGTTCTCCGGCGGGATGCGACAGCGTGTGATGATTGCGATGGCTCTCATCACGAAGCCCGAGCTGTTGATCGCCGACGAACCGACCACCGCGCTGGACGTCACCGTGCAGGCGCAGATTCTCGATCTGATCCGAAAGATGCAAAAGGAGCTCGGCAGCGCGGTGATCTTTATCACGCACGATATCGGCATCGTCTCCGCATTCTGCGACCGAGTGCTGGTGATGTACGCCGGCCGGATCATCGAAACCGCGCCCACCGCGCAGCTCTTCTACGAGCCGAAGCATCCGTATAACCAGGCGCTGCAACGCTCGATCCCGGCGTTAAGCGAAAAAGGCCGCGACCTTTACACCATTCCCGGCGCGCCGCCCGACGTCTCGAAGCCGATCCGCGGTTGCCCCTTTGCGCCGCGCTGCGATTACGCACAGGAGAAATGCGTGACGTCCGAGATCGAGCTTTGGGAAGTCGCGCCGAATCACCGCTCGGCCTGCTTGCGGGTGAAGCTGGGCGAGATTGATCTGACCCCGGCTGAACGTCCAGCCTACAACGCTGTCGAAGATAACGTGCCTGCGTAGCTTTGCGGCAGCGCGGCGCGTATCACTCACATGGACACCAGCAGCACGTTCAGCAGTTTACGTCCGTGGATCGTCTTCGCAGTCATCGCGGCGCTCGCGACCGCCGCGACAATCCTCTTCCTCACTCGAGCTATGGCACAGAAAAACGACAACACCGCGACGACGACACAATCAACTGGAGACGACGCCGAGCTGCGCCGCCGCCTAACGAAAGAGCAGTACTACGTGACAAAGCAAAACGGCACCGAGGCGCCGTTCCGGAATGAATATTGGGACAACAAAAAGCCCGGCATTTACGTCGACGTGATCAGTGGCGAGCCGCTCTTCAGTTCGCTGGATAAGTTCGACAGCGGAACCGGCTGGCCCAGCTTCACGAAGCCGCTCGCGAAGGAGAACGTGGTTGAGAAGACCGATAGCTCGCACGGCATGACGCGCGTGGAGGTGCGGTCGAAGAAAAGCGATTCGCATCTCGGACACCTCTTCGATGACGGCCCGCGCGACAAAGGCGGCATGCGCTACTGCATGAACTCGGCGTCGATGCGGTTCATCCCGGTCGAGAAGCTCGAGGCGGAAGGCTACGGCAAGTTTCTCCCGCTGTTCGAAGGCAAGAAGTAACGCTGCCCCGGCGGCGTAGCGCCACCGGCCGGGGACCGCGCGGTGTGTTACATTGCGCGCGATGTCGGCCGCGCTTCTCGAGCTCCAGGATGTAAAGACCCATTTCCCGGTCGAGCGCGGGTTTGTTCTGAAGCGGCGTGTCGGCACAGTCAAGGCAGTCGACGGCGTGTCGCTGTCGTTGCGCAAAGGCGAAATGCTTGGACTGGTCGGCGAGTCGGGCTGTGGGAAATCAACTCTCGGGCGCACGATCCTGCAGCTGATCCGCGCCACCTCTGGCGCCGTGATCCTCGAGGGACGGAATCTGAATCAATTGACCGGCGGTGCGTTGCGCCGCAGCCGCGCGGATTTCCAGATGATCTTTCAGGATCCGTACGCGTCGCTCAGCCCGCGGATGACAGTCTACGACACCCTCGCGGAGGCGATCCGCACTCACAAAAAAGTGTCCCGGCGCGATATGGCCGCACGCGTCGCAGAGCTGATGGCGAAAGTCGGATTGCTGCCGCGCGCGATGAAGAAATACCCGCACGAGTTCTCCGGCGGGCAGCGGCAACGCATCGCCATCGCTCGCGCGCTGGCCGTCGAACCGAAGCTGATCATCGCCGACGAGCCGGTCTCCGCGCTCGATGTGTCCATTCAGGCGCAAATCATCAACCTCATCGCGAAGCTACGCCGTGAGATGGACCTGACGCTCGTCTTCATCTCGCACGATCTGTCGGTTGTGAAGCATCTCTCGGATCGCATCGCGGTGATGTACCTCGGGAAAATCGTCGAACTCGGGACGCCCGAGCAGGTGCTCGGCCGGCCGTTGCATCCGTACACGAAAGCACTCGTTAGTGCGGTTCCGATTCCTGATCCGCATCGCGAAAGCAAACGCAAGCGCATCGTGCTCGCGGGCGATCCGCCGTCGCCGATGAATCCGCCGGTCGGCTGCGCATTTCACCCGCGCTGTGCCTACATGATGGAGAAGTGCAAGGCGCAGGTGCCGCCGCTCGATGACTGGGGCGACAATCACCGCGCGGCGTGCATTCGCGTGCCGGAGATTCACCCGGACATCGGCGCGCAAGCCGGCGGCGCGAACGAGCCGCAGACGTTTGCTCCTCCTCCGCAATCGTGAAATAGGAGCGGGGTCGTGCGCGCCACTGCTCCAGACTCACACGCGGTGCGCACCGAACGCACGGCCCTCGTCGCCGGCATCGCGGCGTTCGGCTTCTGGGGAATTATCCCCGTCTACTGGAAATCCCTGACGGAGGTTCCTGCGTCGGAAATCCTCGCGCATCGTTTCGTCTGGACGACGGCATTCCTCGTGTTGCTGCTGAGCTGGCAAGCGCGGTGGCCCGAAGTGCGCGGCCATCTTCACTCGCGCCGCGCGATCGGCTACTGCATCGCGAGCGGGGTCGCGGTCTCGCTTAATTGGCTGACGTTCATCTGGGCGGTGAACATCGGGCGCGTGCTCGAGACGAGCCTCGGATACTTCATGGCCCCGCTCGTCAATGTGTTGTTCGGCGCGATGTTCTTGCGTGAACGACTGACGCGCTGGCAGTTGATTTCCGTGCTCCTTGTCACGATCGCCGTGCTGATCCTCACGTTCGGCTATGGACGCTTTCCGTGGATCGCAGTGGTGCTTTGCGTCTCGTGGGGCATCTATGGATTGCTGCGGAAACTCTCGGGGACGGCTGCCATCCCGGGGTTGTTCCTGGAGACGATCCTTCTTACACCGGTGGCGATCGCTTACCTCGTGCTGCTCGGCAGACGTGGCGACGCGGTCGCGGCATCCGGGAATTGGTCGCTGCTCGTGCTGCTGATGAGCACCGGCGTTGTGACCGGCCTGCCGCTCGTTTGGTTCGGACACGCGGCGCGGCACCTGCGCCTGACGACGATTGGCTTCCTGCAATACCTCGCCCCGTCGGGCACATTTTTTCTCGGCGTCTTTCTGTATGCAGAGCCGTTCACGAGCACGCACTTGATCACGTTCGCGTTGATCTGGATCGCGCTCGCGATCTTCACCTGGGAGATGGTGCGACTGTGGCGGGCGGCGCGCCCGGTACCCGGAAGCGCGCCACCGATCACCGAGTAGGATCGGCGCGAGGCGCCATTGAATTGCGCGGCCCGGCTGCCGTCCTATTGTGCGCAGCCATGTGGAGCGAGGATGATTTTCAATACGCGGCGGAGAACACCCGCGTCATCCTCGCGCCCGAGCAACAGATCGCGACGTTCGGCTCCACGAGCTTTCGCTTTTATCTGATCTCGGAGCTGATGGATCAGGTGAATGAAGTGCGTGTCCGCGACGGGCGCATCCACGCCGAGCGGCCGCAGGTTCTCACACCGGATCATTACGCGCGACTGTTGCTGGAAGGATTTGGCGAGAAGGCGCAGCGCTATGTCGATCGGCTACGCGAGCGAATGCAGAACGTCGCCGTGCTGCGATACGGTTTTCAGTTTCGGAAGACCGACGTCACCGAGAACACGGTGCGTGCGTCGCTCGAGTCGGTGATTGATCGCACAAAAGCGAGCGTGCAGAACTCGGGCGAGCCACTCAGCGCGGTGATCCAAGGCGTCGATGATGCGTGGGAGGTTTGCCTGCTGAAGTTTACGGTCGATCTGATCGAGCGCTCGTCGGGTGGAAACGTCGGCGATCTCCGTCGCCGCGGCCTGTTGTAACGACGCCGCTCTGTCGGCGTATCATCGCGTGTTACGGCGACAGAGCGCCGTCGCTACAGCTGCGCCTTCTCGTAGCGCCGCATCAACTTCAGAAACCGGATCGTGTCGCGCACCGGATGGATGCTACTGACCTCATCGCCGTAAACGGTGCTGACCGGCACCGAGTCGATGCGAAAACCTTGCCGGCTCGCCACGATCAACATCTCGGTTTCGTAGTCGAAGCGCGCTGCGCCTTGAAACAGAAAGGGAATCACCGGCGCCTCCAGCATCCGGAAACCGCATTGCGTGTCGGGGATTTCCTGGCCGCAAATCCGGCTGATCCTGCGGCTCATGTAACGATTCACGATCCGGCGGAGCAAAGGCATCGTGCGGACATCGCTCATCCGGGTGCCGACGTAGAGCTGCGCGCCGGATGCTGCCGCGGCGACGAACCGCGCGATCTCCTCGGGCAGATGCTGACCGTCCGCATCGAGCATGACGATGTGACGGAAGCCGCGATCGACCCAGTAGTGCAACCCGGCTTTGATCGCCTCGCCTTTGCCGAGATTCCGCTCGTGCACGATGACCTGCGCGCCCGCGGCCCGCGCATTTGCCGCCGTTGCGTCGGGCGAGCCGTCATCGATCACGAGGACGTTATCGAGTTGCTTCAACGTGCGCTCGACGACGCCGCCGATGTGCTTCTCCTCACAATACGCCGGGATGATCGCAGCGACCGTGGTTCGATTCACCGCCGCTGCTGGCGCAGGTGAATCGTCCATCCGTTAACGTACGACAGGATGGAAATCCGCCGCGTGATACGAGCTGCGGACGAGCGGACCAGACGCGACGTGATCGAAGCCTTTCGCCCGCGCGATTTCTCGGTAGGCGTCGAACTGCTCCGGCGTCACGAACTTCACCACCGGTAGGTGGTTCGGCGTCGGCCGCAGATACTGGCCTAGCGTCAGGACCCGGCAGCCGATCTCGCGCAGATCATCCATCGTTTGGAACAACTCCGGTTCGGTTTCGCCGAGGCCGAGCATGACACCGCTCTTCGTCACGATCTTCGCCGAGCGCTCTTTCGCTTTCCGCAGCACGTCCAGCGAGCGGCGATACTTCGCGCGCGAGCGCACCAGCGGCGTCAGGCGCTCCACCGTTTCCATGTTGTGATTGAAGATATCGGGTGCGGCTTCGAGCACGATATCGATGCACCAATCCTGCACGTGAAAATCCGGCACGAGCACTTCAATGATGATCGAAGGGTCCATGTCGCGGACCGCATTGATGGTGCGCGCGAAGTGATTTGCACCGCCGTCTTTCAGATCATCACGCGCGACGGCCGTGATGACGACATGCTTCAAATTCATCCGCCGCACCGCCTCGGCGACGCGTTCCGGTTCATCTTCTTCGAGCGGAAACGGCTTCGCTGTGCTAACGGCGCAAAAGCCGCACGCCCGCGTACAACGCTCGCCCGCGATCATCACGGTCGCCGTCCCCTGGCTCCAGCATTCCCAGCGGTTCGGGCATTGTGCGCTCTCGCAAACAGTGTGCAGGCGCAGATCTGAGATCAGCGCTTTGGTCGAGAAGAAGACCGGGTTCGAAGGCAGGCGCACCTTGATCCACGGCGGCTTCTTCTCCTGATGGAGTGCCGGATCAATCTTCGCGCAAGACATCTGAGCGGAAGCTATTCGGTAGGTTTCTGAAAAGCAAACTGGCGAGGCTGTCAGCCGAGCTTCGTTCGACCTGAGAGCGCCTGATACAGCGTCAACTCGTCCGCCGATTCCAAGCCGCCGCCGGCTGGCAAGCCGTGCGCGATTCGCGTCAACGTCACGCCCGTGGGCCTTAGCGTCTCAACAAGATAATTCGTCGTCGCTTCACCTTCCACGTCCGCGGCGAGCGCGAGGATCACTTCGGTAAATCCTTCCGTCTCGACGCGCTTCACCAGCTCCGCAATCCGCAGGTCCTCGGGCCCAACATGATCGAGCGGCGAGATGCGGCCGCCTAACGAGTGATAGCGCCCGCGAAACGCGCTCGTCCTCTCGAGTGGCAGAATATCCGTCGGCTGCTCGACGACACACAACTGCTCCGCCGCCCGCGTCGGATCAGCGCAGATCTCGCACAGCTCCTGCATCGTGAAGAAGCCGCAGCGCGTGCATGGCTTGATCGATTCGCGAGTCGTGGCGATCGCCCGCGCAATGTCGTCCGGTTGTTGCCCGCGCGCCTGTACCATCCACAACGCGATCCGCTCCGCCGAGCGCGGGCCGACTCCCGGCATCTGCCGCAACTGCGCGATCAGCTCCCGGATCGCGGCTGGATACTCGACTTTCCTCACCGGCGCCTATTCGTCCGGTGATTCGACGAGATGCAACGCGAGCGGCTCGAGACGTCGCACGTAGAGCTGCAGCGGCGCGTCCTCCTGGCCATTCGGACCGCGCGCCGCCTGGAATTGCGTGTACGCTTCGGCCCAGCGTTTTTCGCGGTAAAGCACCACGCCATTCCAGAAGGAATCACGTCGCGCGATCTCCTCCGGAGTTGCCTCGGCGGCGAGCATGAGCGGTTCGTAAATCTCGTGCCGTTCGCGCACATCGACGCCGCTGAGGAAGTCGATGGGTCGCGCCACGATCGCGTTGCTCGCCAGCTCAAACGTCCGCGGCCCGATCAAGACACGCGACCCATAGAAGCGATTCGCAATACAGAAGCGGCGGGCGAGTTCCACCGGCTCGCCAGTCGCGAGGAGATGCGCACGATCGTCGCCTTCGAGCGGCGCGACGATCATCGTGCCGGAGCTGATCCCGAGATGCACGGTAAACGCGTCAGGCTCCGAGTCCTTGCCGCCGCGCAGTTTCTCAAACGACTCGAGCAACGCGAGCGCGTGCTTCGTCGCCTTCTCCGCCTGTTCCTCATCGGGGCGTGGAAAGCCAAACACCGCCACGATCCCCTCGCCCGTGACATTCTCGATGTACGCGCCGGCTTTAAGGAACGAATCCGACGCGTGCCGGATAAACTTCTGCGTGATGGCGGCAAGCACCGCCGGCGAGCATTCGTCCGCGAGGTCGTGCTTATTCGCGATGTCGCAGACGACCGTCGTCACTTCGTAGCTCTTCGCTTCCGGTGTAAAAGCAAGGTCGCCGGCAACGATGTCATCGATCTGCTGCTGCGAGAGCCGTCCCGCGAAAAGATCGCGGGCCATGCCGGAGCGGTTGCGACTCATGAACGCCGCGTAGCCATTTGCCGCCGCGAAGCCGAGGCCGAGGGCGAGCAGCGCAGGCAGCGGCTGGAAGAACGTCTGATAAAGCAGGCAAATCGCCGTGAGCGCCAGCAGCTCGATTCCGATGATCGCGATCGGCAAACCGAGCCGCTTCCGGCGATTACTCGTTAGGATAAGATACGTCACGCCGACCGCGACGATCACGATGAGCAGGTAGTGCGTGACCGCGCTTACGACCTTCGGCGTCGTATCTGCGCCCGGGATCACGCTCGCCACGGCTCGTTCGAGCGGCGCGAGCACGCCCGTCGCATGCAGCGCGATCACCACGGCGCTCACGAGCGCGCCAAGGATCAGCGCTGCGACTAACGAGCGTTTCATCTGCAAACTGCTCTCAATTCTTCTCCGCAGGCGCAAGCGGATAGTGCGAGCGCACCACGAGCTCGCTGAGGAACTTGTCCGGTGCGTCAACCGCTTCGCGGTCGAGCACGAACGACGTCTGGCCGGTGTTCTTGTGGATCAGGCTGAGGCCGAATTGGTAGTCCTTGAATAGATGCGCGCAGAGTTCAGGCATCGTCATTCGCTCCGCGTGCGCGCGCTCCACCAGTCGCTGTCGCGCTGAGTCGTCAAAGCTAATCGCGAGGCCGTGTTCCTTTTGGAATTGATCGGCGAACACCTGCGCGCTTTGCACGAGCGCCGCTTCCTCCTGCCGGTGACCCTCCGCCATCAGCCGCTCGAGCACGCCTTTCGGTCCGGTGACAAGCTCCGTCGAGACGCGCAACTGCGTGAGACCTGAGCCCGCGAGGTAGTATTTGAAGTCGCGGAAGAGTTTCTCCCAGACCGTGAGCAGCCCGCGCGCGCCGGTCTTCTCCTTCGCCGCCTCTTCGGCGATCAAGCGCAGTGCTTCGTCCTCAAAGCTGATCTCGATGCCGTAGGCGCGAAACGCCCGCTCGTACTGCCGGAGGATGCTGCCTTCGGAGAACTTCATGATCTTGTAGAGATCGTCCGCCGTCAGTTCTTCGCAGACGACTCGCACCGGCAGCCGCCCGATGAATTCCGGCTCGAAGCCGTACTCGATGAAATCCTGCGTCGTCACGTGTTGGAACAACTCGTTGTCCATCACCTGCCGCGGCTCGGCGTTAAACCCGATCTGCCCTTGGGCAATGCGGCGCGAGACCTGTTGCTTCAGGCGCTCGAACGCACCGCTCACGACAAACAAAATGTGCCGCGTGCTGATCGTCTCCTTCTTCGCCTTGCCGCCGCGCTTCTGGAATTCAAACGCCGCCTGGAGTTGTGATTGCAGATCGTTCGCGCTGCGGACCGGCACGTCCGTTTCTTCCATCAACTTCAGGAGCGTCGTCTGCACGCCGCGCCCGCTCACGTCACGACCGATCATGTTTCCGGCGGCGGCGATCTTGTCGATCTCGTCGATGTAGATGATGCCGAATTGCGCGCGCGCCACGTCACCGTCTGCTTTCTGCACCAGCTCGCGCACCAGATCCTCGACGTCGCCGCCGACGTAGCCTGTCTCGCTGAACTTCGTCGCGTCTGCTTTGACGAACGGCACCTTCAAGAGCTCGGCGATGTGCTTGATCAGGTATGTTTTTCCGACGCCGGTCGGGCCGACGAGAATGACGTTCTGTTTCGCGTACTCTGTTTCCTCGGCGCGCTTCGCATCGTCACGCTCCAGGCGGCGAACGTAGTTCACGTGATTGTAGTGATCGCAAACCGCGATCGAGAGCACCTTCTTCGCCTCGTCTTGTTTGATGACGAACCGATCGAGATGCGCCTTGATGTCGCGGGGGAGAAATCCGAAGGCGAACTCATCTTCTGCGGATTCCGGCGGCTTTTCTTCGGTGCCGGACTGCTCCGCATCCGGTTGCGCAAAGGTGGCGAAGGAAACCTTGTCGCCGAAGTTCGATTTCATGAACTCCGAGAGCTTCGAGCGGAGTTCTTCAGGTGACGGAAAGGGCGGGTTTTGATCCATGAGAGATGACTCGCCGATGAGAACAGGCGAGGAGTTTGGAACTTATCACTGCAAGACCGGGTGTAAACTTGCGGACGGGCTTTGACCGCGTTCGTTGCCTCACATGCACCGGATCATTTCGCCGATCCTAATCGCTGCTTTGCATGCGGCGGCGATAGCAAGCGTGATGGGGGCGCCTGCTTCGATGAGCGCAAAGTTGATTACTTCCGTGCAAGAGGGCGATCTCGGGCAAACTCGCCAGCTGCTGGGAGAATGGAAGACCGCGGGCAAGCCGCTTCCGATGGCGTCCGACGATCGGCCGTTGCTATTCCTCGCGATCGAAGGGCGAGACGAGACGCATCCTGAGATCATCGACCTCTTGCTGGCGAGCGGCGCGGACATTGCCGAACGTGGCCCGTGGGGAATGAGCGCGCTGCATTGGGCAGCATCGCGCGGCTACGAAGAGCGCACGGAGCAGATGCTAAAGCACGGCGCAAAACTCGAAGCGGTGGATGACTATGGGCGCACTCCTCTGCTCGTCGCGCATTCACTCGCCGCTGCCATCCTCCTGCGCGCGAAAGCGAATGTTTTCGCTGCCGATAAGAGCGGGAACACCGCCTTGCATCACGCCGCCGAAAGCGGCTCGGCGCATCTCGAGTTGCTGCACGATGGCGGCTTCGGTGAAATCAACGCGCGCAACAAGTCCGGATGGACGGCGCTCCATTTCGCGGCGGTCGCAGGGAACGTCGATGCCTGTCGCTGGCTGATCGGGAAAGGCGCCGACGTCCAAGCGGTGACCTCCGCGCCGTACGAATACCTCTCGCTGAAGAACGCTCCGGGATACGGGAACGAGTTGCGCATAGCCTCGGGGCTTACCGCGCTGAAGATCGCGAAGCAGCAACACGGCGCGAACAAGTGGGTCACGCAACGGTTCAAGCAGGTGGCGGACTTGCTCTCACAGGCCGAAAAGCGGCGCTAGATCGAACAAGAAAGTTTCACTTGCTATACCCCCGTAGGGTATATACGGTTCGTCATGGATGCGGACAATCGCCAGAAGCTCCAGGCGCGCGTGAAACGTATTGCAGGCCAGGTCGGCGGCGTGCAGCGGATGATCGAGGAGGACCGTTATTGCGTGGATATCCTCAACCAGATCTCGGCGATCCGTTCAGCACTCGACGCGCTCGGCGTTCAACTCCTGAGCAACCACCTCGAGTGCTGCGTCCTCGGCCATGGCACCGGCTCGGAACACGCCACCGCGACACCGATGAAGCCAAAAGAATTGCTCGATGAACTGCAAACCGCGCTTTCGCGCTTCCTGAAATGAAGACAACGGAACTCGAACAAGAAGAGACTCACTCGTGCTGCCATTCCGGCGGTCATCACCATCATCATCATCATTCTGCGGCAGAGACACAGGCGGCGGCCGCCGCTCGCAAACCGGCGAAGAAGTATTTCTGCCCGATGTGCGCAGGCGCTGAGTCCGATAAGCCGGGCGAGTGCCCGAAGTGCGGTATGGCGCTCGAACGGAACCCCACGTGGTCGCCCGCCGCTGCAACGATCTACACCTGCCCGATGCATCCCGAGGTCGAACAGGATGCGCCCGGTAATTGCCCGATCTGCGGCATGGCGTTGGAACCGAAAACCGTCTCCTCCGGCGACGCAGAGGAAAACTCGGAGCTCGTCGATATGGCGCGGCGTTTGTGGATCAGCGCCACGCTGACCCTGCCGGTGTTCGTGCTCGGGATGGCGCACCTGTTGCCGAATGCGCCCGCTTGGATGGGCGGCGATGTGTCGCGATGGGTGCAATTCGCGTTGAGCGCGCCTGTCGTTCTGTGGGGCGGCTGGCCGTTCTTCAAACGCGGCTGGACATCGATCCGTAACCGCCACCTCAACATGTTTACGCTGATCGCTCTCGGCGTCGGCACGGCTTTTCTCTACAGCGCTGTCGTCATGCTCGCGCCGGGCGTGTTTCCGGCCTCGTTCCGGCACCACGGTATGATTGGCGTCTACTTCGAAGCGGCGGCAATGATCACGACGCTGGTGTTGTTAGGCCAGGTGCTGGAGCTGCGCGCGCGGGCACGCACTGGCGCGTCCATCCGCGCGCTACTCGATCTCACGCCGAAGACCGCGCGGCGCGTCCGCAACGGCACCGATGAAGATGTGCCGCTCGAGCACATCCAACCAGGTGATCTGCTGCGCGTGCGGCCCGGCGAGAAGATCCCGGTCGACGGCGAGATCGTCGAAGGCGCGAGCACGATCGACGAGTCGATGATCACCGGTGAGTCAATGCCGGCGGAGAAACGGGCCGGCGCGACAGTAACCGGCGGGACTGTGAATAAGACCGGTGCATTCGTGATGAAGGCGGAGCGCGTCGGACGCGAGACGATGTTGTCGCGCATCGTTGACATGGTCGCGGAGGCGCAACGCAGCCGCGCCCCCATCCAGGCGCTCGCCGATAAAGTGGCGGCGATCTTTGTTCCGGCTGTGATCATCCTTGCGCTTGTCACGTTGGCGCTTTGGTGGTGGCTCGGACCTGAGCCGCGCCTCGCGCACGGCATCATCAACGCCGTCGCGGTGCTGATCATTGCCTGCCCTTGCGCGCTCGGACTTGCCACGCCGATGTCGATCATGGTCGGCGTCGGTCGCGGCGCGCATGAAGGCGTTTTGATTAAGAATGCAGAGGCAATGGAGCGACTGGAAAAAGTGCGCACCGTCGTCGTCGACAAGACCGGCACGCTGACCGAAGGAAAGCCCGCGCTCACGGAGGCGATCGCGGCGAATGGTTTCGACGATCGCGAGCTCATCGCGCTGGCGGCGAGCGTCGAACGGCAGAGCGAACATCCGATCGCTGCCGCCATTGTCCGTGGCGCCGAGGAGCGCGGAATCGATCTCTCCGCTGCCGAAGATTTTCAATCGACGACCGGTGGTGGAGTGTCCGCGCGTGTGCAGGGCCAGCTGGTGCAAATCGGCAAGCCGGAGTTCCTTCGCGACGCCGGAGTCTCCGGCTCTCCAGATTTGGACAAAACGGCAGCCGATCTGCAGACGAAAGGGCGCACCGCCGTTATCGTCGCGGTCGATAGCCGAACGGCAGGCGTGCTTGCGGTCGCGGACCCGATCAAGCACTCGACCGCCGAAGCCGTACGCGCGCTACATGGTCGCGGCATTGAATTGCTTATGCTGACCGGCGACAACGAGCGCACCGCGCAAGCCGTCGCGAATCAGCTTGGCATTGATCGCGTGGAAGCCGGCGTGGCGCCCGAGCAGAAGCACGCGCGGGTGCAGCAACTGCGCGCGAGCGGCCGCATTGTTGCGATGGCCGGCGACGGCATCAACGACGCTCCAGCTCTTGCTGCCGCGGACGTGGGGATCGCGATGGCCACCGGCACCGACGTGGCGATGGAAAGCGCCGGCATCACGCTGCTCAAAGGCGACCTGCGGGGAATCGAAAAGGCGATCCGTTTGAGCCGCGCAATGATGAGCAACATCCGCCAAAACCTCTTCTTCGCGTTCATCTACAATGCGCTCGGCATCCCGATCGCAGCGGGATTGCTCTACCCCGTCTTCGGCGTGTTGTTGAGCCCGATGATCGCTGGCGCGGCGATGAGCTTGAGTTCTGTCTCAGTCATCGGAAACGCGCTACGTTTGCGGGCCGTAAAGCTTTGACGCCACTATGGACCGATCCTGCTTCGCGATCGCCGCGGCCGCACTTCTCGCCCTAACGCTGCCCGCGCCGGCGCACGACACATGGCTCGCTCCTGACGCATTTAAGGTCGCGCCGGGCTCCTCCGTGACGCTCGACATGACGAGCGGGATGGAATTCCCGAAGCTCGACGCCGGCCCAAAACCGGAGCGCGTCCAGGCTGCGAAATGTCGACTGGCTGGCGAGACATTCGATCTCGAACCACCGAAAGGCGCTGCCAATTCGCTGCAGTTCAAAGCGGATCTCCGGCAGGCCGGTATCGCGACGATGTGGGTGAAGCTCGCGCCGCGTGCTCTCGAGTTGAAACCGGACGAGGTGCAGCATTACCTCGACGAAGTCGATGCGCCGGCGGCGATCCGCAAAGAATGGCACGAGATGAAGGAGAAGCGCTGGCGAGAATCTTACACCAAGCATACGAAGACCTTCGTGCGCGTCGGCGAAGCGGCCGATGATCGTTCGTGGGCGGAGCCGATCGGCGCTGCGCTCGAGATTGTGCCGGAGAGGGACCCGACGGCAATCGCCGCCGGCGAGGTTTTGCCCGTTCGCGTGCTGAAGAATCGCGCACCGTTTCCGGATTTCTCGATCAACGCTGTCGCGTTCGGTGAAACGAAAGGCGAGACGCGGCGAACCGACTCTGCGGGTCGTGTGTCGTTCCGCATCAGCAAAGCGGGACCGTGGATGGTGCGCGGGACCGAGATTCGAAAGTCGACCGCGCCCGATGCCGATTGGGAAAGCGACTTTGCGACTTTGACGTTGGAGGTTGCGGCGAAATAGCCGAAGGAACAGATCTATGAACACAATTTTCCGCATCCTCATTGCCGTCGCATTGCTCGCAACGCCGATCGCCACTCGAGCGGCCGAGTTATCAGCCGAGGACACGCAATTCCTCGCCGGCTATGAAAGAGTGCGCGCCGCACTGGCCGCTGACGACTTTGAGGCAGCGAAAACCGCCGCCGCCGAACTCGGCGAAAAGGGCGAGGCCGTGGCGAAGAGCGAGAACATCAAAGCGGCGCGTTCGGAATTTACGAAGCTGAGTGAGCGCGCGATCGAGCTCGGCCGCGGCCAGAGCGGTTACTACGTCGCGAACTGCCCGATGTTGAAGAAGGATTGGCTGCAAACTTCGACCAAGATCTCAAATCCATACGACCCAAAGATGCCGGAATGTGGCGTGATCAGGAAGTAAAGCGCTGGTGGCGTGCGAGCTGCCCAGAAAGACTTGTTGAACAAAACCGCACCTTCCGTGACTAACTACCCGTGAAGCAGTCGCCGATCACACGCACCGCCCGCGCGCTCGTCGCGCTGGTCGCCGTCGTGGCGTGGCTTCATGCGGCGAACCACTGCGCGATCGCCGGCATGCTCTCCGCCGCTGCGGCCGCGTCCGGGGAACAGGAATCCTGCCCCGGTCACAAGGCGCCAGCCGAGGACGAGAATCGCGATGGGTGTGATGCGAGCAGCTGCTGCAAATCGCTCGCCGCGCCTGTCACGCTCGCAAAGGCGGCGGCGAATTATGACGGCTTCACTTTCGTCACGAATGAATTTCCAACGACTGTTGCGTTCGCCCTTGGTGAGCAGCACGTCGCCGCGATCGCCGAGATCGATACCGGCCCACCGGATTGCGTCTCCTTTGCTGAGGCCGTTCTCCAGCGGAGCGTTCTCGCTCACGCTCCCCCTTCTCTCGTCTAACGACTGACGTTTCCGCGTCTCGCGGGATCGTGCAGTCTTCTCGTGGCGCCGCGCCTCTTTGCGTCCGCGTCTCTTCCTGTCGTTTGATGTTCCCCCACCCCGTTATTGATGAATCCCATTTCCAACTCGCTGCTCGTTGCGCTGATTCTTTTCGGCGCTGGGCGCGTCGCGTACCCGCAGGTCGCGATCGAGCCGCCGCGCAGCAGCGCGCGCACGCTCACGCTGGAGGAGGCGCTTCGCCGTTCGCTCCGTCACAATCCAGAGATCGCGAAACTCGATGCAGCGCTCGCGGACAAGCTCGGCCGCGCGATCGAAGCCGAGGTGAAGCAAAACCCCGCGTTCAAGATCACAGCCGGCCGTACTTCGGAAACCGAAGGCGTCGGGAGCGAGTTCGAGCTGGAGCTTGAGCAGCCGTTTCGACCTTCGGATTTCGGCTTGCGAAGAACGTACGCGAACGCGCTTCGTGCCGCCGCCAATCTCGAGCAGCAGGCCGACGTGCTGCGGGTGCTGAACGCCACCGCGATCGTTTATTACCGCGCCTGGTCCTTGCAGGAACGTGGCGCGATTCTCGCGCGAGCGCGTGGGCAGGCGGATGACGTGCTTGAGACAATCGAGCAGCAGCTCGCGGCCGGGCAAAGCAACGTCTCGCAGCGCAGCATCTTCGAAGCGGAAGCTGCACGGTTCTCCGCAGAACTGCTCGCCGTCCGCGGCGAGCAAGCCGGCGCGCAGGCGGAACTCGAGCGCGCGACCGGCACCCGTCTGGCCGATGTTCGGCTCGCCCCACCGATCTTTCCGGCGTTGCCCGGCACGCGCGAGATGGTTGCGTTCGCCGAGAGCCGTTCGGGCATTCGGCGCATTGCGCTCGCGCACCGCGCCGCCGCTGCACAGGGCGTGCGAGTCGCGCGCGCGGATGCGGTGTTTCCGGAATTCGCGCCTGGTCTCGTGACGAACTATGGCAGCCGCAACGATGAGGCGAATGTCGGGATCACGATTGCCGGTCGCATCCCGATCTGGGACCGGAACCAGGGCGAGATCACACGCGCGCGCGGCGCGGTCGAAGCAGCCGATCGTGAGCTCGCGTCGTTCGATCGCGTGAGCCTGGAGCGATCGATCGGCTCCCGGCGTCAACAACTGCTGAATCTGCAGGCGCGCGCGGCTGCCTACCGCGACCAAGTCATCCCGGCGTATCGCGCGGCATACGACGCGACAGTCTCGCAATTCCGCGCCGGACAAGCGACGGCGCTCCAGCTTTTCGAAGTGCAACGCAGCGTCGTCGACGCGCAGGAAAAATCGTTCGAGTACGCGGTCGAGGCGCTCTCCGCCCGGACACACCTCGAGCAAGTCATCGGCGGCCGACTCGAAGAAATCGGTGGGGTTCGCCGGACAAGCTCCCGACGAGAAAGGTCGAAGTGACTGCCATGAAAAAACGAATCTTCATTCTATTTGCGGCCTTGTTGCCGCTACCCGCCGCTGCGCATGAGGGCCACTCGCACGGTCCTGGCGAGACGGATGCTGTCGCTACCGGACCGGTCGTGCTCACCGACGAGGCGATCAAGAATCTCGGTGTGCAAACGGTCGAAGCCGGCCTCGTTCCGCTGCAGCGCACGATCGGGATGATCGGACGCATCGAAGGTTTGCCGGAACGGCTGGCGAAGATCGCGCCGCGCGCGGAAGGGCGAGTCGCGGAGATCCTGGTTCACCTCGGCGATCGCGTTACGGCGGGGCAGCCGGTGTTGCGGTTCGAACCACGTACGGTTGGCAATCCGCCTGTGGTCCTGAATTCGCCGATCGCCGGCTTCGTGGTGCGGCAGGAGGCGAGCCTCGGGCAAGCGTTGAGTCCCGACACAGTGTTGATGGAGGTCGCGGACTACTCACAGGTGCTCGCGCGCGGAATGACGTTCGAGAGCCCGGACCTGTCGCTCATCAAACCGGGACAGGACGCGCGTGTGCGGCTCGATGTTTTTCCCGATCGAGTCTTCGAAGGGAAGGTGCAGCGGCTCGACGTCGGGCTCGAGCGCGAAAGCCGCACGTTCGAAGTCTACGTGCTGCTCGATAACCCAGAGCTGCAGCTGCGGCCGAACATGCAGGCCAGCGTGTCGATCGCGATCGGCGAGGCGCAGGAAGTTCTCGCGGTGCCGCAGCGGGCGGTGCTCGGCGACCTCGGTAACCTGTTCGTCTTCGTGCGCGACGGGAACACGTTCGAGCGGCGGAATGTCGTCCTCGGGATGAAAGCCGGCAACCAGGTGGAGATCGTCGAAGGCGTGCTGCCGGGCGACAACGTCGTCACGGAAGGCCATTACCAGCTGCAATTCGCCACCACGGCGGCGAAGCCGGCGGAAGCCGATGAACACGGGCACGATCACGGCGCAGGTGCCGCGTCGGCGGCTAAACATCTCCCCGGCTGGGCCTGGGGAATCGGTGGCCTGGTGCTCGGCGCGCTGATGATGGCACTCATGCGCGGCCGCAACTCGGAAGCAGCGGCCTAACGAGACTTTATGTTCGACTGGATCATACGCTTTTCGCTGCGGAACCGACTCTTCGTGGTCGCGTTCGCGGCGCTGATTGCTGCGTATGGCGGTTACATCCTGACGAAGCTGCCGGTCGACGTCTTTCCTGATCTCAACCGTCCGACGGTCACGATCTTCAGCGAAGCGGGCGGCCTCGCGCCGGAAGAAGTGGAAGCGCTCGTCACCTTCCCGATCGAGTCGGCGATGAACGGCGCCGCGAGTGTGCAGCGGGTGCGCTCCGTCTCCTCGGTCGGGCTGAGCATTGTCTTCGTGGAATTCGGGTTCAACCAGGACATCTACATCGCGCGCCAGATTGTGACCGAGCGGCTGCAACAGGTGAGCGAACAATTGCCGCCGACGATCAAGCCGGTGCTGACGCCGATCACGTCGATCATGGGCGAGATCATGCTCGTCGGTGTGACGAGCGAGAATCCGGACGTGACGCCGATGGATCTGCGGACAATCGCGGATTGGCAGATTCGTCAGCGGCTGCTGTCGGTGCCGGGCATTTCGCAGATCGCGGTCATTGGCGGCGAGCTCAAGCAGTACCAGGTGCTCGTCGATCCGTTCAAGCTGCGCAATTTCAACATCTCACTCCACGAGGTCGAAGAGGCGACGAAGAACGCGAACGTGAACTCGACGGGCGGGTTCATCCTGCGTCAGCACACCGAGCAGCTCGTGCGAAATCTCGCACGTGTCCGCGATCTCGAGGACCTGAAGAAGTCGGTCATTCCCACGGATCGCAAAGGAGGCATCGCGCTCACGCTCGGCCAGGTGGCCGATGTGCGGCTCGGCGGCCCGCTGGCAAAACGCGGCGACGCGGGACTCGATGGCAAACCAGCGGTCATCCTGACGGTCCAGAAGCAGCCGGGCAACGACACGGTGAAGCTCACGAATTCCGTTGAGCGCGAGTTGGAGAACATTCAGGCCGGTCTGCCTGAAGGCGTAAAGATTCACAGCGGGATCTTCCGCCAGAGCACGTTCATCGAGAACGCGATCCACAACGTCGAGGAGGCGCTGATGCACGGCGCGATCCTGGTCGCGATCATCCTCTTCATCTTCCTCCTGAATTTCCGCACCACGTTCATCACGCTCACCGCGATCCCGCTCTCGATGCTGATCACCGTGCTGGTGTTCCGCTACTTCAAGATCTCGATCAACACGATGACGCTGGGCGGCCTCGCGGTGGCGATCGGCGAGCTGGTCGACGATGCGATCGTCGACGTCGAGAACGTCTTCCGGCGCCTGCGCGAGAATCGCGCGCTCGCGACGCCGCGGCCGGCGCTGGAGGTCGTCTACCGCGCTTCGAGCGAAATCCGAAACTCAATCGTCTTTGCGACGATCATCGTCGTGCTGGTGTTCATTCCGCTCTTCGCATTGAGCGGAATCGAAGGGCAAATCTTTGCGCCGCTCGGCATCGCCTACATCACCAGCATCATCGCCTCGCTCGTCGTGTCGCTAACGGTGACGCCGGCGCTTTGCTCTTATCTGCTGCCGAAGATGAAGATGGTCGCACACGGCAAGGACTCGTGGCTCGTCCGCGGCATCAAGAGCCTCGAAGCCAAACTGCTCGCGGTCGGCTTCCGAATTTCGAGCTTCGTTCTGGTCGCCACCACCGCCGTATTCCTGGCCGCCGTCGCGACGGTGCCATTTCTCGGGCGCGAGTTTCTCCCGCCGTTTAATGAAGGCAGCCTGACGATCAATCTCTTCCTACCAGTCGGCTCTTCGTTGGCCGAGTCGAACCGCATCGCACGCCTCGCCGAGAAGCTCGTCTTGCAAGTTCCAGAGGTGAAGCAGGCGGGGCGTCGCACGGGTCGCGCGGAACTCGATGAGCACGCGGAGGGTGTGCATTACAACGAAATCGACACGGAGCTGCGTCCATCCGACCGCACGCGCGACGAAATCCTGAACGATATTCGCGCAAAGCTCGAGACGATCCCCGGCGTTGCGCACAGCATTGGCCAGCCGATTTCGCATCGCATCGATCACGTGCTTTCCGGCGTGCGGGCGCAGGTCGCGGTGAAGGTTTTCGGGCCCGATCTCTCGATCCTGCGCGCGAAGGCGGCGGAAGTCGAAGCCGCGATGAAGAGCGTGCGCGGCATGGCCGATATTTTCACCGAGCCGCAGGTGATGATCCCGCAGGTGCATGTGCGGGTCGATCGCGATCAGGCGCAACGCTACGGGTTGATGGCCGGCGAAGTGGCGGAATACGCCGAGCTGGCAATGCAGGGCAAGACGGTGTCGCAGGTGCTGGAGGGGAACCGCACCTTCGATGTCGTGCTGCGGCTGACGGATGAGGCGCGGAATGACGCCGAAGCGATCCGCCACATTCCCGTCGATACGAGCAGCGGTGCGGTTGTTCCGCTCGGGCAGCTCGCGGAAGTGGAGGAAGCGAAAGGCCCGAATCAAATCAACCGCGAGGATGTGCAACGCCGCATCTACGTCGCCGCAAACGTAACCGGTCGCGATCTCGTCGGCGCCGTCGAGGAGTTGCAGCGGATCGTGCGCGAGAAGGTAGAACTGCCGGCGGGTTACTACATTACGTACGGCGGACAATTCGAGAGCCAGGCCGCGGCGTCGCGGCTGATCGCGTATCTCAGCGTCTTCTCGCTCGTCGGCATGTTCGTGGTGCTCTACGCCCACTTCAAAAGCGCGATGTTCGCCGTGCAGATCATGCTCAACATCCCGATGGCGCTGATCGGCTCGATCGCGGGCATTTGGCTAATGGGCGGGACGATGTCGATCGCGACGCTCGTCGGTCTGATCACGCTCGCCGGCATCGCGGCACGCAACGGCATCATGATGATCTCGCATTACCTCCATTTGATGAGGGAAGAGGGCGAGAAATTTACGAAGGAGATGATCGTGCGCGGCACGCAGGAACGCCTCGTCCCGGTGCTGATGACCGCGCTCACGGCTGGTCTCGCGCTCGTGCCGTTGATCCTTGCGGCCGGTGAACCGGGCCGCGAAATCCTGCACCCGGTCGCAGTCGTTATCTTCAGCGGCATCTTCACGAGCACGCTGCTCGATTTCCTTGTCACGCCGCTCGTCTTCTGGCGTTTCGGTCGCGCGAGTGCGGAGCGATCACTCGCCAAGGCGGCCGCGAGCTCCGCGAATGATTTTCCTGTTACGCCGCATCGGGAACCGGCGTTCCAGACCTGAACAACCGACAGATTCCCGTCGTCACATCAACCTATGAAAACATCATCACTCAAAATCACCGCGGCGCTCACGCTCGCGGTCGCGGCGCTTCCGCTCGGCGGCGTTTTCGCGCACGAAGGACACAATCACGGACCCGACGCGCACAAACACGCGCCGACGATTTCCGGCGATCCATGGACGAGCGCGCAGGCGTCGCTGAAGGCGATCCAGGCGGCCACCGTGGCGAAGCAACAGGCGCCAATCCACGATGAGCAGGAGAAGCTTGTCGTCGCGTTGAAGCAGCTGCAGGAGAAAGGCGGCGCGGCCGACAAGGCGCGCTTCGAAGGCGCGATCAAAAACGCCATCGCGGCGTCAGAGAAAGTGCACGTGGCGGCAGACGCGAACGACTTCGCAAAGGTGGAATCGAACCTGAAGACGCTCGAAGCAACCATGGCAATGGTGGAGAAGCAGCTCGGCGGAACCGCGAAGTAGAGACCTAGCCGAAATCATCAATGATCCGCTTCTCGCTTCCTCATCTCCTCGCCATCTCCACCACCACTTTGCTGCTCGCGGGCAGTGTTGCCCGAGCGCAGCATGATCATGGTCACGACCACGACCATTCGCCCGCAACAGCTACGGTGAAAGCCGAAGTCGTTTCGCCTGCGTCTTTCACCGCGGGCGAAACGGCCGCAACAGTGCTGCGCCTGACGAGTAAAGACGGCAAACCAATCACGCCGGACCAGCTCGAAGTGGCGCACACCGAGAAGCTGCACCTGCTCATCGTGGACGAGACATTGATGGACTATCACCATGAGCATCCGGTTCCCGGCGCGAAGCCCGGCGAATACACGTTCGAGTTCAGTCCGCGGGCTGGCGGGAGCTATTTCATCTGGGCTGATGTTGTCCCGACGGCGACGCGGAAACAGGAATACGCGAGCGTGCAGGTGAAGGTGCAGGGGCCACCGGCGCAAAAGAGCAAGACGCTCAACACGACAGCTGAGGCCGAGGGTTACCGTTTCACCATGAGCACGGAAAACGATGCGCCACTCGTCGCCGGCAAGGCGACGCTCGTGAAGGTGAAGGTCACGAGCGCCGACGGCAAGCCGTTCAACCAGCTCGAGCCGGTGATGGGCGCGTTTGCGCACATGGTCGCGTTTCCGGAGGATGTGGGGTCGGTAACGCATGTGCATCCGATGGGGAAGGAACCGGAAACGGCGACGGAGCGCGGCGGGCCAGAGTTGAGCTTCCACGTGCAGCCGGAGAAGGCAGGCTTTCACAAGATCTTTCTGCAGACGCAGATCGAGGGAAAGGAAGTGTACGCGGCGTTTGCGCAGAATGTGCAGGCGGGATCACGCCGCAGCAAAGCAACTGCTGACGCGGGCGAATACACGTGCCCGATGCATCCTGAAGTGACGCAGAAAACTCCCGGCAAGTGTCCGAAGTGCGCGATGGCGCTGGAGGCGAAGGATGGCCGGGAGGGTCACGGCAAGCATGCCCATTGATCGGGAAGCGCACGTGCCGTTTTACGCTGGCGTGGATCAGCATACGCGGAGCCGGCGGCGGTTCTGCGATTGCCGCGCGTCGGGAGCGACGGACGAGCGCGAATGACCAACGATGAAGAACCCAAAGCGACTCGCGATTGTCCTTCTGACGGGGTTTCTCGCGTTCGCTCCGCCGGGGACGATGATCTTCTTGTCGGCGTTGGTGGTAGGATTGATTGGCGGGCGCTGGGCCGCGGCCGTCGCGGTGTGTGTCGGTGCCGGGATAGCATTCTATCTCCTGCGGCGCCGCGGCGTGGCCTCGCGCCTCCGACGCACCGACGACGCTTGGCACCTCCGGCGCACGAACGACGAACGCCATGAGCATCGAGAACGCGATTAGGTTCGCGGGCCCAGGTAGCTGCGCCCCTTTCTTGTCATGTCGAGCGAAGTCGAGACATTTCTTCAAGCCACTCGTGCAGCGGCGCGCCTGGAGAAGCGACCTTCAAGCGATTCCTGCACTTCGGTCGGAATGACAAAGGGGCGACCGGAATGAAGGACGATACCCGCTCGGGCACGGCGACCTTCCCAGCTCGGCTACGGCGACATACCCGGTCGACTACGGCGACGTACCCGCGCGACCACCGCGACGTATCCGCTCGACGACAAAGGAGACACGGATGACCACAGACCGCCGACTTGAGGCCGGTGACGCGAAGCGATCTCGAACGACACGCCGCTTTATGAAACGACCGTTGCCCCGCAAGACGCCTGCGTCTGTTCTGTTGCTCGCATGCGTACTCTCCGCGGCTTGGTTGTCATCGTGCCGCCGCCCGATCCCCACTGCACCGGACCGCGAGGCGATCGCTACCACCGTCGCGGCGTTTCATGAAGCGCTGGCGAAAGGCGATCGCAAAGCGGCGTTGGCCTTGCTGGCGCCGGATGTTCAGATCCTCGAGACCGGCCATCGCGAAACGCGCGAGGAGTACGAGAAGCGCCATCTCGACTCCGACATTGAATTCGCAAAGGCGGTGCCGAGCACGCGCGGAGCGTTGGTCGTGCGCCAGGAAGCGAACGTCGCGTGGACCACGGCTACCGGTCGGAGCAAAGGCTCGATCAGGGGGCGCAACATCGACGCCGAAAACGCCGAGTTGATGGTGCTGGTGAAAGGCGACGACGGCTGGCGGATCCGCGCGATCCATTGGTCCAGCCACGACCAGGCTGGCGGCGGCCATTGATCCATGGCAAGCGGCTTGCTGTGAATGACCGCCAGTATGCTGGTCAGCGTCGACACGAAAGTCCGCTACAAAGGCGTCGAATACGCCTCACTCGCTGAAATCCCGGCGGAGATCCGGCGGCCGCTTGATCGCGCCGTCTCGCGCCTTACCCGCGGCCGCGAGATCACGCCGCACCTCGACAGCCGCATCATCTTGAACGGGCGGACCGTCTCCGATCCGGAGCGCCTCTCCGACGCCGAGCGCCGGCTGATCGCCGAATCGCTGGAGGCTTTGCTGCCGATCGATCGCGCAATCTTCCTCGCCGCGGTCAAGGAACGCAACGAGCGCATTCTCGGCGTGATCGGCTTGAGCACGATCGCGGCCGGTCTCGCAGCGTTCGTCGGCCGCCTCTGGATGAGCGGCTACTTCGCCTCCTAAACGCGCGACGCTCATCTGTAGGGGAAGCTGTCAGCTTCCCGTGTTTCTGAAACTGGGGAAGCGAACAGCTTCCCCTACAGGAGCAAAAAACCGTTCGCGCCTCGGCTACAACTGCTGCAGCAGCGTCTTCCAGCGCGCCCACGCTTCGTCGCGCGCCTTCTTGTTCCCCTCGCTCGCATCAGGCGCTTCGCCCGCGCGCATGAAGCCGTGACCGCCGCCCGCGAACATCATCACTTCGTATTTCTTCCCCGCGGCTTTCATCAACTCCTCAGCCTGCGGGATCGTGGCGTTCACCCGCTCATCTTTCTCCGCGTAAAACCCGTAGACCGGACACGCAATCTTCGCGATCTCAGCTGCGTCATTCACCGCTGGTCCATAAAACGAATACGCCGCCTTCAGTTTCGGATTCACCGTCGCGTAGGTGAACGTCCAGCCGCCGCCCCAGCAAAATCCGCTCACCGCGAGCGTGCCGTTCGACGCCGGAATCTTCGCCGCGTACTCCGCGGTCGCATTCAGATCGTCGAGCACCTGCTCCTTCGGCAGCGCACCGATCGCCTTTCGCGCGCTGTCGACATCAGGAAACGTCTGGCCGCTCAACATGTCCGGAGCAATCGCGATGACGCCATTCTCCGCCAGCTGATCGCACAAGCCGCGCACCCACTCAGTGAGCCCGAAGATCTCGTGAATCACGATGACAACGGGCGCCTTCTCCTTCCGCTCCGGATAAACGACAAACGCCTTCAGGGGCCGCTCGCCCGATTTGAATTGCACCCACTCGCCGTGGCGCGGCGAATCGTTCAGGCGCGCTTTCGCCCACTCCTGCGCTTGCGCCGCGGACGTGCCGAGACACACCGCCGCCACCGCGACGAGCGCCAAAAGTTTGCTCAGGCGCACGAGCGTCACAGCGATCGACCCGTTCGCATCGGGCCGCCGACTGAATCCGGCGCAGTGGTGGAGCGTCCGCCGAAGATCAGGTTATCGAGACTCAACGGCCCGGCGCCACGGAAGAACATGTAGAGAAATACAAAGCAATAAACGACCGCCAACTCGCCGCGATTCACGATCGGCATGAATCCGCTCCCCGCATGCGCCTTGAAGTAAGCGACCGCCATCAGTCCACAGCAGAGGAACGCCACCGGCATCGTGAGGAGCCCGAGCGCGATCATGAACCCGCCGACCAGCTCGATCACCCCGACGACCATCATCATGCCTGAGGCCACTTTCCCGCCGAACATCCCAAAGACCTTCTGCGCGCCGTGACATGCAAAGAGCAGACCGACGATGATCCGCATGACGGCGTAAGCGTAGCCGGAGTATTTGCCTAATGTAGAATTCACGTCGGCAAGCTGCGCGATTCCCGCCGAATGTGTCAAGGTTGTCGTTCTGCCGCCAATCCCTCGCGACGTGTTCGCGCGCGTTCTTTTTAAAATACTCACTCTTGATGACTCAGTTCCTTTTCCGCCTGTTCCTCGTCGCGCTGTTTGCCGGTGCGTTGGCCGCAAAGCCGAAACAAGCATCGGCGCCGAAACCGCCGCCGTTTCCGCATGAAGGGAGCGACCTCAAGCCGGATCCCGCCGCGCGCTTCGGAAAGCTGCCGAACGGCGTCCGCTACGTCATCCGGCCAAACCACGAGCCGAAAGCGCGCACGTCGTTGCGCCTGCTCGTCCTCGCAGGCTCGCTGCACGAAGCCGACGACCAGCGCGGCCTGGCGCATTTCCTCGAGCACATGGCGTTCAACGGCAGCAAGCATTACCCGCCCGGCACGCTGATCGAATTCTTCCAGCGCATGGGCATGAACTTCGGCGGCGACACCAATGCCAACACGAGCTTCGAGCGGACGGTGTATCTGCTCGAGCTCGCGAAATCCGATGACGCGACGATCGCCGAAGGGTTGCGCGTGTTCAGCGATTACGCGGGCGGCTTGCTGCTCACCGAAGAAGAGATCGACCGCGAACGCGCCATCATTCTCTCAGAGAAACGCGCGCGCGATTCGGTCGGCTATCGCACCTTCGTCGCACAATTCGAGACCATGCTCGGAACGACCCGTTTCCCACGCCGGCTCCCGATCGGCACGCCGGAAGTGATCAGCAGCGCGCCGCGCGAACGCTTCCTCGATTTCTGGAACACCTGGTATCGGCCCGAAAGGATGCTCGTCACCGTGGTCGGAGATTTCACCGACGTCGCAGCGGTCGAGAAAATGGTGCGCAGCTCTTTCGAGAAGCTGACCGCGCGTGCGCCCGCGCGGCCGGAGCCTTCACTCGGCGAGCTCCCGAAATTCGAAGGGGTGCGCGCGATCTTTCACGCGGAGCCGGAGGCGCCGGCGACGACCGTCGAGCTGGCTAGCTTTGCGCCCTACGCACGCGAACCGGATACGAAAGAGCGCCAGATCAAACGGCTGCCGCGTTGGCTCGCCCTCTCGATGTTGAACCGGCGCTTCTCGATCCTCGCGAAAAAGGAAGGCGCGCCGTTCCACGCCGCGGGCGCTTCGGTCAATGAGCAGTTCGATTTCATGCGCGAGGCGAGCGTCAATATTTCTTGCAAGCCGGAGCAGTGGAGTGCCGCGCTGGCCGTCGGCGAACAGGAATTGCGCCGGGCGCTCGAGCACGGCTTCACGCCCGCTGAATTCGCCGAAGCCGCGGCCAACATCACGAACCACCTCGAGCAGACCGCGAAAACCGCCAGCACCCGCCATTCGAATCAGCTCGCAGACGAGCTCGTGCAGACCATTCTCGAGGGCCAGGTCTTCACGACACCGGCCGATGACCTCGCGCTGCTGAAACCGGCACTCGCGAAAATCACGCCGGCCGGTTGCGTGGCTGCGCTGCGGAAGGACTTCGGAACGCCCGGCCGGTTCGTGATGGTGACCGGTAATGCCAGGATCGAAGGCGACGCTTCGGCTGCGATCGCCGCGGCGTACGAGACGTCGCGTGCCGTGGCCGTGGCTCCGCCGGAGGCAGATCAGCAACACGCCTGGGGATACACGGATTTCGGACCCGCTGGCGAAATCGAGAAGCGGGAACACGTTGCCGATCTCGACATCGAGCTGGTGACATTCAAGAACGGCGTTCGGCTCAATCTGAAGAAGACCGATTTCGAAGCGGGCCGGATTCAGGTCAGTGCACGCGCTGGCAATGGCGGCATCACGGAGCCGTTCGACAAGCGCGGGCTCGCCGGACTCGCCGGCGGAACCTTCACCGCCGGTGGCCTGGGCAAGCACAGCGCGGATGATCTGCGGAATCTGCTCGCGGGCAAGAACGTCGGCTGGAGCTTCGGTCCCGGCTCAGAGGCGTTTCGCTTCGCCGGCACGACCACGCAGGATGATCTGGCGCTGAATTTCGAACTTCTCGCGGCCTATCTCATCGACCCTGGTTACCGGCCCGAGGCGCTGCGCGTCGCGCAAAAGGGACTCGAGCAGCTTTATCTTTCCTTCAAGCACACGGCGAACGGACCGCTCTCGACCGAGGTCGCGAATCTGCTCGCGAGCGGCGACCCGCGTTTCGGCATGCCGCCGCAGGACGAGATGATGTCGCGCAATCTCGACGAGGTGAAGGAGTGGCTGCAGCCGCAGCTCGCACACGGTGCGCTCGAGGTCGCGATTGTTGGCGACGTCGATATCGAAGCTGCCATCGCCGCTGCGGCGAGAACAGTCGGCGCTCTCCCGCCGCGCGAACCGAAGCCGGAACTTCTCGAATTGAAGCAGGTGAAATTCCCGGCCGAGCCGTTCGCGAAAGATTACACGATCGAATCCGAGATCCCGAAAGGCGCGCTGCAGCTCTACTGGCCGAGCGACGACGGCCTCGACATCCGCCGCAACCGCCGCCTCGCGCTCCTCGGCATGATCTTCAACGATCGCCTCCGCGTAAAAGTGCGAGAGGAGATCGGCACCACCTACAGCCCGCGCGCGATCAGCAACGCCAGCGATACATTTCCCGGCTACGGCTATTTCAACGCGGGCGTCGACGTCGATCCGCCCGTCGCGCAGAAAACAGCGGATCTCATCATCAACATTGCCGATGACCTTGCGCAACATGGCGTGACGGAGGACGAGCTGAACCGCGCGCGCCTGCCGCTGCTCACGGCGCTCCGGCAATCGCTCCGGAGCAATGGCTACTGGCTGAATTCCGTGCTCGCGGCGGCGCAGGAAAAGCCGGAGGTGCTCGATTGGACGCGCACGCGCATTGCGGATAACGAGTCGATCACGACGCAAGAATTGAGCGCGCTCGCCAAAAAATATCTCGGACGCAATCGCGCCAGCCGCGCCACGATTCTGCCGGAGGCAAGGCAGCCGCGGATTCCCCTGGCACGGCCGTAAGGCGAATAGCTTGTCGCGAGCGCCGAGCGCGTCGAGCATCGCAAATGCAGGTGCACGTCGGCTGCTCCGGCTGGTTCTACTGGCACTGGCGCGGGATCTTCTATCCCGACACGAAGCGCACGGATACCTGGTTACGGCATTACACGGAGAACTTCCGAACCGTGGAGCTGAACGCGCCGTTCTACAGCTGGCCGAAGATCGCGACCGTGAAGAGCTGGCGCCGAAACGCGCCGGAAGGCTTTCGTTATTCCGTGAAAGTGAACCGCCTGATCACGCACGAAAAGCGCATGGTTCACACGCGCATGCTGGTGGAGGAATTCTACAAGTTTGCCGAAATCCTGGGGCCGACGCTCGGCTGCTTTCTCTTCCAATTTCCGCCGAGCTATCGCTACACGCCGTCGCGTCTGCAGAGCATCCTGCGGCAGCTTGATCCGCAGTTTCGGAACGCCGTCGAGTTCCGTCACCACAGCTGGTGGCGGGGGTCTGTTTACAAGAAGTTCATCGAGCGCGGGCTCACCTTCTGCACAGTCAGCGCGCCGCGCATTCCAAGTGATTTCGTGAAGACGAGCGACGTCATCTACGCGCGACTACACGGCAGCAGTCGCTGGTATCGGCACGATTACTCCGATGACGAACTGGCGGACTACGCAACGAAGATTCGCGACAGCGGCGCACGCGAGGCGTGGATCTATTTCGACAACGATCGTGACGCGTTCGCGATCAAGAACGCACACGCGCTAATCGCCAAGCTGCGCGGGCTGCAGGTGAGCGTGCTGTAGGGGAAGCTGTCAGCTTCCCGAGTTTCTGGATTCGAGTTTTTGATACTGGGGAAGCTGACAGCTTCCCCTACAGTTCGGTCCGTGGAGCGAATCGTGATTGCGGGCGGCGGCGCGGCGGGATTCTTCGCGGCGATTGCGTGCGCGGAGGCGCGGCCGGGCAACGACATTCGCATCTACGAACGCGCGTCGCATTTCCTGACGAAGGTGCGGATCTCCGGCGGCGGCCGTTGCAACGTCACGCATCGCGCGATGGAACCGCGGGCCTTCAGCACTCGTTATCCGCGTGGCGAGCGGGCGCTGATCGGCGCCTTGCACCGGTTCTCGCCTGAAGACACGGCCGCCTGGTTTGAGCGTCGCGGCGTCCGGCTGAAGACGGAAGAAGATGGTC